>JAAUYD010000190.1_pt1 | contig 35165 bp, 30 predicted proteins | sample 7278101 | NCBI WGS metagenome assembly JAAUYD01 (sample SAMN14350128, study PRJNA611818) | marine sediment metagenome | isolation source: surface marine sediment (0.6m) | place: French Polynesia: Moorea | collected 2018-08
CATCTCCAGTGTGCGACGCCACCAAGACCCCGGCTGACCCGTTTCTGGCGTATGATACTCATGTGGCTCAGTAACAGAACATAATGAATACGCTCGACATCTACACCAAGCATTTTCAGATGCGGGAACGCCCGTTCACATTGGTGCCTGACCCGGAGTTTCTGTACTGGAGCCCGATGCACAAACGCGCCTATGCCATCCTGGAATACGGCATTGTCACGCGTGGACCGATCACCCTGATCACCGGGGATGTCGGCGTCGGCAAGACGACGATGGTGCATCACCTGCTGCGCTCCATCGAGGATGATCTGCAGATCGGACTGGTCTCCAACACGCAAGGCGGGCGGGGCGAGTTGCTGCGCTGGGTGCTTTCCTCGCTGGACCAGCCCACCGATCCTGCCGCGGGATATGTCGAGCTGTTCAACCAGTTTCAGGAACACCTGATTGCCCAATACGCCGCCGGGCGCCGGGTGATCGCGATCATCGACGAGGCCCAGAACCTCAGCCGCGACAATCTCGAAGAGTTGCGCATGCTGACCAATATCAACTCGGGCAAGGATGAACTGTTTCAAATCGTCCTCGTCGGTCAGCCGGAACTGCGCGAGATCATCATGCGCCCGGACCTGTCGCAATTCGCGCAGCGCGTCTCGGCGCATTTCCACCTCGGTCCGATGGATGCCGAAACCGCGAGGACGTATATCCATCACCGGCTTGAACAAGCGGGTGGCACGCCCGATATTTTTGAAGATGCCGCATGTGCGGCGATCCATGAACAGGCGGGCGGCATTCCCCGCCTCATAAATCAGTTGTGCGACCTGTGCATGGTCTATGCCTTCGCCAACGGCCAGCATGTGATCGGAGCCGAAACCGTGCGCCATGTTCTTGAAGATGGGGTGTTCTTTGCCGGCGGCGCCAAGTCCGAAACCCTGCGCCTTGTCGATCCTGTGTCGGGAAGCAGTTGATGTTGGATTTCCGGTTTTATTTTGCGCTGTTCCTGCGGCGGCTGCCGTATTTCCTCGTCTTTACGGTGGCCGGTTCGGCTGTGGGGCTGGGGCTCGCGCTGACCTTGCCGCCCAAATACGAAGCCCAGGCCCGGCTGGTTGTGGAATCCGAACAGATCCCCGGCGATCTGGCGGAATCGACGGTCCAGACCGAAGCGATCGAACAACTTCAGATTATCGAACAGCGCATCAAGACCCGCGAGACGCTGCTCGATATGGCCGAGCGTCTCGATATCTATAAACGCCGGTCCGGGCAGGAGAACGCGCCCTTGCGCCCCGATCAGATCGTCGACGATTTGCGCGAACGCATCGTGATCACGACAACAGGCGGCGCGCAGCGCCGAAACCAGCCGGTCAATGCCACCTTCGTGGATGTCAGTTTCAGCGCCGCCTCCGCGAACCTGGCGGCGCGGGTGACCAACGAAGTCGTTACCCTTATGCTCGAGGAAAACCGCAGCATGCGCACCGGTGTATCCGGCGACACGCTGGACTTCTTCGAACAGGAGGTGCAGCGGCTGGATGCGGAACTGACGCAGCGGGGCGCTGCGATCATCCGTTTTCAGGAGGCCAACCGCGAGGCCTTGCCCGACAGTCTGATCTTTCGCCGGGGCCAGCTTGAGGCGGCGCAGGAGCGGCTGTTGCAACTGAACCGCGAAGAAGCCGAGCTGACCGACCGTCGCGAGGGGCTGGTGGCGCTCTATGAACAGAATGGCAGTCTGCTTCCGGTCGATGCGGGCAATGGCAACAGGTTGTCTCCGGAAGAGCGGCAGCTTCAGCGCCTCAAGGAACAGCTGGCAACATCCGCAGCGGTCTTGTCCTTGGACAATCCGCGCATCCGGGTGATGAAATCGCAGATCGAGGCACTCGAAGAGTTGATCGCCGAGCAAACCGCAGCCGCGGTTCTGAACGGCGAGGGGGCCGCGGCCCAAACCGACTCGCAGCCGCTCACCTTGTATGACGTGCAACTTGCCGATCTGGACAATCAACTGGAATTCATCTCCGACAGCCGAGCCCAGATCGAAGCCGATATGGCCCGCCTGCAGGAAACCATCGATGCCACGCCTGCCAATGCGATCGAACTTGATACGCTGCAGCGCAATTATGATGCGGCGCGCGCCCAATACGACCAGGCCGTGGCCAAGCGGGCTCAGGCCGAAACCGGCGATATCATCGAGGCGCGCAACAAGGGCACGCGCATTTCCACGATCGAACAGGCCGTGGCGCCAGCCGAACCCACCAGCCCGAACCGGCCGCGTCTCGCCATGGCGGGCACCGCCGCCGGCATTCTGGTGGCGACGGCCTTCGTGGTGCTGCTGGAATTGCTCAACACCTCGATCCGGCGCCCGCAGGACATTGTCCGCCAGCTTGATATCATGCCGTTCGGCACGCTGCCCTATATCCGCACCCGCCGGGATATCCTGCGCCGCCGTCTGATCCTGCTGTTTGTGCTTGTCGGGGTCGGGGGTGCGGTGTTCGGCGCGCTTTGGGGGCTGAACACCTATGTGATGCCGCTTGATCTTCTGTTCGAACGCATCCTCGACCAGGTGCCGAAACTTGACCTCAGCTTCCCAAGTCAGGATCCCTGATCCGCGATTTGTACGCCCACCGGAGCCTTCGATGGAAAAAATCCAATCCGCCATCTCCAAAGCCCGCGCTGCCCGGCAAGCCCGCCTTGGCGAGGGCGGCGAGACGCCCGTTGCTCGGGCTGCGACCGCGTCCGCGACACCAACCCAGCTGGAACAGGCCTGGGACAAGCTGGTGCTGATGGAGCCGTCGATCAAACGGTTGCGCGCACAGCGGATCGTGACCCTGGACAAGGGCCGCGAGGCGTCGGAATTCGACAAGCTGCGCACGCGCATGTTGCATCATATGCAAGCCAATGGCTGGCGCCGCGTGGCCATCACCTCACCCGGCCCGGCCAGCGGCAAGAGCACCACAGTGCTTAACTTGGGCTTTTCCTTTGCCCGGCAGATGACCAGCCGCGTGATCATCTCGGAAATGGATTTGCGCAAGCCGTCCCTGCGCAAGATCCTGCAACTCAGAACCGACCGCGATTACATTCAGGTGGTCAAGGGTCAGGCCCCGTTCGAAGATCATGCCTTGCGTGTGCGTCGCAATCTCGCCCTTGGCATGGTGCAGGGGTTTGCCGACAATTCTGCCGAAATCCTGCAAAACCCGGCCTTGGGTCAAATTCTGAGCGATATCGAAGGCACCTATGATCCCACGGTCATGATCTTCGATATGCCGCCATATCAGGTCAGCGATGACATGATGGCCTTTGCCGACAAGGTCGATTGCGTGCTGATCATGGCGGCGGCGGAGAAAACCAATATCGCCGAGCTCGACATTTGCGAGCGCGAGCTGTCCAACGTCACCAATGTGCTGGGCGTGGTGCTGAACAAGTGCCGCTTCGAGGCGCTGGAATCCTCCTACGAATATTATGGCTAAGGCCCGGGCGTGGGCACCGCACGGTGCCGAGAGGGGGCCTTAAATCTCGCTGCGCTATCTCTGCGCCGGATTCGAACGCCGCGCAGGAAAGGGCAGGGCCATGACAGATGAATTCGACGGATATGCAACGGGTCTGACTTCCCCAGCACGTGATGCAACCGCGATCGTACCGGATGACGGTGCCGATCTTTCTGCTGCCACCCGCGCGCTCTATGTCGGCGGCAGTGGCGATCTGCAGGTGCAAATGGTCTCCGGCCAGACAGCCACCTTCGTCAATATGCAGGCCGGCGTCGTCTATCCGCTGCGCGTGGCGCGCGTGATGGCCACCGGCACAACGGCCACGGGGCTCATGGGTCTGCGGTAGGCCCGGGCTATTTCAGGTGCTGGGCAGTGATCCGCTGCATGCGCAGCTTGAAGTGCCGATGCAGCGGTTTCAGTCTGGTCCAGCGGGTCAGCTTTTCGGCCCAATATGTGATGATGCCGAAACGGCGCATCCCGAACGACCACACAAACAACTTGTTGCGCAGAAACAAATTCAGCCGCTGCGCGGTGCCAAGCGGCGCGGGCGGCTGTGACACCGCATATCCGCGTTTGTCCATCATGGCGGCCGCGCGCTGCTCCAGCGCTTGCAGCGCTTCTGGCGCACATTTGCGTTTCCACTGTTCAATCAGGCTCGGATCGGGCGCCGCATAGGTCGTGTTCTCGTGATAGCGCAGCATGTCCGGATCAAAAGGCAGATCCAGAAAGGCACAAACCCTCCGCAGCTGCTCTTCGGTGCCCCGGAAAAGTCCTTCATAGCTGAGTTCGAGTATCTGCGTCTGATCCACGCCGATACTGCCATCTTCCCAGGCCTGTTCGGTGGCGATCCAATGTGCAACGCCATGATACAGGGTCCCTGCCCAGCCCATCTGGATGGATGAGCGGGCCACATCCCGCGGATCGCGCAACATGTGGATCGCCTTGGTTTGCGGCAAGATCGCGAACACCCGGTCGATATGGCGGTGCAGATTGATGCTGAGGGTCTTGCCCGGTGCGCGTGACTTTAACTGGTTCAGAAAATCGTCCAGCAGATCCAGCCCGTCCAATCCCTCCGACAATTTCAGGCTGCTGGATCTGAAAATCCGATCGACCTTCAGCGCATCGATTTCATACCGCCAGCCTGTGGGGTGCGATGTATCCGGCATCAGGTGGTCGAACAGGAAATCCATCTCGCCGGGATTGTTCATGCGCGGATGCGCATCCAGCATCAGCCGAAACACGGTCGTGCCGGAACGCAACGCGCCATAGACGAATACAACGTCCTGATGGGTTATGGGCATGGATTACTCCGGAATGAACCGTGGCAGCACATCCATGCTGGCCAGGAATACCGATTGCAAGCGCGCCTCGGCTTGTGCCTCGGTCTCGCCGCGCTGCACCGGTGTCAGCAGCCGCACAAGCGCCCCGTCGGTGCGGCCCTGCATCACGCCGTTGACCAGCAACCAGAACTTGGCCTCCATGTCCCAGGCGATGTGGCGGCCCTGCTGTTCGAACCAGTAATAGCCGATCATGCGCACTTCGCCCTTCTGGATCACCGCGCGGTTGATCCGGAATTCGCGCCCCAGATCCAGCTCGGCCCCGATATCGACCTGCTCCAGCCAGGCGATCTCCCATCCCGCGCCGGGCAGGCAGATCTCCGGCGAGTGTGTGCCGCCATCTGACTGATCGTCATACCAGGCGGCAAAGAAATCCACATACGCCGTGTGATCGGGGCTGCGCAATTGCACCGAATGATAATCATCGGCACCCAGTACCGCCTCCACCGCCTGGCTCAGCGCCGGGTTGGGTCGCGCCTCCCAAGTGCCGATCATGCGCGGAAAAAGCGCAAACGGATCGCGCAGAACATCCACCTGATTGATCCCGGGCCTCAGCTGCCATGCACCGGCGCTCAGGACCATGATCAGCGCCGTCGCGATCATCGCGCGTGAGGGCTGCACCAGCGACAGGCGGCCCGCCTGTGCGCCAAGGCCCGATGTATCAAGATCCAGCGCATCGGCCAGCGACCGATGCTCGCGGCCCAGCCGCATCATCACCCACGCCAGCATGAACAGCAGCACGATGCAGATCATGAAAATGATCCAGCCTTCGAAGAAATGGGTGAACCCTTCCAGATGCGATACGCCCCACGTGTTGGCGATCCAGCCCGCCACCGCGATACGCACCGAATTCATCACCACGGTGATCGGGGCCGCGGCCAGCAGCAGCACCGCCTTGTGCCACATCGGTCCGCGATAGATCACCGCGAAAATATAGGAGAACGACAGGATCGGGAACAAATAGCGCAAGCCCGAACAGGCCTCGGCCACGTGCAGTTTCAGCACCCCCAGATCAATAATGTTGCCTTCCAGAAAGACCGGCACATTGATCAGATGCAGCAGGCTGACCCCCAGTTCCGAGGATACCATCTGCAGCCAGGACGACATCTTGTAATACACCACCCCCGGCAGCGGCAGCATATAGACCAGATGCAGCACCGGCGGCCAGAAATGCCGCCCCGTGCGCCATCCGAACGACACCAGCAGCACCGCGCCGACCCACAGGATCAGGGCATAGGCGACGATATCGTCGATCTTGCTCAGCTTGCCCATCAAACCCATCAGCACGGCCAGACCCAACAGCCACAGGCCGGGGGTCCGGTCCGGGACCGGTCCGGGATTGGGAGGGTATTCCTTGAGCTGGCGCAGGAACAACAGGGCCGACAGGACCGGAATCAATGGTCCGTGGCTGTATTCCGGCAATTGCCAGGCCACCAGCAACGCATCGATCCCCTCGCGGAAAAAGACCGCCGCAGCCAGTGTCGCCAAGGCCAGCCAGAACAGGCCGGGGCTGAGAAAGGAAGACAGCGTCGGCTTGGGAAAGGACGTTGCGGTCATGGGTCGGAATGGCCCTGCAAGATACAATCAGAACAGTGTGATAGTGGTCGCGGACTGATACCGCATTTGCCCAGACGGATACAGAGAAACCATGGCCCTCTCACGAAGAGTTTGAGACCCTGCGGTGACGTTGCCGCAACCGAGGCTGCGGGGGCGGCCGTGGGACGGGCCCCGAAATAGATAAAAGTTTACTAAATCTTAAGTGAGCGCGGCGGAAACAGGGGCGGAGGAGTCTGCCCCCCATGGTCTACCTGCCCCTCGGCGCCGTTGAGGCCCGGCCAAACGCCCGTCACACCCGGGCCCCTGTGACGACGCCCCGCGATTGCGAGATCGATACCTTGCGGGCGGTGGCTTGCATCGCGCTGGTCTCCTTTCACGTGGTTGGGGTGTCCCCGGCCTCCGGAATGGAATTGCCCCGCGGTCACGCGCTGCATCTGCTCAACGCGACATTCGTCGATATGCGCATGCCGCTGTTCAGCTTCCTGTCCGGGCTGGTCTTTGTCTCGATGGCGCACAGCCCGCGCCCGCCGCAGGCGATGATCGCTGCCAAGATGCGGCGCCTGTTGCTGCCGATGCTGACGGTGGGGGCTCTGTTCTGGCTGGCCCGGGATCTGGCCGGGCAGGCCCAGCAACCTCTTGCCAGCATCGTGGTGCTGCCGTTTGCGCATTTCTGGTTTCTGCAGGCCACTTTCCTGATCATGGCTGTCTTCATCCTGTTTTGCGCCGTGCGCCCGGGCTATGCCGTACAGATTGCCCTTGGCCTGATGGGGCTGAGCGCGGCGCTTTGGCTGGCAGGGCCCCGGCCGCCGATCAATCTCTTTTCAGTGATCAACGCCTTCTATCTGATGCCGTTCTTCATGTTGGGCTATGTCTGTGCGCATGGCGGCGTGCGGGATCACATGCGTCGCAACCGGGCGGCGCTGCGTCCGTTGGCCGGTATGGTTCTGGCCGGACTCGTGCTGATCGGGGCGGCAGTATCAACCGGGGCGATCAATGCGCCGCCCCCGATGCGCCGCGCGCTTGGCCTTGCCGTGGGGATTTCATTCTGCCTGGCGCTCCTTGCCTTTGCACCGCGCCATGCCGCCTTTGCGCGATTGGCGCACTATTCCTATACGATCTACCTGTTTCACGTCTTTTTCACCGCTGGAATGATCATGGCGCTGAACCGCATCGCGCCGGGTCTGCCGGCGACGGCGGTCTGGCTTGCCAGCCTTGGCGCCGGTCTGCTGGGTCCGGTCCTGCTGCACGGGATCCTGCTGCGTGGGCGCGTGCTGTCCCTGATCTTTCTGGGGGTGCGACGCCGGCCCGGCCCGGCGCGCCCTGTTGCGCGCAGCGGTGCAGCACAGAACGGATATATCAGGCAATCTTGAACTTGCTTGGGCATGTCTTTGCGCCATTCGCGCAAAGGAGAGCCCATGGATATCAGCCTGCAAACCGGCGCCATCAACGCGTTTCGATCAGCCTCGGGCACCGGCGCGCCGCCTGCACCGCAAGGCCTGAGCCCGCTTCCCGGCATTCTGACCGCACCGAACGTGATCATTCTTGGCGCCTCGATCATGGATGCCGCCTTTGGTGACAGCCAGACACTGAACCCCTCTATGCAGGCCTATGCGCAGGCAGCCGGGTTCACCGGCACCCTGCATGCCCGTTCGCAAGGCAGCGAAAATGTCGCCGATACCAGCACGCGGCTGACTGGCGTGCTGGCCGAGCCTGCGATCGCCGCCACCGCCGGTCAGAACCTTTACATCGTGCATACCGGGGGCAATAACGTCTCCGCCTCCCGACCCTGGCCCGGAAACGCCGCACAGTTCAGTGCCGATTACGATGCGCTGATGCAGCAGGCCACGGCCGCCGATACCGTCATCCCGCTGCCGCTGACCAAACGGCTCTATACCACGGCGCCGGCGGTCATGGATGGCGACGCCGCCTCGGAGGCCAATGGCTCTCTGCCCTATAACGAAAACGTCATTTATCCGGCGATCGACCAATACGCGCCGGATTGGCGCGCTGGCGCCGCGGCACCCTTCGTGAACCCTTATGAGCTGGCGCATCGCTATCCACAGCTTCTGAACTCCGATGGCGTGCACGGCTACGGCGCATCGCTTGGCCGCTATATCCTGGCCCGCATCGCAGCGCGCGCTCTGGGTCAGGTACAGGGCCAAAGCCGGGCAGGCACCGCCATTCTGATGTCCCCCGAAAAAGGCAACCCGAACGATATGTCCATCGGGCCCATCAACCGCTTCATCTCCTATGGCGGTGGCAGTTTTCAGAACAACCCGCTGCTGTGCGGTGCCGTGGCGCTGGACGGCGCGTTCGATCCCTTCCTCGAGGTGCTGACCGGGGATGTGTTCCAGAACAGCTCCAACAATGCCGGGACCGAAACCTATGCCCGCATTCCGGACACCCGCTTTCACGACCCGCAGATCGTGAACAACGGTATCTATGTGCAAGGCACCAAGGTGTATGATCTGCAATTCGCCGGGCTGACCCCGGGCGACACCGTAACGGTCACCGCCGTGGGCGTGCGCGCGGCGGGCGGCACCGCCCGGCGCGGATTGCTCGCCCTGAGCACCGGCGAGGTTCTGGAACTTGATGCCGCCAATGTCGCGGCGTCCAACCAGGTGAATTTCGCGCCGGTTTCGGTGCCCGCCGATGGCCGGTTGGGCGTCAGTCTGTCGGTCGCACCGGGATCGACCTATGCCTATCTGCACGGAATCCTGCTCGAATTCAGCTAGCCGCTGGCCCCGTATTTCGCCGATGATATAGTTTGCCCGTAACAGCGGCGCGCCGGCAGGGCGGGCCATGGGCAAAGGATATCATCATGCTCCTGCTATCGCAGCGTCTGGCCATGTCGGCAAAGGCTGCTCTTTTGGGATTATGTCTGATGAGCCTTGGCCCCACACCGACCAATGCACAAACTGCCCGCGGTCTTGATAACCCCACACTTGCGCTGAACCTCGCGCCGGTGCGTGATTTTGCGCCGGGGCGGCAATTCATCGATCTGGCCCGCATGATGCGCCCCTGGCGCGCGATAATCAAAGGCCAGAACCACAGCAAAGGCATGAAGTGGGAAGAACTCAAAGCCGGCGGATATCTCGATGCCAAAGGCTGGCCGACCAAGATCCCGCAAGGCTACGAGGAACTGTGGTCGGTGCTGCAATGGACGTCTCTGCCGCAGGAAGCAGAACGCAGCAAGGGCCGCTATGTCCTGACCTATGACGGGACCGGCACACTCGGTCTCAAAGGGGATGCGCAGATCGTCCAGCAGGAGCCGGGCCGGATTGTCTTTGACAATCAGCGTGGCGGGGCCATTCAGTTCCGCATCACCCAAACCGACCCTGCCGGCACAGGCGATCACATCCGCAACATCTCCCTGGTGGCCGAACGACATCTCGATCTGCATGCGGCCGGGGCGATCTTCAATCCCGATTGGGTGCGCCTGATCGCCGATGCCCGGCAGATCCGGTTCATGAACTGGCAGCCGGCCAATAATTCCACCGAAATCACCTGGTCCGACCGGGCCACGCCCGGCAGCGCCAATAATTTTTCGGTCCCGCTGGAATACATGGTGCGCCTGACCAATGAAGTCGGAGCCGAGCCATGGTTCACCATGCCGCATCTGGCCGATGACGATTACATCCGCAACTTCGCCACCTATGTGCGTGATCACGTTGATCCGGCCCTGAAGATCCGCGTGGAATTTTCCAACGAGGTCTGGAACTGGCAGTTCCAGCAGGCGCAATGGATGCTGCAGAAATCGCGCGAGGAATGGGGCAAGGATGCCCAGCCCGCCTATCATACCAAAAAGGCGGTCGAAACCGCGCTGATCTGGAACGAAGTCTTCGGCGCTGAGGCCGACACACGCCTGATCCACGTTCTGGGCGCGCAGGCGATGAACACCTGGCGCACCGGCATTGCGCTTGAGGCCAAGGACTGGCGCAGCTTCGAACCGGACAGCTTCGTCGATCCACGCACCGTGTTCGATGAACTGGCCATCACCCATTATTTTGGCGCATGGGCCATGAAGGACCCGGATGAACAAGCCGCGCTGCTGGCCGCGATCAAGGATCCCGGCCGCGATGCCATCGCCTATTTTGCCGACCGCATCCGCAATCCCGACTATCAAAGTTCGCTGCCGGAGGTTGCCGAAAAATGGCGCGAACATGCGGCGCTGGCCCATGCTAACGGGCTGAAACTGACAGCCTATGAAGGTGGCCAGCACGTGCATCATCACGGCAAGACCCGCCATCTGAACGACGCCGACCGTGAATTGCTGCAAGCTTTCATGACAGACTTCGTGCGCAGCCCCGAAATGGCGGATCTCTATGAGGAAAGCTGGCGCCTCTGGGCGGACATCGCCGATGGCCCCTTCATGCAGTTCGGCGATATGGCCCGGCCCAACAAGTTCGGCTCCTGGGGGCTCTATGAAAGCCTCGATACCAGCACGCCGCGTGCGGACCGGATGGAGGCGCTGAACCTCTCCGAACGGCCCTGGTGGGGCGGGGCGCCCAACCCGGCTTTCCGTCACGGGCTCACCGAACGCGGCACGGCGGGTGCTGACATCCTCATCGGCACCGAACAGGAGGATTACCTGCTCGCCGGCGACGGGGATGACAGCATTACCGAAACCTTGGGCAATGACGCGGTGCATGGCGGGGAGGGCATGGACAGCGTGGTTCTGTCCGGCACGCCCGATGATTACCGTATCCGGCGGCACGGCGCGGGCTTTGCCGTCACCGGCCCGCAAGGGGCGGATGTCTATATCGAGATCGAAACCCTGATCTTCGGAAATGGGGACCGGGTCAATCTGGCCGCGCTGCCCACCGGCCCGGACGGGTATCTTGTGATCGAAGCGCGCCTTGACCCCGATCCCGTCCCGCGGGTGCTGCAGGTGGCGGGCACTGGTCAGGTGATCGATGCCAGTGGCTTTGATGCGGTCCAGTCTGCGCAGGCGGCACGTGTCTCTGCGATCCGCAAGGGCTCACGTCTGGGGCAGGAGCTGGGCCTAGATACGGCCGCCACACCGCCGGGTCCGGCCTATGTCTTCGTGCCGCGCGCCGGACCGCACCGGGTCAATGGCCGGCGTGTGACACTCAGCGCGCAGGTGCTGGAAGAAAACCGGATCAGCGCCGGGGGCGCGCCGCTGTCATCCAGCGCCACCGAGACGGCGCTGCAACTTGGCTCAGTCGTGCTGGGCGCGCGCCGCATTCTGGGCAGTGACAGCAGCGACGTTTTGCTGGGACGGGGCGCTGCGAACCATCTGCAAGGCGGGGCAGGCGACGATGTGCTGATGGGGCGGGCCGGACCGGATACCCTGATCGGGGCGGCTGGCGCTGATCGCCTGACCGGCGGGACCGGAGACGATCTTTTGGCCGGCGGGGCAGGGGGTGATATCTACTATTTCGCCGCAGGCTGCGGGCAAGACCGGATCGAGGATTTCGAGCCGGGGGATATTCTCGATCTGGGGGATTTTCTGCCCGCTGGCCTGTCCCCGCATGCGGCCGCGTCGGTAGACACCCAAGGTCTGGTACTGTCCAATGGCCAGGACCGGCTGCTGTTCGTGGGTCTTCAGTTGGCGGATCTGGACTGGATGACGATCCGGTCTTCAGTGTAAGGTCGATACCTGCGTCCACGCAATCGAGAGATATCCTTATAAACCATTGAAAAATATAAATTTTTCTAAGTATAATGGTGCGGCGCCTGCCGCGTTCAACTCTCGCCGGCTGCCTCGGCGCGAGCGCTGCGCACCAGCCCCGGCATGACCGCGATGCAGGCCAGATACCGGCGCGCCAGCCGCCCCGGATTGGACAGCATCCGCCAAAGCCATTCCAGCGCCAGTTTGCGCACGAGGCGCGGCGCGCGCCTCTGTTTGCCGGAGATGAAATCCAGCCCCGCACCGATCGACACGAACCCCACCGAAGGGGCCAGCTCGCGCCCCCGCGCGGCAAGGATCTCCTGCTTTGGCGCGCCAAGCGCCAAAAGACACATTCCCGCCCCCGATGCCTCGATCTGCGCCAGCGCCGCGGCCGCAGTCTCTCCTTCGGGATCGAACCCGAACGGCGGTGCGATGGCGGCGGCGATCTCAAGCCCGGGATGTTCCGCCTGCAAGACGGCGCCCGCGGCGGCGAGCGTTTCTTCCGTAGAGCCTAAAAAGGCAATTGGTGTGCCGGTTCGGGCCGCCAGCGCCACCAGCGGCCGGGTGTTGTCCGATCCCGGGATCAATTCCACCTGCCGTCCGGCCATGCGGGACAGCCAGACGATGGGATTGCCATCGGCCACCACATGGGTCTGCCCCAGATAGGCGGCCCGAAACGCGGCATCGCTGCGCAGCTTGACGATGTGATCAAGATTGAGCGTGGCCAGCGCAAACCCCTTGCGCGCGCGCAGATGCCGTTCGATATCCGCCATCAGCCCGTGCCGACTGGTATGGGTCAGATGCACCGCCCCCGCGCGCGGCCCGCCAAAGGCGACGATCATCTGTTTTTTGGGTCGGTTATCCTGCTGCATAGCCGTCAAGCACCATTGCATTTTGTGCGCCTATATACGATGAGGATTTCGATACCATTCTGATCCACATGGGGAAAGCTTGGAAAAAACGTTGAATTTCGGAATGTTAAAATAGCAAGAGCTTCCACCAGCCCTGCCGCGTATGACATCATCCAATCCCCTGATCTCCATTGTGATTCCAACCTTTCGGCGCCCAGATCTTGTCGAACCATTGCTAACGGCACTGTGTATGCAGACCCACGAGATACGGGGCGGCAAGGATCAAATCGAAATTCTATTGGTGGATAATTGTCCTGACCGATCCGCCGCTGATGCATTTCAAGCATTCCAGGCAGAGGTTACCGCCGCTACCGGCCTAGTCAGGTATCTGTCCGAGCCCCGCAAAGGCGTTGCAAATGCGCGCAACCACGGTGTTATGCATGCGCGTGGAAAATATGTTGTCTTCATTGACGACGATGAATTGCCCGCGCCAGGCTGGCTGGAAGCGTTCGTAACGCTGTCATACGCCGGCGCGGAAGCTGCGTTCGGTCGTATAGAGCCCGATTTTGCCGCGCCGCCTCCATCCGATACGGCCGCTGCAGTAGACACGATTTTCAGCCGCCGTTTCCCGTCGGCCTCCGGTGTCGATATAACAGCAATGCGGGCATGGCTTGGATCGGGCAATTCTCTGTTTGACCGCAAACTCTGCTTGCAAGGCGAAATGCCATTTGACACACGGTTCAACGGAGGCGGCGAGGACGTGCACCTGCTGCGCAGTCTCGCAGCACAAGGGGTACGTTTTACATGGTGTCCCGAAGCGCTCGTATACGAACACGTGCCAGTCGATCGCACAAAGTATGAATATGTTGCGCAACGCAAGTATCACGACGGTCAGTTGCGCTGCGTTGTTGAAGCCGAAGCAAAAGACCGGTTGTCAGCAGCAAAAGTTGCATTGTGGATGGTAATCGGGATTGTCCAAGTTGGACTCCATGGTGGAGCTGCCATGTTATTACGTCCGCTGAATTTGCCTCAATCGAGAACCCATGCCCTCAAGGCGTGGGGTGGATGGGGCAAGATCATGTGGACACGGCATTCCTCCCGTCGCAGGCGAGTTTGTAGTGCATAAGAAAGAGATAACCGATCCGGCAATCGTGTATTTGACAGGCACCTATCCAGCTGTCTCGCACACCTTCATTCAGCGCGAAGTGGCCGCCTTGCGCGCACAAGGCTGGGAGATCCACACTTGCTCGGTGCGCCGGGCGCCGGACAAGGACATCAACCATGACCAGCAGGACGAACTTGCCAGCACGTTCTTCGTGCTCGAGGCGGCCAAGTCGCCTGCGCACCTCATGTCCTGTCTCTGGGATCAGATCCGGCGCAGCCCGGGCGCAACATGGCGGGCGTTGCGTCTGGCATGGCGGATCCGGGCCCCGGGCAGCCGGGCCGCGCTCTGGCAACTCTTCTATTTCCTCGAAGCGGTGGTGCTTGCGCGGCACCTGCGCAGCGTCGGCGCGCGGCATCTGCACAATCATTTCGTCGATTCCAGCTGTACCGTGGCGATGCTGACCTCCGAGCTGACTGGCATTCCCTTTAGCTTCACGTTGCACGGACCCACCGAGCTGTTCGAGCCCGGCCTTTGGGCGCTCGACGAGAAAGTCGCACGGGCCGCATTCTCCGCCTATATCAGCCATTTCGCCCGCTCGCAGGCCATGCTGTTTTCCGACCCGGCGCATTGGGACCGGATGCGCATCGTGCATTGCGGGATCGACCCGGAACGCTACGGAACCGAAAAAAGCAGCGCACGTGCAGGCAAGCGGCTTGTCTTTGTCGGGCGTCTTGCCGCGGTCAAAGGGGTTGCAATACTGCTCGACGCCTTTGCCAAGATACACCGCGAACATCCCGACGCGACATTGACGCTTGTGGGCGATGGCCCCGAACGGGCAGATCTCGAAGCCCGCGCGCAAGCTCTTGACCTGTCGCAACACATCACCTTCACCGGCTATCTGGGACAGGAAGATGTGGCCAAAACGCTCGATGCGTCTGATCTTCTGATCCTGCCCAGTTTTGCCGAAGGCGTCCCCGTGGTGCTGATGGAAGCGATGGCCACACGCCTGCCGGTGATCGCCAGCCGCGTGGCCGGCGTTCAGGAACTGGTCGAAGACGGGATCAGCGGATACGTCCTGCCGCCCGGTGACACCGACACGCTTGCCGTGGCGCTCGACCGACTGCTCTCGGACCCCACGCTTTGCACCGAGATGGGCGCTGCAGGCCGCGCCAGGGTTGAAGCCGATTTCGATATTGCCAAGGAAGCGGCATGGCTGGGCACCTTGTTCGCGAGCAGTCTCGACGGCACGTTGCCAAAGAGCTTGCGGCCTGATCCTTCCAGGCAGAACGGTGATCTGGCTGTTGTTAAGATCTGAACGGCGTGCGCTCCGTTAATCCACCTGTTTCGGTGTGTGACACCGACGCAATACCGACAAGATACCGACGTGATACCGACACGGCTTTTGTCATGTTTTAAAGGGTTAATAGGCCATTCTGGTTGCACGGTGGCGGCGCATCACGCGCGGTGCATTAACCACCCATCCGGGGTCATGCGTGCTCTGGAAACACGCTTTCCCATTGCGTGCATTGTTCCAGTCACAATTCACATGATAGAGAAACGCACCCACCCTTTTCGAGGTCGCGACCATGCCATCACCGATCCTTCCTTTCGATGTATCTGAGTTGACCGTCGGTATTACCGGTACGTTTCCGGCAGGGCAGGCATGGCACCTGTGCAAGATCGGGCTCTGACGGTCGGGACCGGGCGGTTGCAGCGGATATCCGTCATTATCGTGAATTATGGCACCCCAGCCCTGACAATCGCTGGAGTGCAAAGCATTCTAGCGCGAACACATGGTGGCCGCGATGTGGACATCCATGTCGTTGACAACGCCTCCCCCGATGACAGCGCCGCTCTGCTGAAGGCTGCACATGCCGAGCACAGTTGGGGCCGCGATGTCACCTTGTATCTGGAGCATGAAAATCACGGCTTTGGACGCGGCAACAACGTGGTGTTACACGCGCTGGACGCCGCCGGGGTGCCGCCGGATGCGGTCTTTCTGCTGAACCCGGATGCCACATTGGAAAACGAGGCGATCGATCTTCTGGCAACCGCATTGGAGGCCGACCCCGCAGCCGGGTTTGCCGGAGCCGGAATCGCCAAACCGGACGGCACCGCCGTCACGGCCGCCTTTCGGTTTCCCTCGGTCATCAGCGAGTTTTCCGGCGCGCTCAGTTTCGGGCCGGTGGCCCGCCTGCTGCGCCGCTGGGATGTGCCGTTGCCACCCGATCATCCGGCGGGACCTGTGGACTGGGTTGCCGGGGCCGCCGTGCTGATGCGCTGGTCTGCATTGCAGGACATTCGGTATTTCGATCCGGGATTCTTTCTTTACTATGAAGAGGTTGATCTGATGCGGCGTGGGCAAGCCGCCGGCTGGCGATGTTTGTATGTCCCACAGGCGCGCGTGATACATATCGAAGGTGAAGCCACCGGGGTCAAAAGCGGGCGCAGTATAGCGGTGCGACTGCCCGGATATCGTTATCATTCCTGGCAATATTACTTCCGCAAGACCCATGGCCGCCGGGGCGCACTTCTGGCGGCGGCAGCGCTTGCGCTTGGATCCGCGGGCAATTGTGTGATCTCGGCAATGCGGCGGCGGCCACGCCGGGTGCCCGAAAGTTTCTTTGGTGATTTTTGGACTCATGCTGTGCGCCCGCTTTTGGGCCGAACTTCGGAAAGCTGAATGGTCATGACCGCGACAGTCGATCCCTTTGTCGAAAATGACGGCCGGACCAATTGCAATCCACATGGGATCGGTTTGCGCGCTTTGATTGCCGAGGATTTCCGCACCCATGGGCGGGATCCATTTGCGCAAGGTTTCTGGGTATTGTTCTGGCATCGGTTCGGGAACTGGCGCATGGGGGTGCGCCCGCGCGTTCTGCGTCTGCCACTGAGCCTGCTTTACAAGATTATGGCCAAGCTTTGCGAATGGATCTGTGGGATTTCGTTGCCTTATACGGTGCGGGTTGGCCGCCGGGTCACGTTGGAACATTTTGGCGGCATGATTCTGGTGGCACATACCATCGGCGACGATGTGATCATTCGCCAGAATACAACCTTTGGGGTGTCTGGACTGGATGACCTTACAGGGCGGCCGATCATCGAAAATGGTGTCGAAATCGGCGCCGGTGCGGTGATTGTCGGCCGTGTCCGCGTCGGGGAGCGCGCTGTGATCGGGGCCAATGCAGTCGTGGTGCGTGACGTGCCTGCGGGCGCTGTGGTTGGCGGTGTGCCGGCACGTCCGCTCACGTCGAAACCCGCTGACAAAGCATGACCAGAATCGCCGTTATTGTGATCGGTCGCAACGAAGGCGCGCGCTTGCTGGCTTGTCTGGCTTCGATCCCGGATGGGCTGGGCGAGGTGGTCTATGTCGACAGCGGATCCACGGACGGATCAATCGCGGCAGCACAAGAATCCGGCGCTCGGGTGGTCGAGCTCGACGCCTCCGTTCCGTTCACCGCCGCCCGGGGGCGCAATGCCGGTGTCGCGGCGCTGAGTACGCCGCACGATTTTCTGCAATTCATCGATGGCGATTGCGTGCTCGACCCCGGCTGGATCCCCAAAGCCGCTGCATTCTTGCATGACAATCCACAAGCGGCGGTCGTATGCGGGCGGCGGCGGGAGCGGTTCCCCGAGGCCTCCGTCTATAACCGGATGTGCGATGTTGAATGGGACACGCCCATTGGAGAGGCGAGGGCCTGCGGCGGTGATGCGATGATGCGCAGCGATGCCTTCGCGCAGGTGGGCGGTTTCAACTCCGCGCTGATCGCTGGTGAAGAGCCGGAGCTTTGCGTGCGCCTGCGCAAGGCCGGTTGGCAGATCTGGCGCATTGAGGCCGACATGACACTGCACGATGCCGCGATGACCCGGCTGTCGCAGTTCTGGCGCCGAGCGCGGCGTGGGGGGCACGCCTATGCTGAAGGGGCAGCGCTGCACGGTGCCCCGCCCGAACGGCACGGCATGGCGGGCAGGCGGCGTGCCTTGCTTTGGGGAATTGCCCTGCCGGTATCGATCCTGTTGGCGGCCACAATGTTCTGGCCCTGGGGGCTGGCCTTGATGCTTGCCTACCCGGCACAGGTGGTCCGGCTTGCCCTACGCGATGGCGCCACATGGTTTGCCTGGCAGCGCGCAATGTTGATGACACTTGGCAAGTTTGCCGAAGCCATGGGCGTTCTGGAGTATTACATGCGCCGTCTGCGCGGACGCCAAGGTCAGCTGATCGAATACAAGTGAGCACCGCGCTCCCAGCACCCACAGATTGCGCTTGCGGCAAAATGATTACGGGGTGGATGTGGGACGGCTGTGCGGCTTGTGCCTCACACTGCGCCCCCGGGACGGGTGCAAGCCTGAAAACCGCGCGTAACGTGGACCTCGGCCAAGTCGATCCGGCCTTATCTCGTCGCGGCTCTTCTGCGCCGCGCGCCAATCGAATTGCACAAACCCAGCCAATGCCCCCGCCATCAGCCAACCCATTGGGTTAACTGTCGAGTTCGGCACGATATAAATCAGGTTTCCGGCCATGATCAAAGCCAACGCCATCGTTTCGGCCGGTATCTCCTTGCGCCGCGCCACATGTGCCAGAAAGAAAATCGGCACGGTCAGAAGTGCGAAAAAGCAAATATAACCCAACCATCCCGAGCGGCCGATAATGATGATCCACAACCCGTCCGTGACAGAAATGTCCTTGCCAAAATCATTGTAGACACGTGATCGGCCCCAGCCGCCCCAGCCGAAGAACGGTTTTTCCAAGGCCCGGTCCAAGAGTTGGTCTTCGTTGCCCAGCCGAAACTGGAAAGATCGCGCGCGTGCTTCGGATATGTTGGAAGCCAAGGCTGCCACCGTGTCGACGGGGACCAGATCCGCCTGCCGCGCGGCAGGATACAACACGAACACCATGGCAATGCTGAAAACCGCTCGAATTTGCCAGCGGCGTGGCAAGAAGAGCATACCCGTGACCAGTGCCGTGATCATCACGGCGCCAAGATTATTACTGATCAACAGAACGCCCAGCATCCACAGACCGGCCAGAAGATATCGACCGTTATTCGACTGGCCGGGCAAACGCCACAAAGCAAAAGCGGCGATAATCACTGTGAACACAAAGAACCCGACCCAAAGACCATGGCGCAAGAAGACCATGGGCCGGAAGCCGTCTCCGCGAACATGCTGTGCAAAGGAATGCTGATAGTAACCGTAAATCCACTTGTTGAGCTGCGGGCTCATGCGGATTTCGAACAAGATCAACAAGCTGTAGCAGAGACCCGCAATCACCAGCATCTGCAGGATCATGCGGTGTGTATCCGCTGTCGCCAGATACCGGCGCCCAAGTAAAAATGGGACAACAAACAAGCACGTGTTGAAGGTCATGCTGACAAAATCCCAAGGCCGCAAGGCATTGAGAAGGGTCGTATCGACGAGGATCGGGTAGCCGTTGTCCCGGATCGTAAAGATCGGGCCCAGGAACAAGAGCAGGATTGCAAGCCCAAGAACAATGCCGACCCGGGGGCTCAAATTCAGACGTTCATCCGGCACCACAGAAGTCTTTCGGGCAACCGCTCGGGATCCAGCAAAGAAAAAGGCGCCCAGCAACATACCCAATGTGAGCACAAAGCCTTTATCGACCGGAGGCAAAGACGGCAAATCAACCGAAAAACGCTCCGGCAACAGAAGATACCCGGTTAGCACACTGGCAAAAAGTGCCCGTGCCGGCGGCAGCTTGTAAAAGAAGATCATGGCAATGAACGGCCAGATCGAAAGAGCCAGCAGCGGCATGAACCTGTCTCCAGCGATGCGCCATTGACGCGATGCATCTGCGCTTTTACGACTTCGCGAAACGCGCTCCTCTGTCCTACCGCGGGCGCAGGATCAGGGAAAGACAACAGGTTACTTTATGGTCCAATTCCTGGCTCTGCGCTGTATGTGCCACCCGTACATACTCTGCCCGGTTCAAGGTTTGGCGAGGTCATGAAACGCAAGCTAAACCAGCTGATCACCTCGGACGGCCTGAAAGCCAAAACTCTGCGCAGCATGCTGGCCTCGGTCTGGCTCGCGGGAGGAGGGCAGTTGCTGCGCTTTGCCTCGAACCTGATTTTGACCCGGCTTCTATTTCCCGAAGCCTTTGGTCTCATGGCTTTGGTGCAAGTCATTGTGAGCGGTGTCATCATGATATCCGACGTCGGTTTGCGGGCCGCTGTCATCCAAAATCCGCGCGGCACGGAGCCTGCATTTCTCAATACGATCTGGACCTTTCAGATCATCCGCGGCTTCGTGCTTTGGATCGTGGTCTGCGGGCTTGCCGCACCGTTTGCGCAGCTTTACAACCTGCCGGATTTGGCGCTGATCCTGCCCGTTGCCGGGTTCAGTTTGGTGATCCGGGGATTCAATACAACCAATGTCCTGAGCGTGCAGCGGGATCTGCAGCTTTGGCGGCACAGCTCCCTGACGCTAATCGCACAGCTCGGCAATATCATATGCATCTGCTTGCTGGCTTACTGGATGGAATCGGTCTGGGCTCTCGTCATTGGAATGTTGATCAACCCAATCCTGGCGTTGATCCTTTACGCCCGGTATCTACCCGGTATTCGCAACACACTGTGCTGGGATCGAAGCGCTGTGCGCGATATCTTCAATCTCGGTAAATTCCTTACATTGAGCACAATTTCCGCCTACATCATGCAGCAGAGCGATCGCGCCGTGCTGGGCACGATCATCTCGGTCGATCTGCTTGGTATCTACGGCATTGCTTTTGTTCTGGCCTCCTTGCCGATAACTCTGGCCACCAAGATTGCCGGATCCGTTTTGCTGCCGCTCTACACCCAAAGGCACCCATCGGACCGGCCTGAAAATCGGCGAAATATCTTTCGCCTGCGCCGTATCATAGCGGCGGGATCCATTTCGTTGATTGGCGCTGTGGCGCTCAGCGGCCCGTGGCTGATCGATGTGCTGTATGACCCACGATATGCATATGCCGGTCCCATTGTCGTTTTGCTTGCCGCGGCACTAACCCCGCGCCTTATCCTGTTCGGGGTGACCAACGCCGCGCTCGCCAAGGGCGACTCTTTCCGGTTCATGCTGGTGAATGTGTCCACGGCTGCCTTGCAGCTTTCTTTGCTGTTGGTGATTGCGCCAGTTTACGGCATCGCAGGTGCCGCGATGGCAATCGGATTGGCGCCATTGCTGACCTATCCCGTCACAGTCTCTGTCCTGCGCAAATACAAGAGCTGGGACATGTGGGGTGATGCGGTGTTGTTTGCCAGTGCCGGAGTGCTCATGGGCTTCGCCCTCTGGCTGCATCAGGACAAGATTGCTGCATTGATGGCGGCAGCGTAGGGTAAACAGAGCACGCTATAAGTGCATAATATTACATAATATACATTACCAGTATATCAGATGAACCCAGAATACGCAGCCTCTTCAAAACAAAACGCCCGATACGTCGTGTATCGAGCGTTCCTTAACCTTTGAAGGCGAATGCCTGTGTCAGTCAGCCTTGCGCCGGCGACGGATCATGGCTGCGCCGCCCAAAGCACCCAGCAACAGCAGACCACTTGCGGGCAACGGGATCGGTGCCGGGGTTCCGTTTACGACCAACTGGACATTGTCGAGCAGGAAGTTGTCGTCACCCGAGGATTCTTCGCGGAAACGCAGACGGAAAAGCTCACTTCCAACCGAAGATGAAAACGCATCAACCAGACCGCCGTCATCTGCAGCTGTGAACGTGAATGTCGTGCTGTTGGATCCAGTCGCCAGCGGGCCGGTGATAATGTCATCATCCAGCATGCTGTCGTCACTGCCCATGACGCGCACAAACCAGTTCTCGGATCCGGAGATCCCTTGATAGTTCAATGTCAGCTCAAAGCTGTCGATAGTTGCGCCGGCTGGAATGGTGCCTGAGAAGTCAAACAGTTGCACGAACGAGACATAGCCGGCCGTGTTGAAATCCTGCACCCGAACGAAGTTCGTCGTCAGTGGATCCTGACCTGAGGGGTTAACTTGCCCCGGGCCGGCACCATAGTCAAAGTCGATCGTTGCCAGCGGAACCGCGTGTGCCGCAACCGGCAAGGCAACAGCGAGGGCGGCGGCCGACACAATGGAGCGAAACTTTGTCATTTAAACGTCCTCAGAACAGACTGAACCCAGCGGGCACTCATTTCGGGCCAAGCTATCAAGCTGTGAACCTTAAGAAAAGTTAATTTCAGCATTTTTGAACTTAATTCTACCTTTGGGAGCAGAAACTCGCCTTTTGGGCGGTTTTCCACTGAAAAATCTCATTTTTTGCTGAATTTGGCTGCAAATCGCCGGAGACTGCACCCCCAAAATTTCTCGCAAGGGTTGTGATTTTCCGTGCCGCGAATCCATGCACTGATTCAGGGACTGCCGCGAGATGCGAATTTAAGCGGATTTGGAGAAATTATGGCAACTTTATGACCGCGCGCGCACCGCACCGTCCTTGTTGCGCTTCTTGCAAAACCCAAGAAAGGCTGCATCGGGATTTTTGGGGGTCTCCACCGCCCAGGCTCGCCATTGCTGCTCCAGCATGTGAACGTCCCATCCCGGCGCCACGCGCCGGGCATGTACATACGTCTCTGGCATCAAAGGTGGAATATGGATTTGCGGCCCCTCCGGCACCGCGACAACGGTGCCACGACCCTTGAACACGACCATGTCCCGGCGCTCGTCATAGACAACATGGTAATCCGGCAAATGGTTATGCGTTGCGATCTCGCGAATGGTGTGCCGAAAGCGCTTGAGCTCAGTGCGAGCCCCGGTGCGCTTGAGCAGTTTTTCGAGGCCGATCTCGAATTTGGGCCGCGCGCCGCACATCTTGCGAGCGATCTCGTAGACGCGGCGCTCAATCGGTTTGCGCAAGCGGAAGTAATCGCGATGCAGCGTCAGGACAGACTTGCGGCGGATGGAATTGAAGATCCACTCGCTGATCTGGATTTCCGCCGACATGATGCGCCCACCGGCTTCACCGTTCTTGCGATTGATATGCGCGCTTTCGATAAGGTGGAACCAGCCCAGTCGCTCCTCGTCGCCCAGCGGGATATCCTCGGGATCGGTGACCATGCCATCCGTGGCGGTGGTGATGTTGGTCTTGATCACCGTGCCCATGAGCCGGTCTAGCGCCTCGCAGAAGGCGTCATAGTCTTTCCCGCCGGTGCCGCGGTTCACGAAGATCAGCAGATCGCGCGGATTGAACCGGAGCCGCCGGTTCACCCTCTCGCCTCTGTTGATCCGGTGCATGATCTGGCTGACCACGTAGATCAGGATGTCCTTGTCATAGATGGTGGCCTGCCCTTTCGCGCTCGGGATCACCTCGAGCCACTTGTCGTCATGCTCGTATCGGCGCACCGCCATCTCGGGCTTTTTCGACAGCACGTAGAAGGGATGTTCCATCTGCGGGATCAGGTCCTTCAGAACGGCATCTGCAACGTCACAAATGAAGAAGTCCGCCTGCGGATGGCGGTCCGGAAGAAGCTGGTCGAGCAGATTCGGGGTTTCAGGAACCATGCGGCATATTCGGGGGATCAGGAACCGCAAGTCAAGCAAGATTCGGGGTTTCAGGAACCAGGCGGTTTTTCAATCACGAATCACATGCCATTTTTTTTCGAATCGATTCGAATTTTTACGCTTTTTGATTCGGTTACCAACTCACGTGAGCGAATCGCGGAGATTAAGAACCGAATTGCGGGGGATCAGGAACCATAATTCGGGGGATCAGGAACCTGATCTTCCAAATAGTCGCTCAATGTCAGAGGCTTAGAACATTTCAGACAGCGCTAAACACAGATTCAACACATATAAACACTCCCCAAAATCGCATATGGCTATTCGAGTGTTGGAATTAGAGCCGATTCTCATTCTATTCCGGTTTGGAAATAGGAAAGCGACTCACTTAGTTCAGCGTTGGGATCGACTCAGAAAGCCTCAAGCCTACCTTGGACCGGTTGCTTTGATCGACGCCGATCACTCGTTGCAGAGGTCACGCAAATACTGCCCATAGGCATTCTTCTCAAACGCCTCCGCCCGTTTGTGCAGGGCAGTTTTGTCGATGAACCCCATCCGATAGGCACATTCGTCAGGCGAGCCAACCTGTTGGCCCTGGCGCATGGTCAAGGTCCGCACGAAGTTGCTGGCATCCAAAAGGCTGCCATGGGTGCCGGTATCAAGCCAGGCATATCCGCGCCCCATGGTCTCCACCGTCAACAAATCCTGCGCCAGATAGAGTGAGAGCAAATCGGCAATCTCCAACTCGCCCCGCGCCGACGGGCGAACCTGTTTGGCCAGTTCAGACGCATGACCATCCAGGAAATAAAGACCCGTCACAGCGTAGTTCGAGGGTGGCTCATGCGGTTTCTCGACGATCTGTTTCGCCTTGCCTTTCTTGTCGAAGGCCACCACCCCGTATCGCTCCGGATCCGAAACGCGATAGCCAAAAACTGTTCCCCCAACCTCGCGGGCACTGGCCTGCTTCAATTGCTCGGGCAATCCATGACCGAAAAAAATGTTGTCCCCGAGCACCAGGGCTGATGGCGCGCCCGCCAGGAAGTCTTCGGCCAGCAGATAGGCCTGTGCCAGCCCATCCGGCGAAGGTTGAACGATATAGTCGAACCGCAACCCCCACTGACTGCCATCGCCAAGCAGCCGTTTGAACTGATCCTGATCCTGCGGCGTGGTGATCACGGCAATTTCCCGAATGCCTGACAAGATCAACACCGAAAGCGGGTAATAGATCATCGGTTTGTCATAGACCGGGATCAGCTGTTTTGAGATGCCCATTGTGATTGGGTAGAGCCGCGTGCCGGAGCCGCCTGCGAGGATGATCCCTTTGCGTGTCATACTTCCGCCTCCAATTCCGTCAGGACCTTTCGCAGGCCCGCCTGCCAGCTTGGGCGCGTCACGCCCAAACGCGTTTCCAACTTCAAACAATTCAGCCTGGAATTCGCAGGACGTTTGGCCGGGGTTGGATAGTCTTTGGTTGCGATGCCCTTCACCACCTTTTGCAGACCAGCCGCCTCAAAGACTGCGGTCGCAAACTGTGCCCAACTGACATCGGGCGCTCCACTGTAATGATAAATCCCAGCCTTCCTCGGATCTGAAACCAGCGCATCTGCAAGCGTCAGGCAAACCTTGGCAATATCGGCCGCTGGTGTCGGCCCTCCAATCTGATCGGAAACCACCGTCAACATGTCCCGCTCGGCCCCAAGGCGCAGCATGGTTTTTACGAAGTTTCTGCCATGGACGGAAAACACCCACGAGGTCCGCAAAATGGCAAATGCCCCCCCTACCCTCTGCACGCCTTGTTCGCCTGCAAGCTTTGAGCGCCCATAAGCCCCCAACGGGTCCGTGGCATCGGTTTCGCGCCATGGCGCGGTGCCAGAGCCGTCAAAGACGTAGTCACTGGAGATATGCACGAAAACAGCCCCAACGTCCCGTGCCGCTTGCGCCATCGCCGCCGGCGCATCCCCGTTGACGAGCAGCGCCAGCGCTTCGTCATCTTCTGCCTTGTCCACGGCCGTATAGGCGGCGGCATTGATGATCCGCTCGGGACGTCGATCCCGGATTAACGCGGCACATCCCGCAGGATCCGATAGATCCGCAATATCGCGATCGGCAAATATGGCATCCGGGGCCAGCCGTTCAAGTTCGCGTGCGACCTGCCCAGTTTGCCCGAAGACAAGGAGTGTTTGCGATGTCATAAATGTGCTCCGGTCATCAGGATCGCCCCAAAGCCGGAAGCAGGTGGCCACATCCATCAAGCTCCGCAGCCCGACGAATGTCAGCGTAGTTTGCAAGGATACTTTCCGGATCTGCAGGCAAAACTTTTTTCAGCGGTGTTGCCATGTCCTCGAAAGAGCAGCCCAGAACAGTACAGATTTTGCGAAGTGTTTCCGATTGCGCGTGCGGGTCACACAAATCCTGTTCGTAGGAAATGCGCATATGTTCTAGGTCCGCGAGAGCGGTACGTTCGTATTCGAGCAGCGCCTCGTTCCAACGCAACCGTTTTGCAAAGTCCTGCGGATCGAACCAAAGCTTGTCGCGTAGTACGGTCGCCCCTCTGTCGCTGTGATATTGCTTGCGGTGTTGTGCGACAGTAAGTGACAGAGTCTGAAAGAAGGTTTCACGCTCCAGATGAAACAGAGAGAAACCTTCGTCTATCAGGTGTTTCAGAAACCGCCTTGGATCGTGCATGTTGTGCACGAGGACCATCTGGTATGAGAGAAGCTTCGCGCCATATATGGGAGCTGCGCTCTTTCCGGCCAAGCGATCCAGATGGGTCAGCGGCGAGATAACGTTCCTATGCAACACTTCGGCGTCGCAATGGATTTCGGTGTGACTGTTTAACAGACTTGTCAGCAAAGTGGTTCCCGATCGGGCGCGGCCAATGATTAGGAACCGCCTATTCTTGTTGCGCGAAACAGTCAGGCTTTTGAGAAAAACACGAGCTTCGACAATGAAGCCGCCAAGCGCGATCCTGTCACGGTGCCAACGCGACGCAACGAGCCGTGTATCTGGCGGAGACAGTTCGTGTATACGCGTGAAGATACCGGGTTCGTTCATCGGCTCGTTCCCAAACGCGTGCCAACCCCCTGCCGCGCCAGCAATGGGCGCCACCAGACCTCGTTGTTCAGATACCAGTGCACGGTGCGCGCAATGCCGTCCTCGAGCGTCACGGAGGGGCGCCAGCCAAGTTCAGAACGAATGCGCGCGGCGTCGATCGCATAACGCCGGTCGTGGCCAGGACGGTCGTCAACAAATGCAATCTGTTGTTCATAGAGACTGTTTCTTGGACGCTGCCGGTCCATTTCCCGGCAGATCATGCGCACAAGATCGATATTGGTCGCCTCGTTTTCCCCGCCGATATTGTAGGTCCGGCCAACCTGTCCTTTTTGCAGGACAGTCAGCAGCGCATCGGCATGATCTTCCACATAAAGCCAATCACGGACGTTTAGCCCATCACCGTAGACCGGGATCGGCTCGCCCGCCAAGGCGCGCAGGATCACCACCGGGATCAGCTTCTCCGGAAAATGATAGGGACCGTAATTGTTCGAACAGTTCGTCACCAGAATGGGCAGGTCATATGTCTCTCCCCACGCCCGCACAAGATGGTCGGACGAGGCCTTGGACGCAGAATAGGGCGAGCGCGGATCGTATGGCGTGTCTTCTGTGAACAAGCCGGATTCGCCCAGAGATCCATAGACCTCGTCTGTCGAGATGTGGTGAAATCGAAACCCGGCTGGTTTGCCTTGTCCGATCCAGTGGGCGCGGGCGGCTTCCAGCATGTTGAACGTGCCGGTGACATTGGTTTCAATAAAATCGGCTGGGCCATCGATCGACCGGTCCACATGACTTTCTGCGGCCAGATGCATGACGGCGTCCGGCTGATGCGCGGCAAAGACGTCGTCCAACGCGGCGCGATCACGAATATCAGTCTCTGTAAAAGCATAATTGGGGCTGCCTGCCACGCTGGCCACGTTGTCCAGGCAGGCTGCATAGGTCAAAGCATCGAGGTTGATGACCTGATGCCCCTGCCCTACGGCAAGACGCACGACGGCCGATCCGATAAATCCGGCGCCGCCTGTTACGAGGATCTTCATGACAGCCCTTCCCACGTGAATGGCGAAGCCCAGTCGGCGAAAGCCGTCGCTGTGCTGTCTTTGCCGGACAGCACCGGATCGTCCTCAAGGCCCCAATCGATACCCACGCTGTTCCACAGGACGGCGCCATCCGCGTGCGGCTCGTAAAGGGCTGAGCATTTGTACTGGACTTCGGCTTCGGGTGTGCGGGTTACGAACCCGTGCAGAAACCCTTTTGGCACAAAAAGCTGCGCGCCGGTCTCCGCGCTCAGCTCACGACCGGTCCAATGGCCGAATGTGGGCGAGCCGACACGGGCATCGACCGCCACGTCAAAAATCACGCCCTTGGAGCATCGCACCAGTTTGTCCTGGGCATGGGGCGGCGATTGATAGTGCAGCCCGCGCAGCGTGCCTGCCGGGCCCGACATCGAATGGTTGTCCTGAACAAACTCTGTTGTAATCCCGACCTCGGCCAAAGTGCGCTTGTTCCAGGTTTCCGAAAACCATCCGCGATCGTCGCCAATTCGGCGCGGTGTCAACAGGACAACGCCTTGCAAGCCGGTTTCCAAAAGATCCATCTGACTACGCCGCCTCGATCATCCACCTTGCGCCTTATAGGCCGCCAGCATGTCCTTCAACACATCGTTCAACCGCCGGCCTTCCTTGTCTCGCAGCGCATTAAGCTCGTCACGCAGATCAGGGGCGACATAGATGCGCCAATAGGTCATTGCCTCGTTCAGTGGTGGGCGTCCGCGCCGTGGTGCATTCGGCTCTAACTTGGCCTTTTTAGGCGAGATGGGCTGTGGCTGGGTGGCGCGGGTAAAGCCATGCGCCTCCCCTGCCCGCGCAACGGCTTGTGCATCGGCCCTGTCCCGTTTTAGTTTCGGTTTGCGTTTGAGGCCCGCGCCAAGGGCGACATCAGGCGTCGGCGCTTCATCGTCATCGAGGTTGAGAAACTTTCCCACCATCACTGGTCCTCCAGAATATCGGCCAATTCCTGACCCAATCTTGCGGTGTTGCTGATTGCACTGGCCACAGACTTGTTGGGGGTCAGTTCGAACAGCGTCTTACCTTCCGCCATGACCCGTTCGAACGGTGCGCGGCGCAGCAACTCGGTTTGCAGCCGTGCCACGCCTGATGCATCGAGTTCCGCCAGCAACTCACGATGTGACACGGTCACGATGGCTGCGTCGGTCTGGGTGATCAGGATCCGCGCCGGCACTTCGCGCCGCGCGGCGCGCCCCGCATCTCGGATCATCTTGAGAGCCGAGCCCGCAGCATCGCCATCCAGCGCACTGGGCCGCATTGGTACCACGCACAGATCCGAAGCCGACGCGGCATACGACGCCATCAGGCCCGCAACCCCTTCGAGATCGACGAATATCAGGTCATGCTGTGCGCTAGCCTCCTCCAGCGTGTCGAGGATGCTGTCATCCGAACTGTCCGAAATCACCGCGAAGGTCGGGTCACCCAATCCATCCTCTTGCCGTTTGCCATACCAGACGCGGGCGATGCTCTGACGGGGGTCGGCATCGACGATGGCGATCGAAAGGTCCGGGTTGTTGGCAAACACTGACGCCAACGTCAGTGCGGTGGTGGATTTTCCGCAACCCCCCTTGGGGGACAGAATACTTACGATCATCGAACCTGCTCTGTTTATTGTTTTATGCCGTATCTATGACATATATTATGACGTGATACTAAATATGTCACGGTATAAATTATATCGCATAATTTATATATAGTAAAAAATTACGTGTAATAAATTATGCTATATTTTTCTGGGTCCTGCCAACCAACCAGCCGGTAACCAAGATGCCGGTCAGATATCCGCCCAGATGCGTCTCCCATGCCATGGCACCGCGCTCCGCCACGAGCATCACGAGATTGAGCACAGCCAGCAAAGCCGTCATGCCGAAAACCGCACCAAGCCGCCCGCGGTTGAGATAATCAATGGCAACAATCCCGCCCAGCAGTCCAAAGATCGCGCCTGATGCACCGACCATGGGGGCAGGGGTGTTGGACAGCAGGGCAAAGCCCATGGCACCGCCCAGGGCTGATACTAGCCACAGGAGGGCAAAGCGGCGCTGGCCCAGTTTCCGGATCAGGGTGGGTGCGATCCAGAACAAGGCTAGCATATTGCCGAGCAGGTGCACAAACCCGGCATGCAGGAACGCGTAAGTGCAAAACATCGCCCAGGGCTGCGCAGGGTAGTTCGGTTGCCAGTCGCGCAGAAGCCCGGCCCAGAACGCACCGTTCTGCAAACCGAGCATGCGCCAGCCGCGATGGCCGATCAGCCCGGCATCTGCCGCAAGGAGCACCAGTTCGATCCCGCTGCACACCACGATCAGAAGGCCCAGAATGGCATGGCGCCGGGCCGGGCGGGGCCATGCAAATGGAGGAAGGGCAGGCAGCATCATGGCCCATGAGTTACCGGGCCGGGGCGGCGCCGCAAGGCTTTTGCGCTCAGTTACGGGCCGTCAGATCCCGCCGCAAGGACACCGACAGGCGGTTGTCACGGGCCCGTATGCCCGCAGCGCTGCGGCTGATGCGATGGTCGATCCCTACATTCATTTGCCAGCCGGGGGCCAGATCCCGCTGATAGTTCAGCCCGATACTGCCCAGCGAACTGGTCCCGCCCGCACCGGTGGGATCGTTCTCCCGGTACGAGGCTGCCAGCGAAAATCGGCTGAGATCGTTCAACTGCTGCAGGTAGTTGAACTGAATGGCGTTGGCGAGCTGTTCGTTGTCATTGATCCCTGACCGCACAGAGCGGCTCAGTGAGGCGCTCAGCGTGGCGGCGGGCAGGCTGTGGCTGACTTCCAGCGTGCCGATGGGAAAGGTGTCACCGCTGCTGCCCTGCGCCACACCCAAAGAGCTGTCGATCTCCCACAAGGGCAGCTCAACGCGGCGTACAAGGCTCAGACTGTACCGCTCGCCATCCTCGGTGCGGGTGGCATTGCTGCGGATCCCGGCGCTGCCATTGCGCAGCTCCTGTGTCAGGCGTCCGGTCAGGCTGAAGGTGTCGCGGCGCCCCTCTGCCGTTCCGTCGTCCTCGAAGGTGCTGAACTGGGCATTGAGAATGCCCTGAACGGAAGGGGCGATGTCAAAGCGAAAGCGCGCGCCCAGCCGGTATCGATCCTGATCCGTCAGCGTGGTTGAGGTCGTGTCGGAATACCGCAGCGCGGTATAGCCGGTCGACAGGGTCACCCCGAACGGCGCACGCCGGCGCAGCTCCAGTTCTGTGCTAAAGCCGTATCGCAAACGCGTTGCATCATCGTTCACCTGCGCCAGATCGATCCCGTCGAATTCCAGAACAAGCGTGCTGGTTTCGGTTTCCCGGGCGAACACATCCACCGACAGGCGCGCATCGCGCGCCTCACGGGCATAGCGCAGCCGCAGGTTCGGATCGACCAATCCGTCCGAGATAAAGCCGTCCTCGGCCCCGTTGAGCGCGCGCAGGGTGATATCGCCGCTGATGTCCAGCTGTTGAATCGGCGTCGCAAAGGTGACGCCGAAATCGAACCGTGTGAAAGCCTCATAGGTGCTGCCAAGGCTGGGATCATCCAGCCCGCGATTGTCATTGGCGACAAGTCCGGTGGTTATCCCAAGACGCAGGCCCGGCTCCTGTGTCTGCTGCGCAAGACCATGGCCCGAAAGGGCCAGCAAGGCCGTCAACATCAGCCCGCCTCGGATATGTGCCCCCCAGCGCATCCGTTACGGCCCCGTCTCGGGCAATCGGGTCATTCAAAAAGCCGCCGTGCCGGAACCAGGATCACATCGCCATCGCGGACCTGCAACGTGGCGTCCTTGGTCTGTCCCTGTGACATCGCCTCGTAATTCAGCACATAGACCTTCTCGACCCTGGTCTTGGGATCGGTGCGCCGCAATTGCACGCGTTTGGTCGCGGCAAAATTCGAAAACCCACCCATTTCGGCAAAGGCCTGCAACAGCGTTGTGCCGGGTTCCATCTCGACCTTGCCGGGGCGCTCCACTTCGCCCAGCACATAGATGGTGATGGTCTCGGGCTCCGCCGGGGGCTGCTCCGGAGCAAGCTGTTCCAGCGCGACATAGACGTTGGGCGGTGCGTTGAAACTGCTGCTCAGACGCGAGGTCAGGATGTTCTGAATCGTCTGCACGGTGCGGCCGGAGGCGCGGATCGATCCGGCCATCGGCACGTTGATGCGCCCGTCCGGGCCCACAAGAACCGTCCGGTTCAGCGCCTCGTCCTCGATGACCTCGATGCGCAGGATGTCGCCCGGCTGAATGCGGTAACCTTGTGCAAGTGCCTCGAGGGGCAGGGCGGCAAAACCAGCCATCAGCCCGAGTGTGGTGCGTCTGCTATGTGTCATGTATCTGCCTGTCATTCCCAATTCGGGTGTTTTCCGCTGAACATACCACGCAGACAGCTCGCCGCGATACCGCGGGCCTGCGCAGATGTACGGAAAACCGCCCGTGCTGCGATTGCGCAACGCCGGATCATTGTGTGCTCAGCGTTTCCAGTGTTTCGCGGGCGGTCGTCATCTGGGGCAGGGGGCTGTCCGGTCCAGCGAGTTCCAGCGCCCGTTCCAACCGCGCACGGGCCTCCTCGGGGCGTTCCAGCGCGGCATAGGTCATGCCCAGGTGGTATTGCACCAACGGATTGGTCTGCAGCCCTTCCGCCGCCGGTTCGAGATATTCCAGTGCCTCGTCCAGATTGCCCAGCCGGTACGCAATCCAGCCATAGGTGTCCTGGAATGCCGGCACACGGGTGCCGCGCAGGCGGCGCGCCACAGCGGCGGCGCGCTCCAGAGAGTCCGGCGTGTCACGGAACGTGGAAAGCAGGCTCGCCAGGTTATTGGCGACGGTGACATTGCTGCTGTTGAGGGCATAGAGCTGCTCATAGATCGCAATGGCACCGTCGATATCGTTCTGCGCTTCGAGTTCGCCCGCCTGGAATTGCAGCAGGCGCGTTGCATTCGGGTTGGCCGCGATCCCTTCGGTCAGGACCGTGCGGGCATCTGCGACACGCCCTGTCCGGCGCAGCTGTACATAAAGCTGGCTGACCGGTGCCTCCACGCCGGGATTGGCGGCAATCAGGTCGCGCAGGATGGTTTCCGAGCCCGCCTGATCGCCTTCGGCGACATGCAGGGCGGCATCGATCAGGCGCAGATTGATGTCACCCGGTGTCTGCCCCATCAACTCGTTGAGGTAATTGCGCGCTTCATCCACTTGCCCGTTGCGCAATTGGGTCTGGATGACAGCATAGACAGCACGGGCGTTTTCTCCGCCGCTGCCCGCCTGCGCACGCAACAGCTCCAAACCTTCCTCGACCCGGTTATTGCGCAGCAGGACCGCCGAGCGCAGCGAAGTCGCCGCGGCCTCGGCCCGGGGATCCTCCGGGATCCGTTCCAGATCGGCGATGATGCCGCGCACCACGCCAAGCGCATTCTCCGCCAGGGCCAGCCGGGCGCCCTGTACCAGAATATCGACGTTGCGCGGATTGGCATCGCGGGCATCGGCCAGCACCGAACGGGCGGCACTGCGGCGGTCCTGACGCAGCAGGAAATCGGCATAAAGCAGGGATTCCCGCGCCGCGGCACCGGACACATCCACCGCGATGGCCAACCGCTCGCCCTGCAATTCGGTGTTGCCGTCGCGTTCATGCGCTGCTGCCAGCAAAAGCAGCGTCTCCAGATCGCGGGGGGACTGATCGAGCGCGCGGCGCAGATCAATGATGGCCTCGGCGGGCTGGTCACCGTCGATCAGAAGCTGCGCCCGCAACTTCAGGGCCGCAACATTGGAGGCATCTTCCTCCAGAATTTCCTCGGCCAGGGCGCGCGCGCCTACCCGGTTGCCGGTGCGCAGCAGCATATTGGCCAGCGTGCCCTTGATCCGGCGGTTCTGCTCGGTCTCTTCGGCGCCCTCCAGCAGGGCCTGCAAATCGGCGATCGCCTCGTCCTGTGCACCGTCCTCGAATGCATAGCTGGCCAGAAGCGCCCGATAGAAATCGGCGTTCTCGGGCGTGCCGGCATTGACCTCGATCAGGCGCAGCATTTCGGCTTTTGCAGCCTCGCGGCCCTGTGCCTGCTCGATCAGTTGCAGCACTGGCACAAAGCCTTGCGGGTTGCCGGTTTCCTCGCCAGCCAGATCGCGCAGGAACGCCTCGGCACCTGCCATGTCCTGACGTTGCAGATAGAATGAAATCAGCGTGCGCTGCACATCCGTGTTCTCGGGGAACTGGCGGTACATGGTCTGCAGATGGGTTTCGAGCGTGCCCATATCCTGCACAGCCGTCAGCGCCCGCAATTTGATGATGTAGTAGCTCAGATCACCGGGAAACTGGTCGATCGCGATATCGGCGTTTTCGATGATCTCCGCATAGCGGTCCTGTGCGATGTCTTCGGCCAGAACCACGCGGCGGCTGATGATGTCTTCGGGATTGTCGGCCAGCAAGGCGCGCGCTCTGTCCGCCAGGGCGGTGGCGCTGGCCGTGTCCTCGGCCAACACGGCCGCCCGGTAATCCAGTGACACCTGCAGCGAGGCGGAAATTGGCGCATCGGGCGCCTGTTCAATGGCGCGGCGCCCGTGGCGTTCCGCTTCTTCCCAGTTTTGCCCCTGCATCGCGATGCGGGCCAGTGTTTGCCGGACCTCGAGATTTTCGGGATATTGCTCGGCCAGGCGCAAATACTGGCTGTAGGCTTCCGATATCTTGCCCTGATCATACAGGATCTGCGCCAGTTGCCAGCGTGCATCAAAATGTTCGCCGTTGAACCGGAATACGTTGCGGAACGAGACAGCGGCGCGGTTGGGATCGCCGTTGGCCAGCAATTCCAGCCCGGTCTGATAAAAACCCTCGGCCTTTTCCTCGGAGTCTTCGCACGCAGCCAGGGCCAATGTGGCGGCAAGCGCAAAGGCGGTGAGAATACGACGTGACATGATCAGGTGCTTACACCGCAAATATGTTGAAAAGGAAGGCCATAGACCCGGACCCGGCTTACCGGGCGGATTTCAGGCTACGGCTGATCATGGGGCAGGGCAATCGGTGTGGCGTCAGTGTCCCGTGCCACGCAAAACAACGCGCACGGTCGCCAGAAGGATCTGCAGATCCGTCTTGAACGACAGGCTGGCATTGTAGCGTGCGTCGTAATGGGCGCGGTCGGCAAAGGTGGTGCCGTTGCGGTCGGAAATCTGCCACAGCCCCGTGACCCCGGGGCGCAGGCTGTAATAGTCCTCACCGACATAAAGCTTTTTCTGCTGAACCATCATGGGGCGCGGGCCGACAAGGCTCATCTCGCCGCGGATCACATTCCACAGCTGCGGCAACTCGTCGATGGAACATTTGCGCAGGATTTGTCCCAGGCGCGTCACGCGCGGGTCCTTCAGAAGTTTCTGCTTGCTGTTCCATTCCGCCCGCATGGCCGGATCGTTGGACAGATGCTCTTCCAGAACCGCATCGGCGTTACGCACCATCGTGCGCAGTTTCCAGATGCGATAGCTGCGCCCGTGCATGCCGATCCGCTGCTGCGAATAAAACGGCTGGCCGCCGGTCATGGCAATCACCAGGGCCAGAACTCCGATCAGGGGCACCACCACAGGAGACGCCATCAGGATCAGAGTGATATCCATGATCCGCTTGAACCGCCGACGATAG
>JAAUYD010211076.1_pt1 | contig 35095 bp, 37 predicted proteins | sample 7278101 | NCBI WGS metagenome assembly JAAUYD01 (sample SAMN14350128, study PRJNA611818) | marine sediment metagenome | isolation source: surface marine sediment (0.6m) | place: French Polynesia: Moorea | collected 2018-08
CCTGAAAGCAATGCGCCGCGATCGCCGACCATCGTATCGAGCCCTTCGGGCAGTTCGTCAACGAAATGCATGACGTGCGCCGCCTCCGCCGCCTGCCGGATCTCCTTCTCGCTGCTGCCCTTCAATGTCCCGTAGGCCAGATTATTGCGAATCGTGTCATTGAATAACACGACATCCTGCGAGACGAGTGCGATATTGTCGCGCAGGCTCGTCAGCGTGTAGTCATGGATGGGCTTGCCATCGATCAGTATCTCGCCCGTATTGAACTCATAAAAGCGCGGCAAGAGACTCGCCAGTGTCGTCTTGCCGCTGCCGGAATGACCAACGATTGCCAGTGTCTTGCCGGCCTCGATATCAATGCTGACACCATCGAGAACGGCAGCGTTTTCGCCGTCGTACGCGAAACTGACGTCGCGGACGCTGACATCGCCACGCAATCGACCTGCATCGATCGTACCGCTATCCGCTTCGTCGTCTTCGTCCATGATTGCGAACAGGCTATCGGCACCGGCCACACCTCGCTGCAAAGTGGCGTTGACGTTCGTAATGCGTCGAACCGGTTGCAGCATCAGCATCATTGCCGAGAAAAAGGCGATGAACTGACCGGCGGTAAGACGATCGGCAAGCGACTCACGCGCGGCGAAGTAAATCACGAGCGCGATACCGAAGCCGAAGACGACCTGCGTGACGGCGACACCAAACGAGCGCACGCGAATGAGCTTGAGGTTCTGTTTACGATTCCGCGTATCGGCCGAGTCCAGGCGTTCACTCTCGTAGTCGTAACCGCCAAAGGCCTTCACAACCCAGTTGCCGCGCACGACTTCTTCGGTGACCTGGGTCACTTCACCGACGGAGTCCTGGATACGGCTGCTGTAACGACGAAAGGCAATACCGAGGAGTCGCACGATCACCGCAACGATCGGAAACAGGATCGCAACAAAGATCGTCAGCTTCGGGCTGTACCAGATCATCACGACGAACGCCGCGATGACCGTCAGGACGTCGCGCACAGCAATCGTTACGACGCTCGTTACGGACTCGGCGACCATTTCGACGTTGTAGGTCATGCGTGACAAAAGCGGTCCCGTCGTCTGCGCGTCGAAAAAGCGCGTCGGCAATGTCAGGTACTTGGCGAACACCTGGCGCCGCAGATCGCTGATAACCTGGCGGCCGATCCAGCCGAGCGACGCCTCGGTGGCAAAGCCAGAGATACCACGCAAAATGAAGATGCCCATGAACGCATAAGGAATCCACTGCACGGTCTCTAGCTGCTTGGCGACGAGTGCCTCGTCAGTCAGTGGTGCCAGCAAGGCGACGAGTCCGGCTTCGACGACAGCCGTCGATGCCATTCCGATGACAGCGATAAAGCCAATCAGCTTGTGCGGCGTCACATAGCGCCATAGCCGCCCATAGACGACTCGGACCTTGGAATCGATGCGTTGGCCCACGTTACTCGACCGGGTCGTTAACCGTTGCGATGCTGATCTGCGTGAAGCCGAGACGGCCAGCCACGTCCATTGCAGTTACTACATGCTGGTGTTTCGCATTGGCGTCGGCGCTGATCGTCAGCGGCAGATCATTGCGGCCCGCCGATACCTTCTGTAGCGCGTTACGAATCGTTTCGGCGCGACTGTTGATTAGCTCGCGTCCGTTGACGAGATAAGTGCCTGCTTCGGTAATCATAATGTCGATCTGCTCGGGCACCTCGTCGACGATGGCGGTGCTCTCCGCCTCCGGCAATCTTATCGCGATCTGCGACTGCTTCACGAAACTCGTCGACACCATAAAGAAGATCAACAACAGCAACACGACGTCGATCAACGACGTCAGGTTGACTTCGGGCTGGGTGCGAGGCCGCAGGCTCAGCTTCACGCGTCAGTCCTTTTCGTTGCGGCGGTGCAGTGCTTCAACGAGCTTGATAGCTTCTTTCTCCATGTCGACGACCAGTGTATCGACGCGCGAGCGGTAGTAGCGATAGCCGATCAGTGCCGGGATTGCGACCGTCAGCCCGGCGGCGGTCGTGATGAGGGCTTCGGCGATGCCGCCGGCAAGGACCGTTGGGTTACCGACGCCATGCGTGGTGATGGCCGTGAAGACCTTAACCATGCCGATCACGGTGCCGAGCAGGCCGAGCAAGGGCGTTATCGCTGCGACCGTTCCCAGCGTCTCGAGATAGCGCTCCAGTTCGTGCACGACGTGACGCCCGGTGTCCTCGATCGCGTCCTTCAGTACGGTACGGTCGCGGTCGCGATTGATCAGCCCGGCCGCGAGAATCTGGCCGAGCGCGGAACCCTGGTGCAGGGTCTGGATCTGCTTCTGGTCGAGCTGATCTTTCTTCACCCAGCCCCAGACCTTGCTTGTCAGATCCTCCGGAATGACGCGCTTTTGCTGCAACGTCCAGAATCGCTCGAGGATGATGCCCATCGCGACGATCGCGCACACGATAATTGGCGCCATCAACCAGCCGCCGGATTTGACTATCTCAACCATACCGCCCAGACCAAGTCGGAAAACGGAAATATACAACAGTTACTGCGATCCAGCATGCCAGAAACGGCGACGCGACAGGCGTTCACGTCGCATTTCAACGACACCGCCATCCGCACAGAGGCGAAAGTACACAGCTCCGGCGGCCGCCGTTGTCAGAACCTGCGCCCCCTCGTCTTGCCAGCGCTTCACTACGACCGGTTTCGGGAAATCCCAGCGATTGGCATACCCCGCCGAAACAACGGCATACGATGGACGCACCGAGTCCACGAACGACACACTCGACGACGTCAGGCTGCCGTGGTGCGGCACGAGTGCAACATCAGCGCCGACATCGACGTTCGATTGCGCGATTATCCGCTCAGCCCCTGCCTCAATATCGCCGGTCAGAAGGATGGCGTGTGGCCCGCTCGCGACCCTGATCACGCACGAGGCGTCGTTACCCGATGCGACGGACTCACCATCGGGGTGCACAACTTCGAAGAGGATATGTCCTGCGACCCACCTCATGCCTTTTCTGCAGCCCGCCGCTGCGATGCCCTCGAGATCCTCGCCGACAAGCAGGCGGCCGACCTCCGTGGCAGCCAGAACCGCGCGAACGCCGCCACTGTGATCCAGGTCGCCGTGCGAGACGACCAGCCAGTCAATTCGGCGCACACCCCGCGACTGCAGGAACGGCAGAATGACCTGTTCGGCGACACTGCCCCCGCCACGCCAGGCGATCCCGGCGTCATAGAGCATCACCTGTTCGCCTGCCTGGATCACGATCGCAAGACCCTGCCCTACCTCCAGGAACCAGGCATCGACGCATCGGTCAGGTGGCGGCAGTGGCCGCCATGCCAGTATCGCGACGGCGCCTATCAAAGCCACACGGCGACCTGGCCAGCCGCGTGGCAATGCGACCCAGGCCAGGGAGAGCGCGAGAAACAACCAGGCACGACCCTGAATGGTCGCAAGCGTCGTATCTGTCAGCGACAACGAGGCTAACGTCGACAAGAGCGTCGAGAGCTGGCCTACCAGCCACGCCGACGCTTGCAATGCCAGATCGCCGAGATCACCAACCCCAAGCGCCAGGAGCACGAGCGGCACCACCGCAAAACTGAACACGGGAACGGCAACCAGGTTGGCGACCGGAGCAACTACAGCGACACGCTGAAACAGCAGCGCAGTCAGGGGCAGGAGACCGAATGCGAGGAATACCTGCAGAACCGAGAGCTGTCGCAACCAGGACATTACACCGCCATCCACACGATTGCGCCGCCTGGCAAGCCAGAGCAACAGGACGACGGCCCCGAAAGATAGCTGGAACCCGGGTGTCATGGAGGCAACCGGATCGGTGCAATAGACACCCAGTGCGCTGATCGCAATCGCGCCAGTGATATCGACCTGTCGGCGGGTAGCAACTGCGGTCGCGGCAAACACGAGCATGAGCGCAGCGCGACGAGACGGCACGCCGAAACCGGAGATCAGCGCGTAGATCACGGCAATAACGGTGCCGATGGCCAATGCGGGCACGAGCACGGTCCCTCGCCGCCGCAATAGCCCGACAATCGCCAGGCCCGCCATAAAGCCGACCGATGCTGCAAGACCCACGTGCAGCCCCGAAATCGCCATCAGGTGCGTCGTTCCGGTCAGGGCAAATACATCCCACTGGTCGCGAGTAATGAGCTGTCGCACCCCGACACCGACTGCCGCGATGACGGCTGCGCTGTCCCGCGATGCAGCCGAAACGAGCGATCGGCCTACGAACTGGCCACGAATGCGCTCGAACAGGCTCGTTTCCCCGGCCCAGAGAAGTCGGTTCCTTGGACCGGCTACAACGTATCCTGACGCGTGATAGCCCTCGCGGAACATCCAGCTCTCGTAGTCGAAAACGCCCGGATTGAGAAGCCCGCGCGGCGGGCGCAGTCGTAGTTCGAGCTGCCAGACGTCGCCGAGCTGTGGATCAAGCGGCGGCTCGAACCAGCTCAACCGGACTTGCCCGGGTATCCGCGGATCACCAAGTGGTGCCACGTGCATGACCAGTGACGCACCGCGCTGCCGCGGAATATCGGCAATGCGAACACGGGTCAGCATGCTGTCCCCGGCATACTGTTCGTCAAGGCGATTCTCGACGATATCGAGGCCCGCAAGCGCGAAAAGCGCGAAGCCGGCAGCGATCAGCGCGACCGATCTCGATTGCCGCCATACGCAGCCTGCCAGCGATGCAACGAAAAGGAGGCTGACAAGGTCAGAGCTTAACGGGAGCGTGGTATGCTGCGCCGCCAAACCGCCTGTCAGGATCAGCAGACAGGGTTTAAGCAAGGCCTGCGACACCGGCGTTCGCAACCTCATCAGAACCGGATTGCACACGGATGCCCAGACGGATTTTCAAGAGATTCGCCTTTAAACGGCACGAGATGGCGCGTCACTGGATCATGACGCCGTTCCGTCACTTGCTGCACGATCCGCGTCTGTGGGCTGTGCGGCGCCGCTGGGTCGTGCCTGCCTTTTCGCTCGGGCTGTTTATCGCGTGGCTGCCGTTCCCGGGCCACACAGCAACAGCCATTCTGCTGGCCTTGCTATTGCGCGTGAATATCCCGATTGCCGCCGTGTCAACGTGGATCAGCAACCCGGCGACGATGGGGCCGATGTATTACCTCGCCTACAAGCTGGGCAACTACCTGCTTGGCAGGGAACCCGGTGAATTCGGTTTCGAGCTGTCATTCGACTGGGTCGCCCACACGTTCGTGACGATCTGGCAGCCGATGCTGCTTGGTTGTGTGCTGCTTGGTGGCGCCACGGCACTCATCGGATACGCGGCCGTTGACGCGCTCTGGCGGATGTCGCTCAAGGATTACAAAATGCGCAAACGCGCAAGCCGGCGCGATCGCGACTCAGCCTGATTCCTTCAGCACGCCGTCCTCGAGCAACAGCACGCGGTCCATGCGCGCAGCGATGGACTGGTCGTGCGTGACGATGACGAGGCTCGTGCGCAGCTCCTCGTTGAGTTCGAGCATGAGCTTGAGGACATGCTCCCCATTACCCGCATCGAGATTGCCAGTCGGCTCGTCAGCGAGTACCAGCTGCGGGCGAGTGATAAGCGCACGGGCGACGGCGGCACGCTGACGCTCGCCGCCCGACAGCTCGCCGGGCTTGTGGCTCAGTCGCTCGCCGAGACCAACGCGATCGAGCAACGTCCTTGCCCTCTCCAGCGCATCGGGTTTGGGCACGCGGCGTATCAGCAGCGGCATTGCGACGTTTTCTTCAGCCGTAAACTCAGGCAAGAGGTGGTGGAACTGGTACACAAAGCCGATGTAGCGATTGCGAAGCTCCCCTTTAGCTGCCTCGGACGTACCGTGCATCGGAGAGCCGTTGATCAGCACGCCACCAGCACTCGGCTCATCGAGTCCACCCATGATCTGCAACAACGTCGTCTTGCCCGATCCGGATGCGCCGATAATCGCAACGCGCTCGGCAGGACGCACTGCGAGGCTGACGCCACGCAGTACGGCGAGCGTGGATTGTCCCTCGCGGAACTCGCGTGTGACATTGCGACATTCGAGTACGGGTTCAGTCATATCTGAGGGCCTCCGCCGGAGCAGTCCTTGCTGCAACCCAGGCCGGATAAAGAGTGGATACGAGCGCAAGGGCGAGAGCGATCAGTGCAATTCTGACCACGTCGCCCGCCTTCAATTCTGACGGCAAGTCGCTGATGAAGTAAACGTCGGCGGCGAGAAACTTGATGCCGAATGCCGCTTCGAGAAAGCCGACGATAACCTCGAGATTCGTGGCGATCAGGACGCCGAAAACGACGCCGGCCAGCGTTCCGGCGACGCCAACAATGCTGCCCTGCGTAATGAACACCTTGAGAATGCTGGACGGCTTCGCGCCGATTGTGCGCAGGATAGCGATATCCGCCTGCTTGTCTTTCACGACCATGACAAGCGTCGACACAATATTGAATGCCGCAACCGCGACAACCATCAGCAGAATAACGAACAGAATCGACTTCGTAATCTGGATGGAGCGGAAAAAGTTCACGTGCCTCCGCGTCCAGTCGTTAACCAGAACGAGTTCACCGTGGGCCCGCGCCACCTCGCGGACGATCTCCGGCGAAGCATAAATCTCGGTCACGGAGAGCCGGACACCGGTGACGACGCCTTTCTTGCGGTACAGGCGTTGTGCATCGCCCAGATGAATAAAAGCGAGGCGCCGATCGAATTCATACATTCCGACGCGGTAGATGCCGCTGACAGTAAAGCGCTTCGTTCGCGGGATGACACCGGCCGGTGTCACCATGCCCTCCGCGAGCGTGACGGTCACCTTGTCGCCGACTGCAACGCCGAGGGCCTCCGCCAGTTCGTTGCCGAGCACGATATTGAATGCGCCGGTCGCGAGATCCACCAGGGCGCCCTGCTGCATGACGCTGCCGATTCCGGATACGGCATTCTCCGCGTCCGGCACCACGCCTCTCAGCTGGGCACCGCTCAGTGCGTTTCCTGCCACGAGCAATGCCTGGCCGTCGATGAATGGCGCGGCGGCTGCAACACGGGGATTCGCAACTGCGGTTTCCTGCAGTGCAGCGAACGCAGGCAGCTCCCCCTCGACGCCTTCGATCGTTGCGTGCGCGGTCATCGCAAGCAGCCGGTCCTTGAGTTCCCGTTCGAACCCGTTGACCACCGACATGACGACGATCAGAACCAGTACGGCAATCGCAATGCCCAGCATCGAGATAGCGGAGATCAGCGACACGAAGCTGTTGTGACTGCGCGATCGCACGTAGCGGTTGCCGATCCACATTTCGAACCGCTTGCCCATCACTCGTACCTCAACGCTTCGGCGGGATTAACGAGGGCCGCGCGACGTGCCGGATACAAGGTCGCCAGCGATGTCAGAATGAAGGCCGATATCGCGATGATCGTGACGTCCCGCGACTCGAGCTCGGAAGGAATCGCGGTTACGTAGTAGACATCGCCAGGCATGATCTGGAAACCGAACAATTGTTCGAGGAACGGCGCAATCACAGGCACATAGATCGCGAGCACCACGCCGAGCACGACACCGATCAACACTCCGGCCCACCCGATCATCGCGCCCTGAACGAAGAACACGCGTACGACGCCCTGCGGTCCCATGCCCAGCGTTCGCAGAACGGCAATGTCGGTCGTCTTGTCGGTGACGACCATGACGAGGCTCGCGACGATATTGAACGCTGCGACGCCGATGATCAGCGACAGGATCAGCGACATCATCATCTTCTCGATGCGGATCGCGCGGAAGTAGCTGCCGTTCTCGACCGTCCAGTCGCTTGTCTCTACGGTATCGCCGAGGCGCTCCTGCAAGGACATCGCGATGGTCGGCGCGGTCATGACATCGTCGGCCCGGAAACGCACGGCGCTGACGGCACTGCCGATGCCAAGGACGCTGGCCGCGTCGCTTGCGTGGACGAGCGCCAGCACACTGTCGTGATCGGCCAGGCCAGCTTCGAAGACGCCGCGAAGGACGAAGCGTTCGAGAACCGGCTCGAGCGTGCCATCACCAACCGGTCGCGGTATCAGCAATACGACCCCATCACCGATCCGCACATTGAGGTCGTACGCAAGAATGCGTCCGAGCACGACACCGCGTTCGCCGGGCAGCAGCGCGGCCAGGCTGCCCTCCACCATGTTGATGAGCGCACCGGATAGCGCTTCTTCATAGACCGGATCGATGCCGTGCACCATGACGGCGTGGAGATCCCGGCCCGACTGAATCATGCCCTCCATTTGCACAAACGGTGCTGCCGCACTGACGCCCTGCTCCGCCGCGACCTCTTCGACAAGCGGCCGCCAGTCCTGAACGGGGCCGTCGGCGCCGCTGATCGTGCCGTGCGCTGACATACTCAGGAGCCGATTGCGCAACTCGCCTTCGAAGCCGTTCATGACCGACAGGATCACGATCAGCGCCGCGACGCCAAGGGCGATACCGATGAGGGAAATGAAGGTAATGAACGACACAAACCGGGTGCGCCGCTTGGCCCTCAGGTAGCGCAACCCGATGAAGAGTTCGACTGGATTCAGCATTGGGCCGCATTGTGACACAGTTCGCATGCCTCAGCCCGCGAGGCGGTGCTATAGTTCATCTACCTGTAATCGGAGAACGAACATGGCCAAACTGCGTACGATTTCGTTGGCTGCCTTGCTCATGGCGGCATGGGGCACGGCGAGTGCCGATACGCTGCAGATGGAAGGCGCTTCCGCCCAGATGGACGACGGACGCCCGACGCGCGGCATGTCGCAGGCCAAAGTAGAGTCCAGGTATGGCGCGCCGGCGTCAGTGCAGGCTCCTGTAGGTGATCCGCCGATTACGCGCTGGGAGTACAACAACATGATCGTGTACTTCGAGTACGACAAGGTGATCCACGCCGTTCTCAAACGCTGATTGACACCAGGAATTACCGAGAAGCCCGGGCCGGCAACGACCCGGGCTTTTTTTATGCCCGGGTGCCGCGCTGCGGCGGGTGGCTGTGTAATAATCGCGGCCCCGTAAATCGAGCCGCAATCGAGCTATCGACCTTGGCAAACCCGTGAATACGCCCCTGTTGCTGCCACCTAGTCCGACCCTGCCTGCACCCGGTGAAGCCAGCGCCTGGGGCCGGCTGCTCGGTGCCAGCCTGTCACTGGCCGTGGCAGAGCTGGCCGCCGCGATTCAGCGACCGATTCTCGTGCTCGCCGAAGACCCGCGACATGCCGACCAACTCGAAGCGGAGATTCGTTTCTTCGCCGGTGGCGAACTGCCTGTCGAGCATTTCGTGGAGTGGGAGACGCTGCCCTGGGATAGCTTCTCACCTCATCAGGACATCATTTCGCAGCGCCTGAGTGTACTCTCGCGCATGCCCTCGATGACCCACGGCGTCGTCATTGCTGCGACCACAGTGCTCCAACAGCGCCTGCCGCCTCTGGACTACGTGGCCGCCCGGTCGCTGTCACTGGTCCAGGGCCAGGAACTGCCGCGTGAGCCCTTCGTCGACTCGCTCGTCGAGTCGGGCTATATCCGCGTACCGCAGGTTTCCGAACACGGTGAGTTTGCAGTACGCGGCTCGCTGATCGACGTTTACCCGATGGGTGCGCAGGAACCGCTGCGTATCGATTTTTTCGATGACGACGTTGAATCCCTGAGAGCGTTCTCGGCCGAGACGCAAATGTCTGGCGAACGCCTCGAATCGATCAGCATTCTCCCGGCCCGCGAGGTCCCGCTCGACACAGACGCGGTACGCGGTTTTCGCGATCGCTACCGGGAACGCTTCGAAGGCCAACCCGGGAAGTCGCGCGTCTATCGAGAAGTCTCTGACGGCATCGCGCACGGCGGTATCGAGTACTACCTGCCCCTGTTCTTCGACGCAACGGCCGCATTCGTCGACTATCTGCCCGACGGCTGCATCGTTCTCGCCCCGGCGGACGTCGACAACCTGCTCGAACAATTCCAGGTCGAGGCAAACGAGCGCTTTGAACTCTGCAGCCTCGACCCGGAACGACCGATCCTCGGTGTCGGCGAGACGTTCTTCAGTCCGGAAGACGCACTGGGCAGTGTTGCCGCATTGCCCGGTATTCGCTATTCATCGCAATCACTGGCCGATAGCCCCGGATCGTTGAATCTCGACACACGGCTGCCGCCCGCGATGAAGATCGAGGCGCGTTATGAGGATGCCGCGGCTGCATTGTTGCGGTTCCTGAAGGATTTCGACGGTCGCGTCCTGTTCACGACCGACTCACCGGGTCGGCGGGAACAACTCTATGACATGCTCTCAGGCCGCGGACTCGACCTCGTTCGGATCGACCACTGGCACGAGTTTCTCGAGGCGACGCAGCGCATCGGCGTAGCCATCGCGCCGGTCGACAACGGCATCCTGTTACCCGGTGCGAAGCTCGCAATCATCAGCGAACAACAGCTGTTCGGCGAGCGTACTCGTGCGCGCAAACGTCGCCGCCGGAGCGACCGCGATCCCGAAACCATCATTCGCCAGCTCAATGACCTGGAGCCCGGCTCGCCCGTCGTGCACGAGGAATACGGTATTGGTCGCTATCTCGGGCTGACGACGCTCGAGGCCGGCGGTATCGCGGCGGAATTTCTGCATCTCGAATACGCGGACGGCGACAAGCTCTATGTTCCCGTGCACGCCCTCGACCTGATTTCGCGTTACACAGGCGCGTCGCCGGAGAACGCACCGCTGCACCGCCTCGGCAGCGACCAGTGGGCAAAAGCCAAACGCCGCGCGATCAAGAAGATCCGCGATGTTGCGGCTGAACTGCTCGACATCTACGCGCGCCGGGCAGCGCGTCCCGGCCATCGTTTTCACTGGCCAGAAACCGATTACCGGACTTTCGAATCCGGTTTCCCGTTCGAGCTGACCGAAGACCAGGCCCATACCATTGACGACGTTCTCGAGGACCTTGGCTCGGATCAACCGATGGATCGCGTCGTGTGCGGCGATGTCGGCTTCGGTAAGACCGAGGTCGCGCTGCGCGCCACGTTTGCCGCCGTGCATGGCGGCAAACAGGTTGCGGTGCTCGTACCGACGACACTGCTGGCGCAGCAGCACGGTCAGAATTTTCGCGATCGTTTCGCGGACTGGCCGATTCGCGTCGAGGTCCTGTCGCGTTTCCAGTCCGCTCGCGAGGTCAAGGACATTGTTGCCGGCCTGCGCTCAGGTGCAGTCGACGTTGTTATCGGCACGCACAGGCTGTTGCAGCACACCAAGGACTTCCATGACGTCGGGCTGGTCATTGTTGACGAGGAACACCGCTTTGGCGTCCGTCACAAGGAGACCATCAAGTCGCTGCGCAGTGAGGTGGATATCCTCACCCTCACCGCGACGCCTATTCCGCGCACGCTCAACATGGCTCTGGGCGGCATTCGCGAAATGTCGCTTATCACTACCCCGCCTGCCGAGCGCCTCGCCGTCAAGACCTTTGTCTCTGAATGGAACGACGTGATTATCCGCGAGGCCTGTCTGCGTGAGATAAAACGTGGTGGCCAGGTGTATTTCATCCACAATCGTGTCGAAGATATCGGGCGCGTCGAGCAGCAACTCGACAAGCTCGTCCCCGAAGCAAGCATACGGATTGGCCACGGCCAGATGCCGGAACGCGAGCTCGAGCAGGTCATGCTCGATTTCTATCACCGGCGCTTCAATGTGCTGCTCTGCACGACCATCGTCGAGAGCGGCATCGACGTCCCGACGGCCAACACGATCATCATTAACCGGGCAGACCGCTTCGGACTCGCGCAGCTGCATCAGCTGCGCGGCCGCGTCGGACGCTCGCATCATCGCGCCTATGCCTACCTGGTCGCACCACCGAAGGCGACCATGACCGCCGATGCGGTCAAGCGCCTCGAGGCTATCGACTCGCTGGAGGACCTCGGCGCCGGCTTTACGCTGGCCACGCACGATCTAGAGATTCGCGGTGCGGGCGAACTCCTTGGCGATACGCAGAGCGGCCAGATTCAGGAGATCGGTTTCTCCCTGTACACTGAGATGCTCGGCCGCGCCGTCGAGTCGCTGCAGGCTGGCGAAGAGCCCGACCTCGAAGCCCCCCTGCACGCAGGCGTCGACATCAACCTGCATATCCCGGCACTGCTGCCGGATGACTACGTACCCGATGTGCACCTCCGACTGATTCTCTACAAGCGTATCTCCGCCGCCGAGGATTCGGCTGAATTGCGCGATCTCCAGGTCGAGCTTATCGACCGCTTCGGACTGTTGCCCGATGCCACGAAAAACCTAATGCGCATTGCGGCAATCAAGAAAACGGCTGCGCGGCTTGGTATCGAGAAAATCGATGCTGCTGACGCCGGCGGCTACCTGGTATTCGGCGAGGGCACCCGTATTGACCCGCTTGGGCTAATACAGCTCGTGCAAAGCGACAGCCGCCGATTCCGGCTGCAGGGGTCGCATCGGCTGCAAATTCGCGATGACCTGACGAATCTGGACAAACGATTCGCTACAATCGAGAACCTCATGGAGCAACTTGCGGTCAAAACCTGAATGATGCGTAAACTGATTCCCAGCCTGCTTTCCCTGTTGCTGCTGATGCCGGCATTCGCGCAGCAACCCGAGGCCGAACGGGCCGAGACCGAAGAAGTCGAAGAGATTCGGCGCTACACGGTCGAAGTCATCATATTCCGATATGCACAGGAAGTATCGACCGGCTCAGAGGTCTTCATGCCCGACGAACCTGAGCCCGAGCCGGAGTTCGAGCTCGACGAACCGCTTGAGTTCGTTCAGGTGTTGCCGCCTGAGCCAGTCGAAGAAGAAGAGCCGGTGCCTGAGCCACTGCCCGACACGGAGCTCGCGCTGCTCGCCGAGGAAGATTTCCAGCTTATCGACATTCTCGACCGCATGGAGAATCTCAACGTCTACGAGCCCGTAATGCACTTTGGCTGGACACAGGCTACGTGGCCCAAGGAGGAGACAGAGGCGATACCGCTGGTTCGTTTCGCGGAGTTACCTGAAGGTCTCGATGGCACGCTCACGCTGTACCTGAGTCGTTACCTGCACCTCGTCGTCGATCTTGCATGGCAGGCGCCGCAGGAAGACGAAGTCATGGCTTTCGGCAGGGACGAGTTTGCGCAACAGGACGACAGACGGACGGTCGGTGACCTCCTCGGTCTGATTGACGACGACGATCCGCAACCTCTCCCCACTTACTACCGGATTCAGGAAGATCGCATCCTCAAGAACGGGGAACTACGGTACTACGACCACCCGAAGTTCGGCGTGCTGGCGAAAGTCACGCGCGTGGAGGAGGAAGAGGAAGACGAATCGGGCGACGGTGAATTACTCGGCTACGGTACCGAGTAACGCGTCAAGAAATTCGCCGGAGTTCCTCCCTTCTTCCGCGGCGTCAGCCACCGCGACGTCAAACGATACCGTGACAAACTTCGACGCAGAAGAACGCGGGTGGTGCAGTCCGAGTTCGCGTACAGCCGTCGATATCTGCGCGGCGAAGTCGCGCACGCCCTCCTCGTCCGACGCATGCGACAGTGCAACAAAGCATGCTCCTTGCGGTCGCGCGACTACGTCGCTCGCACGGCGGAGGCAGCGGCGGATCGCCTGGCCAACCCGACGCAGGCAGGAATCGGCTGCATGACGACCGAAGACGTCAACGTAGGCGTCAAAGTCCTCGAGTGAAAACGTCACGACCGACAGACGACTTTTCTCGCGTGCCGCAACCGCCCAATCGTGTTCAAAGACCTCACGAAACGCACGGCCATTCAGCAGACCGGTAACCGGGTCGTCGCGGGACAGGTCACGAATCTGCCGCTTGGCCTTCAGCAACGCGTGATGCACTTCGGCACCGTTGCCACCCGTCGCGGACGTGCTGCCGCGCCAGTAGGCGGCGTAGAACCGGGCCGTTTCCTCGTCGCCCAATAGCACGGGCTTCAGGACCAGCAGGTATTCCCGGCTGTTTGACTCAACCGGAAAGCTGGTCTCCTGCTGGGATCTCACCGATTCGGACACCTCAAGAGCGAGTTCGCGGCCAGCCAGGTTCTCGATAACATCGGCGAAGGGCTGGTCATGAACCTCATCTCGCGTGATGTTTGCGAACGCCGGGTTCGCGAGCGCGACCGGCCAATCGGGCTGGTCGATGCGCACGACGAGCAGTGGCTCGGCCGTACCGGCCAGGACCTGTTCGAGCACGTTGTGATCAATTCCCGACATGAAACACCATCATAGCGCCCGGAAGAACGCCTGTAGTGTCGACATCGTCGCATTTCGGGCAGTCTCTGTGCTCGCCGCCACGGCGTCATGGATCGGCTGATCGCCACGGCCTGCCGCCGGATTGACGATCATCGCGATGCAGGCGTAGTTGATGTCGACTTCGCGCGCGATCGATGCTTCTGGCATCGCCGTCATACCAATGAAATCGGCACCGTCGCGTTCAAGGCGATCTATCTCGGCCGCCGTCTCGAGTCGCGGGCCCTGGGTTGCGGCGTAAGTGCCACCATCGAAGCAATCCACGTTGGCCGCGACAGCTGCGCGCAGCAAGTCCTGCCTCAGGTCGGTACTGAAGGGTTCGGTAAAATCGATATGCTCGACATGCGCACGGCGTCCGTCGTAGATCGTATGTTCGCGTCCCCAGGTGTAATCGAGTATCTGGTCGGGTATCGCAATCTGGCCCGCTTCCCGAACATCCGAAATCACGCCAACGGTATTCAGCGCAATAATCGCATCCGCGCCCAGCTTCTTCAGAGCCACGACATTCGCACGGTAGTTAATAACGTGAGGTGGCAACGCATGGCCGTCACCGTGACGCGCGAGGCACATGACCTCGGTCGGACCGAAGCAAACGCGATGCACAGGACCTGACGGCAGTCCCCACGCGGTCTCGACCTCGGTGCCACCGTCTTGCGGCGACAAATGCTCCCAACCGCTGCCAATGATCAGCGCGAATTTCCTGGACATCGATCTTCCCTATGCATCGAGATGAAACTCCGGCCGGTCGCCCCAGTGGGAGAAACGCTCGTTCACGGCCTGCCACTCGTCGCTCGCGAGCAGCGACTCGCGCAACACCTGTCCGGTGCCGTGCAAACGTGCCAGACGCACGAGCGACAGCGGGTTTGAGTAATCCGCGAGCGCGTCGACCGCTTCATGCGCCGCGTCGCGGTCATTGCAGACGAGAATCATGTCGCAACCCGCCTCGAGGGCGAACAAACCGCGCTCGGCCATTGAGCCGTATCGATGCGTTGCCTTCATGCTCAGGTCATCGCAAAACACGGCCCCGCCGAATCCTAGGCGCGAGCGCAGCTCGCGTTGTATCCAGTACTCTGAAAAGCCGGCGGGCATCGAATCGATTTGCTCGTAGACGATATGCGCGAGCATGACGCCCGCGATCGAGCTGTTGCTGATCAGTCGCTCATACGGTCGCATGTCATCGAGAATATGGCCGTAATCTCTACGATCAACCGGCAGTTTCAGGTGCGAATCGGCGACGACAGCACCGTGACCAGGAAAGTGCTTGGCGACAGCGGCCATGCCGGCGCTGCGCAGACCGCGCGAGAATGCGTTCGCCAGATCGGCCACAGTTTCAGGTTTTCGATGAAACGCTCGATTACCGATGATCTCGCTGATCCCCCAGTCAAGATCGACGCAGGGGGCGAAGCTCAGATCGACGCCAACCGCGCGCAACTCAGAGGCGATCAGCCACCCAGCCTCCCTCGCCGCCTGCAGCCCGGCGTTGGGATCGCTATCGTATTCGCGCCCGATGCGGCGCATGGGCGGCATAACGGTAAACCCGTCGCGAAAACGTTGTACGCGGCCACCCTCGTGATCGACGGCAATAAGCAATGGTGGGCTACGCAGCGCACGAATATCGGCGACCAGGTCGGTGACCTGCTCGACCGATTCGAAATTTCGCGAAAACAGGATGACGCCACCCACGGCGGGCTCCCGCAGCAGGTCGCGGTCGGCCGGACTCAGCGAGAGTCCCTCAATATCGAGCATCACGGGTCCGAGTGACATCCGTCGTGCCTCGCTGTGCGTGGTCAGTCTTTCGTAAACACCGCGATAGATTCTACATGGGCGGTGTGCGGGAACATATCGATGATGCCCGCAGCCTCGAGCGAATAAGCTTGCTCGTTAACAAGTGTGCCGGCATCACGTGCCAGCGTTCCAGGGTGGCACGACACATAGACAATGCGCCGAGGACCGAACAGATGCATGCGAGTCACGACCTCGGCCGCCCCGCTACGTGCCGGATCGAGCAGCATGCGATTCCAGCCTTCGCGCACCCACGCCTCTGTGCCGTCGATTTTGCTGAGGTCGGCGGCACGGAACGATACATTCGCAAGGCCGTTCCGCTTTGCGTTGGTCCCGGCGCGGTCGACGAGGCTCCCTTCGCCCTCCACGCCAAGCACGGTTCCGGCTTTGCGCGCGAGCGGCAGCGAGAAATTGCCAATGCCACAGAACAGGTCCAGCACCCGGTCGTCGGGTCCGGCAGCAAGTTGTTCCACCGCGAAATGCACCATGCGCTGGTTGATGTCCGCATTCACCTGGACGAAATCCACGGGCTCAAAGTCCACACGAATATCGAACTCCGGCAACGAGTAGTACAGCGGTTCATCAATGAGATCCGGAAACACCGGCCTTACCGAATCCAGACCACCGGTCTGCAGGTACATCCGCATGCCGTGCTGTTCGCCAAATGCTCGGAACGCCGCGACATCGTCATCGGTCGGCGCATCGAGCACACGAAAGACCAGTGCGGTGGCATTCTCGGCCACGGCAACCTCGATCTGTGGCAGGCGGGCGCGAATCGACAATCCGCCGATCAAATCACTGAGGTCCGCGATCAGTGAGTCAAGCGGCTGCACCAGGACTTCGCAGCGCTGCATGTCAGTGATGAATGGCGCGTGACGCTCGCGGAAACCGACGAGGGCGCGTCCTTTGCCATGCACATCCTTAACCGCAAGTCGCGCGCGGCGACGATAGTGCCATTCCGGACCGGTCATTGGCTCAAGCCACTCACGCGGTTGCACGTTGCCGATACGCTCCAGGTTGTCGCGCAGGGTCTGTGACTTGATGTCACGTTGGTGTTCGGGGGTGACATGTTGCAGCGAGCAACCACCGCAGCGACCAAAGGCCTCGCATCTGGCATCGATGCGATCCGGCGAGGCTGAATGCACCTCGAGAAGTTCGGCTTCGTCGAAGTTACGGCGAAACTTGCGACGGATGTAGGTGACCGTCTCACCCTCGAGCGCGCCGGCAACAAACGCCTTCTTGCCATCAGTCGCAGCAATGCCGCGGCCGTCATGGGTAACGGCTGTGATCTCCGCCGTCTCCGGCTCGCGGCGCTTCTTCCTGGCCATGTCCGTTACTACTCCGGCCAGGCCGCCAGAAATTCGTTCAGGTGCGGCACATCCATGCCTTCGAGCGTGCTGCGCACCAGCGCGTACTCGCGCCCGAGATCCTTGTCATCGAGATTGCCGCGCATGTATTCGAAGCGGAGGTAGACGAGCCAGGTGTTCAGCACATCGGTCTCGCAGTAGTCGCGAATCTCCTTGATGCCACCTGCCAGGAACGTGTCCCAGACCTTTGAACCGTCCATGCCGAGCTTGCCCGGAAAACCGAGCATGACCGCGATCTCGTCGAGCTTGGCGAACGCACGATTATTGAAATTGGCAAGCACATCCATCAAGTCGACGTGCCGCCAGTGATAACGGCTCAGGTAGTTGTTCCACTTGAAGTCCCGATCGGAATCGCCGTGTTCCCAATACCGAGGCGCCTGGATACCGTGTTTCAACGCGCGATAGTGCAGCACAGGAAGGTCGAACCCGCCCCCGTTCCACGACACGAGATCCGGCGTGTATTTCTCAACGCCATCGAAGAAGCGTTGCACGAGCTCGGCCTCGCCCGATTGCTCGTCGCCGAGCGTCCATACCCTGAACGTATCTCGGGTGCGAAACGTAACAGAGATCGCGACCACACGATGCTGGTGCAGCGGCAGGAAATCGTGACCGGCCGACTGCAGACGCTTGAATGTCATCGCCTTGGCTACGTCCTCATCGGACAGCCCGTCCAGCCCCATAGCCTCGCGTCCGAAATCGACGTCCGGAACCGTCTCGATGTCAAAGGAAAAACAGTGCATGCGATCTAATCTGCCTTTTTGGCGCACTCGACAACAGCGAATGCCATGACCAGGCCGGCATCGTCAGTCAGGCTGACATGCCCGCTTCCGATCCCGAGTCGCGCACACACGCGGCTGCCGCGCTCAGACCAGACAATCAGCGGTCGTCCCCAGTCATTGTTCAGGATACCCACATCTCGCAGCCATACACCATGCGCGAAGCCCGTGCCCATTGCTTTGACCGCCGCTTCCTTGCCCGCAAATCGCATTGCGAGAAAGCGCACTTTGTCTTTGGCGCGTCGATACAGTGCCATCTCCTCGTCCATCAGGATTCGCCGCGCGAAATGGTCGCCAAAGCGGTCGTAGATGCCCTGGACACGACTAAGCTCCACGATGTCCGTGCCGATGCCGAAGATCACGCGTTGTCCTGCCGACCTTCAACCATCAGGCGCTTCATGTCCACGACTGCGCCAGCGAGGCCGTCAAATACGGCTCGCGCGATGATCGCATGGCCGATATTCAACTCGACGATCTGCGGAATCGCCGCGATCGGCTTTACGTTCTGGTAGTGCAAGCCATGTCCCGCATTGATAACGAGACCCTTATCGTGACCATAGCGCGCCGCATCGGCAATCCTCTGCAGCTCCGCGGCCTGGCGCTTGCCGTCCTCCTCGGCATAAGCCCCAGTGTGCAATTCCACAACCGGAGCGCCCGCCTCCACGGCGGCGTCGATCTGCTCCTTGTCCGGATCGATGAACAGCGAAACGCGAATATCGCTTGCAGCCAGCTGCTGGCAGGCACAGCGCACACGTTCCACCTGGCCGGCGACATCCAGACCACCTTCTGTTGTCAGCTCCTCGCGCTTCTCCGGCACGAGACAAACATCCGACGGTCGGATACGCGATGCGATAGCGATCATCTCGTCGGTGACCGCCATCTCGAGGTTCATATGCGTCTTCATGACCGCGTTGATCTCGTCCAGATCGTGGTCCTGGATATGGCGACGGTCTTCGCGCAGGTGCACAGTAATGCTGTCCGCACCGGCGCGCTCAGCGATGTAGGCGGCCTCGGCAGGTCGCGGGTAGGTCGTGCCTCGGGCCTGGCGCAGCGTTGCGACATGGTCGATATTGACGCCAAGGAAGATAGTCTGTCGATCGTTCATTCGGCGATTCTACCCCGATGAACTTCGAGCAGCACCTTGCGACTTTGCAGCTCGCGGCCACCGAGATGGTGCGCAATGACGTGCCGCAGCAGTCGACTGGCAGCACGAAGCACCTCGGCGTCGTCAAACTGCTCTGCGGCGATTGCGCGCAGCGTCGACCCGCGGAATACCAGCGGTCCGTCACTGCGCTCGACCCGGACCGGTCCCTGCTCGACACGATAGTCGTAGTGCTGCTCCAGATCGACGTCGTCGTGCGACGCCGCTTCATGATCGAGATTGACGGCATAGCCAAGCAGACCAAGGAGCTCGAGTTCGAAGCTTCGCAAGCTCGCCGCGACGCTGTCGGTCCGGCCGAGCGCTTCGAGTACCGCACTGTACAGCTCGAAGATCTCGGGCTGAGGGTCGTGGCGCATCAGAAAGTTCAGCAGGAGTTCGTTAACGTAGTAGGCCGACAGCAATGCGTCGCCGCGCAGTGCGGTTGGCGCGCCTGCAGCTTCGGCGCCAGTCAGCGTGCCAAGATCAGTTCGGGCTACCCAGGAAACGCGCAGCGGCAGGAACGGTCGCAGCACACCCGCGAGTTTCGACCTGGCGCCGCGACTGCCGCGCGCAACGACGGCGATGCGGCCATGATCGCGCGTCAGGATATCGAGAATCTGGCTCGAATCGCGGAACGGACGGTGATGCAGGATCCACGCGTCCTGCTGCTGCACACGCTTGCTCATTGTTGCACCGTCCGGTGCTTACTGAGATGCCACCCGACCATTTGACCTGCAGATTGAATCTTCAAGCCGGTCCGTACATCTGATCTGGCGTCAGCACTTCCGGGAAGCGATGCCGCAGAGCATTGCGGGACTCATAACAGAGGTGGCAGTGATCGGCGAAACCCTTGCGGAGGGGCAGATCGTAACGCCGCACGAGTTCCGCGGGCCCGCCAGCAAGCAGTGGTCCGACAATGGGGTGCTCGTCCGCATGATAGCGAGCCATGATCTCCGCAAGCGAACACTCAAGAACATTGCCGATTGAGATACCCTGGCAAATGTGGAGATTCCCGAATGGATCTACGTGCGCCCTGCCCGGTTGCCGCAGCTCCTCCCATGGGCACTCCGAAAAATGTTCCCAGTCAGTCGCGTCGACACGTGATGCGAGCCGTTCTGCGGCCCGACCCCTGAAGGTTACGGCAGATTCGCCGGCGGACAAGTCAGATGCATCAGGTTCGGCAATAGCGATGAAGTTGACGGGCATTCCCAACTGCCTGGCCGCGCGGCAGGCTGTTTTCGGATGATCCGAGCCTTCGTTGCTACCGTGGTACGCATCGCTGCTAACTGACAAGTCATCGACCAATCCCGCAAAGGGCTGCAGCCATTCTGTCGCATCGATATCAGCATTAGCCCAGTAGGCATTGGTTACGATTCCCACGTGAAAGCCGCGCTCTTTCGCTTTGCGAACGCCGCTCAGCAAAACCGGATAGTAGAGAAAGGCCTCGCCGCCCTCGAAATAGATCCACTTCACGGTACCGAGCGCATCGGCCTCATCGAGGATCTGCTCGATGGTTTCGACGGTCATCGTGCCGCTCTGAGAGGGCGAACCCCACACGAAGCAATGGTCACACTCGTAAGTACACTGATATGTCAGCAAGAGGTGCAGACCGGTCAAATTATTTGGAGGCGCCGCGGAATAGGAATCAGCACTCATACTCGGGATTATAGCTCAGGAGGCTATGGCGCCTCGTAGCCGAGGTTCATCAGGTCTTTCTCGTTGTCGGCCCAGTTGCTTTTGACCTTGACCCAGAGTTCGAGATGCACGTTGCGTCCCAGCTGCTCCTTGAGCTCGAGTCGCGCCGCACGGCCGACTTTCTTCAGCACACTGCCCTGCTTGCCGACCACTATGCCTTTCTGGCTATCGCGCTCGACCCAGATGATTGCGTTGATCGTTATGCCGCTTTCCTCGTCCAGGTAGCGTTCGACCTGCACGGTCAGACCGTAAGGGAGCTCCTGGTGCAGCATCAGCGTCAGCTTCTCGCGGATAACCTCGGCCGCATGGAACTCCTGGCTGCGATCCGTGTGCATATCTTCAGGGAATAGCGGCGGCGACTCCGGCAGAAAAGGCGGCAGCAAGCTGAGCAATTCCTCGAGGTTGGTTTCGCGCAGTGCGGATACCGGCACGATTTCCTCGAAATCGAGTCGGGCAGACATTAACGCGATCGTATCGAGGAGCTTCTCCTTGGGGCGAACCTTGTCGACCTTGTTGAGGACGGCGATGACTGGCGCCTTGACCTTGCGCAACCGCTTGAGCACATCATCATCCGCCGACGTCCAGTGCGTTGCGTCACTGACGAACAGAATGAGGTCGGCGTCGGCCAGCGCATTGGCCGCCGTCCGGTTCATGAGCCGGTTCATCGCTTTGCCGGCCTTGCGATGCAGGCCAGGCGTATCGACAAAAATGATCTGTGCCGTCTCCGTCGTATGCACCGCCAGAATGCGGTGCCGGGTCGTCTGCGGCTTGGCGGTCACGATGCTGACTTTGCGGCCCATAATCGCGTTGATCAGCGTCGATTTGCCGACATTGGGACGGCCGATGACCGCGACAAGACCGCAGCGATACTCGCTCATTCGCCGGTTTCCTGGATGAAGGCCAGCATGCGTCGCGCGGCCTGCTGTTCGGCTTTACGCCGTGTCGTCGAATTGCCATCGGTCGTATGTGACAGCTGCGCAACCGTGCAGGTTACAGCGAATCGCTGAGCGTGCGCTTTGCCGGTCACACTCACGAGCTCGTATTCGGGAAGTGCCATCTTGCGTCCCTGGAGCCACTCCTGCAGGCGTGTCTTCGGATCACGCAGGTCCGCAGCGTCGGGCAGCAACTGCAGACGTTGCTCAAATACCCGTTCGATAACCTCGCATGCCGCGTCGAAACCGCTGTCGAGATACACGGCCCCGAAGATCGCCTCGAGCGCGTCCGCAAGAATGGATTCACGGCGGTGGCCGCCCGACTTGCGCTCGCCGCTGCCAAGTATCAGGTGGTCGCCAAGGCCGAGATCGCCGGCAAGCTGTGCAAGCGACGCATCTTTGACCAGCGACGAACGCAACTTGCTAAGGTCGCCCTCCGACGCATCGGGGCGCAACTCGAAAACTGCTTCGGATATCACGAAATCGAGCACGGCATCGCCGAGAAACTCGAGACGTTCATTGTTGGTGCCGGCGGCGCTGCGGTGCGTGAGTGCCCGGGTCAACAGCGCGTCGTCTGCAAACCGGTACTCGAGCGTCTTCTGGAGCCAGCTCTCAGCTTTGTTCAAATGGGTCGCTCTTTATTGCCTGGCCGCGCTGTGGCGGCGGATCGCTAGCGGCGGATCAGCGTACGCTTGTCGAAATCCACCATAAAACTGACGTTGGCAATGAAAGGCGCTTTGTGCGAGTACGTCGCCACGACCTCGAAACCGCCTTGAACCGGAGTGACCTTGACGTCCTTGGCCTCGATCTCACCGACGCTTTCGCTATCGAAACGGCGCGAAATGGAACTGCGAATCTGGGCGCGGCCGGCACCGGTGCCGTCAAATTCCTTGCCGACGCCCTCGACCACACTCGCGACCTTCAAGTAGTTCAGGTACACGGGAGTAAGGCGAATACCGGCAAAAGCGAACAGACCAACGAACGCCACAAGGATTACGAGACCCAGCGTCGTCATGCCGGCCTGTCGGCTGCGGCAACGCCATTTCTCCAAGTAATTCAGTGACATACCGATCTCTCCATGTTCCCAGTCGCGCAGCTGCTGCGCTACATAACACAACGTACCGCGATTTTACCGGTCAAATCAGTGACTGGCACCTCATTATTGGATTTTCGTGCCGATGCGGCCCCAGTCGGGCATCTTCCATGGCACAAAGTGCATCCAGACGCGGACAGCCTCGCCGACCAGGAACTCTTCCGGGATCATGCCGATGAAACGGCTGTCCTGCGATCGGTCACGATTGTCACCCATCATGAAATACTGGCCCTCGGGCACGCGGTAGGTGGCATCACCGCGCGAGAAATCTGCATTCTTGACGAGGATGTCGTGAACTCGGCCGTCCAGGTCCTCGACGAAGATAGGAGCATTGTCGAAACTGCGGTCGGTTCGGTCGAAGCTGACGGGTACCCCGTTGACCGTCAGACGGTGCCGCTCGTACGTTATCGTATCGCCGGGAAGCCCGACGACGCGCTTGATGTAGTTGATACTAGGGTCCGACGGCAGACGAAACACGACAACGTCGCCGCGCTCAGGGCTGCCCGTTTCGATGAACTTGGTTTCGGTGACCGGAAGCCGCAACCCGTAGCTGTATTTCTTGACGAAGATGAAATCGCCCTGCAGCAGCGTTGGCATCATCGAGCCTGAGGGAATCCGGAACGGCTCGAAAATGAACGACCGCACGACGAGCACGAACAGCAATACCGGGAAGAACGAGCGTGAGTACTCGACGAGTACCTGCTGGGCGCCCACCGAACCGGACTCATCGTCCATGTCGGTTTTCCAGACGAACTTATCGAGCGCAACGACGATGCCCGAAATTACCGTCAGAGCCGTGAGGATGAGTGCGAGATTAATAATCAAATCGCTTCCCTGTTACTTGTTCTCAACACGCAGCACGGCAAGGAACGCTTCCTGCGGTATTTCGACTGAACCGACCTGCTTCATGCGCTTCTTACCCGCCTTCTGCTTCTCGAGCAGCTTGCGCTTGCGACTGACGTCGCCACCATAACACTTCGCGGTCACGTTCTTGCGAAGTGCCTTTACATTGCTGCGAGCGATAATCTGGCTACCGACGGCCGCCTGGATTGCGACGTCAAACATCTGTCGCGGGATCAATTCTCGCATTTTTTCAACGAGTTCGCGCCCGCGGGTGCGTACGTTCTCCTTGTGCACGATGATCGACAAAGCGTCGACACGATCACCATTGATCAGCACGTCGAGACGTACCAGCTGCGCCGGTTCAAACCGGACGAAATGGTAATCGAAGGACGCAAAGCCGCGACTGACTGACTTGAGCCGATCAAAGAAGTCGAGCACAACCTCAGCGAGCGGCAACTCGTACTCGAGCGACACCTGTCCGCCGAGATAGCGCATTTGGGTCTGCACACCGCGCTTTTCGACGCACAGCTTGATCACGGCGCCGACGTAAGCTTCCGGCACAAGAATATTGGCCGCGATGATCGGCTCGCGCAGCTCCTCGATCTCGTTGATGGGCGGGAGCTTTGACGGGTTATCGACCAGTACGACCTCGCCCGACGTGTTCTCGACCTCGAATACGACCGTAGGCGCGGTCGTAATCAGCTCGAGGTTGTACTCGCGCTCGAGACGCTCCTGCACGATCTCCATGTGCAACATGCCAAGGAAACCGCAGCGAAAGCCGAAACCAAGCGCCGCCGACGTCTCGGGTTCGAAGTGCAGTGCCGCGTCGTTGAGACGCAGTTTTTGTAGTGCCTCGCGAAAACTTTCGTAATCGTCAGAGCTGATCGGGAACAGACCTGCAAATACGCGCGGCTGAACGTGCTTGAAGCCCGGCAGCGGTTCTCCGCAAGGTGACTTGGTGTTGGTCAGGGTATCGCCGACCGGGGCGCCGTAAATGTCCTTGATGCCCGCAATGACGAAGCCGACCTCGCCGGTCGTGAGTTCGTCACGATCTTCCATTTTGGGCGTGAAGACGCCGACGCGATCCGCGGTGTACGAGGTACCCGTCGACATGACCGTGATTTTGCTGCGTTTCTTCAGCGAGCCGTTGACAACGCGAACAAGCGACACGACCCCGACGTAGTTGTCGAACCACGAATCGATGATCAGTGCCTGTAACGGGCCTTCCGCTTCTCCCTCAGGCGCCGGAATAATATCGATCAGCGTCTCGAGTAGCTCAGGTACGCCCTTGCCCGTTTTCGCGCTGACCTCGACGGCATCCTGGGCATCGATACCGATGATGTCCTCGATCTCGGCAACGACCTTCTCCGGATCCGCTGCCGGCAGATCGATTTTGTTCAGCACGGGCAGGACTTCGAGTCCCTGGTCGATCGCAGTTATGCAGTTGGCAACGCTCTGTGCCTCAACGCCCTGCGCCGCGTCCACGACCAGCAGAGCACCCTCGCAAGCTGCGAGCGAACGTGACACCTCGTAGGAAAAATCCACGTGCCCGGGCGTATCAATGAAATTGAGCTGGTATGTCTCGCCATTGTTCGCCGTGTAGTCGAGCGACACGCTTTGCGCCTTGATCGTGATGCCACGCTCACGCTCGAGATCCATCGAATCGAGGACCTGTTCGGCCATCTCGCGTTCGGTCAGACCACCACACAGATGAATAAAGCGGTCCGCCAGCGTGGACTTGCCGTGGTCGATGTGAGCGATTATAGAAAAGTTGCGTATGTACTTCATTACAAAGGAAAACCTGGCGCAGGCTGCGTGCGGCCGGGTAGAGATCAGCCGCGAAGTATACCTGTAATCGCATCGCGATCGAGAAAATGCCTGCAGATGACCTCGCCGGCGTATTCGACGACCGGAATATCGGCGTACCAGCGCTCACGCCACTGCGGGTTTGTGTCGATATCGCGGATCTCGACTTCCAGCCTGCCTTCGATAAGCGGCAGCAATTCCTCGATCAGGACCTCGCAGAGATGGCACCCCTGTCGACTGTATACCTTGAGCTTGCTCATTGCGCGGTGCCTGTGCGTTCGAAGATCATCGGCGTGAACTGTTGCAGGCAGTTGCTGCGCTGCAGCCGCTTGCGGCCAATGCCGATTGCGACGACGACCGCGCTCAGCATCATTATCAGCGTCATACCGTCTGACCAGCCAGCCAACATCGCTAACGCACCAACGGCAGCGACGGCTACAAGCGGCATGCCGTAGACGATGCGTGCAGCCTGCAACAGGCTGTGCGGCGCCAGCTCGAGGGTAACCTCGTCTCCCGGGTTGAAGAGCGCATCTCGCGGAAGCGGGACGTCCACCTGACGTGGGCCGCGGTCTGCCCCCAGCAGCCCTGCCCCGCAGCCCCTGCCCGTCGAGCATCGCGAACAGAACGATGCCGTGTCCACCTCGACGGTGACGTGGTCGTCATGAATTGCGGTAATGCGGCCCCGGGCCTGTTCCATCGTCCGAGTGTACTGGATTCGCGTGTCAGGGACGCGTCATTGACCTGGCTATTTGCTCGACCGTCATCGCCGGCACCTCACCAACCGCCGTAACCTGGAAACCGTCGACAACGGCCTGGTAGGAATTCGAACCGCCGACGCGGGAGTGGCCGTTGCGGCCTTCTCCATCCGCTGCGGCGATAAACACCGAGACATTCGCGAGGCCATCGCTGTACAGGATGTGTGTCACGACTTCCTCGCTGCCCTGCATTTTTTCGCCGTGCGTCGCCATAGCGCGAAAGCCCTGCGGCAGGTCGTTGCTCTGCCATTCGGTCTCGACATTGCGGCTCACGTGTCGCGACGGGCGATCGAACCAGCGGAAATCCTCGGTGCTGTAAGACGGCGCGAGCGCACTGGCCAGGATCTCGCCATTTAGCGTAATGTCCGCGAACATCACCTGTTCCAGGGCCGTGCCGTCCTCTGCGATCAGCTGTGTTTTCAGGGGGAACGCCGTTTCGACATCAAGCCAGATACGGTGCCCGTAGCGGTAACCGTCATGCGGCCTGATCGCCACCAGGATTGCCCGGCGCCCGGCGATTCGATCCTCACGAACGACAGCGACGTCGTACTCGCTGCCGAAACGTACCTTACTCGAAGGCAAGGTCGAGAACAGTGTGGATTGGTCGTCCCATTCCTCGACGAGCACGGACTTGCGATCGGGCAGGATGCAGTGGACTTCGTTGCCATTGCGGATGATTTCGAGGCCGTTGCCCTCCTGGGCCACGACTTTCTCGCGGATGACGCCATCGGTGACCGTGTGGATCACCTTTAGCGCTTCGGCTTTGCCATCCTGGATGCGAATCACAGTGCCTTCATAGTTCGTCGACTGAACTGCGCTGCCCATCCGCCCGAGCCATTCGTTGGGCTCGATCCGCTCTGCCATGGCAGCGGAGGCGTAGCCGAGCTGGCCGGCCAGGAACACCGGCCAAAGCAGCGACTTGAAGACGGCAGTGCGCATCAGGGCTGCGTCGTGGGCTCTTCCGCAGCCGATTCGTCGTCGGCCGCGTCAGGTTCTTCCTCTTCGACAACCTCGGTGCTGAGACGGAGGTTCACGAGGCGCGCATTCATGCCATTCGCGCCGAGTTCGGATGTGGTCGCACCATGACTCTGGTAGTACTGGACCAGTTCGTCATCGACGGGCGCAGGCACTGTGTAGGAACCACTATCGCCCGTGTCGGCCATCGATCCGGCGTCGACGACCGGACCGTCCGGCACGCTTCCTGTGAATTGCAGCCCGACAATTGCCAGCAAGGCGACCGAAGCAGCCAGCGCAACGCCTACCAAGGGGCGGACAGCTCGATTCGGTGCGGGGTCGTCAGCAGCCTCAGCGGAATCGGGCGCCTTGTCCTCCAGCTCAGCCGCGATTCGCTCCTGCAACCGCTCAATACCGGGTACAGCGGCCTCGCCGCGCATCGCCCGGCCCATCTCGAGGTACTCGGCCGCCTGCTTGCGCAGCTCGGCATCCTGGCTCATTCGTCTCAACAGCAGATCCGCTTCTGCATCCGGCAGCTCGCCGTCCACAAACGCCGAAATCTGCATTTTGATTGCGTCATTCATACCCGCTAGGCCTCCCCGCCTGCGTTTATCGGGTCAATGGCCCGACCTTTTTTCCAATTGCATCTCGCGCCCGGAATATCCTCGATCGGACCGTGCCGACCGGACATTCCATTGTCTGAGCAATTTCCTCGTAGCTCATGCCTTCCAGTTCTCGCAGGATGATCGCTGTCCTCAGATCCTCCGGCAGCGCTGCAATGGCACGTTCTACGGTCTCCTTCAGTTCGTTACCCAGGGTCACTCCCTCGGGAGTGTCCGTTTCCTTGAGCTTGGCATGCAGGTCGTACTGTTCCGGGTCCTGCAGGTCGAGCTCGACATCCATCGGACGGCGTCGCTGCGCCGCCAGGTGATTCTTCGCCGTGTTCACGGCGATGCGATACATCCAGGTATAAAAGGCACTGTCGCCGCGAAAACGCGGTAGTGCCCGGTATGCCTTGATGAAGGCCTCTTGCGTAATGTCGAGAGCCGTCTCCGGATCCCGCACATAGCGCATCACCAGGTTCACAATTTTGTGCTGGTACTTCAGGACCAGCAGATCGAACGCGCCCTTGTCACCTTTCTGGACACGCTTGACCAGTTTCTTGTCGGACGACTGGTTAGACATTCAGACGTGCTCGCTGGATTTTCCGCGCAGCCAACCGACACCGGGATAGACCGGTGCCAAGGCTAGAAGTTCTGGAATTCCTGCCTTATTCATCTTTGTTCTGTGACGTCCTTCGCACCGGCCACTCAGGACGGCAATTTTTCCTGATCGATGAGTATGTTAGCAGCTTCTTATAGAAGCTCAAACGTGGCGCCAGATTACGTGAAGCCGGCGCCACTCGCGGTCCTCACGACAGCCGCCGCGCACGAGCTCGTGAACGGGGGCGCCGTCGGCCGCGACCAGCCGCAGCCAGCCAAAGCGGCGGAGCAGAATACTGCCGTCCGCAAGCTCGGCCGACTCCCAGGCGCCGCCGTCACTCCGAATATCGACGCTGCCATCCGCGTAAAGCCGCACGCCGCAAGAACGCCGCCAGCCGCGCCGCAATGCGCCGATCTCGCAATAGCTCAACGCAATCCAGGCGACGAGTGCCGGCAGGCGCACCCAGATCGGCACGGTTGCGAGACTGATCGCCAGCGCCCCAAGCAGGGCCACGAGAATTGCGGTGGCAAGCACAAAACGGCGTAACCACACGTCAGGGCGTATTTCGGCGCAGTATGCGGTCGATGATGCGCGCAATTGACTCCGACTCCGGGGTTTGTCGCTGTAACAGATAACTGTTCAGCTCCGGATCCGACAGCGTCAAAACCTCGCGAAACGCCGCCTTATCGGCGTCGCTGTCGTCAACATAGGAATCCTCGAGGTAGCGCACCAGCAGCTCATCGAGCTCGCGCATTCCTCGCCGGCACTGCCACTTGAGGCGAGCGAGTTCGCTCAATACTTCCTTTCCGCGAGCATCTTTTTGGTCTCGGCAATCGCTTGCGCCGGGTTTAGACCCTTCGGACAGGTCTGCGTGCAGTTCATGATCGTGTGGCAACGATACAGTCGGAACGGATCCTCGAGCTCATCGAGTCGCTCGCCCGTCGCATCGTCGCGCGTATCGACGAGCCAGCGGTAGGCGGCGAGCAATGCGGCGGGACCGAGGTAACGATCCGAATTCCACCAGTAACTCGGGCAACTCGTCGAACAGCAGGCACACAGGATGCAGGCCGAAGGTTCGTTGATGAGCTCCTGGTCTTCCTTGGACTGCAGCCGCTCACGATCCGGTGGCGGTGGCGTACGTGATTGCAGCCACGGCTTGATCGACGCGTACTGGGCATAGAAGTTCGTCAGGTCAGGTACGAGATCCTTGACGACGTTCATGTGCGGCAACGGATAGATCTTGACGTCGCCACGGACATCCTTGATATCGCGTGTGCAGGCAAGCGTATTGCCGCCGTCAATGTTCATCGCGCACGAACCGCAAATGCCCTCGCGGCAGGAGCGGCGAAACGTCAGTGTCGGGTCGATCTCGTTTTTGATCTTGATCAGCGCGTCGAGAACCATCGGGCCACAGTTGTCCATGTCGACCTCATAGGTATCGACGCGCGGGTTCTCTCCCGTCGACGGATCCCACCGATACACGGCGAAGGTCTTGGTGTTGCTCGAACCGTTCGCTGCATCAAAGTGCTTGCCCTTCTTGATGCGCGAGTTCTTCGGGAGTCGGAATTCAGCCATGGTTGATCTCCCTAGTAGACGCGCGCCTTGGGCGCAACATAGTCAACTTCATCCGTGAGCGTTTCCTCGTGCACAGGACGATAGTCGATGCGCACATCGCCGGGACCACCTATCCAGGTCAGCGTGTGCTTCATCCAGTTCTCGTCATCACGGTCCGGGTAATCCTCCCGCGCGTGCGCGCCGCGGCTCTCCAGACGGTTCGCTGCCGACTCAATCGTCGCCGTTGCGTTCAGCAGCAGGTTCTCGAGTTCGAGCGTCTCAATGAGGTCGGTGTTCCAGACCAGCGAACGATCGGTGACCTTGACGTCGTTGAATGACGCAAACGTCTTGCGCAGCAGGTCGACGCCCTCGTCGAGCACCTCGCCGGTACGGAAAACCGCGGCATGGCTCTGCATGATCTTCTGCATCTCGAGACGCAGCTCCGCGGTCGAGCGCGAGCCGTCAGCATTGCGCAGCTGATCGATTCGGTCGACCGAGTTCTGGCCAGCATCCGCAGGTAAGGGTTTGTGGCGTGCGCCCCGCTCCATCGTGGCTTCGCAGAAGTGCGCCGCCGCGCGGCCAAACACAACCAGGTCGAGCAACGAGTTGGAGCCGAGACGGTTGGCGCCGTGGACGGATACGCAGGCTGCCTCGCCGACGGCCATGAGTCCGGGGACGATCTTCTCGGCGTCGTCGCCGTCTTTTGTGACGACCTGGCCGTGGTAGTTCGCCGGAATGCCACCCATGTTGTAGTGCACGGTCGGCAGTACCGGAATCGGTTCCTTATTGACGTCGACGCCGGCAAAGATACGGGCCGATTCGGCAATGCCGGGCAGACGCTCTTCGATGACCTCGGGCCCAAGATGCTCAAGGTGCAGGAAGATGTGATCGTTCTCCGGTCCAACGCCGCGACCTTCACGAATTTCGATGGTCATCGAGCGCGATACCACGTCGCGTGACGCAAGGTCCTTGGCGTTGGGTGCGTAGCGTTCCATGAAACGCTCGCCTTCCGAGTTCGTCAGGTAACCACCCTCGCCGCGTGAGCCCTCAGTAATCAGGCAACCTGCCCCGTAGATACCGGTCGGATGGAATTGCACAAACTCCATGTCCTGAACGGGCAGGCCCGCACGCAGGACCATGCCGCTGCCGTCGCCGGTGCAGGTATGGGCTGAAGTGCACGAGAAGTACGAACGGCCGTAGCCACCAGTCGCGAGAATGACCTGGTGCGAGCGGAAGCGGTGTAAGCGGCCTGTCGCAAGATCGATAGCAACAACGCCTCGGCACGCGCCATCTTCCATGATGAGGTCGATCGCGAAGTACTCGATGTAGAACTCAGCATCGTATTTGAGCGACTGCTGGTAAAGCGTATGCAGCATGGCGTGGCCGGTGCGATCTGCCGCCGCGCAGGTGCGCTGCGCCGTACCCTCACCATAGTGCGTGGTCATGCCGCCGAACGGGCGCTGGTAGATCTTGCCGTCTTCGGTGCGCGAGAACGGCACGCCGTAGTGCTCGAGCTCGATGATCGCATCGGGTGCTTCCTTGCACATGTACTCGATCGCGTCCTGGTCGCCGAGCCAGTCGGAACCCTTGACGGTGTCGTACATGTGCCAGCGCCAGTCGTCCTCACCCATATTGCCAAGCGCGGCAGAAATACCGCCCTGAGCTGCAACCGTGTGACTGCGCGTCGGGAAGACCTTGGTAATACACGCCGTCTGGAAGCCGGCATTGGCGAGACCGAATGTCGCACGCAGACCGGCGCCACCGGCGCCAATCACGACAACATCATAGCTATGATCAATAAATTCGTAATCGCTCATGCGCCGATTCCGAGTTTCAAAATGGCAAAGACAGCCGCGACCGCCAGGAACAGGTGGGCGAAGCGGGAAAGTACGAGAGCCGTGATCTTGATGCCGTGACTATGCACGTAGTCCTCGATCACGACCTGGACGCCAAGATACGAGTGGTATCCCATTGTCACAGTCAGAAGCAGCAACAGCACCGCGTTGACGGGTTCGCTGATAAACGCGACGGCGCTCGCATGGTCGTAGTCAGGCAGCGTTGCGATGGACCAGGCAAACCAGAGCCCGAGAATCGCGAGACCGGCGCCGGAAACGCGCTGGGCCCACCAGTGGGCGGTGCCGTCCTTCGCGGTACCAAGGCCGAGGACCCGGCCGAGCGGTGTGCGCAGGCTCATAACGCGATCCCCCAGAACGCGGCGGTCAGCACCAGCGATCCGATGATGACGAACCACGCCGAGAACGTGGCCTGAGATTTCTCGAAACCGCGGCCCGAGTCCCACACGAGGTGTCGAATGCCGTTGGACAGGTGATAGAAGAATGCCCAGCTCCAGCCAATGAGCAGCAGCTTGCCGATGAGCGAGTTCGCAGCGCCCAGGAATACTGCGTAGACCTCCGGTCCGGACGCGGCATCAAACAGCCAGGCGACGAGGACGAAGAAACCGACGGCCATGGCAATACCCGTCGCACGGTGCAGGATGGAGGTGACCATCGTTACTGGCCAACGGTAAACCGACAGATGAGGCGACAGTGGCCTGTCGTGATTTGTCATGACGTAACTTCTTGATTAGAAATCGATACAGCGCCCGGCTTTTTCCCAATCACCGTAGCGTGTCGGGTCGAGGCCGCCACGGCCGCCAATCTCTTTCGGGCGCTCGGCCGTGTCGACATCCGCCTGATCCGTGTCAGTATCCGGCTTGGAATCGTCGATTTGGGCCTTATTCTTGGGGTCAGCAGAGCTCATGAAGCGCAGTATGCCAGAGGCCCGGAAACCCTGCATTACCACCAATTGACTAGAAACATATGCTTGCAATTTCAACGATTAACGTAACGGGCAATGATGCGCTGGAGTTTCTCCAGGGCCAGCTCACCAATGACCTGAAGCGGCTCGACTCGGAGGCGGAGATTCTGGCCGCGTGGTGCACGCCGAAAGGCCGCGTGATCTGGTTCGGCGCCGTCACCAAAACGGAAGCCGGCTATGCCTTGTCCGCGCCCAGCGATATGGCAGAGTCGATCGTCAAACGTCTGACGATGTTCCGCTTCCGCTCCAAAGTCGACTTCGAAGTGGTGACTGACGGGCAAACCGTCGATCCTGCGTCCCTGGTCGAAAGCGGGGTTCCGTACATCGGCGCCGAACAGGCGGAGGAATTCACGCCCCACATGCTGAACCTGGATCTTCTCGATGCCGTCAGTTTCGACAAGGGCTGCTACACGGGACAGGAAATCGTCGCGCGCACCCACTACAAAGGAGCGACGAAGCGGCGCACGTTGCGATTCGCGAGCGACTCACCGGTCAAGGTCGGCGACAAGGTCATGGCGGGAGAGCGCGGTGTTGGCGAGGTTCTCAATGTTGCCGGCAACGAGCTGCTGGCCGTCGTCCCGGTCGACAAAGCCGACGAGGACCTTACCGTCGGTGGCGTCGCGCTCGAACGACGCGAGATCGACTACCTCTAGTCGAAAACCTCTGGCCGCATGTGCGGGAACAGCAGCACGTCACGGATCGATGCCGAATCAGTCAGCAGCATGACGAGCCGATCGACGCCGATACCGATGCCCGTGGTCGGCGGCATGCCGTATTCGAGCGCACGAATGTAGTCGTGATCGTACGACATCGCCTCGTCGTCACCCGCTGCCGCATTCTCGACCTGTTGCCGGAATCGTTCCGCCTGGTCCTCTGCGTCGTTGAGCTCCGAGAAGCCGTTGGCAATCTCGCGCCCGGCAATGAATAACTCGAAACGGTCCGTGACGAACGGATCCTCGTCGTTCTTGCGCGCGAGCGGCGAGACCTCGGCAGGATATTGAGTGACGAATGTCGGCTGCCGCAACTTTGCCTCGCCCGTCTCATCAAAAATCTCGGTCTGCAGTTTGCCAGCGCCGTAGTTGTCTTTCACGTCGATGCCGAGCTTCCTGCAATAGTCGGCGAGATAGTCGCGATCGCGGATCCTCGCCATGTCGAAATCCGGATTGAACTTCACGATCGCCTGTTCGACCGTTATGCGCTCGAACTTGTTGCCGAAATCGAATTCTTCGCCCTGGTAGGAGACGATCGTCGAGCCGTTTACGGCTTCAGCCATGCCGTGCAGCATCGCCTCGGTCGTATCCATCCAGTCGTTGTAGTCGGCATACGCTCGGTACGCCTCGAGCATCGTGAACTCGGGGTTGTGCTGTGTCGAAACACCCTCGTTACGGAAATTGCGGTTGATTTCGTACACGCGATCGAAGCCGCCGACGATCAGGCGCTTCAGATTGAGCTCCGGCGCAATACGCAGGTAGAGCGGCATATCGAGCGCATTGTGATGTGTCGTGAACGGACGCGCGATTGCGCCGCCCGGCGTCACCTGCATCATCGGCGTCTCGACCTCGAGAAAGTCGAGTGACTCGAGGAAGCCGCGCATGTAGGTGATGATCGTCGAGCGCTTGCGAAACGTCTCGCGGCTTTTCTCATTGATGATCAGGTCGACATAGCGCTGGCGGTAGCGCGTCTCCTGATCGGACAGGCCCGCCCATTTCTCGGGCAGCGGTCGCAGCGATTTCGTCAGCAGGCGCACCGTATCGGCCATCACTGTCAGTTCGCCGGTGTTCGTGCGAAACAGCGCACCCTCGGTGCCGACGATGTCACCGACGTCCCACTTCTTGAATGCCTGGTAGACGCCCTCGGGGAGGCGGTCACGCTCGAGGCGCACCTGGATCTGTCCAGACCGGTCCTGCAGCTTGATGAAGCTCGCCTTGCCCATGACGCGCTTGGCCATCATGCGACCCGAGACCGCGACGTGGATATCCTCTTCCTCGAGCGCTTCCTTGTCGTGCGCCTCAAAGGTCTGGTGCAGTTCCTCGGCGATCGCGTTGCGTCGAAAATCGTTCGGGAACGCGTTGCCCTGCTCCCTCAGAGCATCGAGCTTGCCGCGGCGCTCCGCGATCAATTTGTTTTCGTCCGGCCTGTTCTTGTCGTCTGTCACTGTGATCTCGTATACC
>JAAUYD010077570.1_pt1 | contig 35088 bp, 34 predicted proteins | sample 7278101 | NCBI WGS metagenome assembly JAAUYD01 (sample SAMN14350128, study PRJNA611818) | marine sediment metagenome | isolation source: surface marine sediment (0.6m) | place: French Polynesia: Moorea | collected 2018-08
ATCTTGATCACCCCCCGCTCCCCGCGCAGGGTAATTTTGCTCAGGGCGATGCCCGGACTGACGACACTTTCCGATATGCCATACAGGGGGTCATCAGGTGGGAACGGCAGGGCGACGTGGGATAGGGAGTGCATTTCCGGGGGCCACTGCAGGGCCAACGTCTCCGGTGGCCCGGCGGGCAGACTGCCCTTTTTGCGGTGGGCAACGACGCGTGGACTGTTGGCACTCTCATTGGTGACCAGGCTGTAGTCGTAGCTTCCCGGTGCACTGCCAATCAGAGGGTTGATACGGGCCAGCGGATCTGCGGCCAGCAATCCGTCTACGCCGGCCTGGCGATTGATGTCGAAGACCACCAGTTCGTGCGCCGGATTGTCCAGGCGATTGTAGAGCGCGGTAAACACCGCCGGCGTCGAGACCGTGGCATCGACAACCGACTGAAAGGTCAGCACCGGCGGGAATCGTTGCATTTGTCCGGATGCACGAGCGGCATCCATCCGCTGTTGAAGGGTTCCCACCAAACGATAGACCTGATCGCCGCCGTTGATGGCAAAGGAGCTGTACTTGAAGGGATTGTGCTCCGGCAGAATGCTGTTCCAGGCCAGTTTGGGAAGTCCCAGCCAGCGGCCCAGGCGCGCCTGCCACACGGACAGGGCCGCCAGGCGGGTCACCCCCAAGGCCGGTGAGATGAGCACGAGTTTCTCCACGGTCGGCATTGCAGGGTCGTCCAGCGACGCCAGGGCATATTCAACAGCCAGGGCGCCGCCTGTGGAATACCCCACCAGGAAGATGGGGGCATCACCGACGCGGTCGTCAAGATCGCGCATGGCCAGGCGGACCGCTGCGGCCATGTCCTCCCACTTCAGGTGCACCAGCCCCGAAGGAATGGTACCATGCCCCGGCAGCCGCAATCCCACGACCTGCGCTCCCTTTTCATGTAAACGGGAACCCAATGCGTGCAGGCTGTAGGGTGAGTCCGACATGCCGTGCAGCAGGAGTACGCCGGCCACCGGCTTGGTCGACTCCAGGATGAACGTACGGTTCCAATTGCGGTCCCAGCGGCCGGGATCAGACAGACTGCCGCGGTGGTAACGCTTGATGGGACCCCGGTCGCTGGTCGGTACCTGGTCCAGCACCTGATGCTCAAGCTGCCGGAACAAGCGCGTTTCCAATGCCAGATAACCCTGGAAATCCGACACCGTTGATTCGGCGTTGTATTCCTCTTCCAGCCGGGTTTCATGCCAGACGTTGAGGTCCGGGCGGTTCTGCAGCAGTATCACCCCGACAAGGATCAAGGCCACTACGCCGCCGACTGTCGCGCAGAGCAGCAGCATGAGTATTTTTTTAAGAATCGCCATGAGTCAGCCGTTCATCATTTATTTGGGTATTTTCCTGGGATCGGTCATATTCTCCGGTCTCAGCATGTCATCCAGCTTTTCCTGAGTCAGCCAGCCTTTCTCCAGGACCAGGTTGTATACGCTACCGCCGGTTTTCAAAGCTTCTTTGGCGATGGCGGCCGATTTCTCGTACCCGATCACCGGCACAAGGGCCGTCACCAGACCGATGGAGTTCTCTACGTAGTTCCGGCAGACCTCGCGGTTCGCTTCGATGCCCACAATGCAGCGGCTGGTCAGGGTGACACAGGCGTTCTTCAGGATCATCATGCCATGGAGCAGATCGTAGGCGATAATGGGCTCGGCCATGCACAACTCCAGTTCGCTCGCCTCGGCTGCCATGGAAACCACGGCATCGTAGCCGATCACCTGATAGCAAATCTGATTGACCAGTTCGGGAATCACGGGATTGACCTTGCCGGGCATGATCGAAGATCCCGGCTGCATGGGCGGCAGGTTGATTTCGTTAAGCCCACAGCGGGGACCGGACGACATCCAGCGCAGATCGTTACAGATCTTGGATATCTGCACAGCCGCCCGCTTCATGGTGGCCGACATCTGGGCGAAGGCGCCGGCATTTTGCGTGGCCTCCACCAGGTTGGCAGCCCGTTTCAGCTTGAAACCGCTGACGGCGGAGAGTTTTTCAGTCACCCGGTCGGCATATCCCGGGGGGCTGTTGATGCCGGTACCGATTGCCGTGGCGCCCATGTTAATGTGGTGGAATTCATCCTCGGTGCGCTTGAGGGCCTCGGCAGCGCTGGCGATCATCACCGCATAGGCCGAAAATTCCTGGCCCAGGGTCATGGGCACGGCATCCTGGTTTTCCGTGCGGCCCATCTTGAGTACATCGGCAAATTCCTCCGCCTTGGTCTGCAGAGCGGCCTTCAATTCACCCATGGCGGCCAGCAGGTCTTTGAGTGACAGCAGGACCGCCAGTTTGATGGAGGTGGGGTAGGCATCGTTGGTGGATTGGGAGCAGTTGACATGGTCGTTGGGATGCAGGTGCTCGTACTGTCCTTTTTTGTGCCCCATGATCTCCAGGCCGCGATTGGCGATCACCTCGTTGGCGCACATGTTGGTCGAGGTGCCGGCGCCGCCCTGGAACATGTCCACCGGAAACTGGTCGTGCAGGTTGCCGGCCAGCAGTTCATCGCAGGCCTGGCAGATGGCCTTCATCCTGGGTTCATCCAGGACGCCCAGTTCGCAGTTGGCCTGTGCGGCAGCCTTTTTGACGAAGGCCAGGGCCTCGATCATGTGCTCGAAGTTCTTGACGAACACACCGGAGATAGCAAAATTCTCCATGGCCCGCAGTGTCTGTACCCCGTAATACACCTCATCGGGCAACTCGCGTTCACCCAGTGAGTCATGCTCGGTGCGGATATCGCCGATCAGCTGAGCCGGTTCGGTGCCGGTGACACGTTCGGCGGCCATGCGCAGCCGGTCGCTGATGCCTGCGGCCACCCGTGCGACGATACGATAAAACACCTCCGGCTGCTCCTCCCGGTAGGCTGCCAGGGCCGCCTGGGAGATCTGCCAGACCGTGGCCCCGTCACGCGTGAATGCGCCGGTGGCGTGGGCCTCTTCTTCCAAAAACGCGCTTTCAGCGATCAGGGCGCCGGGGGTCAACACCGCCAAATGCCGGGTAGAACCGTGCAGGCCGCGCACGATGGTCACCTCACCGTCAATCACCAACCCAGCCCACTGCCTGGGCGTGGACTCATGAAACAACCATTCTTCCGCCGCATATTTTTTTTGCTCACCGCGCTCGAAAAAATCGTTGAGATCAGCCCGGGGTACGCCCATTTTTTTCGAGGCTCGGTCCAACACTGCGTCGAGTGAAATCATATTGGTCACGTCTCCTTTAGTATTATCGGTCACGTTGGCCGGACAACAGGGGCCTTGATCACAGAATGATTGGCGCGATCATGAATCCGATCACCACGGACAGTGCAATGGCCGTGACACCAGGGATCAGAAAGGGGTGATCGAAGACATATTTGCCGATGCGTGTCGATCCGGTGTCATCGAACTCTACCGCGGCCAGCAGGGTCGGATAGGTGGGCAGCACGAACAGGGACCCGACCGCACCGAAGGAGGCAATGGCGGCCACCGGGCTGATGCCCAGGGCCAGGGCCGCCGGCATCAGGGCCCGCGTGGTGGCGGCCTGGGAATAGAGCAGCATGGCGGCAAAAAAGAGAACCACGGCCAGCAGCCAGGGTTTGGCCTCCAGCAGGGAGCCAGCGAACACGTTGATCTGGTCGAGGTGCGCGGCAACAAAGGTGGTGCCCAGCCAGGCGACCCCCAGGACACATACGCAGGCGCTCATGCCGGATTTGAAGGTGGCGGCATTAAGAACGTCATTCGTGTTGATCTTGCACACCAGGGCGATGAGGGTGGCCACGGTCAACATGATGGTCATGATGGCATGATCTCTTGGCAGCACCGGATCTTTGATCAGCCCGACATTGCCGCTGATGGCCGTGGCGTATGAAACCACACCAATCAACCCCAGAAGAAAGATCAGCACCGAACGTTTGGCCCCCGGCTTGATCTCCCGCTGCCGGCTACCGGAGGAGATCGATACCAGGCCTTGGGCTATGCGATCCTGGTAGACCGGATCGTCCTTGAGCTCTTTTCCCAGAAAGTTGGTGACCACGGCAGCCAGCATGACCGCCAGAAACGTACTGGGGATACTGATCATCAGCAGTTGGACGTAACTGACCCCCACCTTCTCCAGCTCACTGGCAAAAAAGATGACCGCTGCCGATATGGGCGAGGCCGTAATGGCGATCTGGGATGCGACTGTGGCGATGGCCAGCGGCCTTGACGGCCGCACACCGGTCTCCTTAGCGACCTCGGCGATGACCGGCAGGGTGGAAAAGGCTGTCAGCCCGGTGCCGGCAAACATGGTCATGGTGTAGGTCACCACCGGCCCGATGAAGGTGATGTATTTGGGATTGCTGCGCAGGATCTTTTCGGCCAGATGGACCATGAAGTCCAGACCACCGGCCACCTGCATGGCGGCGATGGCAGCAATAACCGACATGATGATCAAAATGACATCCACCGGTATGCTGCCGGGTGCGATGCCGAAAACCAGGGCCAGCACAAGCACACCGAAACCACCGGCGAATCCGATGCCAATGCTGCCCAAGCGTGCCCCCAGCCAGATGAAGAAAAGAACCACCAACAGTTCAACAACCCACATGAGAAACGCCTCCTCTTGTTATTTTCCGGTCAGGGGATGCGGTAGGAGCCCTTGATATCCTTGGCGTAGCCGGCTACCACCGCGTCACCGGTGTTGAAAGAGACCGTGGTCCAGGTAAAAATGAAATTGCCCTGAATGCCCTTGAAAGCACCGGTGCCGCCAATGAATTCTCCGGTCAGGGTGGCCCCTTCTTTCATTTGCGTGCCGCTGAGCACCACATAGATCTTCTGGCCATGCATGTCGTCCCAGACGCATCGGATGGTACCGCCGGTCCGGCTGTCCCAAAGACCGATCCATTCGGCCCAAAAATCGCCGGTATCGCCCACGGCATTGGTAAGGTTGACATGACCTTCCAAAAAGAACGTGAATACGCTTCGCCCTTCGATGAAATCCAGCGTCCGGCGCTTTCCATCGGCGGTCAAGCTGCCTTCGAAGCTGCCTGTCTGTTCGGCGGAAACGGGCTGCCAAGGCAGTATCAAAACACTTATGGTTAAGACGATCAGAAGCGCTTTAACAATCGTGCTTCCCCAATTGATCATGCTCATGCTTTCCTCCGGAGTTGTAACAGTATGCTTACGTGTTGGCCGGCCCAGCGACCGGAGCGATCAATACCGCCGTGTCAGTGTTGGTTATGAACCATCCGGTGATCGCAGTCACCATGGACATTCAGACCAGTATGCCAGCAAGAACCGCCACCGGACCGCTTGGCACCTGGTTATTGAGAAAAAGTGCGGCAGCAGAGACGAGCACCGTGTATACCATCAGAACTTATCTGGTCATCGTCAGGTCTCTCATATCGAGTGGCCCCACCTCGTGACTTGCCTTCAATCGTCCTTGCGAACGATATTAAGGCGGACATACGATCTGCCTGAGCGAAAAAGTTGAATTGCCCGTCTTTCAGGCAGATGACTGCAAGTGACCGGGAACCTGTGGTTCAGATCTTGGCAGATATTTCTAATCTGTTGCTAATCCCGTTTAGCATGACGATCGGCGGTCGCTTGGCGAGACTGGGTCTGTATGGTCCAGAGTGATAGTGAGAATACACAAAACAATGCACTTCAGCGGAGACCGCTGCACCCCGCAACCAGGCAACGGATTGAGAACCCACCCAGAGGCTTGTATAAAGGATGGTGGACTCACCATTTGGCCGTAACCATGCGGGGTGCCGATGAGATTGGGATTCATATTCGCAGCAGTTCCGCCGACTCAGGCTACCGCGCGACGTGGCTTCTGCGGTCGTGCTATTGCTTTGACTTGTAGGTGAATTTCTGGCCGCCAATAGAGGCTTCGTACATCAGCCCTCCTTTGGCGTGCACGAAAACGGCCATGCCCTTATGATAATCAATCTTTGCCTGCGCACCGGTGGCCGGACCGGCACTCGCACCGGCGGTGGCGCCTTCGGTACCGGCTTTGGCCTGAACCCCGGCGGTGATGGCGACGGCGGACACGCCGGCTTCGAATTCGAAGTTGCCACCGGTGAATTCGTCAAAGGCTCGTTTGTCCTGGAAGAAAATCATCTGGCTAAAGGCCTGCCCGCCCAACTGAAAACCGATGGAGCCTTTGAACAGTTCCGTCGTGCCGGTGACCACGCCATTGGCATAGACCTGCCCGCTGCCGTAGGCGCCGCCGACAACAAAGCCGCCTTTGCCCACCGTCGGGAAGACGGCATAGCCATAACTATTGGTAAAAAATGGCTTCACCGCCTCTGATTTTTTGAACACGTCGATGGTTTTGGTGAACTTATCCGCGTGAGCCGCGTCGACACCGATACCGGCCATGCTGAGGATCAACGTCATGAGGATCGTGCCAACCGTTTTCATACCCCCTCCTTGTTGTCTGATTGTTATAGGCAGTTTCAAAATTGCAGATCATTGTTCTGGGCAAGGCCCAGGTCGACGCAAAAGCGCAGCATATCTATTAAATGAGAGCATTTTTTGGTTTTACATAACGCAGTCATGTCCACTTTGACTATTGTTGAGATGTGCTCTAATCGCATTGGTGATTGATGCATCGTCGATCTAGCGCCGGCCCCAGGTCAAGGCATTGTGTCGATAACCTGTGATGCACTGCCTACCCCAGTTCCCCAGTGCCTCTGCGGTCGTTGTATGCGGTTATATATGCTCTTCAACTTATCAAAATCAATGCGCACCTTCAATGTAAACGCTATGGTCGAGAGTAATGGTCCAACCGGTTGGCGGCGCGCGTAACTGGCGCTGCAACCAGTGCCTGGCGAGCGGGGCCGGCAAGCGGCCACCTTATAGTTATGCTGGCATGCAGCCATACGTTATCGTTTAAGCACTTCATGAAGCAGATACAAGCTGTCCATCTGGTTGTTACCAGTTAAGCCATTCAAACAAATAGGAAGGGCAGGCCTGGAATCAAGCCTGCCCCAAGGAGGAGGGTAGATGATGAATATCATTATACCCACGGTTCCATACTGAACCCAATTGTCCAGCTGGGTACCGACATTATAGTAAGACCAACTTATTAAATGTGCAACCAGGTTCGATCCCCCGCCGCAACCGTCGTGTTATGAACGGTAGATGTTCTCGACCCACTCCCGGAACCAGGTAGGTTTCTGGTAGAGTACGTGAATCAAGACGAGCGCGGTGATTGGTATGGGAATGATTGTGTCAAAAACCGCCAGAATGATGATGTATATCAGTACCTGATTTTTGGTTGACATGGATCACCTCTCCCGTTGTGGTGGAACGCAAGCTGGACTTCCCCGTCGGTTGACGGGAATTGCACCTCATCAGGTCGGTTGAAATGAAATGGTGACAAGAGTCCGGTGTGGATCAGGCCGGAGACGTTTCGAGCATGTGGTATATGCGACCGGTTATGTAGGACTCAGGCTTGTGCTGAAGGGCAGTCGACACTGAAGTCGCCCTTAAAATATGGAACCGATGTCAAAACGGGCGGGTGCCCCCTCCGTCTGTTCTTCTGAGGCGAAATCGTGCTCATCAAACGTGTCGGCATCCCCGCCAGATTCCAACTGCTCGACGAGGCTGCGAATGACTTCCGGCTCGAACACATCGGCTTCGGGTGATTCGACAATCAGATATTCATCGGCCGGCGAAAGCCTTAAGCGTTGCGGTGCTTGCGGAATCTCAACCTGAAACGGTTCGGCGATGGTGGTCATATCCGATTCGTTGCCGTCTTTGTCCAAGGCGGTTATACCGAACATCACAGGACCGCCGACATGGGTAATACGTTCAGGGATCTCGATTTCGGTCACCAAGCCGACATCGATAAAGCTGTCATCGTATCCGACAGTCGCATCATTGGCCCAGTAGATCCTGTAGTTTGTGATGTCATCGGCCTCCGAAGCCGCCCAGAACAGTTTGCATCTCCTTATCCTTGCCATCCGGCCACCCCTCTGCATCAACGACGTGAATGAGAATGCCTGAAGAGCACAAATGCGAGCCTGTGAGATTCATTGGGTCTCAGAAGAGTGTGTCCAGATGTAGTATGCAATTCCCTGCTTGTCAACCACATCCTGTGGAAAGCCGGTAGCGAGGTGAAACCGCCGCCAATGGGTTGTCGGAAATCAACGGCTTCATCCCGGTCTGTTTCAAAAAGAGAGGTGGCCCACCCGGTGAGTCATACAAACAGGGTATTGCGAAGAATGGGATGAGTTAACCCACCGAAGCAGCGGGTGGTTGGTCCTGATGCATCGCTATGCATCCGAGAATCAGCTGGCTGATCTCCAATAGAAACCAGAAAGGGAGCCATGAGGGCTCCCCGTTCTTAATGAAAGCTGCTTGTTTCGGACTTAGGAGTGGAGGCGGCAACCAGATTCGAACTGGTGAATGGAGGTTTTGCAGACCTCTGCCTTACCACTTGGCTATGCCGCCCCTATAAAAAAAAATGGAGCGGGAAACGGGATTTGAACCCGCGACTTCGACCTTGGCAAGGTCGCACTCTACCACTGAGTTATTCCCGCTCAGTTGAAGTGGCTCTTTTATTAATAATCGGCCAGGATGTCAACAGAAAACTTATCCGCTGAGTAATTTTCTAAAGCGCAGGAAGTAATCCATACCCGACCAAACCGTGAAGCCCAAGGCGCCGTAAAGAAATATCATACCGACGATCTGGAAGTCGAAACCCAGCGCCGGGTAGTGAAACATCAATGGGATGATGGCTGCAATCTGGAACCCGGTTTTGTACTTGCCCAGACTCGACGCGGAGACATCCAACTTGTTCTGGGCAATGATATTGCGCAGACCGGAAACGGCCAGCTCTCGGCCAATGATCACACAGGCAATCCAGGCCGGCATCCATCCCAAAGCGGTCAGCATGATCAGTGAACAGGAAACCAGCAGCTTGTCCGCCACCGGATCCATCACTTTGCCCAGGTTGGACACCAGACCGTAACGCCGAGCCAGGTAACCGTCAAAGTAGTCGGTAATGGCGGCCGCACTAAAAATCAGGCCGGCAATGAGGGCCGTCAACCGATTGGGCATCAGCAGCAGGACCACGATAATCGGCACCGATATGATCCTGAAAAGCGTCAGGGTATTGGGGTGCGTAAGCAGTGACTTGATCGGCGCTTTTTTCATTTGACGTCGCCTGTCGGTTCAATCGCCTGGGTTCTGATGGCACTGTGCATAAGGATCAGGTGTGGGCAATTGGTTCGGATGCTACTTCTTGGCCTTATCCCAATCGGCCAGAAACGCCTTGATCCCCTTATCCGTCAGTGGATGCGCCGCCAGCTTGCTCAGCACGCTGAAGGGGATGGTGGCGATATCGGCACCGGCCAGTGCGGCGTCCAGAACATGCAGCGGGTTGCGCACGCTGGCCACAATAATCTCCGTGTCGTAGGCGTAGTTGGCAAAAATCTCGGCGATCTGCTCGATCAGCTGCATACCGTTCTGGGAAAGATCGTCCAGACGTCCCACGAATGGGCTGACGAAGGTCGCACCGGCCTTGGCCGCCATCAGGGCCTGCAGGGGAGAAAAGACCAGGGTCACATTGGTCTTGATGTTCTCAGCGGCCAACTGACGCGTCGCCTTGAGGCCGTCCACCGTCATGGGCACCTTGATCACCACATTGGGATGGATCTTGGCCAGTTCTCGCGCTTCGCTGACCATGCCGTCGGCATCCAGGCTGATCACTTCGGCACTGATGGGGCCATCCACGATCTCGCAGATCTCCTTGATCACATCTTCGAAGACCCGCCCCTCTTTGGCAATCAGGGAGGGGTTGGTTGTCACGCCATCAACCATCCCCATGGCATGCGCCTCTTTGATTTCGTCGATGTTGGCGGTATCAATAAAAAATTTCATTAGTTGTATTCCTTCCTTCACTTCACAGTTTAACTACCTCGGGTCTACACGTTGAAGTGGCCGCCGTTGCCTGGTGATGGCGCTTCCGCTTGACGGTCATTGGCGTTCTTCCAAGAATCGATCGCGGCAACGGGTCGAGCAGAATACGTAGAGCTGCCCGCTGTGACGCAACTCCACCCCTTCCCGTTGGGGAAAATAGACACCGCAGACCGGATCCTTGACCATCACGTCGTCTATTCTGGGATTGGCCGGCCTATCCTGACCGGGGACCTGAAGGTTGCGCACCACCCACGACTTGACAGCCCGGTAGGCCAGGTAGGCGATGATCATCAGCAGCAGCAGTCTCACGGATTCATACCTTGTAGCAAAGGTGGCTGGCCGGGCAGGGGAATCACCTGCTGCGCTGCATCGTTCAGGCGATCCAAAAGGTCGGCGATGCATTTGCCCAGCACAGGATGAACGATCGTGGGGTTTATATCACACATGGGCTTCAGCACAAAGGCCCTTTTGTGCATACGCGGATGGGGAATCACCAATTCGGGTGTGTCGATGACCCGGTCGTCATAAAGCAGGATATCCAGATCCAATACCCGCGGCCCAAACCGGATCGCATCGGCCTTACGCCCCAGCCCCTGCTGGATGGCGATCAGTTGGTCCAGCAACGCAGCCGGGCGCAGAGTAGTCCTTATCTTAATGGCGGCATTGACGAACCAGTCCTGATCCATGTAATCCACCGGCGAGGTGCGGTAGAAACGCGAGCATGCCAGAAGGCTGCAGCGATTTCCTGCGGTAAGGGTGTCGATACCCTGCAGGCAGTTGCCCAGTTTGTCACCCATGTTGGAGCCCACAGATAGGTAAACCAGGTACCCTGCCCTTACGCTTGCCACGCTTCCTCCCACAAGTCGCCCCGGTAGATCACGCGGGCATCGCCCTCCAAAAATACATCCGTAAAGCGGCTGCCGTGCCGATTGAAGTGCACCGTCAGTCGGCTCCCGCTGCGGGTCGTCAGGGTCACCGGTGAGGTCATCTCCCGTTCATGGGCTAATATCAGGGCCGCCGCCACGTTACCCGTACCGCAGGCCAGGGTTTCATCCTCGACGCCACGTTCGTAAGTGCGGATGAAAATTCGGCCGCCGGCATCCAGGGCCACGAAGTTGACATTGGTACCATTGGGCGCATAGTCAGGGTGCTGCCGGATCAGGCGCCCGCCGGAGACCACGTCGACGGTCTTGATGTCGTCAACCATCATGACCACATGGGGCACGCCGGTGTCGATGCTGCTCACCGTGGCCACCGTCTCGCCCAGATCCAGGGGATAGCCGGTCTTCAGGTCCCTGGGTTCGGTCATGCGAATTTTGACGCCATCATCCCCCACCTCGGCTTCGATGATACCTGCCAGGGTTTTAAATGCCATTCGCCGGCCGGCGATGCCCTGCAGAAAGGCGAAGCGCGCCGCACAGCGGGCCCCGTTGCCGCACATCTCAGGAAGACTACCATCGGCATTGAAAAACCGCCACTTGAAATCGACCGTATCAGACGACTCGATCAGCATCAGGCCATCCGCACCCACGGACATTTTACGACGGCAGGCCCCGACCACCAGCTGGTGCAGGCGGTCTTCAGGAACCACAGCCTGACGATTGTCGATGATGATGAAGTCGTTCCCGCTGCCACTCATCTTGAAAAATGGGATGGGCCTCATGGGGTCTCCGTTCCTGCTGCAGGGTCATCCGCAGCCACGTCGAACTGCACGGTGTCACTATCGGCACCGGCCTGCCCGTTGGTCTCCAGACGGACCTTGAAGCGGTACCGGTAACCGGGATCCAGGGCGATCCGGGCAGAATAACGGTTATCGTCACTATCCACGTAAGGCACGTCAGCCACCTTCTCAAAAACCAGCGGGCAGTCGTCGCAGGCCGGTTCCGATAGCTCGGTGCTGGATTGATAGACGCCGAAAACGGCCCCGCGCGCCTGTCCGCGGGGCAGCCGCTGCGGCAGGCGCCAGCTCAGGTTCGCCGACCGGCCGTCCCGCTCGACCGCCAAATCACCCACCGTCGCTACGGGCGGGGCTTGGGGCGGCACCGGCGGCCCCTTGACACCACATCCGAGAGCGCCCAGGGCGAACAGCATCAACAACCCGAACAGGACAATCCGATTGAGCAACAGGCGTGTTTTTCTCACGATCCGCCCGCTTTCGGCCGGCTGCTGCACTTGCACAGGATGCATCAGGAGGCTGTCTCCGCTGCCAGTGCCGCCCGGGCATCCACAATGGCTGCCGCCACGTTCCGGCTGGCCGTTCCTCCCTGGCTCTGGCGGCGGTCAATCATGCGCTCAAGGGTCAGGTGGTCGAACAGATCGTCCTGGATCAAGGCTGAAAACTGCCTGAGCTCGTCCAGGCTCAAGTCGCGCAGTTCCTTGCCCTGGTTCAGGGCGTAGGCCACGGCATTGCCCACGCAGGCATGGGCCTTGCGAAAGGGCACGCCCTGACCCACCAGGTAGTCGGCCATATCCGTGGCGTCGAGAAATCCCACCGAGGCGGCCCGGCGCATGACCTCCCGGTTGACGGTGATCCGGGGGATCATCTGCACATTGATGTGCAGGCAGGCCGTAAGGGTGTCCACGGCATCGAACAGCGGCTCCTTGTCCTCCTGCATGTCCCGGTTGTAGGCCATGGGCAGGCTCTTCATCAGGGTCAGCAGCGCCATCAGCGAACCGACCACCCGGCCGGTTTTGCCGCGCACGATCTCGGGGATGTCGGGGTTTTTCTTCTGGGGCATAATACTGCTGCCCGTGGCAAAGGCGTCCGGCAGGGTAATGAACCCGAATTCGGCTGACGACCAGAGCACCAGCTCCTCGGAAAGACGGCTCAAATGGACCATGCAGATGCTGGCCGCCGAGAGGAATTCCATGGCGAAATCACGGTCCGCCACCGCGTCCATGCTGTTGGCGCTGACAGCCGGGAAATCCAGCAATTGCGCCACGTATTCCCGGTCGATGGGATAGGTGGTGCCGGCCAGGGCTGCGGCCCCCAAAGGCATCACGTCAATGCGCTTCAGGCAGTCGGCGAAGCGTTCCTGGTCTCTGGTCGCCATCTCGTAGTAGGCCAGCAGATGGTGGGCCAGCAGCACCGGTTGGGCCCGCTGGGTGTGGGTATAGCCGGGCATGATCACATCCGGATGCGCGGCGGCCAGCTCCACCAGCACGCTGCGCAGCGCTTTCAACAGTGAAATGGTTCGGCGGGTCTCATCGCGCAGATACATGCGCACATCCAGAGCGACCTGATCGTTCCGGCTGCGAGCGGTGTGGAGCTTCTGGGCAACCTTACCGGCCACCTGCAGCAAGCGGGCCTCGATGTGCATATGAATGTCTTCCAGGCTGTCGTCGAAGACGAACTGATCACGGTCCAGTTCCCGCTTGACGGTGCCCAGTCCTTCCACCAGTTGCGCCGCCTCCGCATCGCTGATCACACCGACCTTGGCCAACATCTTGGTGTGGGCGATGCTGCCGGCGATGTCGTACGGATAGAGTCGGCGGTCATAAGCATGTGAAGCGGTGAACGCCTCCACGCTTTTGTCCGTCCGCTCGGCAAAGCGGCCGTCCCAGGGTTTTTCTGCCATGATTCAGGCCTGCCCTTTCCGCTGCATCAGCCTGCGGATGCGCAGCCGCAGGGCGTTGAGCCGGATAAAGCCTTCGGCATCCGCCTGGCTGTAGACATCGTCGTCTTCGAAGGTGGCGTGGGCTTCACTGTACAGGCTGTAATCGGATTGGCGTCCCCGGATCGTACAGTTGCCCTTGTACAGTTCCAGGCGCACCACACCGGACACGTTGGTCTGGGTGCTGTCGATCAGGCCCTGCAGGACCTCCATCTCCGGCGAAAACCAGAAGCCGTTGTAAATCAGCTGGGCGTAACGCGGAATCTGGCTGTCGCGCAGGTTCATCACCTCGCGGTCCATGGTGATGGACTCCATGGCCATGTGTGCCAGGCGCAGGATCGTGCCTCCCGGTGTTTCGTAGACCCCGCGGGATTTCATGCCCACAAAGCGGTTTTCCACGATGTCGATGCGCCCGATGCCGTGCTTGCCGCCCAGCCGGTTCAGTTCGGCCAGCAGGCTGGCCGGCGACAGGTCATTTCCATTGATGGCCACTGGATCGCCATTCAGAAAACGGATCTCGATGGTTTCAGGGGTATCGGGAGCGTCTTTGGGCGACGCCGTCAAGGTAAAGATGTCCTCGGGCGGACCGGCCCAGGGGTCTTCCAGGATACCGCCTTCATAACTGATATGCAGCAGGTTGCCGTCGGTGCTGTAAGGTTTGGCATGGGTGGTAGGCACCTGGATGCCATGCTTCTCGGCAAAGACCATCAGGGCCGTGCGCGAGTTCAGGTCCCATTCCCGCCAGGGAGCGATGATCTTGATATCCGGATCGATGGCGTAGTACCCCAGTTCGAAGCGAACCTGGTCGTTGCCCTTGCCCGTGGCGCCGTGGCTGACCGCATCGGCCCCTTCCAGGGCGGCGATCTCCATTTGGCGTTTGGCGATCAACGGGCGGGCAATGGAGGTGCCCAACAGGTATTGCCCTTCGTAGATCACGTTGGCCCGGAAGGCCGGGAAGACATAGTCCTTGACGAAGGTCTCCTTCAGATCGTCCACGTAGGCCTTGACCGCACCGGTCTTCATGGCATTGGCCTCGACATTCTCCAGCGAATCAATCTGACCGATGTCAGCACTGAAGGTGACCACCTCACAGTCGTATGTCTCGATGAGCCATCTCAGGATCACCGACGTGTCCAGGCCGCCCGAGTAGGCCAGTACCACCTTGTTGATCGTTTCAGTCACAGCGATGTTCTCCTTTTTAATATGATCGTTCGAATCCGCTAACGTACCAGCACCTCATCCAGGCAGTCAATCAGCTGGTCGATGTGTTCATGTTGGATGATCAGCGGCGGCACGAACCGCAGGGTGTCGCCCTGAACGCAATTGATCAAAAATCCCTTCTGCAGGCAGACGCCGACCAGGTCGTCGGCCGGACCGTCCAACTGGATGCCCAATAACAATCCCCGGCCGCGCACCTCCACGATGCGGCTGTGCCGTGTCTTGAGCTGTTCCAGGGCAGCCGTGAAATAGGCTCCGGTCTCCCGGGCGCGGTCGGCAATCCGCTCCGCTTCCATGATGGTCAAGGTTTCCAGGGCGGCTGCTGTGATCAGCGGCGTACCGCCGAAGGTGGAGGCGTGGGCGCCGGGACCGAACGCCGCAGCCACGTTTTCCGTGGCCAGCATGGCGCCGATGGGCAGGCCGTTGGCCAGGGCCTTGGCCAGGGTCATGATATCCGGGGTCGCACCGTCGTGCTCATGGGCAAAGCGTCTGCCGGTGCGCCCCATGCCCGTCTGAATCTCGTCCAGAATCATCAGCACGCCCCGCTGGTCGCATAGATCGCGTACGTTTCTGAGATAGTCGGGCCCCGGACAGCGAATGCCGCCCTCCCCCTGGATGGGCTCCAGGATGACCGCGCAGGTGCGCTCGTCCATGGCCGCGGCCAGCGCATCGATATCGTCGAAAGGCACGAAGGTGAACCCGCTCAATACCGGATCGAAGCCCTTTCTGATTTTTTCCTGGCCGGTGGCCGACAAGGTGGCCATGGTGCGCCCGTGAAACGACTGCTGCATGGAGATGATCGTGAACCGCTCCGGATGCCCCTTGTCCTTGAAATATTTGCGGGCCAGTTTGATGGCGGCCTCGTTGGCTTCGGCCCCTGAATTGCAGAAAAAGACCCGGTCCGCAAAACACTGCGACACCAGCGCCCGGGCCAGTTCGGTCTGGGGCAGGGTGTAGTAAAGATTGGACACGTGCACCAGCTGCTTGGCCTGACGGGCGACCGCCGCGGCAATACGCGGATGGGCATGGCCCAGATTGCATACGGCGATACCGGCGACGAAATCCGTGTAGCGGCGCCCCTGGGTATCCCACAGGTTGACCCCCTGGCCCCGCTCCAGGACGATGGGAAATCGTTTGTAGGTGGCTGCCATGACCCGGTCGGCCGTCTGCATGATCGCGTCTGTCATCGGTTTGCTCCCAAAGGTCCTATTCTGAGTGCTAAGTTTTAGGTCGATACACCTTCGCCGATGTCGAATCAAGCCCAAATGCCATCATGGCAAATGGTTCGATCAGACTGCGCTTCAACCGTATCGCGTCAGAACGGGCAGACTGCGGTTCGGATCAAGGCCTCAAGGTGTTGCGACCACAGGCGTAGCCGCCCTGCGTCGAGGACCTCAGCATCGTGAGAACTTCGATCCGGGCCACAATATACGTTTGTGATTGTTTATTCAGTTACTTCCGTTCCTATACCCCGGTCCGTAAACAGCTCCAGCAAGATGGCGTGACGGCGTTTGCCGTTGATGATGGGGACCTTCTCGACCCCGCTCCGGATGGCCTGCAGGGCGTATTCGATCTTGGGAATCATGCCGCCGCTGATGCTGCCGTCGGTGATCATGCGGCTGATGGTGGCGGCATCGATGGAAGAGATCAACGCCCCCTGGGTGTCCAACACCCCGTCCACATCGGTCAGCAGCATCAGCCGGCCGGCCCCCAAGGCCATGGCGATGTGGCTGGCCACCAGGTCGGCATTGATGTTGTACGTCTCTCCCTGCACACCGGCACCCACTGGTGCAATGATGGGAATGAAGCCCTGGGCGGAGAGGGTGTTGATGATCTGCGGATTGATGCGGGTCACTTCACCGACCATCCCCGGATCGATGATTTCCGGGGGACTGTCCGCATCGGCCTGGTGGACGATGCGCATTTTCCGGGCTTCGATGAGGCCGCCGTCCTTGCCGCTGAGGCCCACGGCCCGGCCGCCCTGCTGGTTGATCTGGGCCACGATGCCTTTGTTGACCTTGCCGCCCAGCACCATTTCGACCACGTCCATGGTGGGGCCGTCGGTGAGCCGCATGCCGCGAACGAATTGGGGGCGGATGCCCATCTGGTCGAGTACGCGGTTGATCTGGGGGCCGCCGCCGTGCACCACCACGGGGTTGAGGCCGATGAACTTGAGCAGGGTGATGTCCCGGGCAAAGTCGGTCTTGAGCTGTTCGTCCGCCATGGCGTGACCGCCGTACTTCACGACCACGGTCATACCCGAGAACTTCCGGATGTAAGGCAGTGCCTCGATGAGAATATCGGCAACAGTCGAGTTGGGGGGCGAACATGCGTCGGTCATGGGTTTTCCTTATCTACAAAATATACCTGCTCAAATCCTCGTCATCTTTGATTGCCTTGAGCTTGTCGGCCACGTAGGCCGCATCCACCGTCAAGCGGGCATCATCGACATCAGGGGCATCGAAGAGAATATCTTCCAACAGGCGCTCCATGAGCGTATGCAGCCGCCGGGCGCCGATGTTCTCGGTGCGCACATTCACTTCCTCTGCGATCTCGGCGATCTGCGCCACGGCCTCGTCGGAAAAGATCAGCTCGACGCCGTCGGTCTTCAGCAGGGCGACATACTGCAGCAGCAGTGCATTTTGCGGTTCGGTCAAAATGCGATAAAAGTCCTTGCGGTCGAGGGCGTCGAGTGTCACCCGGATGGGAAAGCGGCCTTGCAATTCCGGGATCAGATCGGCGGGTTTGATGGTATGAAAGGCGCCTGAAGCGATAAACAGGATGTGGTCGGTCTTCACCGGTCCGTACTTGGTATTGACCGTCGAGCCTTCCACGATGGGCAGCAGATCCCGCTGGACCCCCTCACGGCTGACATCCGGGCCATGGCCCTTGCCGTTGCCGGCGATTTTATCAATCTCATCCAGAAAAATGATCCCGGCCTGCTCGACCTTGAATACGGCATCGCGGATCACCTGGTCCATATCCACCAGGTTCTGGGCCTCCTCGGCGGCCATGGTTTTCATGGCTTCGGGCACCTTGATTTTGCGTCGACGGGTATTTTTGGGCATCAACGGCCCCAGCATGTCCTTGAAATTGATCCCCATCTCCTCCATGCCCACATTAGAGAAAATCTCGACCATGGGCATGCTGCGGTCGGCCACATCCAGGTCGACGTATCGGTTGTCGAGCTTGCCGTCCTGGAGCATCTTGCGCAGTTTTTCCCGGGTTGAGGACGACGCATCGGCCGAGGTGGTCACCACCTCGAGGCTGCCGTCACCCACACTTTCCGTGCGGGGCTGGTCTGCCTTGGGCAGCAGCAGATCCAGCATGCGCTCCTCGGCAACACGCCAGGCCTTGGCCTGGACCGCTTCCTGAGCGTCGGCACGTACCGCGTTGACGGTCAACTCCACCAGGTCCCGGACCATGGACTCCACATCACGGCCCACGTAACCGACCTCGGTGAACTTGGAGGCTTCTACCTTGAAAAAGGGCGAGTCGCTGAGGCGCGAGAGCCGGCGGGCGATCTCGGTCTTGCCCACACCGGTAGGACCGATGAGGATGATGTTTTTGGGTGCAATCTCGTCCTTGAGTGGATCGGGCACCTGCCGGCGGCGCCAACGGTTCCTCAGGGCGATGGCCACCGATCGCTTGGCCTGGTCCTGACCGATGATGTACTTGTTCAACTCAGCGACGATGTCGACGGGTTTCAGGTCTTTCATGGGTTAGAGCTCTTCAATCGTAATGTGGTCGTTGGTGAATACGCATAGAGAGGCGGCAATTGCCATGGCGGTTTCCACGATCTGGCGCACGTCCAGTTCGGTCTCCCGGAAAAGGGCCGTTGCGGCAGCTTGTGCGGCCACGCCACCGGAACCGATGGCCACGATGCCCTCATCCGGTTCGATGACGTCCCCATTTCCGGAAATGAGCAGCATGGAGGTGCCATCCACGGCAATCATCAGCGCTTCCAGGCGACGCAGGTACTTGTCGGCCCGCCAGTCCCGGGCCAGCTCCACGGCCGAGCGGGTCAGATTGCCATTGTAGCGCTCCAGCTTCTGCTCCAGTTTCTCGGTCAGGGTCAGGGCGTCGGCGGTGGCCCCGGCAAATCCCGCTAGAATGGTATCGTTGTAGATCCGCCGGACCTTGCGGGCCCGGTGCTTGATCACCGTATTGTTCAAGGTGACCTGGCCATCGCCGGCCATGACCACCCGACCGTTGCCGTGGACAGCCAGAATGGTGGTACCGTGAAACCGCAGGTCGTTATCGTTCGATACTCGCGCCATGGTCTGACTCGCTCTCCTCTTTAGTTAATGTGCATGAACGGCCTGGTGTCCGTCTGTTAATCGGTCATTTTCGGATGGGCACTTAACGTCGGGGGTGAGCCCGATCGTAAGCCGCCATGAGCCGGTCAATGCTGACATGGGTGTACTTCTGGGTGGTCGACAGGCTCTTGTGGCCCAGCAGCTCTTGGACCGTGCGCAAGTCCGCCCCCGCGTCCAGCATGTGGGTGGCGAAGCTGTGCCGGATGCCATGGGGTGAGATGGGCACCGCCAGGCTGCAGCGCCGCACCAGCGCGTCCAGGATTCGGGCCACGGAGCGCGCACTTAAACGGCCCTTGTTGTTATTCAAAAAGAGCGGGCCATCCGGATGCATGCCGATGCCTTTGTCGGTTCTGAGCCGTTCACGATACGTCCGCAACCGATCCAGGGCCGATTGGCCGACCGGCACGATGCGTTCACGCCCCCCTTTGCCGGCCACCCGCAAACAGGCCGAGGCGAAATCCACGTCGAACACGTTCAGACCGGTCAGTTCCGACACCCGGATGCCGGAACCGTAGAGGATTTCGAACAAGGCCCGGTTGCGCAGCCCCAGCAGGGTGTCATCGGTTGTCTGATCCAACAAGCGGAACATGTCGTCCACGGAGAGATAGGACGGCATGCGGCGCGTGTGCTTGGGGGTCAGTATGGTTGCCGTGGGATCCTCGTCGATGACCCGGTGCCTGACCAGGTGGCGGAAAAACGAGCGCAGGGCCGACAGCTTGCGGGCAATGGTGACCTTCTGGTTCTTGCGGTGCAGCATCCCCAGATATCCCCGCACCGTCAGATTGTCGATGGCGTTCACGGATACCGGCAACGGCGGGGTTGACTGTGCTTCATCGGTCTGTCCACCGGCATACCCGGCGAATTCGGCCAGGTCGTGGCCGTAGGCGCGGATGGTGTTGGCGGAATAGCCCTTCTCCGCTTCCAGCGTCTCGATGAAAAAGGCAATCTGCTCTGCCAGCAACGGGCCTTTCATGGGTAATCGATCCGCTGCTCGAGCTCCCGCCAGGAGGCCACCTGGAGATAGTCGTGGTCCTGTTGATTCCACGGCTGTCGGAAGACGATGGGTTCAATGCCGGCGGCGTTGATCAGGTGGCAGGTATCTAACCGGTCCTCCACGAACCAGCGGACGCCATTGGCCAGCAGCACTTCGGTTTTGGCTTCGTAAGCGCCCGTGGCAACGATGCGGGCGCGATGGTGCTGGCCGTCGAGCAGGCGGTCCATCCAATCGGCAATAGGGCCCGGGTCGGGCCGGGCCGTGACCATCAGAACGCGCCCCGTGGTTTTGGCGATACGTTTCAGCACGGCTCCGGCATTCGGATAGGGCTTCAGGTCGGCCCGATATCTCCCGTCCAGGATGCGGGCCACGGCGCCGTCGATCACGGTATCGTCCAGGTCCAGGCACTGGTCCAGGCGGTAGCAGGTGATGTCGGCATACCGCACCGTATGGATATCGTAGTGGTCAGCGAGAATATCCAGAAACAGGTGCATGGTGTCGGCAATGACGCCGTCTATGTCAAAGGCCAGTGCGGCCGGATCGATCATGGGTGTTCCTGTTGACCGCCGGGACCGGTCAACCGGCTCGGCGCGTCTTCTTTTTCAATCGGGAGATCTGCCTGCGCAGGATCTCAGTTTGCTTCCGGTTCTTCTCCGCGGCCAGGGCCTGTTTTTTAGCTTTCAGTTCCCGGATCTGTTTTTTAATTTCTCTGACAGAGCGGCTGGCCTTTTTAGGCTTGGCATCCACGACACCCCGATGGGCCTTGACGGCATCGAGCAGATCCTGCTTGTTCATGCCGTGTACGCCTTTCAGGTCTGGTATTTCCAGTGCAATTTCACGAAGCTCCTTGACGGTCATTTTGTCCAACGGTTTTTCCTTGCCATCCGTACCTTTGGTCATGAGATCCGATCTCCTTTTCATGAAGTTGCGGTCAAGCCTCCGTTCATGGGTGCAGCCGGCACCCCGCCACCGCCTGTGTGCCCCCTGCGCTAGAAGGTTATTTTTCTAATCCCATCCCAGCGAGGGTGTCAATACAGATGTTGGATCGCAGCGCCTTTGTCTGCCCGGCAGCCTTCACTCAGATCACTGGTTTGCCATGTTCTCATGGTGTACATGTGCGGACCGGCCGCAATGGTCGATCCGGCCCAGGGCCGGATCCGGTGCCACGGAGAAGCACCTTAGCCCAAGCGGGCCTACTTGGCCGGCTTGTCGTCCTGAGCCAATTTGATAAAGGGTTTGAACAGGTCCAACGGCAGCGGGAATACCGTGGTGGTGTTGTTTTCGGCGGACATCTCCCGCATGGTTTGCAGATAGCGCAACTGGATGGCCGTGGGATAGGCGTCGATGATCTTGGCCGCTTCGGCCAGCCGGTCGGCGGCCTGAAATTCACCCTCGGCGTTGATGACCTTGGCACGCCGCTCGCGTTCGGCTTCAGCCTGTTTGGCCATGGCCCGCTGCATCTCCGTGGGCAGGTCGATATGTTTCAGTTCCACCGTGGCGACCTTGATGCCCCAAGGATCGGTATGGGTATCCAAAATCTCTTGCAGCTGGGCGTTGATCTTCTCCCGGGCCGAGAGCAGTTCGTCCAGTTCGGCCTGACCGCAGACGCTGCGCAGGGTAGTCTGGGCCAGCTGTGAAATGGCATAGGAGTAGTTTTCCACCTCCACAATGGCTTTGATGGGATCGATCACCCGGAAGTAGATCACCGCGTTGACCTTGACGGAGACATTGTCCCGGGTGATCACGTCCTGAGGATCCACATCCATGGCCACCAACCGCATGCTCACTTTGACCATCTTATCGATCACCGGGATCAAAATAATCAGGCCGGGTCCCTTGGCCTGGATCACCCTGCCCAGACGAAAGATGACGCCCCGTTCGTATTCTTTGAGGATGCGCAGGGCGGCGGAAAGAAATAATACGACCAGTACGGCGACACCGATATATGCGAGCATGGGTTCCTCCTTTGTCCCGGCAAGCGCCGATCAGGCGTGTTGGGGTTGATCACCGGCATGGACGTAGACAGTTAGTCCGCACCATTCCGATAGCCGATCAACCGTCTGTTTTCTGCAATGCGGCTGAGGCTGCCTCCGGTTCCACATCGAGGGTCAGCCCGTCCACCGCTGTCACGCGCACCTGAGCGCCGACATCGACTGGCGTGGAACAGCGGGCGAACCATAATTCTCCGCGTATTTGAATCCGGCCCGTGGGAGACAGGGCTTCCTTGACCACACCGGTTGCACCGATCAATCCCGAATCCCCGGTCATGGGCCGGCGCCTTCGCGACCGGAAGACCAGCCCAGCCACCACCACGAAAAAGCCGCCCACCAGAACCAGGGTCGGCACCAGCACCTGCCAGGATACCTGCAGTCCAGCGTCCATGCCGCGGTCGAAGAGCATCATCGACCCCAAAAACAGGCTGATCACGCCGGCGATACTGAGCAATCCAAAACTGGCGATGTTCATCTCCATGATGAAAAAGACGAGGGCCAGCAGGATCAGCAAGACGCCGGCCGTATTTACCGGCAGGGTCTGAAACGAGTAGAAGGCCAGGATCAGGGCGATGCTGCCGATCACACCCGGTACAATCGCACCGGGATGAGACAACTCGAAATAGAGGCCGGCCAGTCCGATCATCATCAGAATGTAAGCGATGTTGGGGTTGCTGAGCGTCTTCAGGATGCGGGTTCGCATTGATTCGGCAATCCAGACCCGCTGATCCGGATCGATATCGATCGGCGACTTTCCGTCAATCTGGCGACCGTTGAGCTGATCGATCAGTTCGTCCAGATCCCGGGCGACCAGATCGACGACCTGCTTTTCCAGGGCTTCGGTTTCGGTCGCCGATACGCTCTCACGCACCGCCGCCTCGGCCCACTCGACGTTTCTGCCGCGTCTTTCGGCAATGCTTTTAACAAAAGCCACCATGTCATTGGTTACTTTCTGGGCCATGGTCTCACCCAGCTCCTTGCCGCCGGCATTGACCGGATGGGCTGCACCGATGTGGGTGCCCGGGGCCATGGCGGCCACGTCTGCGGCCATGGTGATCATCACACCGGCGGATGCCGCCCGGGCCCCGGCAGGCGACACGTAGACCACGACAGGCGTGGCGCTGCCATAAATGGCCATGACCATCTTACGCATGGCGTCGGCAAGACCTCCAGGGGTGTCCAGCATGACGATCAGGCATCCGGCGCCCTCGGCATTGGCCTGCTGGATGGCCGACTCCAGGAAATCGGCATTCGCCGGGGTGATGGCCCCGGTCAGGCGCACCAGGTAAATGGGCGCAGGCTCGGCGTCTGCAGCGAGGCCTGCAAGCGGCCATAAAACGACCGCCAGAAGGATGACGGCGTGGATTCGTTTTCGCATAAGAGGCCCCCTCAGGCGGGAAGCGACGGTTGGGATGCTACTCTAGCAGCTTCATGATCTGTTGGACATCATCCCAAACATCCCGCTTTCTTTCCGGGTTGCGCAGCAAGTATGCCGGGTGAAATGTCGGCATCACCGGAATGCCCATAAAGTCGTGGAATCGCCCCCGAAGACGGGATATCGGGGTTTGCGTATTCAACAGCGTCCGTGCGGCCACACTGCCCAACACACAGATCACCCGCGGATTGATGGCGGCCAGCTGTCTTTTCAGAAAGGGCAGGCACTGATGGATTTCATCGGGTTCCGGGTTGCGGTTGTTCGGGGGCCGGCATTTGACGATATTGCAAATATAGACGGCCTCCCGTTCTAAGTTCATGGCAGCGATGATTTTGGTCAACAGCTGACCGGCGGCGCCCACAAAGGGTTGTCCGCGACGGTCCTCGTCAGCCCCCGGGCCTTCACCGATAAATACCAATCGTGCCCCGGGATCGCCCTCTCCGAATACGATCTGGTTGCGCGAGGCGCACAATGGACAGCGTTGGCAATCCCCCAGATCGTCGCGAATCTCGGCCAGGGTCTCTTTTCCCCGTTTGGCCGCATCCGGAGGCATCTGCCCCAACGCTTTAATGATTGTTAAACTTTTTGAACTGCAATCAAAACCGGTGCAACCATTTGATTTAAGATAACACAGCGAATTGCGGATGTCGCGGATGATTTGGTCAACGGGGCTGGGAGCGGTCATTTCGGATTACCGGGGCAACGTTTTGGAAACGAGTGCGGTTTCAGGGGGGTCAAGCGTCTGGGCGTTTATTCAGTCGTGCCACGGTCCGGTCGAGAATCAGGTGGGCCACGGCTTGCTTATCCATAAGCTCGAGAACCTCCTGACTGCCGTCGTCAAAAAACAGGGTCATGCGGTTGGTTTCCGAGGCGAAACCGGAGTCCGGCGGACCGATGAGGTTGGCGGCGATCATGTCCAGATGCTTTTCTTGCAGCTTTTTGCGGGCGTATTCCTCCATCTCATGGGTCTCTGCGGCAAACCCGACGACAAACTGCCGGTGTTTGCGCTGACCGATGGTTTTAAGGATATCCGTGGTCCGCTCCAAAGAGAGCTGCAGGTGGTCTTCCCCCTTTTTGATTTTATGGGTATTTATCTTGACGGGGCGGTAGTCCGACACCGCCGCTACCTTCACGATCACATCGGCCCCTTCCATGCGCTCGAACACGGCCGAAGCCATCTCGTCGACCGTCACGACGGGTATTAGTTCCACGTTTAAGGGCGGCGCCAGTTCCACGGGCCCGCTCACCAGGGTCACGCGGGCACCACGGTACTCCGCGGCCCGGGCGATGGCGTAGCCCATTTTGCCCGAGGACGGATTGCTGATGAAACGGACCGGGTCGATGGCCTCGCGGGTCGGCCCGGCGGTGACCAGCACCTGCTTTCCGGCAAGATCCTTGGTGGTCAGCAAACTGGCCAGCCGATCCACGATGTCGTCGGGTTCGGGCAACCGTCCGGGCCCGGTAGTACCGCAGGCCAGCTCACCCTCGCCGGGTGCCAGCAGGTGATACCCGTCCGCCTGAAGCTGTTGAAGGTTGCGCCGGTGGGCCGGATGTTCGTACATGTTGGAATTCATGGAAGGGCAGATCATCGCCGGGCAGGTGACCGCCAGCATGAAGGTACTCAAGGCGTCGTCGGCAATGCCGTGGGCCAGCTTGGCCACCATGTTGGCCGTTGCCGGTGCGATGACCACGCCATGGGCGTCTTCGGCCCAGGCGATGTGTCGAATGGCCGCGTCATCCTTATCATCGAACAGGTCTACGCAGACCTTGTTCTCCGACAACACTTCGAAGGTCATGGGCCCCACAAAGTGGGCCGCACTTGCAGTCATCATGACGCGCACCCGCGCGCCCTGCTTGACCAGTTGCCTGAGCAACTCAACACTCTTATATGCGGCGATGCCGCCGCATACGCCCAGGACGATATTCTTGTTTTTAAAGATGGTATCCATGGTCATGGTGACACGTCGAGTCAAAATAAAGGCGGCTATTTGTAGAGGGTCGCGGACGCGCCTTCAACCGTTGGCGACACCCAGATTTCCAAATAGGTGGTCATCTTCTTTTCCGTGATGTTGATCACACACCAGCGGTTCTCTTTTTTGAACAGCATGATATTGCGGTAGGATTTGAATGCGCTGACCAGGCTCCAGTTGTCATTGGCCATGTTGTTCTCAAAAAAAGTGATCAGCGAATGGCCGTCCACCCGACCCTTCATGGAGAGCACACCGGCCGACAACCCGGGGGTCCGAAACACGAATGAGGCGTTTTTGTCCACCTTCATCTCGCGGGGCACCAGCACATCTCCGAAATCGTAATAGAGTGGTGCATTGCGGTCGCTATCTTCAGCCACTTGCGGTTCGACGGTAGCGGCGCTTTTTTGGGATGCGCAGCCGGCGAACAGCAGACCGGCGACCACAGCTGCCACCAAAACGATCGGATGAACCCCACCTGGCTTGTGCATTATCCCTCCTAATTCATTGTCCGACCATCCGGCAGGCACTCAGGGTTTCAAATCGTCCGTCGGCAGGCGGGTTTGGCGAAGTTGCCGCAATGCGTTGAAGCGCAGCATCAGTTTGACCCAGCGCTCAACCAGCCCGGCAACCTGCGACCATTGCGTGGGCGTCATGGGAAGTTTGGCAAGCACGGCATCCAGGGCCTGTTTCAGGTCGGACCGATCCGGGGTCTGATCCAGCAGATAGCGGTAGATGCGCGCGGCGGCTTCGTACCGTCCCTGATCGGCGTAAACCCTGGCCATGGTCACGGTGTAGAACGTGGTGTCTTCATTGCTGTCCATATGACTGGCCTTTTCACTTTTTTTCGGCACGCATCAGGATGACATCGTCTTTGCCGACCATGCCCAACTCGTTGCGGGCCACACTTTCGATGTAAACCGGATCGGTTCTCAGTCGACTGATGGTGCGGTGCAGGTCGACGTTCTCCCTGGCAAGCGTATGGTTTTGTTCTGCCAGGTGGTTCTGCCGGTCACGCAAGCGGGACAGTTCAACCAGCCCGTTGTCTCCAAAGACGATCAGCAGCATCAGGTTGAACAGCGCCACGGCGGCACCGGCAAACAGCCATTTTTGGATCAGACTCACGATCGATGCAGCCTCCGGTTTACCAATACCGTCATCTTCCGAAATTCAGGGATATCGAGTACCCATGCACTGAGGCAATAAACAATAACGCCACCGCCGATGGCTACGCATAGGCCTGCCAACAGGGGCCAACCGCCGCCTGCCATTTCTCCGTCGACAAACATGCGGATGGCCAGCAGCACACCAGCGGCCATGACACCGGATGCAATCAGTGTTTTCAAACAGCTGCCAAAAATCAGCCGCCATCTGATCGCCCCCAGCTTATTTCTCAGTATCGCGATCAGCAGGGTCAGGTTGATCACGGATGCCAGCGTGGTGGCCAAGGCCAGTCCGCAATGTTTCATGGGCCCCATCAAAAGGAGACCCAAAAGGATGTTGGCGGCGATGGACACCGTTGCCGTCTTGACCGGCGTGCGGGTGTCCTGCATGGCATAAAATGTCGACACCACGATACGCACGGCAGAGAATGCCCACAGTCCCAAAGCATAGTACAAAAGGGCCTCCGCGGTCAATTGTGTGGTCTGGCCGCCAAAGGCCCCCCGTTGGAACAACAAGGCCACAATGGGCTCCCGCAGGACGATGAGTCCCACCATGGCCGGCAGCGTCAGGAACAAGACCAAACTCATGGCGTGCCCGAAAGTCTCCCCCATGCCGGCATGGTCATGGTCGGCCGCCTGGCGCGACAGACTGGGCAGAACGGCCGTCGCCGCCGCCTGGGCGAAAATTCCCAGGGGAAACTGGACCAGCCGGTCGGCGTAGTATAGGTAGGAGACACTGCCTTCGGGAAGCAAAGAGGCCAGAAGGGTGCCCACCAGAATGTTGATCTGGTATACCGCGGCACCGAAAATGGTCGGCAGCATGAGCAGACCGATGGTTTTCATGCGCGGATGCCACAAGCCGGATCGACGCCAGAAGCGCACCCCGTGCTTCACCAGAAAGGGCAGCTGCAGGGCCAGTTGAAGCACGCCGCCCAACAACACGCCGGCACCCAGTCCCAGTACCTGAACCGTCTGGGAATCGGAAAAGCGGGATACGGCCGTCACCGATCCGATCATGGCCAGGTTCAACAGCACCGGCGCGATCGCCGGCGCCGCGAAATGGCCCATCACGTTGAGGATCCCCATGCATAGCGCCACCAGGCCGATGAAGATGACATAGGGGAACATGATACGGGTGAGCAGCACTGTCAGGGCCATTTTTTCAGGAGGATCGGTGAATCCCGGCGCCACGACATGGATGATAGCCGGTGCGGCGACAATACCGGCAATGGCGACCATCGACAGGCAGATCACCAGCAGCTTCAATGAACTGACAGCCAGCCGCAGGGCGTCCTCACGGTCTCCGTTGACCATGGCTTCGGTGAATACGGGTACGAAGGCGATGCTCAACGACCCTTCGCCAAAGAGCCGCCGCAACAAATTGGGGATCCGGAAAGCGGCGATGAAGGCATCCGCCGCCATTCCGGCCCCGAAAAAGGAGGCCAGCACCATGTCGCGGATGTAACCGAAAATGCGACTGAGCAGTGTGGCCGCCCCCACGATCCCCGCGGCTCGGGTGACCTGGCGGCTCTCGCTTGAATCCTGCTGGCTGGTAGGTGTGGTCATCGGGTTCCGGTCGCCGGACAATGCCATAAAAAGCCTTGACTTACCCGGATCTTTTGTTTATCAGGAAGTTTTGCGTTTTCCCATAATTTTCCGAAAGGAGCAACAGAAGGTGGCAAACCATAAGTCAGCATTGAAGCGCGCTGGTCAGAACGAGCGCCGGCGCCTGCGGAACAAAGCGGTTCAGACCCGGGTTAAAAACGTTGTCAAGGAGGTCCGTCTGGCTGTGGCCGAAACCGATGGCGATGCCGCGCAGCAGTTCAACACGGCCCAGTCCACGATCGACAAAGCGGCCAAGAAAGGGGTGCTGCACAAGAAAACGGCTTCCCGCAAGATCTCCCGTCTCGCCAAGCAGGTCAACGCCCAGTAGTCTCGTTGCAGCCCGGCGCCTGCGATTCCAGAAAACCGGCTGTGGATGACCACCGCCGGTTTCCTTGTGCTTGAGGCAGTCACGTTGCACAACCATCAGAAATCATCCGTCAGTCGATTGAAGGCCGACTCGGCCAGTTTCTGAGAAACGGCCCCGATGGCAATTGCCTTGTTCTGGTCGGTTGCCAATTTGTCTCCAGACACCACCGCATAGGTCTGACGCTCGACGATATTACCCGAAGCCCACATCAGCCGGCCATCCGGGGATTCCAAACGCACATTCAAGATACCGGTTACCCGCCGCTCCACCGCGGTGGAGACACTGGTTCGGGAAATATTTTCCACCGACAGGCTGGCAATGGTGCCGGACAGGATGGCATCGGCCGAGAGACGGTCAGGAGCCACACTCTCCTTGCGATTGCGGGTAAACTCAAAGATCAGATCGTTGGTGAAGGTGCTCTCCACGCCGGTTTCACCCGAACGGTTATCCAGGATGGTGATGTAAATGCGGGTTACCCCGGCCGGATAGCTGCCACTGCCGGCAAAACGGTAACCGCATCCTGATTGGCAGGCAATCAGGATGATGAACGTAACAAGAGCTAATACCCGGTGTTTCATCCGCACTCCATCGCCATTTGTGGATGTGACTGGATTTGCACGCGCTGCCGATCGGTGGAAGCTGAGGATGCCGCAGCCAACCTGAACCATCCGACCCGCAACGATCCTCAGTTTCGAATCACCCCGTTCCGCTTGGGTGCCTATACCACGATATTGACCAGCTTGTTTTTAATGACAATCACCTTCCTGATGGGCTTACCGTCGATAAAGCGCACAATGCGCACATCGTCTAAGGCGGTCTGTTTCAACTGGCTTTCATCGGCATCGGTCGCAGCAGAAAAACGACTGCGCAGCTTGCCGTTGACCTGAACCACCACCTCCACTTCATCCTTGACTGTGGCGGCTTCATCATATGTCGGCCAGGGGCTGAGCAGTACGCTTTGATCATGCCCCAGGATTTCCCAGAGCTCTTCGCAAAAGTGCGGCACGATGGGTGACAGCAACAACACCGTGGTCTCGAGGGCAACGCGCATGGCCGCCCTGCCGGCCTGGTCGGTATCGGCGGGGTCAATGGCCTGCATGGTGTTGACCAGTTCCATCACCGCGCTGATCACCGTATTGAAATGAAATCGTTCCTCGATGTCCTGGGTCACCCGCTTGATGGTTGCATGGGTTTTGCGGAACAGTTCTTTATGGGGCCCTTTCAGATCCAGGTCGTTGTCCGGCATGGACGCGGCACCCGACAGCCCGTTCTCCCAGCGTTCGGCCAAGCGCCACACCCGCTGCAGGAAGCGGTAACTGCCCTCCACGCCTTGATCGCTCCATTCCAGATCCCTTTCGGGTGGTGCGGCAAACAGGCAGAACAGCCGGGTGGTGTCGGCCCCGTACTGATCGAGCAGCACATTGGGATCGATGACATTCTTTTTAGATTTGGACATCTTCTCCACCCTGCCGATGGTTACCGGCTGCCCGCACTGTTTGCAGGTGCGCGTGTCATCGCCCGCGTCGTTCACCTGCTCGGGGAACAAAAAGCCATGCTGCGGGCAGGCGGTGGTCTCTTTGCAGACCATGCCCTGGGTGAGCAGTCGTGTAAACGGCTCCTTGAATGTCACCAGCCCTAAAGACTGTAACACACGTGTGAAGTAACGTGAGTAGAGCAGGTGTAAAATCGCATGCTCGACACCACCGATATATTGATCCACCGGCATCCAGTAGTCCACGGCCTGGGTGTCGAACATGGCTGCATCGTGGCGCGGGCTGCAGTACCGCTCAAAATACCATGAGGATTCCACGAAGGTGTCCATGGTGTCGGTCTCGCGCCGGGCGTCATCGCGACCGCACTGGGGGCAGCGGGTCCGGGCGAATTCGACCAGGGTCGGCAACGGTGACCGCCCCCCGTCGAGCATATCGGCATCTTCGGGCAATACGATCGGCAGATCCGCTTCAGGCACCGGTACGACCCCGCACCCGTCACAGTGAATCATGGGGATGGGCGCCCCCCAATAGCGCTGCCGGGAAATGCCCCAATCGCGCAGCCGGAAAGAGACCGTCTTTTTACCGACATCATGCTGCTCCATATAGGCGGCAATCGCCTCCATGGCTTCCCGGTTGCCCATACCGTCAAAATCTCCGGAGTTGACCATGCTGCCGTCACCGGTGTAGGCGGCCGTCATGGTGTCGCCTTCCAGGTCTTCCTCTTCCGGCTTAACCACCACGACAATGGGCAGGTCGTACTTTTTGGCAAAATCGAAATCGCGCTGGTCGTGGGCCGGTACCGACATGACCGCACCGGTGCCGTATTCCATGAGGGCGAAATTGGCGGTATAGATGGGCATGCGTCGGCCGGTCAGGGGGTTGATGCAGTAGGCCCCGGTGAAGACACCCTCTTTTTCGTAGGTTTCGATGGCCTTGCTGGATCGCTCCTGGAGGGAGATGCGCTCGACGAATGCCGCGACGGCGGCCTCTTGCTCGGTGCCGGCCGACAACTGCGGGACCAGGGGATGCTCCGGGGCCAGGCACATGAACGTGGCACCGAAGACGGTGTCCTGTCGCGTGGTGAACACGCTGATCACCGCATCGCTGTCGGCCACGGGAAACCGGATCTCAGCACCGACGCTCTTGCCGATCCAGTTGCGTTGCATAGTGGTCACTTTGTCCGGCCATCCGGGCAGCATGTCGCAGTGGACCAGCAAGTCCTCGGCATAGTCGCTGATCTTGAAAAACCACTGCCACAGCTTCTTCTGACGCACCGGTTTGCCGCAGCGCCAGCACATGCCGGCCTCGACCTGTTCGTTGGCCAGTACTGTTTGGCAGGGTTCACACCAGTTCACATAGGATTCCTTGCGATAGGCCATCCCCCTTTCGACCATCTTGAGAAAAAGCCACTGCTCCCAGCGATAGTATTCGGGGCGGCAGGTGGCCAATTCCCTGTCCCAGTCGTAGGAGAATCCCAGGCGTCTGAGTTGGGCTCGCATGGCATCGATATTCTCATAGGTCCACTTGGCCGGATGGGTATTGTTGGCAATGGCGGCATTTTCCGCCGGCATACCAAAGGCGTCCCAGCCCATGGGATGAAGCACGTTGAACCCGCGCATGCGCTTGTAGCGGGCCACCACGTCACCGATGGTGTAATTTCTCACATGCCCCATATGGATCTTTCCGGATGGATAGGGAAACATCTCCAGCAGGTAGTATTTTTTCCGGCCTGGTGTCTCGTCGACATTGAACAGCTGGTCTCGTTGCCACCGATCCTGCCACTTGGCTTCAATTGTCTGGGGGTGATAGCGTGAATCCATGATACTTCCTATCTTCTTGCGAATATTGTTTATTTTGTTAGGATCAAGTGCATCCTCATGCCATAAAGCCCGTTAAAGATCAAGAACGGAAGTCCGGCCGGGATGCTGTGCGATCGGCTCGATCCAGGTAAAAAGGGAACGGCCACACGGCCAACGATGGGTGAGGAATTCATTCGGATTTGGGGGCCCGCAGTCTGACCAACCCTGTCCCTCGCGGCCAGGTTCCGGGCGGTGGCGGCCTATCGCCGGGTTCGGACGATGCCGGCGTGCATTTCATTAAAACCGCAAATATGTCGTTGACTTGACCATAACAATTACTTATCTATACAAATTTAACATCGTCAACGATTGAGCAAGGAAGAAACGCAGTCGCGAATGACCAGTAAAATTCTCATCAACGCGCTGGACCCTGAAGAGGTTCGGCTCGCCATCGTCAAAGACAGCCGCCTGGAAGAGTTTCATATCGAAACGGCAGCCAGGGAAATTTTGCACAGCAGCATCTACAAGGGTGTCATCACCCGCATTGAACCCAGCCTCCAGGCGGTTTTCGTCGACTTCGGGGTCGACCGTCACGGCTTTCTGCAGAAACAGGAAATCCACAGCGACTATTTTCAGGATCCGCCGGCCAACGGCAACACCATCCAACACCTGGTCAAACGCGGTCAGGAGCTGATGGTGCAGGTCACCAAGGACCCCATCATGAAAAAAGGGGCCATGCTGACCACCTTCATTTCATTGCCCGGTCGCTACGCCGTGCTGATGCCGGGGAGCAACAGCCGTGGCATCTCGCGAAAAATCGAGGACGAAAGCGAACGCCAGCGGCTCAAAGAGATCGTCGAGAAACTGAACCTGCCCGACGGTTTCGGCATCATCATTCGCACCGCTGGCCAGGGGTGCACCAAAACCATGCTGGCCAAGGACGTTCAATATCTGCTGCGTCTGTGGAAAAATATCACCGCCAAGGCCGTCAAGTCGCAGGCACCCTGCCCCCTCTACAAGGACCGCAACTTGGCCGTTCGCTCCATTCGCGATCATTTTACGCCGGACATCAAGGAGATCTTGATCGACGACGAGGCGGTCCATCAGGAAGTCAAAAGTTTCCTGCAGATCATCGCACCGAAACAGACCAAGATCGTCAAGTTCCACAAATCGGACAAACCGCTGTTCACGCGCTTCCAACTCGAAGACCAGATCGCCACGATCTTCGGCAACCGCGTGGCATTGAAATCCGGGGGGTCGGTGGTGCTGGAGCGAACCGAGGCACTGGTCGCCATCGATGTCAATTCCGGCAAGGGCACGCAAAAGAAGAACATCGAGGAGACCGCCCTGATGACCAATCTGGAAGCGGCGGCGGAGATCGCCCGCCAACTCCGGATCCGCGATCTGGGCGGGCTGATTGTCGTCGATTTCATCGACATGCGCGACCGCAAACACCGCAACCAGGTGGAAAAAGCCCTGCGCGACTGCATGAAACAGGACCGTGCGCGGGTCAAGATTGGCAGAATCTCCAAATTTGGCCTGCTGGAGCTCTCCCGGCAGCGCCTCAGGCCATCCATCGATTTCGGCAGCATGCAGACCTGTGCCCACTGCGGCGGCAAGGGTCAGGTGCCATCTACGGAATCGGTCGCTTTGAGCGTGCTGCGCAAGCTCAAATTGGGAACGATGAAGGAAGGCATCCGGCACGTGACCGTCCAACTGCCGGCAACGGTGGCGACCTACCTGCTCAACCGCAAACGTAAGGATCTGAGCGAACTCGAGGGCAAGCGGTCCATCGGGGTCACCATCCTGGGTCGCGATGATCTGCTGCCGGGTCAAATGGAGGTCGCCTACGACAAAAAAAACAAGAACCCGGAGCAACCCCCCGTGTAAGTCCTGAGCGCTGCAGATAAAGACCGCGTTTCATCCGGTTTGGTAAACAACACGAGATTTCCCGCTAAACAACAGATGGGACAGAAAGGCTTGCGGGCCGCGAAAGCGAGCGAACAGTAAATCGACTATCATTTACGGCGAACCGTCCTGTTCAATTCCGAGAAATGCGGCGTATTGGCAATACGCCGCAGTGACGAGGGATGACGCGTAACGAAGATATCGGGTTGTTTACGAAACCGGAGCGCTGACAAGAACCATTTGACGGCACGGGGGATTTGCAGTATATCAGCGCCACTTTCGCGGGTTTGCCGAACAAGCATTACCGGGTACCGGCAGTGTTGATCCGAACCGGCATCTGCTTGAAATATCTGACAGGAGGTATACAGACCAATGAATATTGCTTACGCGATGGGACAGGGAGGGGCTGGTGCCGAAGGCGGCGCAGGCGGTTTCGCATCATTCGTTCCCCTGATTTTGATGTTCGTGATCTTCTATTTTTTGCTGATCCGCCCCCAGCAGAAAAAAACCAAAGAACACAAGCAGATGATCGACAACCTGAAAACCGGTGACCGCATCATCACCAGCGGCGGCCTTCATGGCCGTATCACCGGCGTCTCCGAGAGCGCCCTGACGGTTGAGATCGCTGAAAAGGTCCGTGTGAAAGTGAACCGCGCCAGTGTCTCCGCTCTGATGCAGGCCTCGTCACCGCCGGCACCGGCCAAAAAGGATAAGAAAGACAAGGCCGATAGCAGCAAAGCGTAATCCATAGCCGTAATTCCTGAAAAGCCCCAATGCCAGCTGACCATTGATCCGTTCCGGACGCAGGCCCACCTGCGATCGGATGCGGTGCGACGCGGCGGCTGGGGCTTTGGTGTGTAGATGATGAAAGGAAAGCAGCGTTGAAGAATCTTTCATGGAGGCTCATTGTAATCGCCGTGGTCGTCCTGGCCGCTGCCATCTATGTGATACCAACGTTCAAGCCCGGTATCTGGCCCCATAAAAAAATCAACCTGGGCCTCGATCTTCAAGGCGGCATGCATCTGGTGCTGGAGGTGGATGCCGACAAGGCCGTCGAGAATACCATCGAGCGGATCGACCAGGAGATGCGGACCCTGTTGCGCAAAGAACGCATCCGGTACCAGGGCATCGAGCGCGTGGAGTCGGTCAAATTGGCCGTCAAACTGGCCGAAGCGGACAATATTCAGCGTTTCGATGACCTGCTGGACAGGGAATTTCCCGACCTGCGCATCGCCGATCGCAAGGAGACCGACGACCGTTTGGAACTCGTCCTGGACATTCCCGACAAT
>JAAUYD010020905.1_pt1 | contig 35086 bp, 23 predicted proteins | sample 7278101 | NCBI WGS metagenome assembly JAAUYD01 (sample SAMN14350128, study PRJNA611818) | marine sediment metagenome | isolation source: surface marine sediment (0.6m) | place: French Polynesia: Moorea | collected 2018-08
CCTAATCAACCCTAATCAACCCTAATCAACCCTAATCAACCCTAATCAACCCTAATCAACCCTAATCAACCCTAATCAACCCTAATCAACCCTAATCAACCCTAATGTACTCATAACCTCTCGTAACGTTTGTTGCCGTCTTCCGCTCAACCAACCCAATTGCACCGTGGTTGATCGGGGGGCGTGGTTGCAACAAGCCCCCGGACCCATCTTTCCGACAATGTTGCCGCTGCTGCCGCTTTTTGTTCCAACTCTTTGGCACTGGTTGTGGTGGTCGCACTAATTCAAACCAACCGTCACAACTTGACGATCGAATCCGACAACCGGATCGAATCCGTCGGCTTGCTCCCTTCCAAGCGAAGCGCAACATGTCCTGCACCACTGCTCAAACTCCCGCCAAAGCTGCTCCCGCTCCAGTTGCGCCTGTCCGGCACTATTCGTTTTAAATGCAAACGAGGAACCCAAAAAGGGAGGGGGCATCAAGTCCCATGCGTTTCAAGCAAAAGTAGGTCGGCCGCACGACTACGGTAGTGGTGGATGGTTCTTGTTACATGAAAAGGTCGATGGTGTTACGACCCAGCAAGCAAGACGTGTACGATCAAGGACTCAAAGCTAGCAAACGGCGAACAAGCCTTCAACTGGCGGGTTCCGCGGCTACGAGGAGCCTTGCCTCGATTTGCTGTTTTCAGGTGGGAGGGCGTTTTCCAGTGGGATCACCGTATCTTGAAATGCAAGGACAACATTCTTTCCAAACCCAACAAGGCTGGAGCCTCTCAATACTTGAAACGGTAAAAGATTCCCTCGTGTTCCTTCGCAGCTCGGAGAGGGCTCGGAATGTTCTTGTGAAAACACCTTTTTGTTGTGATGATTTGGGCAACCTCTGTGAGGCAACGGACGAGTGGGAACGAGCTCTCACGGTGTATCATGTCACCCAGTCGCACGTCTTTCTTTCCCTTGGCTTGGACGAGCCCAGTTCCACCTTGACGGCCGTACAACATGTGAAAGTGCACGAGCGGCGAATTGTCTCGAATCGAAAGTACTACAATCCAACATTGGGGTCCCCTTGCCTTCCCACCGACGATGATTTCTCCATGCGAGGGAACGTGATCACGCGCTGCAACAATCTCAAACCTTGGCTTTGCAGCAACAAGCCGAATTGGAAGCCGTAATAACTCCAAGATGCTCGACCCAAGCTACAAATGCGAGACGAATCGTCCCATCCGAAGCGGCATGCTACCCATCGTACGGGGCTCCCACAACAGGTCCGACGGGAAGTCGACCTTTTACAATATCCAAGAGTGGAAGTGAAACGAAACAATGCTTCTGTGACAGCTCAAGGGCTTGACGTTGCCAAGGAAAAGTTGGCCGCAAGTAAATCGAGGGAACAGGCGGGCGTCGAGCAAGGCCGTGCCGGTTTGCAGCGCGCCAATGAAGCCTAGCTACGACATCCAAGCGAGTTACGACGACGGCTAGAAGAAGTCAATGGACGACTTGAGACAAGCCCGCTCGAATGTTGCCTGAGTTCGTTGAAAGCAAACCCAAAAATAGGAAAAAGGACATATATAAGGGGAAAAAAGGGCTACAAGGAATCCTCCACGCTCAGAATGTTTAACTGGATGCTTAAAATTAAAATCGGGCGCCACAACGAGAGCGTCCAGCCGCCCTACCCGCCATCACGTGGCCCGTTGCCCCGTCGAAGAGACAACCTAAACGCCAAAGGGCCTGTATACCGGTCCAACCGGGAATGCAGAGAATACCTACTCATCGATGGGGATAGGACTATTGGCACTCTGCCCACCCGACCAGAGCGGGAGGCACGCACTGCGGGCCCACACCGCAACCTCCCTGTCTGTCTCTGTCATGTGCTTCACGGCACATTGGCCAGAAAGGCACCTGTCCAGCCAACGCCGGCCCTTATCAAGGTCTTTGTGCAAACCATGCTTACCATCGACGTAGAACGAGCCGAGGTAGGCGGCAGCTGCATCCGAACCCTCCATGGCGGCCTCCGTCATGAGCACCAATCCGTCGGAGACTCGCTTCCCCGTTGGCTCGTCGACAAACCCTTCGAGGTAAAGCAAGGCCAGGGGGACCTTGTGCACGGGGCTACCTCCCTTAGCCGCCATTTCCAACAAGGGGACGGCCCCTTTGAGAACCTTCGAGTACCCCCAATCCGAACCATCACTATATTCCATATGCAAATCACACATTTCATCAGTGTCTCCGCGTTTGGCCTTTTCGATACACTCCTCCATCCTTTTCTGCTGAGCCTCCTTCCGCTGCCAGGCTCCTGTTAGTCCAGCGTCGACGCACCCCCCACTGATCAGGCATCGGATGGAGTTCCTGACTTGGGGCGACGGGACGAGACGCTCACCCATGTCGCAATTGGTCCAAGGGGACCTCACGTGGCCCTTTTGCTTTCGCATGTGATCTTCTATGGCCGACCTTTCGTAGATGCGGCTGCGGAGTGATTGGACAGAAAAAGGTTTCTCTAGGTGAGAGGTTGCTCGAAAAAATGGAAACACAACAGCAAAGCGAGCACACGGGAAGAAACGCAACGCGGACAGTTGGCGCCACTCACCCATCCTCGGCCATGACCGGATCAACGGGTAACTCGCGAGTAATGGGACACACAAACTCTTCTGCGACACCCTTTCCGGGGTGGACGGCTGAAGGCTGTTGTTCTCTCGGCGGCCCTGCCGTCGGTTCCTTTGGATTACCACCGTTCTTCTGCTTCTTCTTCGCCCGTTTCTTTGCAGGAAAAGACCGAGAAGGGGCCCTCTTCGGAGGGCCCTTATCGCCTCCTCCCGTCGGCCGTTTCAGTGTCGTTTTGCGGGCCGGGCGGACACGGGGTGTCATGCTTCCGACAAGGTGACTGACCAATCTAAAATCGCCACGCCTCCTCTTTTCTTGCCTTTGCCTCCAAGTGTTCTGAGAACTTTAGATTTGATTTGGTGGAAAGGAGCGCAAATTTTTGAGAACCAACATCGTCCAAGAACAGTACGTATCCAAAAGATCCAAAACGGGCCTCCTCGACTCCCGACTTGACCGCGACGGCCTTGGCCAGTGAACGGGAGTTATTCGAGTCCACGACCCCCGACCAATGTCGCGTCAAGAGAAACTTTGGCGACGAAAGCGTTTGGAGGCCGGTACTTGTACCTCGCATAGAGGATGGCACAATAGATCTGGATGTCGTTGATACAATGCGTTGCAAAATATGTTGCAGGCAGATCCCCTCTCCCGAGCAACGGCAACGACCGCAAGTGGACTTGCTGGAAGCATCGACCAGCGCCCATGGCCCAGCCACGCCGACGGATGCTCGGGTCGCTCTATGGATTTGTTTCGTCTGTAACGGGCACCATACCCAATGGCGGAGCTTCCCGGTTCATGTGGGCCTCCGTTCTTGCCGTTTCGCTCGGTGGACAATTCCACAAGTGCTGGCTGGTTTGGGAATCGGGAATGTAGGAGTTGTCGTTCGTTTGAGGAGGAGTGCGGAACAAATAAGACAAGGGTGCATCTAATATTACAGGATCGTCCGATACCAAGTCAACAATTCGCACGGATTCTGCAGAAAATGTGCTATCATCGACAGAGACGAAAGATTCATCGTCCGAGAAAGAGATGGTTGCGATGGAAAAGGAACCAGGCAGCAATATCAGATCCGGGCGCTTGAGATCTTTGTTGCAATCTTGGAAAGTTGGTAGCGAGAGTCGTTGCGTAGATTCTGTACCGTTTGAAATAATAGCGGCAAGAGAAAGCGTCTTAAGCTTTCGTTTCTAGGCTGGATAAGTCAGAAACCTCGCCATGGTAGCAGTTGAAGCCGTTTAAATATATATATATATATATATAAGCGTCTGCGCTGACACGAAACCTAGCAATGATACCAATGCGACGAGAGGTGCAGGCGACGTCATGGAATGAAGTCACATTCGTGTACTAACTATCCCTCGCAGTCAAGCGAGAACGGGAGGTTTCAACCGCCAAAGCACCTCCGCGGTAGCACCGTGGGTTTGCACCGTGGGTGGGTACGCAGGTTTCTACGGGGTCCATTTTCTCTCGATCGTGGCTTGCAAAACGTTGCAGATCATAAATTTTCATCTCTCTGTTCGATAGACTTTCAACATGGTACGTTTCTTTTGGTTGCTCTCTTTCCTTGGACTGACAATGGTCTGTTTCCTTCCTTTCCAGCAGTGTCGCCGTACCTCTCGCCACGTTAACCGTCGTCGTCGTGGTCGTCGTCTCAGCCGACGCCAAGCGCAGAGACGCGTGGATCGTGCCATCATGTTGCATCGACGTCGGGTTCTTCGTGATGCTCGGAAGCTTGCTCGTGCCGATCGTACCATTGTACGTGCTGCCGATTTGACCGATTCCGAGAAGAAGTACGTGGTGCATGAGAAGCGTCGAGCGGCCTTGAATCGCATGGACATCAGGTTGGCGCACGTCAATGTCCTGCGGAACGGCCAGAAGACCATGATCGAAGCCAAGGCCTTGATGGACGTGGGCGTCGGAGAGGAGCTTGCCATGATGCAGGCCGCGAACGTCGTGTGGGATCGCGAGCTCGACGACAGGGGCCATGCCGGTTCTCGGGACATTATTCGCCGCTGGACCGAGAAATTCGCTCAGAAGGGAGAAGACTACCTCGAGCATGACTTTCAGGCCGACATTGATGCTGTCCGTTCCGAGTATGCCGATGCTCTCTTGACGGCCGAGAACATCACGCCGGAAGACATCAACAAGCACGTCCCTGAATATGGCGAGACCGAGCAGGGTGACTCGTCGTTTTACAATGCCGAAGAAGATTTCGGACCGGATTTGGAGTTGAGTGTGGATGCGATCCCTGAATCCGATGGTGAAGACCAGTACTCTGACGATGAAGGTGATACCTCGGACGCTGGTGAGGAGCATGGTCTCCTCGGTGGTGGCGAGAATTGATCGCCATTTGCTTTCTTGTAAGAAAGGAATGTTAAACCGAGTAGCAACCGATGAATGAATTGTTGTTCCGTCTCTTTGTTTTGTAGCACTTTGGGAATGTAGGAGTTGTCGTTCGTTCGAGGAGTAGTGTGGAACAGATGAGCTGAGGGTGCACCTAAAACCGATTGGTGGCCCCTCCGATCACTTGTACCAGCGTCGGTAGCTCTTGTAAGAGTCTACCGGCCTTGTACCTTCTTGCGATTACGTTGGAAGCCCTCCCTGTTGAGAAGCACAAGCTTGGTCGTCAGTGCCGATCTTTTCCACAGCAAGAGCACCATTCGATTCGCGAGTCTCCGTCCAGAAATCGTGGAAATGCCGTGGGTACGTAGGATTCTACGTGATTCCGGTACAAAACGCCCGTTTCTCTCGATCGTGGCTTGCAAAACGTTGCACATCAGAGGCTTCACAATTTCTGTTTCACAGACTTCAGCATGGTACGTTGCATTTGCTCTTCTTTCTTTCTTTCTTCGACTAACATGGTTGTTTCCTTCTTTTGCAACAGTCTCGACGTGCCTTTCGCCCCGTTAACGGTGGACGCCGTGGTCGCCGTCGTCTCAGTCGGCGCCAGATGCAGAGACGAATTGATCGTGCCGACCGGTTGCATCGTCGCCGAGTTCTTCATGATGCTCGGAAGCTTGCTCGTGCCGATCGTACCATTGTACGTGCTGCCGATTTGACCGATTCCGAGAAGAAGTACGTGGTGTATGAGAAGCACCGAGCCGCTTTCAACCATATGGACCTCGAGTTGATGCGTGTCAAGATCGTGTGGAACGGCCAGAAGACCATGATTGGAGCCAAGACCTTGATGGAGGCCGGTGTCGGAGAGGAGCTTGCCATGAAGCAGGCTGCGGATATCGCGTGGAAGCGGGAGCTCGACGACAAGGGTCATGCCGGTGCTCGGAACGTTATTCGCAACTGGACCGAGAAATTCGCTCAGAAGGGGGAAGACTACCTCGAGCATGACTTTCAAGCCGACATTGACGCTGTCCGTTCCGAGTATACCGATGCTCTCTTGACGGTCGAGAACATCACGCCGGAAGACATCGACCTGCACGTCCCTGAATATGGGGAGGCCGCGGAGGATGACTCGTCGTTTTACAACGCCGAAGAAGATTTCGGCCCCGATTTGGAGTTGAGTATGGATGAGATCCCTGAATCCGATGGAGAGGACCAGTATTCCGACGAGGAAGACGACGGCTCGGACGTCGGTAGTGAGCATGGTCTCCTCGGTGGTGGCGAGAATTGAATGACTTTTGCTTTGTTGTAGAAAGGAATGTTAAACCGAGTAGCAACCGATGAATGAATTGTTGTTTCGTCTTGTTTTCGTACGGTAGCGCTTGGGGGGTTTGGAAACTATGGGCGTCGTTGTTCGTTGGATGAATCGTGTGGAACAGACGAGCTGAGGGTGCACCTAAAACCGATTGGTGGCCCCTCCGATCACTTGTACCAGCGTCGGTAGCTCTTGTAATGAGTCTACCGACCTTGTACCCTTCTTGCGATTACGTTGGGACCCCTCCCTCTTGAGTTGCTTCGTTGTATAAGCACAGGATCGGTCGTCAATGCCGATCTTTTCCGCAGCAAGAGCACCATTCGATTCGCGAGTCCCCGTCCAGAAGTCGTGGTATTCGAGATGCCAGCCCCTAGTGCGTGACGTTAGACGCGGGTTGTTTGCCGAGAAGAAGGCACCACTGCTATCTTCAATGGCACGAGCTCTGATGGTGGCGCGGATTGCCTCGGATACACCAAGGACTTTCGTTACCTCCAAGAGGGTGTGACGAGTGGGGATGAATTCTCGATTGGCAATGAGACAATGCCATGTATTCTGCGTGACCTGTACTGGTCGCCGGACTTGGTTGAAGGACCAGCTTCCATGTGAGGGGGGAGCCACCAAGAATGACAACGGAGCCGGTTCGAGAACGAGCACTGATTTTGTCTTCGCGTGCTTCACCATTCTGCAAACCACCAAGGTCGGCGTCGACGTAGCAGTCGAGTTCGGGACCAGCGGTAGGCTTGACGACGAGGCCCTTCTCTTTGGTACCTTTACGGTAACATAAGATCTTCTTGTTGGCCGTAGCATGCATCGGCTTTGGATTGCTTTGAGAATCGACTGACTGGACTACCCGAAAAGGCGAGATCGATCCGCGTGTTGGTAACAAGATAGAGCAACACGCCACAGATGCTCTTGTAGTTCCGTCGCTCCGACATCGGTGCTTAGGGAAATCATTCCGGCCGGCAAATGGGTTTCGGCTTCGCTTCGGCCAGTGTCCGCCGTTTCCAGGATCCTGTCTGTCAGGCCAGGTTGAGTTAGCTCGATCGTGCCACCGTCGTGTCGCTCGACTGGGATACCAAAAAAGGGCATCGAACGAATCTGCCATGGTAACCAAGAGTCCTCTGTTCTTGAGAGCTTCTACGGATTGCTTGGCGTCCGCCGGATCCAGGCAAGCGAATCCAATGTCGTCCACCCATTGCACCAACGTCATGCATGCCTTCCTTATAATAGAAAAACGGGTCGTGGTCTGGCTGGGTGGATCCTTCGCCAACCAAGGCCTCCGTTCTCTTCTCAGAGAACGGCTTGGGAGCAATCGAGAGGCCGTACGGGCTTTTCTCTAAACGCAAGTAGCTTGCGACACGGTACGTTTCCCAGACAGGCTGGTGGTCCCTCTCCTTCTAACGCCGAACAGAGACGTCGTCCCTTACGAGTCCGTCGCCATGCGGACACCCGCCGACATCAACAGGTCTCCGCAACCTTACGCCGACAGCTCAATGATCAAACGCAAGTGGGAACGTCGCGATCGTACCAGCCAGGTCGCATCAGCTGGCAAGAATCTGCGAGCTGCAGTAGAACACACACGTTATTGCGGGTGACGTGAAGTGTTTTTACTCAACACAACCTACACACGCACGTTACTCGACGACGAGATCAACAGAGAAATACGAGAGGAAAACGAATGTCACCTGCTAAACTCTTTCTTACATTCCAGGGATTCCTCCTCCAATCATGAAATTGGGAACGGCCGCATGAATGTCCTGAACGTTGGTGCCTTCAAGAAAGACGCCAGCCGCATGCATGGCATCGATGGCCGCGTGAACAGCAGCCACATCTCCCTGCTGGCGAGCAAAGCACAGGTCCGAAATGGTGAACCACGTCGTGACGGGGGCTTCCAAGTCGTGGAAGACAATCGATCCTCCGCTCGCCCACTCCAACAAGCCCTTGCAGCAGACGATACGGCGGATCCACTTGTTGAGCTCCAAGAAGCCCTGAGGCCCCGCCATCTCGTTGATAAGGTGGACCAAGATATTGCGGCCAGCACCCGCTCCATCGATGGGAATGACTCCTTCGTTGCCTTCGGCAATCCACGCCGATTGCGCACGAGCGTAGATCTCTTGAGCCTTCTGGATATCGGTATCCGGACCATACGTTTCGCGCAGGGACTTGACGGCGCCGGACTTGGTAATGGCCTGAGGGTTGCCGAGAGCACTGTTGCGATTCATGTTGCCACGGAACGCTGCGGCGAGCGATTCATCCTGCTCGATGACGAGCAACGCCTGAATATCAGCCGGGTTCATCTGGCGAGGGCGGTTGTTGCGATCTCCGAGAGCACGATGATTGTTTCCACGGCACTGTTATCGGAACGAGTGTTAGAAAGAAAAGTACCATTGTGCATTTACTGTTAGTTCTTACCATTGTGAGTTGCTGGTCCGTTTGCTTTATGCTCGTTTGGATGCTAAATGAGCGCGTTTCGCTCTGACGTGACAGGTCTTTGACCCTCATCACGGTTTTCGACCCTCATCACGGTTACCGACCGAGCCGAGCTGGTTGCGCATTTCGCTGTTGCTCCGTATTCCCGCACAATTTCTAACAGCACCATGAGCGGCTCTTCTGGAGTCAGCGATTCATTCAGAACCCTCTACCGGGAGGGCAAAGGACAACAGATAGTAAAGAGATTTCAAAATGCAGGAACCACGAAGACAGCGGTGACTATGCTTCACTATTGCATCACTCACCGCGGTCCATCGATCAACCAAGCCGATTTCGAGAGGATTCTCAAGCTCCTGTTGGAAAAATTTTGTCTCAGCCGTCACTCGAATCCAGGAGACAATTTCTTTACACACTCTTGGAAAATCTTCATGAAGTTCAACGTGCAACCGGTGGCGCTTTTCGCCTTCGCTAGAGTGTACTTCCGTTACCTCGTCCGAACTCATCAAGGCTTGGATGCTGCCCGCTGGGCCAGCAAGAACGCGCTGGCAAATGTTTGGAAACGAAGCAATCTTTCACTGCGTGACAAGCAAAACTTTATCGATCATGTGGTGGCGGAGGTTGCGCCGAAAAACGTGACGAACTTTGCGGGAAAGCTGGTTGCTTGTCTTGCGCCATTGGAACCCTTGAAGGTTTACCATGCCCTCAACCCCAACGCTTTCGCGATCGTTGACGATCGCTTTCGCATGACCGTCGTTCAGATGCTGTGCTGTGTTATCGGTCCCGAAATCCTCTCTAAAGAAGAAGAGGCGGCTTGCCAGTTCGTTGTCGACAAAACCCCGATCGACTCTTTCGGCCATGTGGAGCCCCACACGAACAAGACGGCGATTGCTCTCGCCGCCAACGCGCAGCTCAAGTTCATGATCGTTGAAAAGTACCGGAGAAACGGAAGACTGCTTGAAGGAATCGGCTTGGCGCTGCAAATTGCTCGCATCGCGGCAGATGCCAATGTGGCCATGGCTGATCGGCCCAACGCAGAAGAGGTCTCGCAGGAAAAGTGCAAAAAACGCCAACGCACTGAATAATCTATAGGAACCGTAAATATTAATACGTAACGGCACCGTTTTCTTCTCGAAAAATCACGTTTGCGTCACCAGACATCGACGGATTTTGAGACGATCCGGTAGTAAAGGTGGCCGAAACGAGCTGATGGGCGCACAACCTTTGTTTTATGTATTTCGTCGAATACTGTGACGGCGAGAACACCTTCCGCCACGAGAACTGGTAACTGGTAGTTAAACCAATCCAAAAGAAATGGCCATCCCCGAATTCGTCATTGCTGTTGTGGGTTCAGTGTTTGTTTGGTGCGATTCGTGATAGAAAAACAGGCGAGATGCGCTCACACTCTTAGAGCCAAATGGGTCGTCTTTTCCGCCTTCTTGCGAATACGTCAGCAAATCGCTTCTCGGTCCAGTGTGCCTTGTCGTATGGCGTGGAGCGCTCAGCGAGGAGAGCTCAGCGTGGGGCGCTGAGCGTGACTTGCCGATTGCTGTCAAGGAATTCACTCGCTCACAAATTGCTCCGAAACCAAGAATTGGCCATGTCGACCACCACCCGCAAGGAACATTTCGAACGACTGTGCGACACTGGGAAGTGGCAACTTGCCGTGAAGGAGATGTTGCGTCCCAAAGGGAAAGCGAACGTTCGAACCTACCTTTTACATGTCACCAAACGCCAGGACCTGCCGCGAGACGTTATTCGTTCGATGTTGGTTGGCTTGGTGAAGAAATTCAATCGCGGCGATGGAGCCACGGCAGGTAACGACATTGTTGCGCATACTGAAACTGTCTTCACGACAATGGATGTGCAACTCGAGGCACTCTCTGCCTTCGTGGATGTCTACATTGCCGAGATGGCGATGAAACTACACCGAACCACGGTGTACAATTCGTGCAAAGCGTTCCTGGCCGTTGTTTGGCAACGTACCGACCTCAGCTTCAAAGAAAAGGCCCGACTCACGAACGACGCGTCCGAAAGGATTGCGCCACACCGGCTGACGAACCCATTCTGCAAGTTCTTGTGGGTCGGCGCTCCATTCGAAGCCGTGGCGGAGTTACATTGGTTAAACGTGGCCAAGATGCGCCGGAAGGGTTTTCACGGCCTCCCATGGTTGGCGCAGTCCGACCCCAACAGCGGCATGAATGCCCTCATGGTCCTCGGTCTCCGCCTTGAAGAGAAAGAACCGGACCAGGACGAGGTCGAGATCTGCAAATTTGTGTGCGAGCAATCGCCCAAGAGCGCATTTGTGTTCGAGTACTCGCCCAAGGTCGCCTCCTCCCAAGTCGGCGGCGAGGAACATCGCAGGGCCATCGATTTTTTCCGGAACGATGAGCTGCGCCGCCTGATATCTTCCATGCAGGACTACCACGCGGCGAAAGAGAAACCTGTGGAGGCATCCATCGCTCGAAATGTCCGAGAGTCCGGAGAAACTTTGCACCGTTCTGCCCTCGAAGTGGTCCAAGAATTCCCCCGAGAGGAAACCGAGGGGTTCGGGGCCGCGTTGGAGATTCCACCTACGGAGAAAAGCAAAGCCACCAAGGATCCCAAAAGGCTCCCATTGAAAAAGAGGGAAATGAAGAAAAGGACGGAACCCAAAACCGAATCGTCGGTCCAAGTTCAGGTGGAACAGGGACCCCCACGCAAGATGGCCCGCACAGGCTAAGACAAACAAGTGCATCTCCTTTTATGCTTGTAGAGTGCAATATATATATATATATATATATACACATATACATATACTAAACACATATTTTTTATATAGAAAAAGGGCCCCTATTGAAGTCCACGGGGAATTTGCCACCAGCTGCTACCTTGTCCAACATTCGTTCACTTTTCGGCTGTCCACCACCGACCAGGTGGCGGATATTGTGGGGCAACCACCTTTCGAATTTGGTGGCATTCGGGTTCCAATGCTCGTCGATGGGGGAGGAGTGCACCGGGTAGAGCTCAAACAACCACCCCCAACGTTAGAACTACCGGTGCTCCGCGTGCAAGTAGCCAACCCAATGGATTTCGCCATCCGCCCAGTCGTGGGAGATAACGTCGTTAAGTGTTTCGAGACCCGCTGATCGGTCCCACCCCATCATCCAGTCTGATTGACCACGATGGGGACGGGACGAAACCGTTGGCAAATTCGACTTGTCGCAGAACTACGCCATCCGATCTCGATCGTACAAGGCCACCATGAGCAACAACTTCAACGTCAGCCAAGCATTCCTCGAAGCCTGCATGCAGGGCAGAGCTCGGCAGGTGGCCAAAAAAATACTCCAGGCGGGTACTGTGGACAAGTCGATTGAAATGCTTCAATATGCCATCACTCACAGCAGCCACAATCTCAAACGACCGCAATACGAGATCGTTTTGACTGAGCTCTTGCAGAAGTTCTGTCATAGCCGCCACACAACTCCAGGAGACAATTTTCCAACGCGTTCCTGGAAGATCTTCTTGAAGTCGAATGTGAACCGGGCGGCCCTTTCCGCCTTCGGCCACGTCTACATTGGCTACTACGTCTCCGCTTTTTGTGGCTTGGATGCTGCCCGGTCGGCCACCAAGGACGCACTCGCCAAGGTTTGGAAACGCAAAAACCTCCCAAGCAGTTTCAAGTACGAATTCACCATGCTCGTGGTGGTCAAGGTGGCGCCGAAGGGTTTGACGAACGTCGCGTCCATGCTTGTGAACGGCCTCGCCCCGAAGGAAGCGTTGGAGTGTCACCACAGACACCAGCCAGCCGATTTTTGGACCGTCGACCCCCACCATGGCATGACTCCCCTTCAGGTCCTCTGCTCTCTCATGGGTCCCGAACCTCTCTCCAAGGAAGAGGAGGAGATGTGTCAGTTCGTTGTCGACAAGACGCCCATCCACATTTTCGGACACGCCGAGCCCCTCTCAAACAAGCTGGCCATCGATCTCGCCCACAACGCGACACTCAAAAGTATGATCGTCGTGAAGTACCGGGAAGACGGCGACTTCATCGCTTTATGCGGCTCGTGGTTGCAAGAGGCTCGTATCGCTACCGCCGGTGCGGTTGCGGCCCACGCGGTTGAGGAGGAAGGAGCGGTTGAGGAGGAAGGAACGGCAGTGGATGGACCCAACAAACGCCAGCGCACCGACCGCATGGAACCGTAGAAATAGCATGTCGTGCCATCAAGTCTGTTTAGTGCTCACTTTGCGTTACGTAAAATAGATTTTCTTCGTGTTATTCCACTCGACTCACATTTCCCCTGGTGGCCCAACCCCAGCCAGCGTCATGTACGGGCATCTTTTGCATCGATGCCCGTCCTTTGCGACTACGTGGGAGTCGGAAGCGCCAACGCGACGGCGGCTCTGCTTCGAAAGTGTTTGCAAGCGCAGTTCCCTCACTTGGGCTCGATTCTACGGGCCTTTCGTGGCATTCCACATTTGGGTTTGTGGAATTGTCGGTAAGCATCCATTCCAGCCAAACGTGCTAAAGGTCGGACCGAGTCGCGGCGTCATTGTCTGGAAAAGTACGGCACGGGATCCAGTAACGGAAGGAAAGAAAGGGAATCGTTGCTTTATTCAGGTGTTGCTAGTTCAAATATTATCTGGCCAAAACTCGTTGCAGGTACGAATTGGAAAGGGGCGGAAAGAAGGCTTGCCTAGTAGAAAAGCGGCTCGCCTTGGTCCGAGACGTCGTCATCGGGATCGCCCAGACGACCCATGCGGCTGAGATACTCACGGCGGTTGAATTGACGGAGAAACTTCAGCTCTGTCTGGCGGCGCAATTCCTTGTCGCCAGCGCCCTGCAGGGAGGCCGGACCGCTGCCGATCCCAGTGAATTGCTCGTTGTTGGGGTACTGGAAACGGGTGGCCACGTGGTCAGGGTCGTCGTTCGGGTCCGTCTGGAGGGAATAGTTGCGCTCGAGACGTCGGCCGTTCAAATTCATACCGTCAAGCCACCGACGGGCCTTGGCGTTGAGGGGGTGGTAGGCGTCCATGTACGCCTTGGCGAGGGCGTAGCCGTAGACAGAGAGCTTCGTCACCGTGCCGTTGGTGGGATGGATGCGGTGGCGCCAGCAAAAGTTGGCCGCCCAGTTCATGCGGTCCGCAGGCCCGACGTCTCCATCCGATTGCGTTTCGTAATGGTGGATGGTTTCACGGACGTAGCAGCCCACCAGTTCCTCGTTGGCGAAGGGAAATTCGACAAAGTTTTGGGGAATGTTCGTCCCATAGTAGGCGAGATAGGTGGTTGGGGTTTCGTTCCCAACGAAGGTCTCGTTCTCGTTCGCCACACGGCCCGGGCGTGCCACGGAAATTTCGCCCCTTTCAACGGCGAGGGTGTTGGAATAGGTCTGAACGGGGGGAAGGGAGAGTGGACAACTCGGTACATCCCCCTCGAAGAAGTGACCGTCGGGATTGTCCGACTTGAGGGCCATGGCCTCAAACAGTTCGTGGCAATTCGGGCGGTCGCTCGTCTCGATGGTCCGGTAGAGCACCGTCGGTGGGTTCGTTTGCTTCCAGTCACTCAACATGGTGAGTAGGCGATCCGTTTTCCTGCTGAGAAGCTGCAATTGTGAGACCACAAATGAAGATAAATCGGGAGATAGAGAACGCCGAGTGATGGCAATCGACACGACGAGCAATTTCAATCGACACCCATCGCTTCTGACCCACTCCCTCTTCCACCGAGTGTCGAGTCGCCATGCAAGCAAAGACAACAACCAGAGCGAACTACCTACCTTCGATCCAATCACGGCCAAACGAAAGAAAGCAGCAATCGTCGAAAACAATGGTCGTTCGCTTGGCAGCAAAGACCATCAAAGGGAATTACCCACAGATGAAACGAATGAGGTTGACGTCACAATTGTGTCCAAGACGAGCATTGCTCGCTACCTACCGCGACAAAACTGGGTCTTCCACCTTGCATGGCCCTTAAAGGGCAAAGCACTTGCCCAAAGCGGGCAAAGACATTGTTTCCAAGTCCAATGCAAAACCCCCTAGATCCCAGAAATAATCCACAGAAAAAAGAAAAAAAAAATTAAACCTACTTTGCCCGACTTCCGACTAGCTCGACAAGTTAGTCTTTCATTTCAACGCGGACGCAAACCACAGCAGCGTTGACGTATTGCGGACGACGTTTGGAGTACTCATCGGAAGCTCCCTCCATTCGGAACCTTCCAATCCAATCACCTGCTTTCGTGTCTAGTGTCTCCGCTCCCTACCGTAGGATGTCTTCCCGGCCGAGGGCCGGAGAGTTGATAGAAAGCATGGGCGCTGGGTGGGCCGCGGCGCAGGCGGGATGCCGTTTCGCTTCGCGAAGCCCGTGCACCCTAGAGTAGAATGGCGTAGAGTAAGGCCCCGCTGCGCGACGCGCCCTTTGGGCGGCGGTTTTGGGCGACAGCAGTAAGCAAAGCGCACTGGATAGTCGAAAACAAAAACAAAAAACAAAAAAAAATAACATATATCATTTAGAATAAGAGTTGTGCATGATGAGGTTGTCAAATGGACGGGGAAAAATAGTACCCGGCCTCCATCCACTCCAAGGTCTGTTCGATGCCGTCGTCCTCAAGGGCCGTGGGCACCCATGGCTGCCAGATTTCGCTGCCGTGGGGGAGTCGGTAGAAAACGCACTTGTTCAGCCATCCATCCACCACGCGGTCCCGCCGGTAGAAGTGGTGGAGCGAATCGGGGATGCAATCCACCGTGGCGCGGCCGAATCGGCCTCTCTTTCGGGAGTCCTTGCAGCCAACGTGCTCGGTGATCTCCTGGGTGGTCTTCTCCTCCTGGGCGATCCGCTTGAGCACAACGTGAAAGGAGTCCCTTGGGCAGCCAGCGGCCAGCAGGGCATCGGCAAAGGCGGAGCCCTCGCCAATGGAGGAGTAGAACGATTCGTGGATGGCGTTCACGGAGTGCAGGTAGCCACAGCACGTCCCGATGGCGTAAAAGGAGAGCCTTCGCATGTGGCCGACCCCAGCAACGTCGGAACCAATGCGGGACATGGTCTCCTTGTACGTCCATCCTGCGTTGGCACCACGCAGGATGGCCTTGAGGTTGTTGTCGGACTCCAAGATGTCGGGTTCGTCGCCGTCGTCGAAGCCAAACCTGGCCTTCCCGTTGGATTCAAGAAAACGAAGGAGCTTCCCATTCCCGGGCCCCACCCTGCTCAGCTCCACTTGGATGTGCTCGGTGAGGATGCAGAAGCGACGGTAGAGCGAACGGCCGCGGAGGTTGCCAGAACCGTCTAGTTCCCCCTCCAGACTATACTTGCCGCCAGGCAACCACTCCGTGAAGATGAAGTAAACGAGGGCGTAGCAGTTGGACCTCATCACCGTGCCGAACAGTTCCACCCGCCTGTGGTAGGTGATCTTGTCGTACGCCTCCAGGAACCGCTGCATGGCGTCCACCGCGAGGGTGTAGTACAGCATGGGATCGGCGTTGGGCTCGAGGTGCTTGGCCAGAAAGCCGTCGGCCGTCCCAAACTTGACCATCTCCGGAGGGTAGTGTTCGTCGTCCGACACGACGATGGTGTGGATCTTCTCGTAGTCCACGCTCTGCTCACGGTACTCGTGGATGTGCCGCTGGAAGGGACGCATGTAGCGAAACTCGACGTCGAGGCAGTTGCCGACACTCTTCCGAGAGTACATGATGACCACCAGACGGTAGACCTTGCCCTTGTGCACCACGTAGATCCACCAAACGCACGTGTACCGGTAGCCCTCGCGATGGTCGTTCTTGTCGTCCTGGTGCCGGAGAAGCCGCTTGTCCAGCTTCAGTGCACCCTCGTCGCCAAGTTCAGTAATGGCCACAGTGCCAGCCTCAAACCGGGAGCGCTTGGCCTTCATGAGATTCCGCAGCTTGCTGCCGAACTTGGCGTGTCTGTCCACGTCCCAGTACTGGCCACCCACCTGCTCGCTCTGGAAGTCATAAAGCATGTCGGCGATCGGCCCCATTGCCTCGTACAGCAGCGGGTGCAACGTTGGGTGGGAAGTCTTGCCCACGGAGGACATGGTGGGCGCAGGGGCCACAGTGTCCCGTTGTTGGGGGGGAATGTCGTCGTCGTAGGCCAAGCTGGTGTAGCCAAAGTTCCAGGTGGTGGTGCCGCGCAGCGGGCAGACATGCACGTTGTAATTGGGGTCCGCACCGAGCTCTTGCATGGTGTCGATGACAAAGCCAGGGTCGAATTGGAGGTCTCCAGACAGCTTGCCGTACGTCTCCGAGTCACTGTGGGCCACCTTCACCCTCCCGTCGAGGTGGGAACCCTTGCCGGGGATCTGGTGGAACCTGACGCCCTTCTCCATGGCAAACTCGGCAATCTCCGCGCGGCATGGAAAGCCAGAGCCCACCACCTCGTGGAGGTCCGTCTCTTGGTGGTACGCGAGCTGGCTCTGGTCGAAGAGGTAGCAGCCCTCGTTGCTCATGACGACGTACTCGTACGAGTCCAGAACGGCGGCGTCCTGCTTCCAAGCATCCGGTCCACTTCCGCCGGTGACCGCCTCGCCCAACCTCGGATATTCGATCAGCAATCCCTGCGGTATGGAGCCCTTGTAGCGCTTGGTGGTCCTGAGCAAGTCCCTGTGGGACCCAAGAACGTCCCAGAGGAGCGGCCGATCCCTCTTGAGATCTCCCACCTCGGCGTCCTTGCCCGCCTCCCTCCCGTTGACGGCGCAGCGCTGCTGGAAGAGCATCTCCTTCTCAGCGGCGTCGCGCTCCTTCTTGGCCTCTGCCTCGGCCTTTGATGGATTCGGGCCCTTGCTCTTGCCGTTTCTCCTCTTCTTGCGAGGGGCCAGAGTCTTCTCTCTCTCCTCGCGTTTCCTCTTGGCGATTTCAAGCAGCCTCTCACGGCGCATGGCGCGGTCACGGTTGTCAATCTCGATCTCGTCCTCGCTGGCTTCGCTCTCCTCGTCCGATGACGAGGAGAATTCCACAGACGCAACAGTGCCATCGCCTTCGTCGCCGGAGTCGGAAGCAGCAGCAGCAGCAGCAGCAACAGCAACAGCAGCAACAGCAGCCCGTCCGGCACGAGTCGCACGTGTCTGGACGGGTTCACGATCGTCAGCCACAATGTCCTCGCGGTACACGCACCCGTTCTCCTTGTAGTTGGCCCTGAAAGTTGCAAAGAGCTTGCGCTGATCCTTCTTTAGCTTCCTGATGTCCTTGTTGCGGTACCGCCGGAGGTGGTGGAACACCCTGTTGTACAGTATCTCCCTCATCTCCACGTACTTGCAGTCGTCGTCGTCCATCACGGCATACCCAACCTGGGCAAAGAGCTCGCGAACAAAGTGGACGTGGTCGAAGAAGTCCTTCCTCAGCTGCCTTTCGTTGACTGGGCCGTCGTCGTCTGGCTCGTCCTCGTAGGGCGACATGCAGTGCAGCCGGTACTGAGCCTCCATGCCCTCGTAAAGCTGCCCAATGGCCTCGGCCTCTGCCTTGTTCAACCTGGGTACCTTGCCGTCCACCACCAGAGATCTCCGACCACCCTCAGTGGGCCAGACCCATTCCAGCGGGCTCTTGTATCCACAGACCGTGGCGGCGAGGTTCGCAGTGTGACCTACAACATCCCACGCACCAACTGGCCGGAGCACGTTACGGATGGTGTTGTAACGGACACAGAGCCTGGAGGCCGGATCCTCGAATGCCCTCGACAGGTGCTCAACGATGTCCCTCTTGTTCGACAATAGCTGTGCGGTGGCAAGGGCAGCCGGTAGGGACCCAACCAAGGGAGGATCCGGCAGCTCCTTGGCCGCCTTGGACCCGCGCATCCTTCGGGCGACGGCCGTCTTGAGCGTCGCAGGTCGTTCTTCCATGGTGGCAATCTCCAACCAACAAGAAAAGTGGCCAACAAACAGTTTGTTCGCCCTTTACTTCCCAAAACCAAATAGGAAGTATGGAGTGTTCTGTTCTCATTGAAGCCATGTTGGATCGCTCCTTCCACCCGTTGTCGACGTTGTTTCCCCTTTTTGCTTCCCAAAAACGAGAGAGAGGCTGCAAGTGTTCTGTTCCGTTCTCGTTGAAGCCATTTTGGATCGCTCCTTCGTCGGTGTCGTTTCGATCCTTTGCTTCCCGAAAAATAACGAGAGGTTGCCTATGGATTGCTCTGTTCCTTCCCATGCTTTCGGCATCGTTTTCGTACCTTAACTTCCCAAAGGGACAAGGGAGGATGTTGCTTGCTGGACGATCCATCAGCCATCTATTTGCCTTGTTACCTGGTTTCCCAGTTCGCCGCGCAGGTTTGCCTCAAACGTGCAAAACGACGTCATCGTTAGTGATTGGAGACTGGATCGCATGAGATCACAAGGGCGACTGAGGAGTGGAATGGGAGCCAGCAAGACTGCGTGGGGCCGTGTTCCACCAGCTCCAATCCCTGTAGGTTTTGTACCGGCCCTTGGGCTGGGGGAACATGTTCTTCCACTCCCTCCACCCCACGCCGCAAAATGATAGGACGTTGCGATTGCCCTGTTCTCTTTGGAGCCATTTTGGAGGGCTCCTTATCGTACTGTCGGGCGTCGTTCGTTGCTTCCGAAAATGGTACGAGAAGTTGCCCAACGTTCTCGTCTAAAAACACCGAAAACGACGAAGGAATCGACGGCAAAGGGAACCAAGACAGCAAAATCTTCGGAACGACGAAGAAGTTCTTGGGGTCTCGACGAATATGTCGGGACTCAATTGACCCCCGACATTTCTGAAAGCCCCGCGCCAAAAAAGGCAACAAACGATGGCGGTATCCTGTTGCCACTCGTTGCGCATCAGAAGGTGGAATAACAGGTTGTTCGATAAACGGTCACCGCGCCATCGATCTTTATTAAATTCTTGAGGGAACTGTTGGGCTAGAATGCCGAAGAAATCGCGGGAAACCCGCAGAAAATTAGCCAACATGCGGCGCGGAAGGAACGAGAAGAGGAGAGGGGATCCGACGGCGAATGGTGAGTTTCGAACGCATCGTTGGGCAACAGCTAACCGCTGCCTGGTCTCCTTGTTTTCGCCTGTACAAAGACGTCAAGAGTAAGAAGAAAAGACCGTACTATATCGAGTTTCTTTTGCCGTCATTCCAGCGTATCTTGATCGACCGCTTCTTTGATTCCAGCGGCCGCCTCAGGGGGGACATGCTCCCTCACGTGGCGACGTTGGAGGTAATTAATTTTCATGGATCGGGAGGGGAGGATTTACGGTGGCAACTTGGTTTCAAATTGGACACCGAGCTTGGAGATTGGATGAGAGACCTGTTCCACACGGATGCGCACGACCCACATTTCCCGATCAGTGTCCACGGCGGACGGTGGGGCGAAGAGGCAAAGGAAGACGTCATCGATTCCATAAAACTGCTCATTGGCGGGACAGCAATGCAGGAACTCCACTGGGACTACCAGGCCAAGCCATTCGAAGACGAGGACCAAAACCGTAAAGCGGCCACGGTGTTGGAGAATACATTGTCGATGGAAATAGCTGCCTCTCTGGACCACAGCTGCCACCTAGCGGTGGCTACAGACAGGGATGAGCAGGCCGGAATCGAGCCGGATATCTACCACGAGATCAGCAATCGCTTTTACGAAAAGGAGGGCGCCTCCGTCGACAGGGCTTCCGATATGTACCACATTTTCGCAGGGACCGGACTGGTGTGGCACGGCGGTGTCCGACATGCTGGGTGTCCTGTCCCCCGTTCGCTGCAAGACACCGTCCACCAGGTCAACGCCTGCATCCAATGGAAAGACCGGTACTTCTTGGACGACCTACAAAAACTCTGCGAGGTGGCTGGATTGAACCGCGTCAGCCGTTTCTTCGTAACCACATTTCCCAGGGAAATGTGTGGGTCTCGAGAAGAGTATCTGCAGGCGCCGCCAAAGGAGTCGGTCTTCGTGTCTCCAGCAAGTGCAAATTAGGCGCCTACTTGGGGCTGGCCACCATCACGTAAGAAATGCCGGTGACCAACCCTGCTGCATTCAGTGCAAGGGCCGTTAACGAATGGAGAATGCGCACTTCCCATGCCAATCCCCCGGATTTGTGATGGGAATTTAATAGACTTGAAATTAAGTTCTTTGCGGGGGGAGGGGATGAAAGCTCAACGCAACAACAGAAACGGGGCAATTTAACGAATACATGAAGTTTGTAAAATCTGTGCAAATACTCGGGGCAATCAAGTACATTTCAAAGTTGGGTACCGCCAGCTTCCGCATCACTGTTTCGGGGAAAGTTGTACAGGGGTTTCTCCTTCACCTGGACGTGGACCTGCCTCTTGGTGATGCCAAGGTCCCTCTCGCTCATGTCGATAGTGTGTCTACTGCGGCCGTTGTTGTCATGGAAGGGGAGAGGACCGACGAAGAGAGCGTGGTTTTGCCTCTTCCGAACCGGCCCCAAACTCCGATCCCCGGCGTTCGTAACGGGCCCCCATTGGAGGACGTACACGTCGTAGGGGACGTTGGCCTTTTTTTTGTCGTCGAGGAACTTTTGGTAATAGGTCCACATGACTGGTGCCGCACAGGGGCCGGGACACAGGTAGACTTCGTCCAACGCATCCAACGTGATGGAGATCTTTTCGGGGAAGACAATGTAGTACATCCCATGGCGAAGATCAACCATTAGTTCTTGCGCGACGTGGGAAAGCATGGTTGATATGGGCAGCTCCACAACGACGGAGTTTCTGCTTCGGTTCTTCTGATTTCTTTCCTTGCTGCTGGGTGGCCCACGTTTGACCTCTCCGGAAAACCCCAGTCAGTCGTGTTCGAAACACCGGCAAACATAACACAACAGACCTGGAAGAAGCAGTGGCCACACCATTTCGTGGGCAGAAGTGGAAAAACATAAACGGATTTAAATATTTCATAATGCATGTTGCTCCTTCTAGGGGCCAAACGTCGCCTCCACTCGATCACCCCCAACCTCTCGCTTGAACGCGGTTTTCGAGCAAATGGTTGACTACCTTGGCGCCATTGCACGGATTGCCCTGGTGGCCTTCAATTCGCATAATCCAACGGGAAAACTCTACCTCTTCCTCTGGGAAGGGCTGGGTTATGCCGGCATCGTGGGCGTGGGAGGTGAGCATGGCTGGGTTCCTCCGGAAAAGTATCCAGCAGAGGGTCTCAGTAAAGTCGTTGGTTGGGAAAAGCTGGCAATCGTGGTTGATCTCGTTGTCGTCGTGGACCCGGCCAGGGAAGAGACACTTGAAGCAAGAGCCGGTGCCCTCCAGTCCACACCGATAGCGTGGGGGAATTGGGCACTTGTTCCTTTTGTGGGGGCCAAGGCAACGCACACACCACTGGTCGCCATGCCCGAAAACCCACGAACTCGGGTGGTGCCTTCGACAGCTCGTAATCTGGTGTCTCTGCGCACCTCTATCGTTGAAGAAACAGAAGGGGCAGGCATATTGGAGGGGACCAATCAAAGCCCGGAGGCGATCGTTATTCAGCGTGACTCGTCCCGGTGCTGGAGGGTGTCGGATCCGGACCCTCTCGGCTATTTTCCTCCTAGGGGGTGACCGAAGAGGTGGCGCCGCCCTCTTCCTAACCAGGCTCGCAGCGGATACGAACCCACGATTCTGCGTCGAATCAACCGCGAGATCCAATTCTGCAAACTGCCGGTCCGCAATGGCCTGGGCCTGCGGCACAGCTTGTGAGGCAGCTTCGCCCGCCGGTGGTGCGGCGACACCACGCTCGCGCAGAGGGGTTTCCCAGCCATCCTCCAAGCTCTCAAAGCCACTAATATCCATGGAGGTTTCGCCGGGTTCAGAGTGGGTCTCGCCAAAATAGAAATCGGATTCGATGTCCTTCAAGACAGACTGGTAGTCTCCAGTCGGACCAGATGACGAACCACCCCCACCACCACCGCCACCGCCACCGATCTCACCAGCACCAGCCATGGGGGCCAACATGACATTGGGAGAAGTGATTTCGGGGCTGCCACCACATCCGCTGTCGTCGTCACGAGCACCTCCGCCTCCACCAGAACCGTTGCCTCCACCCTGTGTGCCAAGGGCATCAAGGCAATCCTCTCGAAGGAGGGGGTAAACGTGTTCGCCAAGGTAAGGGCAACGGGACTCCATCGGCCAGGTGAGACCGTACGGGTCCAGATTCAAACACACGTCACACGGGCGGCAGTTGGCATCGCATATGTCCGAACTGCCCGAAAGATAATAGGACATCATGCCCCGACGGCAGCCATGATTGTTTTGGCACATGAACTGGAAATCTTGCTCGTTCTTGGTTTTCCACCAGCTATCTTCGGGCCCCTCCAAGTCACTGCACGCCAACACAAGCACCGCGTCACCCTTACCTCCCGGCGAACGACCAATGCGACCATTCTTCTGAATCCAGCCCATGGCAGAGTACGACCCGAGATAAGTCAGCACAAGATCCACATGCGGATGGTCGAGCCCAGCTCCAAGGCCCTCCGTGGACACCATGATGTTCGTTCCGGTTGCACCGGGGTCCATCCAATTCTGCTGTTGGAGTATTTCAGACTCCTCAGTGACATCCCTGTGGTACCGGGCCACACCAGCAAACCCCCCGGGAACCTGTCTCCGCAGCTCCTCGCAGATGTCGTTCACGTCATCTTTGCTCTGACAGTAAATGAGCATCCGATAGGGAGATCTATCACAACGGGTGGCCCATTCCAGTGAGATTTCCAAGGCCCGCTTGAAGGCATCGTCTCGGCTGGGTTGCGTGTCCACGTAGATTCCGTAGTTGCTGGGGACAGAAGTAAAGTCCATCACGAGTGGTGGCCGGGGAACCATGCCAAACCACCGACCAAGTTGATGCAGAACCAGGTGGCGGATTCTGACGGGGAGCGTGGCAGTGAGGAAAATATGTGGCACCGTCGGAAAACCCTGCAGGAACTTCTTGAGACCATTTATGGAGTCGCCACGAAAACCTCGGTGGTCGTAGAGGAGGTGGATCTCGTCAACAATGATTCGGCACATGCGGTTCGTTCGAACCAGGTGAGAGGCAAGTTCGAACAGTTCTTCCCCCACGTGCTCCAGCTGGATGAAAACAATGCGAGCCGTCGAGACTCCGGTTGGGTCGTCCACGCACATGCGGGTCAGCATCTCCTCCAATGTCGCGTTGGGATCGAAAACCACCGCCTCAATGCCAAACGACTTCGCCTTCGCCATCTGGTTAGCCACCAAGGCCAGAAGGGGGAGAAAGACAAACATAATATCAAGCTGTTTGACGTTTAGGCGGCAGGCGGGGTAAAAATAATAGCAGCTCTTCCCACTACCCGTCGGGGCGATGATCAAGTGGTCGTCAAGCGAGGAAAAGGCGGTGACAAAGGCGCGCTTCAACCCCGGAATGAGAAACAACTTGGAACTGCGACCCGGAAACTTTGCTCGTGCAGCGTCGAGGATGTTGCGCGCGTCTCTCTCGCACACCAAGGCCAGACTATTGACACCACCCGGTCGATACCCGGCGATTGGCACTGTGCTGGAATTTACGTAGTGATGGGATTCGAAGATGATGTTTTGCTGGTAAACAGCACCGCCGCCACGGACAGGCTCCGTCTCCATGTCCTCTGCAACCAGGTCCGGTGGTGACTCCCTCTGCTGCTCCAACCGCCTCCGCAGCTTCTCCTCATATTCGGGCGGTGGCGGATCCCTTCCCGGAGAGGGTGGCAAAGGAAATTCAAGCTGCTTGGGGTGCTCGGGGCCGGCCACTCGCAACCACTTATCCAGGAGGACGTCCTGCCAGCACTGGGAGGCCTCCATGCAACGCAGGAGGAGCGATTGCTCGAATGGATCTGTGTCGGTGAGAGCGTACCGGTCCGAAGCGTCCTCGCTGTGTTCGGACTGCATGATGAGGAGATCCTTGGCCGCCTGCCCATGGCGGGTGGTCCTGTCCTGAACGAAAAGACGAAACCAGCAATGGCTCGCATGCCTCCAGTCGTTGAACCGAAGGTGGACTGTAAAGACCCTTTCGAACACCCTCTCGAACGTCTTGCGGATCCATTGGTCATCTGCTGCGAGACCGCCGGGCCTCACAAAGAAACGGGTCCGGCACATGGCAAGCCGCGCTGGGTTGTCCGGGCCACAAACAATGACCGCATACAGGGGGGAGAAGTACACCAGGTGAAAGAACAAAAACTCCTCCATGGCCCTTGGCACCATCTTGAAGAGACAACTCTCCTTCTGTCGATTCTGCCTTCCCTTTACGTAGCCTGGGGAAACAAGCAGCCTGCCTCGGTACACAAAGAAGGTCCGCAGCATGTCCGCCGTGTTGACAAGTTGGAAGGTCGCGAGGGTAGTTGCACGCGACGTGCCACCCAAAAGAAGGTGGAGGCCAACAAACAGCAGCTCAAAGTATTCCTCATACAGCTCCCTGTACCGCTTCAGCCACAACGGATCATCAAAGGGCTGAGAACAGCCGTACCGGACGTACTCTTGCGAAAGATTGTTCAGTTGCTCTTGCACAAAGGAATACCCCACCTTTTGTTTCCGCATCTCGTCGTGCAGCTCCTCGAGCTTGCAAGGCTTTGGGTCCAAGAAGCCGACAAATAGCTCCAGCTGTATTTCTCGAAGTCTTCGGAGCAGGACCTCCTTCAAGCCGATCTGGACAGCGCTCAACTGCAGTGTCACATGGGTTTCGTCGACGTACAGTTCGGTGCCATCCAGCGATGCGTAATGGAGGCGCTTCGGCACTTTCTTTGGGACCAATTCTTTGACCTTCCACTTCAGCTTACCAAAGAAGGTCATGACGGGGATGACTTCTGGGTTTGGAAAGGACCACATGGCAATGTACTCATTCCCCGCTTTCAAGGCACGCCTCTGGGAACCATCCAGCTCTCCGGTGCATATCTGGTCAAAGAGCTTCGACGCGTGCACCAGTGCCGTGGTCCTGGTGGCGTACTCCAGACCTGCTATCAAGCTGGTGATGTAGGAAGGGTCCAACCTCGACCGATCAGCATTCAATGTAGCCGCCACAACGAACGTCGACACGAAATCGTGCTGGTCGCCCCTCGAAACCAAGCTGGATCGGTGTAGAAGACACTTGAGAACCTCCACTGCCTCCAAGTGAGAGTCCTGATCTGACAAAAGCTTGGACCAAAACGCCGCGAAGGCATCACCCATTGCATCAGTCATTCCTCGACGCCACTTCGCAGGGACTCGGGTAGTCGACAGGGTGTCGTCATCTGCGTCCGTTCCCTCCAGCTTGCCAGTGAGGAAGGCCATCCAACGGAAGAGGCGTCCAACTATGTTGACGTAGTTGCTGTTTTCGTTCTCCGTGGTCATGAAGTAGAGACGGGTCGCTGAGCGTTCAACGATGTAATCACGGAATTCATTGACGACCTCGGGGCCGTTGATGAACCGGTTCACATACGACATGAAGGACGTCGCCGAATCCTTGATCTTGTCCCGCAAGGCTTGGTCCACAAGGGAGTTCTTGATCCCATCCGTGCCCAGCATCCAACACGCGAGCTTAGAACATTCCGTGGGCACAACACCCCCCATGTTCGTTACCACCTCGCAGAGGTTTTTCCGATGTGGGTCGTTAGGGTCGCCACCCTCCACTTCGATGGGGCCATTCACTGGGTAAAGGGACCTGAACTGTTGCTCACGGGAACCATCCACTATGGGCGCGGGTGGTGCGTTGTCCTGGGGTGGATCCGGGAGGGTTGACCCCTCCACACCATCCACAACCACGCAGATTGTGCCACAGAGGGTTTGGTAATGACACTGCTGCAACGCACGGCCATTGGGGGACTGTACACCGTGTTCGGTGCGGACGTGGTGCAACAAAGCCTCCCTGGTTTTATGCACTTGGCGGCAGGACCCGAACGCAAGGCACTCACGGGACGTGAACCCAGTTTGGACCCTGATGTACGGGATCCGATAGTGGACTTGAGTTTCGTCAATGGGGGGCCCGACGTAGGTATTAATCAAACTGTTACAGGCAGCTTCCACGGAAGACATCCCCGGCAACCTCCCGGTTCGTCGACCGTACAGCCTTTTGTGGGTAGAGGGTAGGTGTCTGCCGCAAAGCGTCTTCCCGATGGTCTTGGCGCACATGCGGCAAATGATGAGACCTGTCCGGGCATGGTAGTACAAGTATCCTTCAAGAAACCTGTGTTTCGGAACCGGGACAAGCGTGAGTTCCTTACGATGGTCGTCTGGGACGTCGGTGGGGAAGTCGTCTCGAGGATCCATCGTTTCTTTGTGTTTTTCGAGCAAAGAAAGGGTCGATTTATGAAGGAAAAGGTCGATTTATGAACGCGATGCAATGGAACGAAAAGGGCCAAGTCTTGTGGAGAAAGAGCCGACGAAAAGCAGAGAAGATTTTGCGTGCCAATGGAACAAACTTAATATAGGGAAATGAAGAAAAGGAGATATTCCAAGCAAGGATCGGAGTGGGTCGAAAAGCGTGCCCAAGTATGGCAAAAGCGGTGCCTGGTTCGCCGTCGACAACCAATTCGACCGGGTGCGACAAGATCAAATTCCTGGGCCAGAAGCAGAGCTTGTTTGTAAAAGCGTGGCCAAGTATGGCAAAAGCTGTGCCTGGTTCGCCGTCGACAACCGATTCGACCGGGTTCGACAAGATCAAGTTCCTGGGCCAGAAGCAGAGCTTGGGGCACAAGCGTGCCCAAGTATGGCAAAAGCGATGCCCGGTTCAAAGCCCGAAACGGCTTCAACAAGATCGAAAGGTACACGGTTTCCGATGGAACTTTGTGCCGACACGTCGAATATGACAAGCATTGCGTGGAAAGGCAAATGGACTTCCCAGAATGGCACGGGAACTTGGCAAGAGCGCGTGCCCAAATAGTCCAAAGCTCAGAGCGGAGATCGGATGCAGTGGGGGCTCCTCAACACGCTTTACGTGAATCGATTTCCCATTGAGGGTCGGAGTCGGCCAAGGTTGGTGGCACTGGTTCCCGGTTCAGATAGGAATTTGTAGAGCCTCCGAAAGATCGAGAGGAAGCGCAAAGTTCCGGCGAGAAGCACGAAGGTCCGAAGCGATCAGACGGAGTGCGTACAGATGACCGCCAAAGGATTGTTCGGCAAGCCACTTGATGGAGCCTCTATGGCGAGACAGAGCCATTGCAGAGACTCAGCCACTCGACATCCCTAGGGGACGATCGAGAAGGTAAACCTGGTGTTCCCATAATGAGACCGATTGGATCCACATCAACCACTTGGGGAAGTAAAGCACAGTCGTCGGGGGCGGCGTTGGGAATCGTTCGCCGGAATGGCGTTTCGGAAAAGACCACAAAAGCAGTGCCAATTCACGACGGGCGATGAGCCAACAAACAAAGCGGAAACCAAATGGTAAACGGCCCGAGTCGAGGGCTCACTCCTTCGTGGGGCAGAGGGCCCGTGAGAGCTACTGTTCGTCAAACCGAGGAGACTCGGGTGAGAATGTATCCAGTGGTGGTTCGGCGACAAACATGGCGGCCGACGTACCTATTCCAAAGCAATAACATTGCGTTCGGCCAATGGGCAGGCGGTGGGTCAAACGATTTTCGGTGTGAAAATAAAATAATGGCAGGAGGAAACAAAAGTCGAACACAGAAAAAAAAGTGCCACATGGAAAATATGGTAAACCGAAAAAGTCACACAAGGTAAGCCTAAAAAATATGTGGCCGGTCAAACAAGAACGAGGTTCACAAACGCGACCCACGTTTGGGGACTTCGTCCATCGGCACTAAAGCTTAGGGCAGGAGAAACCATGAAGACTCGCTTGGATGAATGGCTCAATGAAAACAGTCCGGAGGATCTGATTCCCGGTTGGTACCACGTTATCTTCCCGTTAGGAGGGCAGAAGCACAAGGTGACAACCAAACGAGTGTACGAGTGCAATAAGAAGAAGGGCTGTCCCCCAGAGCTGTGGAGGTATCGAGAAGCTTTCAGTGATGGAAGAAACGACCTTGGATGCATCTACGAAGTGAACGTTTTGCAGTGGGGACCGGTTCAAAAGAACAAGTACGGCAGGAAGCACCAGGCCAGAAAATACCATGCGCTGTTTGTCGGGCCGATGCCCGTTTTCGACCGTGGCAACAGCATCAAGTTGTCTATCAAGGACACCCAAAAGAGTCAGCAAATTGCGACACGACAAATGGTTGAGCTGGAGGTTTACTAGTTAGTCTTTTTGTTAGTCTACACACTGCTTACGGAGTAGCTAGCTAGCTGTCTCCTCGGTACTTCTCGCATGGACTCCCAACGGTTACTTTGGGAAACCAGTAACGAGCATGTGCTCCCAGAAGGTCCTTCGAAAGAATAAGGTAAGCGTGACAGGGTCTTCGTAAGTCGAATACTTGTAGGTAAGCCAAATAGGGTAAGTCTAATACGGTAAGTCGAATAAGGTAAGTCGAATAAGGTAAGTGGAATACGGTAAGTCGAATAGGGTTAGGTCCAACTTAGTGCAATGACCAACATGTGACAACGCCCACAAAGAGTCGAATTGGGTAGACCAAAACGAAGGCGATAATTCACAGGACGTGTGCCTCGCCCACACTTTTTCTCGACCACCCTCGAAGCTATGTCGGGATTGGATCTCCTGTTCCCAGTCCGCCTTCCGCAGGGCGTCTACTACGTTGTGTTTGAGAAGGAGGGTCAGAAGGACATGGCAATCAAGACTTTAGAAGACTTTCGCCGCTGTCCGCTTGTCAAGGGCCATGACAAGCTTTGGGAATACTACGACGCCTACCGCACCGACATTCATCAGGCCGGAATGGACGTCAGCGTCGACCTGTTGGCATGGTGGACTCGGCTTCGCAAAGCAAAGGCCAACCATTTCTCGCACTTTGTTTTGCAGAATGCGGCGTTGTTCGTTGGCCCGATCCCGCAGGAGGACGACAAGTTGACGAAACTCAAGGCAGTTCTAGTGGAGTGTGAAAAGAAACTGCGAGTCACGAAGGGCCAGCTCCACATGCATGTCAAGTACAGCGACGAGTAACAGAGCATTCGTGTATGGACGCCGTGCACAAGGACTGTAGCGGATAAAAAACTACTTAGTAGCGATAAAGGTTCCGACTTGGAATACTCTATGGGACCTGTCATGCAGGCGATCGCGGCCGGTCGAACATGATCCCTAGTGGCGCCGGCGTGAGATGAGACTGGCAAAAAGTTGACGACTACCAACCATCTCCATACGGAATCTAAACCGTCTTCATCCAGAACGATGGCAGCTACATGGGACGTCCGAATTCAACAGTAGAGTTACTACAAGGGGGGTATTATCTTCTAGAAGCAAAAGTGCAAGTGTTTCTGGCAGCTCGAGATCTCGTGAAAGGCAGATACCTGATCGAGACACGCTTTCTCGATGGCCGACCTGCAGAGTGGACCGACAGCAACCACATGATGCACTCGGGTTTCTTTTCCAATGCGACAGCCCCGACGGTCAATAACAGAGGCCGTCTCACCGTATTCGACAATGTTTGCGTGGTAGCCAAGATGAAACTCGTCCTTTACCTCGTTGAGGGTTTCGCAATAATCCCACAGCTCAGGGGGGCAGCAAAATCCACAACACAGGTAAACTTCGTTCAAGGATTCCAACAGTTGCTTCTCATTGGACGGTGTCCTGTTGCGGGGATAGATGATTAGGTAATAACCTTTCTCAGGGACCATGAGGTTGTCGGGGTCCAACTGTTCGTATTCGTCGTCCGACATTGGTGTGAACGACGGTGCCTGCTCAGAACCTCAAAGATTTGTGCGCACCAGTTACGAGAGAAGGGGGGTTGCCACAGCAACCCGATTACGGTTACGGTGATTTTTTTTTTTGGGTAAACCGACAAAGGCAAGCGTGCGTGACACCTTTTTTAGCTATTACCCTAATGCTCTTACGATCTTTCTGCGGCAACGATCGAAGGAAGCAATCACCGAACGTAACCCAGCTCGTACGGGGGCGAGTACGAATGTCGTTTTTGGATGCTTAAATGTAGATAGTAACAACAAACCTCTAGTTTCCTAACTAAACAAGGGCCGTAGCCCCGGTGGGAATTACTAGATTCCCCGATGACACTACACCGTGGCGCATGCCGCCTATGACGAGGACCGCGTCATCCTCGTGAAATCGACCACGACGGATAATGATGGGATGATTTTTTCCCATGTAATAAATGGCGCGAACGGTGTTGAAATCAACAAATTCTTCGGCTACTTCTGCGTCGTGCCAATCGTTCTCCACCTGAAATTGTTGGACCAAGAGTTCGTACTGGTACACCAAATGCGGGCCGTGTTCCGCCGACACATACACACCGACAATGGCGGAGTCGCTATCGTCGAAGAAGGCGAGGGTGGTATCGCCGATTGCTAGCAGAGCCTGGTCACCGAGGCGCTGCACCATGCCAGGACGAACGCGAAGCCAATCGGCACGGACGGTCGCCGGGTCTTCGTTGATGCCGTCGTTCACGTTTGCGTTGTTGCTATCATCGTTTGCGTCGTTGTTGTTGTTGCTGTTGTTGTCGGCATTCATGATAGGAGGGCTTTCTGTTTCGTCCACGATCAGTATTTTGTGAGCCTCCTTCAAAATGCGCTGGGTCCAAAAACGTCCCTCACGGTCCACAACCGTCTGTCACCGTCCGTCGATGCGGATTGCCGCTTGCCCACAGAGGGCCCTCGAGCCATGGACAGTGGAGCTCAGGCTGTGAGAATGCTAATCAATCCGGTTGAAAAGGTGGCACAAACGCACTGAATGGGCGCACCACTTTTGTTGATAAATTTCGACGTTGCGTATGGAGGAGGACTAAGGTTTGGGACGTTTGACGGTGGCGTAGCTTACCTGTGCCGAGCGTATGGTTATTCGAAAACGATATTTAGTCTTTTCTTACGAACTTGCTAGGGCCCTACCTGGGCGTTAGGAGTCGGATCCTTGTTCTCTTTCAAAAACGTGCGCTCAAACTCGGCCTTCTCCTCTTCGTCATCCACAAACTTCTGGATCTCTTCGTCCGACGCGCCCTCGAAATCTTCCACTGGGTACATTTCACGGTAGACGCCTTCGAAGTGTGTGCGAGTCTCAGAGCCCTTGGCGCAAAGGTCCCGTGTCTCCTGAGCAAAGTCCACATCGACGAACTTTCGGCCCTCCTCAACCTCGTACGTGCGGATGCCCTTGGCTATCTGGTCCAACCAGAATGCACGGTCGACGGTGCCATTGGGCGCGATTGGGGCAACATTGGTAAAGGCGTAGTCGAGGGCACAGTCCTCTAGATCCGCACGGGAGCTTTCCTGATCATGTTCGAGCAAAAATTCCATGTAGTCTTCCTTTACGCGAAAAACGAATTGGGCAGTCCCAAACCACCGGAGCTGCACGCGTAGGTAATCGATCTCGAAGCGAACCGAGGCGTCCACCATTTCGTCACGTCGTCTCTTGGCCAGACGTTGGGGCGCTGATTTCAGACGATCGACCTGGCGCTGGAGACGACGTTCCAGGCGACGACGCTCTTGGCCATGGAGGGAAGGACGGTCGATTGGAACCAAACACTGAAGAAAAGTTAGCACTAGCAAACAAGAAAAAGGCCATACGTTAGACACCTACCATCGCGGAGAAATAAATTGTGAAACCCTCGGACGCATCAGAGACTCGCTTCGACCGCAGAGGTACGCCATCACGATGGGATCATTTCGCTCCGAGGCACCGTAGGATTCTACGCGTCTTGGTACGAAACAACCGACACCAAATCAGAGCATCGTCGAAACGGTGTGCATTTGGTACCATAAAACCACATCGCTGCAGAAACCGCATCGATAGCTCACATTTCGAAACTTTCCGTTTCACCAAGATGGTAAGAACAAAAACAAACCATGGCGCCTTGGCCCTCTAACCGTTATCTCTTGGATCGCAGACCATCAAGAATCGCTCTCCGCCGCCCGTTGTCCATCGCTCGAGTCGCAGCTCTCGCGAAGCGCTCTACGGAAGCCTCAAAAGCGCTCAGAAGATCAAGAAGCACGCTGAAGCCATCGAAGCTCGTTTGAACGCTGAACGCCCTGGTGAGGACAACAAACACGTGGCCACGATCCTTTCCACCATGGCCCACAAGGGCTCCGGTCCGCGCAAGCGAATCAATGAGAATCGTCTCAAGAGCGAGTGCTTCATCGTCGATGGAATAGCGTATGCGGTCAAGGACAAGGGTCTTGGTGATATCAAGGACCTGGACTTGGATCTCATGAAGGAAATGGATGACTTTGAACTCGAGAACCAGATCAAGACCACGGCTGCTGAGGCAACCCTCGCTCTCCACATGTTCGTCATGCAGGACGAACATGCCGAGACCGAGTCGGAACATGTTGCTGCTCAGGCGAATGATGAAGGTGATTCCGCTGGTGCTGCCTGAATGCCCAAGTCTTAAAGTTGTTAAACATCACGTTAAAGATAGTTGCAATTTGTTGATTTGAATTCGTATCGTCTCTCTTGTCGTGGGAGAATCGTCCGTGATGACGTCCCCTAAACATCAATCAACAGCGAAAGAATTCGACCCACGGTGACAAACCGCGGTTCGTTTTTGCCACAATTCTTCGAAATCATCCAACAAAACAAGAAATCGAAACCAGAATCGCCATGGTACGTCGAGCACTGCTTCTACAATCCGTCCTAACGCTTCATTCCAACAGTGTGGACGCCCTCCTTTGCAACCTCGTCGCCATTTGAGCAGTCGGCAAGCTCGACAGGAAATTCGAGACTTGCATGTGGCCATGGTTCAGCATCAGCGCCGAGTGCTTCATGATCAACGCAAGTTAGGACGCCGCGATCGTACCATTACCAGTGTTGAGCATCTCACTACGACCGAGAGGGAGTACGTGATCCGTGAGAAGATCCGTATGGCGCTTATCAGGATGGTGGGGGATATCACGTATCTGGACCGACTACAAAAGGGTCAAGAGATCCTGCGAGAGACCCAAAAGTTGCGCAACCAGGGTGTCCCCGAAGAGCTTGCCAAGAAACAGGCCGCCAATATCGTGTACGGTCGAGAGTTGAGCGAGGAACGCCATGCCAATGTGCAACATCTCATTAGTCGTCAGTCTCAGAACTTTGCCAACAAGGGAGAGGTCTTTATCAACCATGACTTCGAAAACGACATTAACGAGGCCCGTGCCAAGTATGACCACGATTGTGAGGTGGCCGATAGCATTTCTCCCGACGACATCGATCTCTACGTTCCCGAGTATGGACCGACCGACGACGATGACTCATCGTTTTACAACGCCGAGGAGGACTTCAATTTGGAACATGGATTGAGCCTTGATCAACTCCCCGACAGTGATGACGATAGCGAAGATGGTGAATCCTCTGACGGCGACAGTACCGTTGGCGTCGATGAGAACTGAGCTGAGGCTTGATGGCTTGTAGTAAAACAGTCCTTGAGTAGTATTTCCTTCAAAAGTACTGTGAGCATTGTATTCATTGGGTTCGTATTCGTCGATGGGGAGGTTCCGCTCGCTGACTCGGGATTGGCGGATAATTGTGCATCAATAAACTCTTGTCGCGCTAGAGTGACGTCCAATAGCCAGTTCTTTTGCACTGGGCCCTGTAGAGAGACAACTCTGTCGAGGCCTTGATCAATGCGTCAACTGTCGTCGTCCAGTAAATCATCCAGTCCAACTTCGAATTCGTGTAGGATATTGGAACTTGCTCTGCCATACTTTTTGTTGCCCAGTTTGGTGCCTTCTCGTGTATCGTTGTAACATCGGTTCGTCGATACCATGCATCAGCTTTTTCTCGTGGATCCAAACGGTCCAGCCTTCTCCTTCAATCTCTCATATGACATCACCAATAAAGGAAAAGATTCGGGGGATTCGTCAAGATGCATCTCTCGACGACGGGCCAGTCCATCATCCACCATTCTACCTCGCAAAACGGTTGATTGTTGTGTGGGATGGACTGCTGACATTGAAGCGAACAATGCGAGACCACGAAGTTGCATTTTTCGCGGATTTTTGCTCATGGTCCGTGGTCACATTTGTCGTGTTGGTCCATCCATATTCGACTTGCCTTAACTTTTTCCTCTTACGATGCAGAAGTGATGGGCGAACGTAACACCCTTGCTCAACCTGTTGGGCATACCATATTGGGTCATCGGTAGGCCTTACGAAGGACAAAAAAAACAGTGGCCGATCGAGTACCGGTGACAAATGTCCCACGAAAATCAGTACTTATCGCATATCCACTATACGACTCTATAACCTAGGCTGCCTCAGCTCTTGTGCTCAACACGTGCTAGTGGACAACCCTACGTGTCACACAAAAAACACGAAAAGAAAAAAAAAAAAAAAAATCCACACCAACCCACCAAGATCTGCGCCCAAGCACCCATACACGCACGTTATTGAGCAAGATAACCATTTGCGCATCCGATCGACTCTAAAGGAGGCCATAAATCCGGAGGACCGGGATGGCTTTCACGGCGGCCCCCACCAGTCGGCCCACCTCGTGTCATCTCAAGTGTTGCAACTAACATCAAGGCTTTACGATCTTTCTTTTCGATATCGGAATTGGACAA
>JAAUYD010048657.1_pt1 | contig 35056 bp, 36 predicted proteins | sample 7278101 | NCBI WGS metagenome assembly JAAUYD01 (sample SAMN14350128, study PRJNA611818) | marine sediment metagenome | isolation source: surface marine sediment (0.6m) | place: French Polynesia: Moorea | collected 2018-08
CTTGCACAGAGTAACCAAACTGGGGATCTTGCGATCGCAGAATAATGTTAATATCGGGGGCAATAGCCTTAGCCGTTAGGCCGATCTCTACGTTGATTAGATCGTTGCTAGCTAGACGCGCTAGTAGGTTGGGTTAAGGGACGAAACCCAACGTCACACCCCATGATTGATCCCTATTATCATAGAGTAATATTCTTTCTCCCTCTGCTTCCCTTGCTTTTCAAGATGATTCTCTACTGTCCAAAGCAGATCTAGTATAATAGGTAAGTTGGTCAATAATTAATTCTATGAAAAAATATACAACCAATGCTTTTTTGCAAGTACAAGATTCCCAAGTATATAGTATTTTTGCTTGGAGTCAAAAAAAAGCAAAAATGATTGTTTCTAAATCTTGGCTCCTCATTCTAGAAATATTTATTGAAGAACATTCCCTAGAAACCGCTTATCACATATTTCAACAAAAAAAATTAGAACCTATTGCCCAAGAAGTCATTGAAGCAAAAAATAAGCATCAAAAATTAATCGAAAACGACGAGAATTTATTAATATTTTTATCTCAAGACAATTTCACACTTTTGGGTGAAGGATTTCGTAGCTTCATTGAAAAGAAAACACAATCTGAACTGGGTTCATTAAGCCAAAAAACTCATCAAATTTTGCTCCATTTCTGGGATGATAAAAAACTAGAAGATGATCTGCATAAAGTTAATAGTTTAGAAGCATTTACAACAATTTTCAAGACTCTGGAAACTATGGGGTTATTATCCCCTAGTAAAACCTCACTTAATTGGGGAGACTTAAGCAGACAAGCCCCCATTTGTCAAGCCTTTGGATTAACTAGGGGAAACCCGGTTGACCGCTATTATCTCAGACAATTTATCCAAGAAATTCAAGAGCAAATAAGTGGTAAAATTTTAGAAGTGGGTGGCACTGCCAAAGATAAAGATTTTTATGAGATAAACCAAGGTGATTCTTATCAAATTCTGAATCTAGAAGCAGGGGTTGGTGTGGATATTGTAGGGGATGTTCATAACCCATCCATTATTGAACCAGAATCATTAGATTCAGTGATTATTTTTAATGTTCTTGAACATTGTTATGCTCCTTGGATAGCGGTAGAAAATATTCATAAGTGGTTAAAAAAAGGGGGGAAATGTTTTGCAATGGTACCCAATGGAATTAGGGTTCATGCAACTCCTGTAGATTATTGGCGGCCTTTACCCGATGGAATGAAGTTTTTATTTAGAAACTTTGCTCAACAACAGCTTTATGTTTATGGTAATCCCATGACTGTAATTGCGAGTTATCATGGCATTGCAGCCGAAGAATTATCCGAAGAAGAATTGAATAATTTTCACCCTGATTATCCTGTTGCAACTTGCATTGTAGCAGAAAAATAAGTAAATTAAATGACCAAAAATCATAGAAAGGTGAGAAAGATTATTGACTTGAAAGATGTTAAAATTGAATCAATATCATAGATAATTACCACTAACAAAGATGAGTCCTATTAAATTTTCATTAACCCCTGAAATATCTGTCATTCTTTGTACTTATAACCGTGCCAACTATTTAAGTCAATGTATTGAAAGTGTTATCAATCAAACCTATGAAGATTGGGAATTTATTATTGTTGATGATGGAAGTCAAGACAATACCTTTGAAATTGTTAATTCTTATTTAGAAAAAAATCCAAAAATTCGCTATTTAAAACATCAAAACTGCAAACTAGCATTTTCTAAAAATGCAGGAATTCAAACATCCTTTGGCAGATACATAACCTTCATTGACAGTGATGACCAATACAAAAAGAATCATTTACAATCCCGTATAGAATATATGAAAAATTATACCGATGTTGATTTAATTCAAGGAGGATTCATAACAGAAGAACAAGTATGGGTAGCTGATTATTACCAACCTGCTAAATTAATTAATATTCAAGATTGTGTTTTAGGCCCGACCTTTTTCGGGAAAAGAAAGGTTTTTTTTGAGTTAGAGGGATTTAATAATATTGCCTATGGAGAAGATACCGATTTATGGGAGCGTGCTGAAAAAAAATTCATGACTAAAACTCTCAAAGAGCCAGCTACTTATGTTTATACTAGAGCCGAAACCAGTATTAGCAAGGATTTCTCAGAAGGAATTGGTTAACCAGGGCAAATTAGTGTTATCCTGGGAGCTAATTTGTCAAAATCCATCTCTTTTCTTCTTGTACTATAGTCGTTGAGATCACTACAGATTCCTACCTGTCCTATGAGTTCTGTAACCCCTCCCAGTGTCAACCAGCAAAGCATTGAACTGGCCCCCAGCTATAAAATACCTATTATCTTGATCCTTATTGCGATCGCCACTTTATTGATCCAACCTTGGGTGAGTCTTCCCTTGGCCTTATTCGGTTTGTTTCTTCTACTGCAAACCGTTACCATTCGCCTACAATTCACTCCAACTGCATTAGATGTTTATCGTTCTGATCAGCGCATTCGTAGTTTTCCTTACAGTGAGTGGCAAAATTGGAAAATATTTTGGCAACCGATACCAATTTTATTTTATTTTAAGGAAGTGAAAAGCATTCATTTCTTACCCATAATCTTTGATCCCCAAGCTCTCAATGCTTGTTTGGAACAATTCTGTCCTCTTGATAGAATAGAACTGAATAGGTTGAAATGATCACCGATGGAACGGTAGACTTTTAAATAAGTCAACTCCCTTTGGTCGAGAAAATAGGCGACAGGTAACAGATAAAAATTAGGTGATTACAGAAAACGCAAAACAATGTGCATTCAATGGTAATCATCCATGAAAATACAGATGACACAAATCTGAAAAATATTATCGCCGAAGCCTGTTATTGACTCAATCAGAATCTCAAATATTGAACCCTGTCCTTTACTCTAATTCCATGACCTCAGACGTTCCCCAATTTTCTAACCCCGATCTCATCCCTGATACCCTTCAAGAGAACAATTCTTTTGAGGAAACAGAAGGGTTAGAACCGTTAACCCTTTCCGAGACACAGGGAGAAAAAGAGCAAGCGGTCGACTCATCAGATAAGGACGTATCCGCTATTGATGAGTTACCTAAATCCACGGATTTAGGTAAAACCATTAAGGAACTTAGCCAAGAGGTTGACCTATTAACACAACAGAAACAGGGATTGGTCGCTGAAATTGAAGCCTTAGAAGCAAGCAAAGCTAAAAAACTGTCAGAGAAAACTCAGACAGTTGAGCAAACTTTAGAAAAAATGGTTATGGAAGGACTAAAGGAACTTCAGCAAAAAAAACAAACCCTAGAAATATCTGTTGAACAACTAGAACGTCGTCGGGATAGGATTCGTGAGGAAATGAAAACCACCTTTGCAGGAATCTCCCAAGACTTGGCGATTCGAGTACAGGGGTTTAAAGACTATCTGGTTGGGAGTTTGCAAGATCTCGCTGCTGCTGCTGAACAGTTAGATTTACCAACCCAACAGAGTTGGGAACAACCCTCAGAACCAGTAACACCTCCTTCAATGAGCCAGTCAACCGTTCAATTTGCACCTCAAGAATTTGCAGAACAAACTCGTAAAATTCAGCAAATTCTAGAACAGTATCGCAGAAATCCTGACTACTATGGACCCCCCTGGCAACTACGCCGAACGTTTGAACCTATCCACGCTGAAAGAGTTCAAAAATGGTTCTTCTCCCAAGGAGGAAGGGGTACAATTAAGTCAATGGGAAGTCGCTTACAAAATATTCTAGTGGCTTCTGCTGTCATTTCTGTACTCAATGAACTACACGGTGATCGCACTCGGTTTCTCATTTTGGCCAATACCCCAGAAAGACTGGGAGAATGGCGACGGGGACTACAAGACTGTTTAGGGATTTCTCGTGGTGATTTCGGACCGGAAAGGGGAGTGGTGTTATTTGAATCCCCAGATGCTTTGGTTCAAAAAGCAGAAAGATTGGTAGAGGATGAGTTTTTACCTCTCGTTATTATCGATGAGGCAGAAGAACAAATTAGCCTCTCGTTGCTGCAATTTCCATTGTGGTTGGCTTTCGCTCCAGATCCACAGCAAATGAGCAGTTATCTCTATTAAACAACCAAAATTTTGACCACCTTGAATTTTACTTATGACTTATGGCTTTTTTCATTAGCACATTACTGATTTTTGTCGGCTATCTACTGGGTTCTATTCCCACAGGATACCTGACTGCTTTATCCCTCAAAGGAATTGATATCCGTGAACACGGTTCCGGTTCTACTGGTGCCACCAACATTTTACGAACGGTTGGCAAACGAGCAGCTATTTTTGTATTAACCGCAGATTTAGCTAAAGCGATGTTAGCGGTTATCCTTGTTAAATTATGGTTTTTCTTCCAATCTACTGAGATTATTCCTTTGGAGTGGAAATCTTGGTTAGTGATTTTAGCGGCGATCGCTGCTGTATTTGGTCACAGTAAATCTATTTTTCTTAATTTTACTGGAGGGAAATCTGTGGCCTCTAGTTTAGGAGTTTTATTGGTACTTAACCCCATTGTCGCTTTAGGTACGTTAGGCAGCTTTTTGGCTATGTTAAGCCTATCTCGTATTGTCTCCTTGAGTTCTATTACGGGAGTCATTGCTGTCAATGTTCTTATGTTGGGGTTACATCAACCTTTACCCTATTGCTTATTTGGGGTAATTGCCGGACTGTATGTTATTTTCCGTCATCGGACTAACATTATGCGTCTTTTAGCAGGAACTGAACCTAGAATTGGACAAAAATTACAACAAGAAGGAAGTTGATTATCTCTGACCTTGATAGTATCTCGACTACCAGGAGGCAGTTATTATCCTTATTTAATGTATGTTACTAACAGAAAAACGCTATTGCCCATTCCCCGTTCCCCGTTCCCTCCAAGGCAACAGCCTTGGTGAAGCATTTTTCATTTCCAAAGGTGGTAAGTAAAGCGAAAAAGTCTTAAACTAATAGAAAACCCTAAAAAATATACGTTTCATGGATGTTATCCCTGCGATTGATCTGCTTGAAGGACGCTGTGTTCGTCTCTATCAAGGTGACTATGAACAATCCCAAGTTTATAACGAAAATCCCGTAGAAGTTGCCCGCCAATGGGCTGATGAAGGGGCAACTCGTTTGCATTTAGTGGACTTAGATGGGGCAAAACAAGGTCGCCCGATAAATCTTGATACCATAGAAGCCATCGTCAGGGCTATCTCCATTCCCGTACAAGTAGGAGGGGGATTACGTGATCACCAAAGTATTGCCCAACTCATCGATTTAGGGGTTGATCGCACCATCGTTGGTACTGTGGCGGTGGAAAATCCTTCTTTGGTGCAAGAACTCTGTCATGCTTTTCCGAGTAAAATTGCCGTAGGCATTGATGCTCGTAACGGCAAAGTTGCCACCAGAGGATGGTTAGAAACCTCGGAAGTTTTAGCGACAGACTTAGCCCAACAAATGGCAGAGTTTGGGGTGAGTGCCATTATTTACACTGATATACACCGCGACGGCACTTTACGAGGTCCTAACCGTGAAGCGTTACGGGAATTAGCCCATCACATCAACATTCCTGTTATTGCTTCTGGGGGAGTCAGTTCTTTGAGTGATGTGTTAGGGTTATTGGCTTTAGAACCCATTGGCGTGACAGGTATGATTATTGGTAAGGCGTTATATACAGGGGATGTCAGTTTAACAGAAGCGGTTCGAGCCGTTGGCCCCGGCCGTTGGCAAGATGTTCCCCCTGATCTCGGTTCATCTGCTTTGGGTTAACAAGCTATCACCTATCAGCTATCAGTATCATAGAGATGAAAATGCAGCCAAAAATTTAAGGCAAGAAGGGTTAAGAATATTGTCAACAAATACCGAAGGGCATTCGGAATTTCAAGCTTGTGGAGAGACTTTAAGACTCGTTAATACTTGTATTAAAAAGCAGGTTTCTGTGAATCAAGAATCTCCCGCTACATTGCCTTAGCAATTAGCGGTGAGAGTGTCAAAAGTCGTTTAACCAAGAGTCGGTCTTGCTTAATTTTAAAAGGGGTCTAAATCCCCTTCTAAAAAGCTGAGTGCTGATGGCTTTTTTTAACGAAGCGTGGGGGGAATTTCAACTACAGGACGGTTTAGCGCAATGGTTAAGGCTTCTTGATCCCCATTCCTTTCGGCATAACGGGGGAATAACCCATCTTGCAAAGAAACATGAGCAATAGAACCAATAATAACCGCAGCAACCCCTAAGCCACTGGCAATCAGACCTCGTTTACTTCGATCTTGTCGATCAATGGTGTCAAAAACCCCTTGAGATAAAACATCTACAGAGACAGAACTTTTTGGCACCGAAAGGGCGGTAGTCTCTCGCTGAATTCTTAACAGTTGCTTATACAACTGATGAAATTCCGGATCACTATCAAGCCACACCTGAACTTGCTTACGTTCTTGGGCTGTCAACTCCCCATCCATATAGGCACTTAACAACTCAAAACGCTCAAACTGATTATCCATATCACTTGAATCAGTGGGCGAAAGCCCTTGCTTGTGTTCAAAATCAGACATCATGATTAACTTCTCCTAGATCTTTAGAGATCTTTGGTTGCGGAGACAAATGCTCATAAGAACATGGTCATGACACCCCTCACGAATGATGATTGAGACGATAATCGTCCCAACTAATCCATATATTTCTGTAGAACCGTTTGTAATTTACCTCTAGCCCTAGCGATACGGGATTTAACCGTACCTAAAGAAACCCCAGTCATTTCTGCAATTTCTTCATAGGCTAGACCTTCAATTTCTCTTAAAACAATGGTGGTTCTAAACGCTTCAGGTAAATCAGCGATCGCCACTTTGAGACGATCATAAAATTCACGAGTGGCTAGATTGTCATCAGGACTCGGATAATCTGAAACAATATCCCATTCTATTTCTCCATCATCCACACGACGAGGGGCATCTAATGAAATAGGATGGCTTACCCGCTTCCGTTTACGTAATTCATCATAAAACAAGTTTGTCGCAATCCGACTCAACCAACCTCTAAACTTAACAGGATCATTGAGACGTTTGATGTTGCGATAAACGCGAATCCAAACTTCTTGGGCTAGATCAGCCCGATCTTGCCAATCAGGGGCTAAATGATACAGGATTCTATCTACATGGGATTGATAACGGTTTAGAAGTTCGGCAAAGGCCACACGATCTGGTTTAGATCCCTCCTGACACCAGACAATCAAATCGTAGTTTGAGAGCTTTTCTGGGCACACTGTTCGCTTCTTTTGCCATTGGCCAAGTAGCTTAGGTGCGGTAATTGCTTGACTCATAAGTTTACCAACGCATAATTCTCCTCACGTTAGCATTCCTGACGCATAAGTTCAAAGAATGGTTCCTCAGGGTTTAAATATTTCGATTTATTAAGTTTTATTTACTTATTGTACGTCTCATGATAGATAAGTGCTATGGCTCTCACAATTGTAATTTAAGAATATGACTAATAAAACTCTTAATTTAACTCAATACAACACAGATAATTTACTCAAAGAATTTCACGAAATTGCCAATCAAATTAGCCCCCCTTCTAACTTATCTTCTAGTTTAAAACAAGTTGTAAGAACTTGGCTATGTTTAAATTTAACTGTTTTGATTCAAAGAATGGGATATAATAAACGGAGAATTAATCAATGGAAAACTCAAAATAAAAAGGTAATTATTAATTTAGGAAGTTTAGGGTCTTTTGGTAATCCTGACTATCTAAGGGCTGATTTATTATTAGGCGTTAGAGATTTACCTAAAGTGTTTTCCCATCAATTAGGCTATGAATTAGTGATGAATGTAACAGCTTGCGATCATCATTTAACCAATATGGTTGATGGCATTTTCTTAAGCCATGTTTTAGAACATATTCCTCCTAACCTAGCCTTAGAAGCACTAAAAAACTGTTTTACTTATCTTAAAAAAGATGGGTGTTTAAGAATTGTTGTTCCCGACTTAGCAAAAATCAAATTAGAACCAACCAATAGCCCAGAAAATAATATCAGAAGTACTTTAGGAATTAACCGATCATTTTATGATTGGGGACATAAATTTATGTATAATTCAGACCTTTTGGTTGTTCTCATCAAACAAGCTGGTTTTTCAGAGATTAAGGAAGTTGACTTTCGTGAGGGATTGCTAGGAGAAACTGACTTAGATAAATATAAAGATGGCTCAATTTATATCACTGCTATGAAAAAGAACTAAAAAAGAATTGGTTATTAGGGTAAAGTAACACTTTACCCTCTGATACTGACCGATTATTAATCAGGAGCTAAGGATTTAAGCATATCTGTCATGCTTTCGAGTAGATCGCTTCGTTGTTGTTGCTCGATCGGTCGTCGGTTGGGAATGGTAGGACATTCAAAATAGCGTTGAATTCCTTCTGTAACTTGTTGGGTGATTAAAGTTTGTAGTTCTTCTTTTGCCCGTTGTCTTTGATAGTCAGCCCCCTCATGACTCGTAGCGTAAAGGGGAGGTAAACGGTTGAGGGCGTAAGCAGCAATGTCACCAATATCAAGCTGAGAAGATTTTTTAGACTCTTGTTGGGCGACTTGGGTTATAGCTTCACTTAAGACTAATTCTTCCATAACGTTGATAAACTGTTTCCGTGGTGTAGCTTTTACTTCTCCTGCCAATAAAGCTCCCATAAGGCGATCTAAAGCCATATATTCTTCCGTAGGCAAGTCTGAGGCCGACTCACAGATTCGTCCAACCTCTTCCTCCATTATGGGTGTCAAATAACCATCTTGGAGTGCGTTTTCGACAATTTTTTGAATGCTCATAGGTTTGTTTGTTGCTTGTGAATTGAGCAGTCTGGGAATAGTGGACTTTCTCAGATTACCCATTTTTTGCCTAAACGTTTCAAGGAAGGCAATTGTTTGTGCCTTTTCACAGACAAAATAAAAGTGCTAATCCCATCGGATTATGGAGCAGGTTTAATATAGATAAGGGCCTGTCGCCAAATTAACAAAGATTGATTGGACTCATCTGTCACACAAAGACATTGAGGATCTTGCCATAACACTTGACCTGTAATTGTCTCTGTGGTGGTTAGTTGAATGACAATTTTTTGTTGCTCTTTGATATACTTTTGAATTTGTCGAACACTAGGCAACCCTGTATCAAATTCAGTCATTATTTCTAGTGGTTTGAATTGCTGTTATTGTTATTATCACTGATCGCTTGCTCTTGTCTGTGGGTTAATTGATAATTATTTATATAACCGTTCGCTTAAGCTATTATGGAATTTACCAAATATCAAGGTCTGGGAAATGATTTTATTTTAGTGGACAATCGCCACAGTTCAACTCCTTTATTATCCCCTGAAGAAGCGATTAAACTCTGCGATCGCCATTTTGGGATTGGGGCCGATGGGATCATTTTTGCTTTACCTGGAGATGATCATCATGATTACACCATGCGGATTTTTAATTCTGATGGTTCAGAACCGCAAATGTGTGGCAACGGGATTCGTTGTTTAGCCCGTTTTCTGGCTAAGTTAGAAGGCATGGAACCCATCGGAAAATCCTACCGCATTCAAACCTTAGCTGGTACGATTATCCCTAGTTTAGAAGCTCAAGGACAAGTCAAAGTGGACATGGGCAACCCTTTTTTATTGGCCAAAGAAATCCCTACCACTTTAACCAAAGGAGAAGAAAAGGTCATTAACCAATCCTTAGAAGTAGGGGGGCAGTCTTGGTTAGTAACTTGTGTGAGTATGGGTAATCCTCACTGTGTTACCTTTGTGGAGGATGTAGCTAAGATTCCTTTAGAAACCCTTGGTCCTTTGTTTGAGCATCATTCAGTCTTTCCTGAACGCACAAATACGGAGTTTATCGAGGTAGTTCGCCCTGACTATGTGAAAATGCGAGTATGGGAACGGGGTGCAGGAATTACTTTAGCTTGTGGAACCGGTGCTTGTGCTTCTGTGGTTGCAGGGGTATTAACCGGAAATTGCGATCGCCTTTGTACGGTGGAGTTACCGGGAGGTTGTTTAAGCATTGAATGGTCTCAAGAAGATAACCGACTATATATGACAGGTCCTGCTGAAGCGGTGTTTACAGGGGTTATTAGTTAATATAGCACTACGCATTATGGTTAGGACATTTATAAAATTTCAAAACCTTGTAGGGTGGGCAATGCCCACCTTAAGTTATCTCGCCTTTGGAAGTGAGTATTGATGAAACGAACAACAATTCAAAAAGGCTTTGATTGTTTAGATTTAAAACAATCTAATCAAGAAAAAATAGCAACGGAAATCAAAAATCTTAGTTATTCAGAACAAATCAAATATTTTAAACAACACATTGATGAAAGCGATTTTAAAACATGGTCGAACTCTCTAAATACTTAATTAGATAGAATATAAATAGGGATTGATTTGCGTTCCTAATATTTCTGACACAAAGGCTGATTCTTCTCCTTGAAAGAAAACAAGTGAATATTTATAAATTACCCATAAACAAACGAATGTTAATGGAATGGTGAAATAAAGTTTTATTTGTATGCAACGAGAACTAAACAATAATTCTCCTAAGTTGTTTTTTATATTTGAAAACAAAGTCAACCAACATACTAATCCCATAACTAAATTGAATGATATAAAGGTGTATTGTTCTAGATAATTTGGTAGAAAATAATCAATTAAAATGAATGGTAATAAGTAACCAATAAGTAGAAAAATATTGTGAAAACCAAATGTTTTATTAAAAATTGCCTGATAAAATTTAGGAATTAGAGTACAACCCCAGACAAGATAAAATGTTAAACCAGAAGTATATAAAATTATTGAAATTGATGAAGAAACAGTCATAACTTTTAATCTTATTCAAATCACTAAGGCCGATGATAGTTTCCCCAGAGGGCTGCTGCTTGACCACTACTGCCTTTTGTCGCTGAGTTATCGTCATTTCCTAACCAAACCCCAGTGGCCAGGTAATGACGGGGAATATAACCGATAAACCAGAGGTCAACCGCGCGATCAGTGGTGCCGGTTTTTCCTGCTTCCCCCAACCCAACACTAGCAGCGCGGCCAGTTCCATTACTTACTACCCTTCGTAACATACTGGTCATAGTTTGAGCAACTTGGGGCGATATTGCCTGTTGTCTAACAGTATTATCGGTTTGAAAATTATAAATTTCTCGACAAGTACGCCAGTCATCATTATTGGTGCAGTCCCCCCCGTCTAAAATGCGACGAATGGCGTGGGGACGGTACCATACACCGTTGTTAGCCACCGCAGCGTAAGCCCCCGTCATTTCTAAAACACTGACCTCACTCTGCCCTAAAACTAGCCCTGGAACGGCTTGCAATTCAGACGTAACCCCCAACCGTTGGGCAACATCCACCACTCGGTTTAAACCGGCTTCTCTGGCTACCTGTAGGGCTATGGTATTCTCTGACTGTGCCATCCCTCCATACATATCCGTTGCACCGCTACTGCGTTCACAGGGTTTATAAGCCCTACCTTGCCATTTAATACCACCGCAACTATAAGATTTTTGGGGGGAAATGCCTCTTTCTAAGGCCGCAGCATAGGCAAACAGTTTAAAGGTTGATCCGGGTTGTCGTTTGGCTTGAGTAACACGGTTAAACTGACTTTGTTTGTAGTCCACTCCTCCCACCAGGGCTAATATTTCCCCAGTACGGGTGTCTAATGTAACCATCGCCCCATTAGAAAAGCCATAGGTTGATCCTTGGGTTTTAACCGCTTCTTGTAGCTTTTTTTCTGCCAATGCCTGTTGGTTTAAATCTAACCCAGTTTCAACGATAAAGTTGCCTTCTTTGGCTATTTCTGTCCCTAATAAGTCTCGTAACTCCTCAAAGACATGGGCGTAAAAATAGGGGGCTTTACTGTTGGCTAAGGCTTTTCTCGCTTTTGGACTAATATCAATACGCGATCGCCTAGCCCTAGCTGCTTCTTCCGGGGAGATCATCCTCAACGCAGCCATACGATCAATGACCCGATTTCTCAACTGTACCGAGGTATCATAATCTTGTACCGGGTTATATAAGTTAGGGGCGGGTAACATAGCCACAAGGGTAGCTGCTTCGGCTGTATCTACTTCTGTGGCTGACTTATCAAAGTAAAATTGCGCTGCATCTTCAAACCCATAATTACCTACACCTAGATAAACTCGGTTAAGGTAGGTTTTGAGCAGAAAATCTTTACTATAAACTGCTTCTAATTTTAGGGCGACAATCATCTCTCTAATCTTACGTTGAGCAGTGTTTTCCCGTCCTACTTCTGGAAATAAACTACGGGCTAACTGTTGGGTTAAGGTACTAGCCCCTTGACGAATACCATCGTCTTTAAAATTAACTACCATCGCCCTTAAAATGCCGTAGGGATCAACGCCAAAATGCCAGTAGAAGCGACTATCTTCGGAGGCGATGACTGCTTTGGCCAAATAGGGGGAAAACTCCTTTAGACGCTCAATTTCGTGGTGGGGATCGTCGCTGAGAGGACTCAAGGGGGTTTGACCATCCCTTGCATACACTACCACTGGGCCACTAACGCCAGAGGGTAAAGGATGGACGCTAACTTTGCTAGTTTCCCACAATATCCAAGCGATTACAATGGTAATCAGTGAGCCTGTACCATAGAAACCATACCTTAGCCACTGCATCCATATTGGGGGTGGGTTATGGTAGGTAAAAGTAGCAATATCGTTTAATTCTGGTGGGCCAAAGGTTAGGGTATCGCCATGACGCAGGGATAAATTTTTAATCCGTCGTTTCCCTAGATAGATGCCATTGGTAGAGTTTTCATCTTTGATAATGAAGTGACGGGGGTTCTTTTGATCTCGATGCAAAGAACAATGAACTTGACTAACAATCGGGTTTAATATTTTGATATCTGTATGTCTAGAACTACGACCAACGATATAGCGATCGCCAACTAAAGCATAGGTTATTATCTGATCTTTTGGGCTTTCTTTCACCCTTATTTCTGGGACTTTTGCCCCTTTTTTTAATACCTTTGTCTTCGAGTTTGACTGTACCAAGTTTTGTACGGCTTGGGTTAACAGTTGGCTTAGGGGTTGCTGTTGACTCATATTGAGAATAAGCGATCGCTTGGGTATTCTAGCTTACCTATTATACTGACGATGATCCCTGTTGTGAGTGTTTCCTTTTTCTGAGTAATGGGGTGAAGAGATTAATATTAGAATTGTAACGAGGTATTAGTGAGAACAAATACGATGACTTCTTCTATGTTATCCGTTGACGCTACAGACAAAGAACATGAGATAATCTTTCCTCAAGGTGAGTTTTGGAGTGATGAACCTCCTGTGGAAAGTAATTTGCATCTGAGACAGATTTTATTATTAATTGAATGTTTAGAATGGCTATGGCAAGACCGGGATGATTTTTTTGCTACGGGTAATTTAACTATCTACTATAGTCCCAACCAAAAGAAATCCCAAGATTTTCGAGGACCTGATTTTTTTGTGGTATTAGGAACCTCTCGAGATCAAAATCGTAAAAGTTGGGTCGTTTGGCAAGAAGATGGTAAGTATCCTAATGTGATTATAGAAATTTTATCTAAGAGTACGGCAAAAGTTGATAGGGATGAAAAAAAACAAATCTATCAAGATATTTTTCGCACTCCTGATTATTTTTGGTTTGATCCTGAAAGTTTAGAGTTTCAAGGATTTACTTTAGTTAGCGGGGTTTATCAACCCATTGAAACTAACGAAAACGGATGGTTATGGAGTCAACAATTAGGATTATTTTTAGGGATTCATGAGGAAAAATTACGCTATTTTACTCCTGATGGTAACTTAGTTCCTACTCCTGAAGAAGCAGCTAAACAAGAGAAACAGCAGAAAGAATTAGCACAGCAAAAAATTGAACAATTAACGGCTAAATTACGTGAGTTGGGAATTAATCCTGATGAAGTTTTATAATAATTTTAAGAGGTTTAATTATTATGTCTTACAGTAATTTTACTTTAGAGCAAGTTAAACAAAAATTTAATTTAACTACTATTGAAAATCTTGAAGTTTTTGCTGATATCGAACCTATTCAGGGCAGTAGTCTATTACAAACAATTTTACAGGATAATTTACCTATTGCCATTGCTAGTAATAGTGAAAAAGCACGATCAGAGATGATTATTGCGCCTATTTTAGTAGAATTAAAACGTCATTTTGGGGATGAAATCAACTTATTTTCTGGGGTTAATTTTACGGTTGATGAGACTCAAGACTTGAATGGTATTTGTGACTTTTTGATTAGTCACTCTCCTGAAAAATTAATCATTTCTGCTCCTATTATTACCTTAGTAGAAGCGAAAAAAGAAGACTTAAATGCAGGGTTGGGTCAATGTATTGCTGAAATGGTAGCTGCACAAATTTTTAATCAAAAAGAAAACAATAATATTTCCATGATTTTAGGGGTAGTAACGTCAGGAACAAACTGGCGTTTCTTGAAGCTAGAAGAAACTAATGTTTATATTGATTTAACTGAATACTATTTATCCGATCTCAATAAAATATTAGGAATTCTATCTAGTAGTATTGAACAGTTTAAATAGTTATTCATTAATAATTTTTTGACAATTATCTTGAATAACTTTTAATTCTTTTTCTTGTTTCTCGATCCATTCTTTTTCTGCAATTTTTTGATATTCGCTTTCTTGTTGATAATGGTTTTGTTTTGCTAATAAGTGATTATAAAATTCGATAGCTTTTTCTAGAAAATTTTTAGCAAAATTTATCCGATCATCAAAAATAATTGTTATACGTTATTGGTTTCTTAAACAAGCAATTAATGATTAATGATTTTATAGCATTTCTTGGACTTATAAGGTACAGTTAATATTTAGCTCCTGAACTCCTGACTCCTGAACTCCTGACTCCTGAACTCCTAACTCCTAAAACTAGAAGAATTTGTCCCTCACAAGTATGGGAACTGCTATATATACAAATATTAGATGCTTGAAAGATGTATAAAATAATACCCTATTTTTCTAGTTACTGAGTTAAGATGCTTTTTGTTTAGAGCGTTTTGCTTTAACGACAGAAGGATCAATTTTTACTACTGCGTCAGCTAAAGGAAGAATACGCTTTGTTTTATGTTGACGATGGACTTGATAGACGGTTTCCGTACTCAAGTCTAATGCACTTAACCAACCACTTTGGGGATGATAAGCACCGGTATCAATATCTAACCATCCTTCCCCTGCCACTAATTTACCCGCTAAAACACCCGGAAAGGTAAAAGTGATGGTATGACCCGTAATGATCAGTTTATCCTCAAAATAGGGCTTTGTCATGGCATGAAAATCATCCCGTACCCAACAAAATTGTTGCGCGGTTTGCTGCTCTAGAGGTATATTAGGGTCAATCCCCCCATGAACTAACCAAACATCTCCTAAATCTATATAGGTTGGCAAAGTTCTCATCCACTCAATATGTTCTTGGGGAATGTGATGATCGTAACTAACTAGGGTAGAATAACCTCCTCCAGACAGCCATCCTTGTAGCTGATGACTACAAATACTCCCCTTACTAATCGTTTCAAGAAGCATCTGTTCGTGGTTTCCTAGTAAACAGTGGTACTTATGTTCCATGACAAATTTGACCACTTGAGAACTCTGAGGACCGCGATCAATTAAGTCCCCTAAAAAGTATACTTGATCCTCGGAGTTAGGTGCGATCGCTTCTAAAAGGAGATTCAGGGTATCATAGTGACCATGAACGTCACCAATGATAATACGACGATGGGAGGTAGTGGAGGTGGATGTTAACATCTTGAGTGTTTTGCCGTTTTACGATGTCTAGGATTAGTATTCCCAGATATTTCTCTAATATCTCACTGTGGTGACGGGACGATGAACATAAGCGATCGCCTTACCTGACACATTTTCTCGATTATAAGTTCCGATGAAGGTTCCTTCTAGTTTTGTATGATTACGCAGAAGATTTAATTGATATTCTCCTTCTGCATTACTATTACTAAATAGGGTGGGAAAAATTTGGATTTTAATGGTTAATTGATAGTTATTACCATTAATTTTACTGTCAGTAACTTCTCCTTTAATTCCTTCACCATATACAGTTTTTTGCCATTGATTATCCTCGCAAATTAATCCTACTGCTAAATGATTTCTACTTATTTTAACACTAGGTTCATCTTCAATTCTAGCAGGTTTTAAAATTTGTTGGCTGATGGTGCTATTTAGCAAGGTAATAAAAATTTGTCCTCTTAGGGATTGATAATCTTTTTGAGGGGGTTGATCCCAAAAAGTAGCAATAGAAACTGAGCGATAATTTGCTTGTCTTAAGGGGTTAATTATATTAAATAGAGGTTCATTACTCCATAATTTATCATCATTTCCGTGCCAACGATATTTAGTATAACCTAATACGCCAGGATGGGAAAAGATACGATTCATTGTTTCATTTGCTTTTATTTTTTGTCGAGTGTCTGGTTCATAACCTCCAGGGGGTTCAATGGGATTTCTAAATAAAGTATAGTGATCGCTCCAAGTGCTAATTTCTCCATTTAAAATGGGACGTTTAACCTGTTGATAAAAGTCATCAAATATTTCATAAAAGTTAGCTCGATAGTTATTACGAGAAACCACATCGCTCCATTCTTTTTCTACTTCTAAAACTGCTTTTCCTGGGGTGCTTCCCCAACGACAGCCTAGGATTAAATGATTAGGATCGTATTTTCTGATTTTCTCAGTACAAATACGATAATATTGTTCTACCCATTCCTTAATAAACTGATAGTTATCTTGTTGGTAATTATCTGATATTATAATCTCTTCTTTTAAGGTTAATTCTTTAATACTTTCTTTTGATTTAATATTAATTTGCCATGCTTTACCTAAATTTTCTAAGGATGAATAACGAGTTAAAACAAATTCCCATGCTTTTTGAGCAGCAGGAATATCCTGTTTTTGACTCAAACAAAACTGTAGTAAGCCAATTCCTTTTGGATTTAATTTTGGTTCAGATGGTAACTCAATTTCATCAGACTTTATAGGACCATCATAGCGATAAGTGGGAGCATTGGCTATGATTCTTTCATTACTTTTTGTCATTTCCATAAATCCCCTTTCATTGTCTAGAAAATAACCTAACAACATTTTATTATTTTTGAGAGGAGTGCAAAGTTTTTGACATTTTTTATCAACATTTTCAGCCCATTGAGGATTCCAAACATCAGGAAATTTATTAACTAACCAGGGTTTTTCGTAATAGGTTTCAATGATTTCTGTAAAGGCCATATTTTGGTCAAAAAATTCGGAAGTTGTCCAAGAACCCATTGCGTTAAAACCCCATTCTTTTAGATAATTAACCCAGGTTTTAACAGTGTTTTTAGGAACAGGAGGTAAGTTAGCCCTTCTTCCTCCCATTCCCCCTGCATTTAAGCCGGTACAACCTCGATGATAAAAGACTTTTCCTTGAGGATCAATAAACCACCATTTACCATTTATACTCTGCCCAACTTGAAAAAATCCTTCTTTTCCTTGAATGGTTTTACTATCAAATTGAATAGCTGCTAATAGACGCTCATCATTAGCTTTTGCCATGTCTATTGTTTGTTGCCATTGACTCAGTTGCCATTGATAAACCTCTTCTATTTCTGTTTCTGTAACAGTGGTAAAACGGGGAGCTAAATGAGCCATATTCCAAGGTAAAAACCTTGTTTTTTCACCATGATAAGCTTCAATGATAATAGGATAAAGTCCTTTATTCACTTGGATTAATTCTCCATGTTTAACTAACTGATTGTTAACAAAGAAAACAGCTTTAACATTTAATCCGATCGCTCCATGACACACTCTGAATAATTGAGGTTGATCAAAGGAGATTACTGTATAAAATAAGGAAGATTTTTGGGGTTTATTATTTCCTAATTTTTTTAAGTCAATAGCATCAGTAAAGTCAGGAAAACTATTAGCAATAATTTGCTCTTTTGGTAATTCTTTTAATGTTTCTAAAATGTCTTGATTTTCCTCTTGAAGAGAAAGCGATAACATTGCTCCGTCTCCTGGTTTTACTGGCGTTTTATATAACCATTTTTTAGGAACAGTATCATCAATAAATTTAACAGGTTCAATAATATCCTTAAGAAGAATTGTTTTAGCTGGTTCAATGTTTGTAATTTTCGGTCTTTGTGGTTTAGGATCAATGCCTGGAATGGTATCATTACTATTATTTTCCCTATTCTGGGATAAAAGAGATTTTGGAGAATATTTTTGCCAAATTCCGTAAAAAATAACTGCACTTAAACTTAATAAAAATCGTCTGGTAAATTTCATGATAATTTTTAAGAATTGAGATGAACTAATACAACGTCTAATCTATTTTACTAAATTTTTTATATTACATAGAAACTTTACCCTATACTGATGCTATCTTGGAATTATTATTAAGAAAAGTAGCAACTATCAATTAACCATTAACCATCAATTAAAGTGTTATAATTGCTGAACAGTATTAAGAAGATACTGATTACTAAATTATAATTTAAGACTTATTATGGAATTACTAACTAGCGGTATAAAAGCTTTCTTGACACTTTTAGCAACCCAAACCTTTGATAAAGTAGCTAACAAACTGATTGCGAAAACGGGTGATAAGTTGGTTGATATCGGTTTAACTCAAGCTAATAATGTCTTAAAATTCATACAAAGATTGTTGCCGTCTAACCCACCCTACTATCTTTTTCAAAGGGTTTTATAGGTGCAGGGCTTTTCTATTGTGTACAGAATATCATGTCAAGTCAAGAGTTCGCAAGCTTTTTTTACATTAATTTGAAATCTCTAATATGTTCAAGAATTAATAAGCGTAAATAGTCTAAAGTTTCTAGATAATTTTTGCTTTTAGGATAATGAAACTTTGCTGAAAAATACCAATCAGTCAACTCAGGAATTTCAAATATTTTCAATTTTTCTAATTCATTAATAATTTCAGTAGAGTTGTTTAATGAATGATTATTAATTACTTGAAAACCATATCCTCGAATGGTATCCGTTAACATTTCAATAATTCCTAAGATACTAAATTCTTCTTTTTCTTCCCATTTAGCAATTTTAATCCTTTCTTCCTGAGTCTTTTGATAATCTATCAATAATTGATCCAAGATTTGCTCAATATAGTTTTTATGAATCAGAATTCTGTCAGTTTTACTAAAACTTTCCAAATTATACATAATTGCTGTTAATTTTCACCGTAAGATACAATTTTGTTGTCTCTCTCTATTATAAATTCAGTTCCTTTATTCCATCTCAAGGTTCCGTTGGGTAATTTGGTTTTTTTCGCTCCTTTTTTGTTAAAATTAGCTGCTTTTCTTAAATATTTTAGATAGTTGCCTTGAAAATTATGTCTATCTGCATGATCCACTATACTATTAGCTAAAGTAGGATAGGTCGATTTATCCCACTTTTTCATAAGCATTTGAATTTCCTTAATCTCCTGCTCAGTATATCCTTCCAATAATATTTGTTGATAGCGATCGCTTTTGTCAAATTGAGGCAAGTTATCAGAGTTATTTGGGTTCATTCAGTCATTAATTGACCTTCAACTCTATTCTACTTGTTTTTGGCGATCGCTTTATTAGTAGTATATAAGTTCTTATCGCAACTTAAGTTATGCCTATCTAACTATCACAGAGAAGATGTTTTCAAACCTTACTTTTAGTTTTTCTCAGAATGGTTTGTAGGTGCAAGGCTTTTCCATTGTGTATACAATATCATGTCAAGTCAAATTTTGGCAAGGATTTTCTACATCAATTTCCCGTTATCTGATCACTGATAAAAAAGCTATAATAAACAGGAACAATAAATTTTAGAAATTAACGATGAATCATGTGAATGTTAATCAATTTCAGGACAATATAAAACAATTTATCCAACAAGTGATTAATGAACATATACCCCTCAAAGTCAAGGGAAATGATGGGCAAGATTTTGTTATTATTAGTGCTGAAGACTGGGAACAACAACAAGAAACTCTTTATGTCTTACAAAATAGCAATTTAATGAAACAAATTGGTGATTCAATCACAACTCATAAACAAGGAAAAGGTTACTCACCAACGGATGAAGAATTAGATGAGATCATTGGTATTTGAAGGAAAAACATGGTTGGTTTATGAAGAATTAAGAAAAAAAGATAAAAAACTACATACAAATCTTTGTAAATTACTCAAAGAAATGTTAAGAGGAGATCCCGCAGTTGGTACTGGAAAACCTGAACCCTTGAAACATAATCTTAGTGGTTTTTGGTCAAGAAGATTATCTCAAAAAGATAGATTAATTTATAAATTTGATGATAACTATATCTATATTTTCGCTATTGGTGGTCATTACGATCAAAGTTAGATGAGATAATTTTCTCATTTAGATGGTGGGTTACGACGGATTGTTAAATTCTAATCTAAACCTAAATTTTTACCGTCTAACCCACCCTACTGTCTCAAGACTGTTAATTGATAAAAAGCGATCGCTTACATTAAACTTTAGTTGAGTTTAAATAATAAAAGTTGAGTGGTTTGCTCGGGGTTAAAGTTATTATCACTTATTAAAAACAGAGTTTGACTCCCATCTTTTAATCTTGGCCCGAGGGTCATTCCTTCTAAGTTATCTAACTCAATATCTAAGGTTTCTAGATCCAATAATAGCTTTTTTCGTAAGGGTTTAATTCCTTCTATTCCTTCTTGAAAACTAGCAATGGTTGATGTTTCAGAAGCAGCACTATTAACCACTTGAAATAATTTTGCCCCAAAACCAAACATTCCAAACGTTCGTTCTAAACTTAACCATGATCCTTCACGGGGTAAAGCGAGTAATTCTGTTAACCCATTGGCGATCGCACCTTTGGGAGTTTCATCCAATAAGTATAAATGTTCAGCCACCACCACAGGAGGACCCACTGGACTAATCACATAGTGCAGCAAACGCACAGGAATGTTCAAGGGAGGGGTTGACGCGGTATCCTGTTTTAATGAGGCTTCAGTGGCTGTAAAAAGGCGAAAGGGGTCATCTTTTAAGGTACTGGTAGCACTGACGGTTAAGGGTTCAAACCCTAGATTTTCTTCTACTCCTCTGGGTTCACTTTCAGGATCGGTTGGGATCAGATAACGTTGAGGGAGTGGAATCTGTTGTTGAAGTTGTCCTGTATTGGGATTAAATTCGCCGATAAAGGGGTTAATTTCATCTTTAGGAACCCCCTCACTAGAAACAAAAACAGTGCCTCTAGGGGACAAGGAAATGCCTTCTGGATCGATAGTTTGAGATAAATAAGTTTGTCCTGTTTCGTCTTGGAGAAAGGTGACGTTTTCTACTTTTACTCCTTGTATTTTAGAGCTTTGCTCATTATTGCTGGCAATATCTATCTTTAGCGTATAAAATCGAGCAGGAGCTTGTTGGGAGCGATCATCAGATAAAGCATAAAAGCGATCGGCTTGGCGATCATAAGTAATGGCTGATAAACCCCCTATAGGCGTTTCTCGGAAAATCTGACTTGGTATTTCGTATTTATCTAAAAATTCTAAGCTAACCTGGGGGAATAGTCGCTCTTCTGCTTGAATTTGGGGGATAGTGTCACAAGCACATAAGCCGATGATAACGATTAAAGCTAGGATTAAGTTAAAAAGTGTCCTCACATTGGTGTCCTGATAACAGAATTCTCTCTCAAATGTTATCTTATATCAATGACCAGTTATTACTTATTTGTTAGACTAAATATTTTATGTGATTATTGATTTTAGTGTTGGTGAGGAAGGTTATGTTGTCTTTTCATGATTCTTTTAATAAAATTTCTGTTTTAATTGGGTTAACGGCTCTTCTTTATTCTGGAAATTTAGTCACATCTAATGATACTGTTTTATCCCTACCTGAACCAGAATTAAACCCCTTAGAAATTCCTTTAGATGATCCTCTAATTACTCCCATTCCTCGGCCTTTATCTCCATTTGAACAAAAAAGATTGAGAAGAGAACTAGATAAATTAAATCAAACAGCACAACAAGAATTAGAAGCAGGTAATGATAATCTTGCTTTTGAAATTTGGTATCGAGAATTAAGATTAAGACGAGTTTTAGGTAGAATAGAAGAAGTCAATGCTTTGGGAAGAGTGGGAGAAGTTGCTTGGAATAAAACCCGTACCGAAGATGTACAAATTATTAGCAAAAGAATCATTGAATTACAAGAGTTATCAGAACAAGAAGATCCGTTAAGTCCAGCATTTTTAATTGCTTTAGCTAATGCTTATGCTAAGTTACATAGTTTAGATAATTCTATTATTGTTTATAGAAAAGTGTTAAACTATGCCAGAGAACATGACAGTCCATTTACTGAAAAAGAAGCATTACAAGGATTAGGAAGACTCTATTTAGCCAAATTTGATTATCCTAAGGCTGCGGCTATTTATGAGGAATTATTAGATATAGCACAAGCTGAACAAAATACCTATGAAGAAGGATTATATTTGCAAGCATTAGCTGAAATTTATACTGCTTCTTTACAACCCAATAATGCAGCGGATATTAAACAAAGATTGGTAGATAGTTATCTTGCTAGTCAGAATATTGAGTTTGTACCTCCTTTAAAAATTGATATTGGTCAAGATTATGAAGCATTAGATCAGCCAGAATTAGCTAGTCAAAACTATCAAGAAGCTTATGCTTTGGCTTGGTCTTTACAACTATTTGGTGCAGCAGCAGAAGCCTTAACAAAATTGGCAAATTTATACACTGAATATGAACAAGAAGACTATGCTTTACAGATTTATCAACGCTTAATTCAAGTGGAACAATTATCTTACAATTATTATGGTTTAATGAGAGTTTATGACAAAATTGGGGAAATCTATTTAGAAAAAGAACAATATGAACCTGCTTTATCTGCTTTTCAAGAAGGCTTGATTTTAGCTCGTTCATTAAATCATAATCAAGAGCATTTTTTAGCACAAATTCAAAAAGTTAGTCAAGGAATGAATCAAGAATCTGAAGAACAAGAAATTCCTAATATCGAGCAAAATTTGCCACCTTCACCAACCGATCTTGATACCATTAAAGATGAAATAGAAACTCTAGAAAATCCTGTTAATGATCTTGATATCAATAATATTGATGAATTTGAAAATAGATTTGAACGGGATAACATTTTAAGATAACGTTAATCATTAGGAAATCCCTAGAAATTCTGTTATTGACACTCCCACGCACTCCGTAAACTTCGTGCGGGGATTCTTGGTTCACTGACTCAACTTGTCAAAAGCAGGTATTACTACCAACCAAGATAGAGGTCGAATCTCCCCAAGCGTTCAGGTCTTCCGACCAGCTTCCCCAATGCCCTTGGGTAGCTTTTTTAAGTATATTTAACGCTGCCATTTTGTCTCTATCCTCAACATATCCACATGAACAAACATGGGTTCTAACTGATAAAGACTTCTTAATTAGTTGACCACACTTAAAGCATTCTTGAGAAGTATATGCAGGATTAACAGCAATAGTTAACCGTCCGTATTTAACCCCAAAATACTCAATCCATTTTCTCAATTGTGACCAACCAGCATCATTAATACTCTTAGCTAGTTTCTTATTACGCACAAGGTTTTTTACTTTTAAATCTTCGTAGGCTATCAAGTCTTTTGACTGAATTAAACGGAGTGCTAGTCTCTTGGCAAACTCTTCTCGCTGCCTACTTACTTTTAAATGTCCCTTAGCATACTTTCTTCTAGCTTTTATGTAGTTATTAGACTGCTTCTGTTGCCTCCTAAACTTTTTAGACTTTCTTTTATTGAGTTTATTAAGGCGTTTCTCTGCTTGACGATAATATTTAGGAGGTTCTACAACGTTATTATCACTGTCAGCATAAAGATATTTTAACCCCATATCTAAACCTACACACTTCTTAGTAGGTTCTAATTGTGGTGTGATATCTCTAACGTCAAGCTTTAATATTAACTGTACAAAGTACCCGTCAGCACGTCTAACTATTCTAACTCGTTGAATTTGCCATTCTTGAAAGTAGAACAAATCTCTACTACCTATTAACTTTAACTCACCAATGTTTTTACCATCAGTGAAAGTTATTTTTTTGGTATCTCGATTAAGTTTCCATCCTGACTTTTTGAACTCAACAGAATGAGTCCGCTTGGAATATTTAGGGTATCCCTTTTTACCAGGGATATTGTTCTTACAATTGTTGTAGAATTTAAGAATCGCAGTCCAGGTTCGTTCGCAAGCTTGTTGACAAGCAGTAGAATTAAGGTTTTTGACAAAGGGATATTCATTTCTTAATTGAGTGACATATTTATAGATATCCTTTTGTCCTACACCCTTTGTATCTTCCCAATATCTAAGGCATTTATTCCGTACAAACTGGACTGTACGAATAGCCTCATCAATAGCTTGATACTGATGTTTTTTGCCTCTAAGCTTGTACTCTAGAATAAACATCTTGCGTCATCGACCTATCACGCAAACTATTGTAGCATAGAAAAAGCGGTTGAGGGGCGGCGAGGTTTCCTCGCCATGCCCAATCGACCAAGAAGAGAAGTGCTGCGCGATTATTTATTGGTCGGGATTCATGAGGGGCTGTATCCGCCGTCGCACGGCGGATTTTATAAGCCCCGTCCTACGGACTTTGTTCCTCGTCCGAGGCTTTCTCCCGACATTTCTGGTAAACTTTGGTACAGTTAGTAATCGCCGAAGATAAATCTTAAAATTTCCCTAAATACTGAGGGAAAAGCGGATGGATTCAGAGACACTCAGGTTAGAATAAAAAAGCTACTGAAAAAGAAAACCGTAAACTTAGCACAGCTAAGCTTGTTTTCAGGCGACCGAAAATGGCATAATAATAAATTGTCCGAAATTGTAATCTCTATGAAAGTCACCCAGGAAAAACTCCCCGATAGTCAAATTGGCTTAGAAATTGAAATTCCCGCTGAAACTGGTAAAAAAGCCTATGAAACCAAGGTCAATACCTTGGCCCGTACTGCCAATATTCCTGGGTTTCGTAAAGGTAAAGTTCCCCGTCCCATTCTGCTACAACGGTTAGGAACCCGCTATATTAAAGCCGTTACCCTAGAAGAATTAGTCCAAAAAACTTTAGAAAAAGCCTTAGAGCAAGAATCCATCGAATCTATTGGTAATTATACCTTACGCTCCAGTTTAGACGAATTGGTGGAAAAGTTTAAACCAGGGGAAGCGTTTACCTTTTTAGCAGCAGTTGATGTGCCTCCCACCGTAGAATTAGGTGACTATCAGACCCTTTCTATTAAAGCAGAAGAAACGGTCTATGATCCTCAACAGTTAGAAGATTGGTTCAAAGAACGACAAGAAAAATTAGCCACTTTAGTTCCCATTGAAGATCGTGGGGCCCAAATGGGAGATGTGGCCATTGTAGATTATAAAGGTGTGTCCACCCCTGAAGGTGAAGAAGAAGCAGAACCCATCGAAGGGGTTGAAGGAACAGACTTCCGTGTAGATCTCGAAGAAGGAAAATTTATTGAAGGAATGGTAGAAGGGATGGTGGGGATGAAACCCGAAGAAACCAAAGAATTACCCCTAACCTTTCCTGATGATTATCCCAGAGAAGATTTAGCGGGAAAACCGGTTACGTTTACCATTACCCTTAAAGAACTCAAAGCGAAAGAATTACCAGAATTAGATGATGATTTTGCTGAGGAAGTAAGTGAGTATGAAACTATTGCTGAACTCAAAGAGTCCTTAGAAAAGCAATTTAAAGAGTCAGCAGAAAACGAAACCAAACAGAGTATTCATAACGCCATTACTGGAGAACTAACTAAAGTTTGTACGGTCGATCTTCCTGACACTTTAGTGCAAGATGAGGTTACTAGAGTTCTGACCCAAACGGCGATGCAAATGGAACAAATGGGTATTGATTTAGGACAACTATTTACCCAAGAAAACTTACCAAAATTGCGAGAAAATGCGCGTCCTGAAGCCATCGAAAGACTTCAGCAAACTTTAATTTTACAAGAAATTTCTAAAGTAGAGTCCATCACCTTAGAAGAGGCAGAAATAGAAGAAAGAAGTAATGAAATTAAAGAACAATTGCAAGGACAAGAGGTTGATCCTGATAAATTGCTGGAAGTGGTACAAGAACAATTAATAACCGAGAAAACTCTCAACTGGTTACAAGAAAAAGCCACTGTAGAATTAGTTCCCAAAGGAACCCTAGAAGAAGAAAATAAAGCCGAGTCCGAAGCAGAAGGAGAACCAGTAGAGGCAGAAACAGAAGCGTAAATAATAATAATAGTTAAAACTCTCCCTATTTTTTTAGGGAGAGTTTTTAATAAGAAGCGTCTATTTAGTCAAGCGAGTTAACACTTGATTAGAACGTTCAACAAAAGATTTCATCCCCTCACCATCGAGTCCTTTTTGTGCAATTAAGGCTAAATCATAGATATGTTGACATAATATTTTAGCCATTTCTGCTGAAGGAGAATCGCCTCCTGCTTGGATAATACTTCCCTGACTTAATTGATAGATATTTTCGATCAAAGGATGGGTGGTATTAATAACAAAAATGTGTTCCTCTGGAAACTCCATTACCTGTTGTTGAGAAACGGCCATCATTTCACGAAAACGCCTCATGGCTTCCGGTAATAATACCATTGCAGGAGGTGTACTTTCAGGATTTTCTGATTTTAAGGCTTGCGTTTTAATGTTGACTTTAGAGTTATCTAAAGCCTTCTCAAACAATTCCTTAATTTGATCGCTACGGGTTTTATTAGTGTTAGGATCAACAATTTCATCTGCTTTATCTTTTTGCAGGAGAGTATCATCTAATTCTGCATCCACACGGGAAAATTTAACCTCGGAATACTCCCTTTCTAGAAAAGGAATAAAGTAATTAGTATCAATGAAAGAGTCCATGAAGAGGATCTCTAATCCTTGCTTTTTGTACAGTTCTACATAAGTCGCCTGGGTGTCAGGATCAGTACAGTAAAAAATACGATTTTCGTGGCGTTCCTTATTCCGTTCTAGGTAAGCGGGTAAGGTGGTATACCCTTCATTTTCGTAACTAAATTTTTCCTCATTTTCTGTCTTAGGAGTCACATCTTCCCAGAGATCTCCTTCCCCTTCTACCTGTACTTGTGGGGTTTCAGGGTTAGATTTTTCTGCTACTTGATCAGCTTTATAAGTGGTTTTGTAGATGAGAATATCCTCAACTTGCTTTTTGAATTTCTCATCTTTTAGGGAACCATATTTAATAAATGTTCCCACATCTTGCCAACACTTAATATATTCTTCAGGGGTTTCATTGTAGATAGATTTGAGGCGATCGGCAATCTTTTTGGCGATATGATTAGCAATACTGCGAACTGTCCGATGATTAGTTAACGCACTTCTGGAAACGTTTAAGGGAATATCAGGACTATCAATTACCCCTCTTAATGGCATTAAAAATTCTGGGATAATTTCTTCACAGTGATCATTAACAAAAACCTGATTACAGAACAGTTTAATATGACCTTGCGATACATCAACATCAGGACGTAATTTAGGAAAGTATAAAATCCCGTTTAAAAGGTAGGGATAATCGGTGTTTAAATGTACCCATAATAAGGGATCTTCTTGAAACGGATAAAGATAACGATAAAACTCTAAATAGTCCTCATCCGTTAAATTTTGGGGAGATTGTTTCCACAGTGCCTTTTGTCGATTAATTGTCTCGTTTTCAAATTTAATAGGAACAGGAACAAAATCAGAATAGGTTTTAACTAATTGACGAATTCTTTGGGGTTCTACATATTCCTGTTCATCATCCATCAAAGTTAAAGTGATGGTTGTTCCAACTTGAGTTCTCGAAGATTCAGTTAACTCAAATTCAGGAGAACCATCACAAGACCAATGAATTGCTTGTGATCCTTCTTTGTAGGATAAAGTATCAATCTCTACTTGTTTAGCTACCATAAAAGCAGAGTAGAACCCTAAACCAAAATGACCAATTAAATCATTAGCTGTTTTTTGATACTTTTCAATGAATTCTTCTGCACTAGAAAAAGCGACTTGGTTGATATATTTTTTGATTTCCTCAACCGTCATACCGATACCGTTGTCATAAATAGAAAGAGTCTTGTTACTCTGATCAACCGTAATGGTAATTTCTGGTTCAGGAACCTCTCCTGATAATTCTCCAGCGAAAGAAGCCATTTTTAGCTTAGAAATAGCATCTACTGCATTAGAAATTAACTCCCGTAAAAAGATTTCGTGATCGGTGTAGAGAGACTTCTTAATAATGGGAAAAATATTCTCAGTATGAATGGTAATATTACCTTTTTCCAGTACCGTCATAGCTTTTCCTTGTTGTTAGAATAGGGTTTACATATTATCTTTATTGTCTCTGATTTTGACCATCCCTTCATCTTGGGATTATTACACCTCAAAGATGTGGATATCCGTACTTATGAGTTTTTCAAACCTATAATTTATAGTTTTGTTAACTAAATTTTGTTCAGTCAAAGATCATAAAATCTAAGTTGATTGGCTATTTTCGTACAACCAAGTGGTAGCGTAACCCAGTCCATATAATAGAATAGCATCGCTACACGCTCCTACAATTGGGCCGATTCCTGGTATGATTTCAACCATAGTTAAACTGGTTTTAAGCATTCCACCTCCTAAAGATAAGTTATATAAAGCAAAGTTTTCCCCACGACGTAGAGGGGTTTCCAAGGTTAAGTTATAAGCAGCAGCAAGTTGATAAATCATTTCTACTTGTAGTTTGGTGATAGCTGAAAATTCTAACCCTAATAAAAATAAGGCAAAAGGAGGAATTAAGTTAGTAAAAATCCCTATTTTTGCTGCTTCTATTCCTTGTTGTTGAATAATCCTATTAGCTAACTGTTCGGGGTTTTCTGTGGGATATTGTTTTCTTAATTTTTCTACAGTTTCTTCTATTTGTTGATGGTCAACTTCTCCTAGAATATACATTAACCACTGTAGTCCTATCCAGGGATAGATGGTTTGTAAGATAGGATTTTTAGCAATGGTTTCTAAAAATTTTCCTGTATCTTCTAAGTGAGGTTTTAAGTTATTTTCAATGTTGTTATAAATTTCATCATTAATCTCTTTTAGGGTTTTCTCAAAGTAGTTACTGCTTTTGGGGGTGTTATAAGTCATAGAAAAGATAATATTTTTTTCTACATTCAAGGGTAACAAAACCAACTAGATTTTATCATCTTTCTTTGGACAGAAACCGAAATTTCTAGTGTTTCCATCCTTCATTTTTAGATTTATAGCATTTACTGGACTTATCAAGTACACTTAATATTTAATTTCTGACTCCTAAAAGTAGAAAATTTTGTCCCTAACAAGTATAAGAACTGCTATATATTATATTGTTAGGATGAAACTAACTTTCTTACCAATTCTATATCAAGTTGTAATAAACTAGCTGTTTTTTCGATGGTAAACCCTTGTTTAATTAAAGTAGGAACTAACTCTAATTTTGCCTCAAGTTTACCTTCTAATTTTCCTTCATCATGTGCTTCTTGATAAAAGCGTGTTTGTTTTAAATCATTTAATCCTAACATTTCTTCGATTTCCTCCCGACTTTTTTCTGGAAACTTATAGACAACAATGGTTTCTATCAAATTAAGTACATTTTGGCGAGTGGATTCATCGGTAAGTTCTTCTGTTGCTTGATTCAATAATTGTTTGGCTTTTTGAGGAACTTCTTGAGATTGACCCACTACTAATTGTATTATACCTAAACCGAGACTAGAGGTGTCTGGGGATAATTCATCTAAGTAGATACGAATAACTTTATCAGAGTTCAATAATTCTTGATAAGGGGTTAATTCTGTGGGTTCGAGACTCTTTTTTGGATAAATAACAACAGCTTGCCAATTTTGAAAGGGGTTATTTTTATCTAAATACAAAAAAATCTCAGAAAAGAGATTAGAGTAAATATAATTGTTTTTTTGAAATTGGACTTCAATAAAATATAATTTTTGAGAACTATTAGACTCTTTGGGAATAAATAACCCATCAATTCTAAAGGCGGTTTGTTTCACTTCAAAAGAATCAAATTTATAAGCATCGACTAAATTAGTAGATTCTCCAATTAGTTCAAAAAAGCTACTGGGATATTCTTGAAACAATCGATAAAAAATAGGATCAGTTTTCATTATTTATTGTTGAAATGAAAATCAATAATATTTGTTGTAAATTTTACAATAAAAAAGGTGGGCAATGCCCACCCTACCAGTTAAACGGTTAACATCTCAGAAGGTAGCCGTTTGAAGGTCAATCTTTCATCTTCAACATCCACAAAAATTGTATCTCCTGCTTTGAATTCTCCCCTTAAAATTGACTTAGCGATGGGGGTTTCTAAGTACCGTTGAACGGCACGTTTTAAAGGTCTTGCACCATAAACAGGATCATAACCAATATCAGCCACAAAATCTAAGGCAGTCTCTGCTAATTTGAGGGACATTTTTTGGTCTTCTAAACGACTTCTTAGCAGTTGAATTTGTAGCTTAACAATTTCTCGGAGTTGTTGTTTTTGTAAGCTGTGGAAGATGATAATTTCATCGATACGATTGAGAAATTCAGGACGAAAATTATTCCGCATAGCTTCCATCACACGGGAACGCATTTCATCATAACGAGAATCGTCTCCTGCTACATCTAAAATGTATTGAGAACCGATATTACTGGTCATGATAATGATAGTATTTTTGAAATCTACTACCCGACCTTGAGAGTCAGTTAAGCGTCCATCATCGAGAATTTGTAACATGATATTGAAGACATCACCGTGGGCTTTTTCTATCTCATCAAAAAGGATGACTGAGTAGGGACGACGACGAATTACTTCTGTTAATTGTCCTCCTTCATCATAGCCTACATAACCTGGAGGCGCACCGATTAAACGAGATACGCTATGCTTCTCCATATACTCGGACATATCGATACGAACGATGGCTTCTTCAGTATCAAAAAGATTCTTAGCTAGGGCTTTCGCTAATTCCGTTTTACCTACCCCAGTTGGACCCAAGAAAATGAAGCTAGCAGTGGGACGATTGGGATCAGAAAGACCAGCACGAGAACGCTGTATTGCTTCTGATACAGCAGTTACAGCTTCTTCCTGTCCAATCACTCGCTCGTGTAATTCGTCTTCTAAATGTAATAGTTTTTCTTTCTCAGATTCGACTAATTTGCTGATAGGAATACCAGTCCATTTAGAGATAATTTCAGCAATGTCCGATTCTACAACTTCCTCACGTAGCAATGTTTTACCCGTAGTTTGTCGCTCTTCAATTTTGCTTTCTAATTCCTTAACTTGCCGTTGTAAATCCGTTAGTTTACCATAGCGTAATTCAGCAGCTTTATTAAGGTCATAATCTCGTTCTGCTTGTTGAATTTCTAGGCTGATTTGATCAATAGTCTCTTTGAGTTTACGAATCTGATCAATAACTTCTTTTTCTGCTTGCCATTGAGCATTCAGTTGAGATTGTTCCTCTTTGAGATCAGCTAGTTCTTTTTCTAGCCTTTCTAAGCGTTCACGGGATACTCTATCTTCTTCTTTTTGTAAAGAAAGCCGTTCCATTTCTAACTGAAGAATCTTGCGATCCACTTCATCTAATTCTTCTGGTTTAGACGTAATTTCCATCTTCAATTTAGCTGCTGATTCGTCTACTAAATCGATGGCTTTATCAGGTAAGAAGCGATCACTAATATAACGGTTAGATAACATGGCTGCTGCAACCAAGGCCGTATCAGAAATTTTCACCCCATGATGGACTTCGTAACGCTCTTTTAGTCCCCGTAAAATGGAAATCGTATCAACTACATTGGGTTCATTCACTAAAACTTCTTGAAAACGTCGTTCTAAGGCAGCATCTTTCTCAATATACTTGCGATATTCATCAAGAGTTGTTGCCCCAATACAGCGTAATTCTCCCCGTGCTAACATAGGTTTTAAAAGGTTCCCTGCATCCATCGCCCCTTGAGTAGCACCGGCACCCACAACGGTATGAATTTCATCAATAAAAAGGATAATATTTCCTTGAGAATCTGTTACTTCTTTGAGGACAGCTTTCAATCTTTCTTCAAATTCTCCTCGATATTTTGCACCAGCAATTAAAGACCCCATATCCAAAGCAATTAACTTTCTATCTCGCAAAGATTCAGGGACATCTCTATTAATAATTCGTTGTGCCAACCCTTCAACAATAGCCGTTTTCCCCACCCCAGGTTCCCCAATTAAAACAGGATTATTTTTGGTTCTACGGGATAAAATTTGAATGGTACGGCGAATTTCATCGTCCCTACCAATAACAGGATCAAGTTTACCTTCTCTGGCTAATTGAGTTAAATCTCGCCCATATTTTTCTAAGGCTTCATATTTATTTTCAGGATTTTGATCGGTCACTTTTTGATTTCCTCTCACTTGTTTAATAATGTCTTTTAAGTTGTTTTCTGTTAGACCAAATTCCTTGAACAAATTTTTACCAAAACGATCATCTTTACAATAAGCTAAGAGTAAATGTTCAATGGAAATATAATCATCTTCAAATTCTTTGCGATAGGTTTCACTTCTGTCAAGTAAACTGTCTAAACTACGGCCTAAATAGACTGACTCTCCAGGATTAGAAACTTTCGGTTGACGACGAATAAAATCATCGGTTTTATCCCGTAATTTCGGAACACTAATGTTAGCTTTATTGAAGATACTCGTAGCAAGTCCCTCTTGTTCATTGAGGGATTTCATTAAGTGTTCACTTTCAATTTGTTGATGACTATTTTGTTTAGCAATATCAGGGGTTCGCACGATCGCTTCCCAGGCTTTTTCGGTAAATTGATTGGGATTGGTCGGTTGCATGGTTAAAATTATCTATAATTAATTACACTGTTATTGTAATCTAGCTTACTCTCTTAATAATGACGGTTTACCCTACTATTTTGGGTTGGGTTTACTCAAATATTGAACCTTATTTTAAATTAGCTAGTGATGGAAAGGAAAAGGCAACAGGTAAAAGATATTTTTTGTCCTCTCGCTATTTTAGAATTGACTAACTTGGAGTATTCTGATTTCTTCTTTTAAGAGAATGTTGAGCGAACAGAAAATTTTGCTCACTTATTCAGAGAATTGTGTTATAATCTAAGATGAGCATTATAAATTGAGAGAAAAATAACTTAGTTGAAATTAGCCGTTTTATTTGTTTAGCATCGGTAATATTTTCTCAAACAATCACGCTCGAAACGTCGAAATCAAGATAAATCGTTCATGTCAATTTACGTTGGAAATCTCCCTTACGAAGTAACAGAAGCAGACTTAAACTCTGTTTTTTCGGATTATGGTTCAGTCAAACGAGTCCATGTTCCTACAGATAAAGAAACCGGTCGTCCTAGAGGATTTGCATTTGTAGAATTAGGAACAAAAGCAGAAGAATCTAATGCCATTGATACCCTTGATGGCGCAGAATGGATGGGACGTACAATGAAAGTAGATGAGGCTAAACCTCGTAAATAAAATTATTAATTATTTACGATCAAGAGATTCATCTTATTTTAGGTGAATCTCTTTCTACTAGATCAAGATTCCGGACAAGGATCACCAAAACGACTCACTTCTGTTGATTGAGATTGAGAGTCAACCCAATAGTGATAATCCCTTAATAATTGGTTAAGAAGACGTTGTTTAATACGACTAAGAACCCCTCGTAACAAGCTGTTTCCTGTCACTTTTAGTAAAGGTTCTGGAGTTAATCGTAATGGGGGTGGTAAATCCACTTCAACCTTTAAATTGGCTTGCCCTTGTAAATAGGTTTTACCCTCTTTTTCTTGAGGACATAATTTGCCTTTGAGGGTTAAAGAGAAGCGATCATTAATATAATCAATACCTCGAATATCACAATCTTGGGACCGCAAAAAAACCGTTCCTTTACTATCAGACCAAACCCCTAAAATAACCGTAGGTTGAAAATGATAGAGATCCATAAAATTCAAAGAACGCATTTTCAGACGAAACTCATGATCTGATAACGGTTCCATCAACTTTGGATCAGCGATCGCTTTAACCAATCGTTGGGGTTGTCTGAGATAATGGTGAATAGGAATGGCTGTCTGTTTAACTGGTAAAGAAAGGGATTCAGAGGCTTTAAACTGAATCGGGTGCAAAAAATTTTGATCAAGCATTGAGATGTTATAACTTCTATCCGAGTGTGATAAGAAATACACTACAGGAAAATTGGTAAAATCTATAATTTAAACCCCGTCGTTAACGGCGGGGTCTTAAAGAACTTATTGTAACACCCCTAGACTTAAGGGATCTAGGGGTTTATGATCAGATAGATTCCTTCTCATTGGGAAAAGCAGGCTTCTTGGTAAGCCATAAAAAATTGTTGTTGGGAGAAAACTTTAATGCGAGATGCCGTTACCACGTTAATTAAAAACTATGATCTAACTGGCCGTTATTTAGATCGGGATGCTATGGACAACCTCAAATCTTACTTTGAGTCAGGAACTGATCGCATCGCTGTAGCTGGTTTAATTAACGCCAATTCCCCTGAGATCGTTAGAGAAGCAGGACTTCAACTGTTTGAAGAAGTCCCAGAATTGATTCGTCCAGGGGGTAACGCCTATACAACCCGTCGTTATTCGGCTTGTTTACGGGACATGGACTACTATCTCCGTTATGCTAGTTATGCTTTGGTAGCTGGAGATCCCACCGTTCTGGATGAACGAGTTTTACAAGGGTTACGGGAAACCTATAACTCTTTAGGGGTTCCCATTTCCCCCACCGTTCGGGGTATCCAAATAATGAAAGAAAAGATCAAAGCCATGGCCACTGATGCAGGAATCGCAGACACATCGTTTGTAGATCAACCTTTTGATCACATGAGTCGTGAGTTTAGTGAAATCTCTATCTAATGACATTTCTAAGTACAAAGAGGCGATCGTTTTTGAATATAGGCGATCGCTTTTTTATTTTATCCAATGTCGTCAGAATACCCCTCCCGTCTATACGGTGGGGACGGTCGCTCAGATGATTTGCCGTGCGACGGCAAATCCGCGACCTCATGAATGACGACCAACAA
>JAAUYD010152889.1_pt1 | contig 34968 bp, 28 predicted proteins | sample 7278101 | NCBI WGS metagenome assembly JAAUYD01 (sample SAMN14350128, study PRJNA611818) | marine sediment metagenome | isolation source: surface marine sediment (0.6m) | place: French Polynesia: Moorea | collected 2018-08
AGATATCATTTAGTTGAGTCCTTAATTAACTTTTGTGTGACGATATAGCAGTTCCCATATTTGTAAGGTACAAACTCTTCTAGTTTTAGAAGTTCCACAGCGAAGCCTGCCCTCCTGTTCGCGCTTAGCCGGAGCTTCGCTGTGGAACTTCTAAAACTAGAAGAGTTTGTACCTTACAAATATGGGAACTGCTATATCGTCACACAAAAGTTAATTAAGGACTCAACTAAATGATATCTAAAATGAAAGCGGTTAACTTAAACGGCACTCAAACATTGTTCAATATGGACACCGTAAATACGCCTGAGCAGTTTTGGAAATTAGCTAACGAAACTCGTTTGAAAACTGGATATCAAGCGGATGAAAAGCTAAAATTTTTAACAACAGCTTCGTTCGATGCCTTAAAACAGATTTGTCGACAATATCGCTATTTTACTGGAGATTATCCTAATAATTTAGCAATCTTAATTTCTAAGTTACCTCAAGGAAATTTCAAAAGCATATTAGGGGAAATTCTTAACGAAGAGTTAGGTGAAGGTAATACCTCTAAGTCTCATTTAAAATTATACGATCGCTTCCTTTTTAGTTTGGGAATGACGGAAGATGAACTGGAGGCTTCTATTCCTATAGAAAATCAAAAAATCTTAGAGCAAACCCAACAGTTAATTGCAAAGAATTCAGCTAGTTATGGTATTGGTATGGTAGGAATGGGAGCAGAATGTCTTTGCCAAATTTATTTATCAGTTATGTACGAATTTATGATCAAGAACCCTTGTTTTCAAGAGAGAAAACAGTCGTTAGATTTAGAGTTTTGGGACTTTCATGCTGGAGAAGCGGACATCGAACACCGTCAAAAAGTTCAACAATTAATTAATGAAACAATTGGAGAAGATCCCTCTTGTCTACAGGAATTATCAGCAGGTTATTTTCAGGCCAAAGCGAATTGGGATTTATTTTGGGAAAATAACTATAAATTTGTTAATTATCAGTAACTTATAGAAGGTTTATCTCTAATAGGCTGGGAGCATCCCAAACTTGCAAATTGTCTTTTATTGATGATAGTTTATCGTTATGAATTTCCTCCTGTCAAACTCCAAAGATACTTTTTCTGCAAAAATGGGATGCTTCCAATGGGCTTCAAGATAAAAAGATGCTAAAACTCATAATGGTGATTAGTGCTGTTCTCCCCTTTTTAATAGCAACAATATTAATAGGGGGGTTCGAGTTAAACGGAGCGATTTCGGGGTTACTAACCCTAATCATTACCATCTTAATTTCGTTATTTCGATTTTCTTCTAATGAGTTATTCTTCGCTCTAGGAACTGGATTAGCTCAGTCATTAACCGTATTTTATATTATTTTTCCTAGTCTTATTTTGTACCGTTTACTACAATCTAGCGGTAGTCTGAAGGTATTAGGAGAAAGTATCACTTATTTAGTTCCACAACGTGAGTTACAAGTTTTATTATTGATATTAGGATTAGCTCCTTTTACAGAATCAGTCAGTGGCTTTGGCGTAGGAACCTTGTTAATTATTCCTATTTTCCAAGCACTAAATTATAGTCTTATGCAGTCCGCTGTATTAGGAATGTTAGGACAAATGGCAGTTCCTTGGGGTGGCTTAGCTCTAGGAACCTCTTTGGGAGCGCAACTGACCAATCTAGATCCTCATTGGTTAGGAGCTAATACTGCACTTATAACTGCTCCTTTACCCCCAATGTACGCTGTTTTTTCTCTCTGGATCAGTGGAGGAATACAAGCGGTAAGGCGACGATGGCAGATTGCTGTTGTTACTGGTAGTTTATTAAGTTTTAGTTTGTGGGCTTTTAGCTTATTCCCAGGGATAGAATTAGCAGGGATTTTAGGAGGAATTGTTGTTATTTTATTTCTCATATTTATAAGCCGAAAGTCGAAAGTTAGAGGTTCAATGGGATCATTCCATGAGTTGAAAAAAGCGATGCTTCCTTACACTATTTTAACTTTATTAATGTTGGCTTCCCGTCTCATTATTCCCTTGAAAAACTGGTTGCAAACCCATTTGATTTTATCCCTTTTTACTAAAGACTTTAATCTTCCTTTGTTATACAATCCAGGGGCATTTCTCTTGATGACCTCTTTATTAACTCTGATTATTTTTAAGATTAAAAAATCTGAATTTTGGGAAATTCTTCATCAGTCCTATAAAAAGTTTGTTCCAGGAGCGATCGCTATTAGTTGTTTTTTATGTGTTTCTTCCGTTATGCAAGCTAGTGGAATGAGCTCAGAATTGGGGGAAGTCGCTGCTTCTGTTGGAGACTATTATCAATGGATAGCTCCTACCTTAGCAGCTTTCGGAGGGTGGCTAACAGGGTCTAATGTCGGTAGTAATGCCCTTTTCTCCGAGTTACAAGAACAAATTAGTCTTAATTCAGGGTTGTTTTTACCTTGGCTGATGGCTGCTCAAAATGCTGCTAGTTCCCATGCGACTATAATCGCTCCTTCTCGCATTATTTTGGCTACTACCGCATTAAGCTGGAATAAAGGAGAGGCTGTTTTGTTCCGTCAGTTATTCCCGATTGTTTTAGCTGCGATTGTCTTAATTACAGCTTTATTAGGACTTTTTCTTCTGATATGAAATGGAAAAAAAATACTAAAGATGATTTTTCTCTCTGCTTCCTACTCCCCTGCTCTTACGGGATCTCATAATAAGAAGCTTCAATTACCAGGACTTAACAGTTAATTCAATTAAATTTTCAATCTTTTTAATATTAATATCTCCTGCTAAATAACCAATTCCTCTATGTAAATGGAGTTTAAATTGAGTGATTAATGTCTCTTTATCTGTTCCTAAACCATCTTTATAACACCGTTGTTTCAAGGCAATTAATAATAAATCAGCCATTTCTCCCCCGAACACTCTCCAGGTCATTTCTACGTTACTATCGAGAATAATGGGGACAGGAGAGGGAATACTGGGTTCAGCTAAGGAACGACAAAACCCCCAACGACATAATATATTCCACTGTTCTATTTTTGTGTATCTTTTCAGTTTAATGAGTTGATCTTTTGCGGTTTGAGATAAGCGGATTTGTTTAATGGGTGATTCCATATTGATGAAGTTCGGAGTTCGGAGTTAGAACTAAGATGGTGGGTTACGACGGATAATTATATTCTTGTTCCAACCTACATCTATTACATCATTTTAACGTGAGTTCGGGATAAGCTGAAAGGCTAATTCTATCGTTACCCAAAACACCCGTTGTTTCGTCAATTATATGCTAACTCCGAACTCCGAACTCCTAACCCCGAACTCAGGTTCATTTTACTGAACTTCCCCCCATATAGATATACTACATTTAACCAGGTTAAAAAGAGGGGGTTGCTTTCGGGCGTAATTTATGTAAAAATTGAAAATGTAAGTTTTACAATGGAAATATAGACAAAAATTTTAAAATTGGCAATAGTACCCATTGTGATACATACTATCATAAAGTGAAACCTTTAGCAAGCTTTGATGCAAGAATTTCTGATTTTTTTCAAACTTTAAAGAATTACCAAAAATAGCGATCACTATTTATAGTGGTTTGACGGTTATTAGCATCATATTCTAGCAGATAAGTATGAGCGATCGCATCTTGTTGTTGAAGTTGTTGTAACTCTTCTTCTCGTATTTCCGTATCTGTAGACAGTAAAATAACTTGATGAGAAGCAGTAGGAAAATAACGTTCAACTAAATTATTACGATGAGAAGAATCAAGTCTACCTAATGGAGTATCAATAGCAATAGGTAAGTTACGTCCAGAAACCCTTGCTAACCCCCATAAAAATGCGATAGATAACAGTTGTTTTTCTCCTGCGGATAAACGATGTTTAGGGACAGTTTCTCCTTGAGGATTATAAAGGGATAAACTAAAGTTATGGGTATCAATAGCAACCCGATGAACCAGATCAGATTTATGAAGTAAATAACGGAAACATTCGGTTACTTCTCCTTCGAGTTTATTGAGTTTTTTGAGGGTTAATCTTTCCTTAAATAATTGTAAGGTATTTTGAACTTTAGCAGTAGATTTAATAATATGTTCATTGTTTTGTTTTTCTAATGCTTTATCGGTATAACTTTTCAAATCTTTAATTGTCATTTTTATTGCTTTTTCTGCTTCTCTAATACGTTTTTCTGCTAAGTTATATTGGGTCTGATAGTTAGCAGCTTCTTTTTGTGCATTAGTTAGTGCATCACTAAGTTTTTGATAGTCTTCTGGAGATGCAGAAACTTGTAATTTTCTCTCATTATTATCTAAGTCAATTTCTAATTTTTGCAAAGTTTCTAGTTGTTGTTTAGCGGTTTCTACTTGGGAGGTTAATTTATAGTCTAATAAAGTATTCAGTTGGTTTAATTCATCTTCTGTTATTCCCAAGCAATGATCAACATTACTTTGAGAAGTTTGGTTAATAGTTTCGTATTCTTGTTGCAAAAATGTTTGGATTTTTTTCAATTTTTCTTGAGTGAGTTCGAGGGTTTCTAAATAATTGATTAACTTTTGATCTCGTTGTTGCAAAACAGTTTTAGCCATGATAGCTTGTTGCTGCTTAACTTCTAATTCTCCTTGTTCTTTTGCTTCAGTTAGTAATGGAGTAATTAAAGCTAAAGGTAAACTGGTTGCTGCTAAGTTTACCATTTCATTTCGTTGCTGTTGTAATTTCTCTTTTAACTGGTCAATCGTTTGTTTTAGGGTACTACTTTCTGCTGCTATTTTACCCCCTTCTATTCTAAACCGTTCCGATGCTTCTTTTATTTTTTCATTAGCGCGTCTGAGTTGATTATCAATAGATGCTTTATCTTGTTCAGCATCAGCTTGTTCTTGCTTATAATGACTCAACTTAGATTCAATTTCTTCTATGGTTTTTAGTTGAGATTGACTGGCTAATTTTTTCCGTTTACGATTGACCAAAACCTCTAAATCTACTGCTAATTTTTCTACTAATTCTAATCCTAATAAAGACTGTATTGCTTCAATAACGCTGGTAGGTGGTATTTCTTGTTCAGCTAATTCTTTAACTTGTTCCCCATCGAATAAAAATAGGTTAGAAATACCCAAAGGTAGCAAGGTTTCGATAAATTCATCCCAAGTTTCAGCTAATGCTTTATCTGGCCAATCTGTGTCAAGAATACCTAAACTATCTTTACCATCTTTTAATTGGTTATTCCAGCGTCTAACAATACGTAGTTCTTTCCATTGATCGTCAATAAAATGTTCAAATGCTAATTCTATTCTAGTTTCTTCTCCTAATGGAGTTTTATTGTTAATTGCTTGAATCAAAAAATCGCTATAACTGAGATTATTACGGGTTGAACATTGTGCGCGTTGTCCATATAATGCGAGACGAATGGCATCCATAAGGGTTGTTTTTCCTCCTCCATTCATTCCCCCAATAAGAATAATAGGACGAGTTTCATTATCTTTTTCTGTACGTAAATTGATAATATTTTTACCAGCATAAGGACCAAAATTCTGTAAAACTAACTCAGTAAATAACATAAATAAACTAATAAAATTATATCTTGTTTTTATGATACTATTAAATATAGCACAGTTTCATTAGTAAGATATTAAGAAAATTAATCAAAAATGATTCTACAGGCACAGAATAATGAAATTGCCTAATCGAGACAGAATTAAAAAGGAGCAAATTGTTGAGAAATTAACCACCTATGCACTCAATTTTAATCATACGGATGGTAAGCATAAAGCACGTCTTTTTAAGGCTAAATTAGGCATTACTCTAAATAATCAAGACAAGCTAATAAAAGCAATTTTCGAGGCAGTCAATACTCAATCAGTCGCTTACAGTACAACCAGTCAATATGGAGATAAATATGTGATTGACTTTATAATGGAAACAGAGACAGGAATCTCAAAAATTAGAACTGCATGGATTCTTATTTTCCAGGAAAACTATCCTAGATTAACCTCTATTTATCCTATTCAATGAGGAAAGTAAAAAAATGAACTCTATTAAACTAAATGATACTATTGCACTTTTAGAGGATGTGAAAACTTGTCAGTTTATGACAGATAATCCTATTTTGTTACCAAAAGGACAAGTGGGGACAGTGGTAGAAATTTATAATAATGGAGAAGCTTATGAGGTAGAATTTTCAGATGAAAATGGACAAACATACGGGTTAGTTACCTTGAAATCTGAACAATTAATCTGTCTTCATTATGAGACACCTTGTTTAACTGTATTGTAAGGTGGGCAAAGTTTTTTACTTTATGGGTAATTGAAATAAATCTCTAATTTGCCCACCCTACCATTTTCCTCAATTACTTTAAGACATAATTAATCATAGATTTTCCTCATTTTCTGTGTTATCAATAGGTTGACCAAACTTAATTTTTCCCCAGGAGAGTTGTTTTTGGGGTTGTTTTTCTTCAGGGTTTAAACTCTTTTTGAGTTCTTCTTTCACTTTGTCAATATCTTCATTTGCGATCGCATTTTTTAGGTTGCGTTTTTGGTGTGCATTATCAATCGCATCATCTTGTGATCTTGAACTGGTTTCAAAGCATTTTTCTAAGTCACCATAGATACCCACACGACGAGATTTTGTATAAAATTGTCTTTCCGTATCTAATAGTTTAGCCATCAATTCTAAGTGCATGGTATCATCTTCACAAATCTCAGATAAAATGTCCCATTCATCGCTACCGAGTAAACTATGACCCACTCCTGGACGACTATCTATAAAAGGTTCCCCTGTCACTTCTTCATAAATGCGGGGTAAACTATCATCAAATTCGTGTTTTTCTTCTAACCATATTCGTCTAATTTCGCTTAATTCTTCTTGTGTAATTAAGGTAATATCTTTCATATCGTCTGGTGCATTTTTTCTCACTTTAACTTGCGCTTCTAATACCCGTCTTAACCAATGTTCTCGCCAATATTTTGTATAGGGACCGGGTACGGGTTCAATAGAAGTTTGACCATCAATATTCCGTTCAAATAGGTGAACAGTTCCCCATATACGTCTAAAGTCTCTTTTATCTCGATCATTTTGTATATCTAACTCCTTACGAACATCTATTAAGGGTTGTAACCATTCTTTTTCCTCATCATTTTGGATCATTGCTGCTAAAGACTTATCGCTATCCACTAGAGTACAAACCCAACAACCGAAACGAGAACTACCACAACTTGGTGTTGAGGTATCAATGACCAGAGGACACTCATTGTCCGCCGTAGCACCTTTATACATTGTAAATAAGTCTTTATTGCTATGTCCCCAAGGGTTTTCCCATTGCATTAAATATAACCACACTTCATCAGTTCGCCAGTCTTCAATAGGAGTATATAATGAAGAACTTGGTAGATGAGGATGTTTACAAAGGCGATCGCGTACTCTTCCCTGTTCTCGTTTTGTCATGATTGCTTCACGGTTTTGGCTTTCTGTTTTACGAGTTCCTAAAACTACGATAGCCTCACCATTAGCTCTAACAATATTACGAATAAAACGGTTAGAAGGATCAATTTTTAAACGAGGTGTACACCAACGAAAGTTATGACGAGGTGCTGGATATCCTTTTCCTATTAAACCAGTCCAATACGTTTGTGAAACTTCTGGACTCAGTAAATGGGGTTCAATAGGTAGCTGTTCTTGTTTTGCCTGTTTTTTCATCCTTTCGATAGACTTATTAACCCATGCAGAAACAAATGGGTTTTCTACTAAAGTGTCAGTGGTAATAACATAGATTTTTTTATGTCTTTTATTTAAAGGTAGTTCAGAAATAGCATTCCAAATTAATTGAACAATAGCACTACTATCTTTACCCCCAGAATAGCCAATGACAAGGGGAATATTATCAGCACAATATAACTCTTGTATCTCTTCTGTTAGTTTTTTTATATCTTTAATGAGTTCTGGAACAGTACGGGGCGGAAATAATGTTGTTTGAATATTTGTCATGTGTTTTCATCTCCTCTCAAAGTTTAAAATAATTATTATCTAAAAATATTTTGCCGATGCCATTGAATTGCTTCTAAACTCGGAAAATAAGTTGGTGAGTTAGGTAATAAAATTGTTTCACCTTGAAACTCTCTGATAGGTTTCGTATTGGGCGAGTCTTCAGAGAAATTATCAGAAATCAGAACTTGATAATTATTATCAATACTAAAAATTCCTCTATCAAAAGCCCAATGATGATTTTTACACAAGGAAATACCATTATCTATCTTGTTATCATAAAATTGTGCGAAGGGCTTGATATGCGCCCCATCTACAATACTTTGTGATAATGATTTAATAACTCTTAGCTGACACAGTGAGCAACGATAGTCATAAGCGTGAATAACCGCTTTACGAAAAAAGGAATCTCTTACTAAAGACTTTCTCATATAAAATTTTCTAGCTGTTTCTCGTTCTTCTACTTCTTTTGTTCCTGCTTCTTCAAAGGATTGATTAATTTCTAAAATTTCTTGTAATTCTTTTTGAGCAGCAGAAAACCAAACTTCTATTAAAGTATCGATTAATTCTTTTCTACTCTCTGGGTCTTGTATTAAAGTAAATAACTTTTTATCTAATGTTGCATATTCTACAGCTTGCTTGAGTTTATTTGTTGTTTTGGGTTGTAAACCGTTAAAATCTGGTTTAAATGTCAAATGCCAAAACCCTTTGCTTTGTAAGTGAAAGAAAGGATAATGCAACCCTCCTTTATATTTAGAATTAGAAGCTAAGATTTTCCAATACTTATCAAATGTTTCAATAAGTTCATCAGAAACTAAAATTTTATTTTCAATAATTATTTGTTGAGTAACTAAATCTATAATTGATAAAAGCAAAATAGGTTGATAGGGAGCATTTCCTTTTTTTTTAGTGCTACTAACATTTAAAGATGCAAAGTGATCACAATAATAACTTAAATTTTTTTGTTGTTGATTTTCGGTCATAGGTTTTAGTTTCAGATTTCAGTGTCACAAAAGTTAAACTAACTTAGTAATGCTACTCATAATTATCATAAGTATTGATAGATGTAATTCCGAGAAAACTAAGTAATTTCCTGGATTTCTATTAGTTTAACGCAAGATTATGATAGAAGGGTAGGTATTTACCGAAAATTAAGAATTATTATGTTTGATAGCCATATTGATAGTAGCGAACTGAGTCAAAATCTTAGACAGGTATTAGAATCTTATTTAGCAAAATTTTATCGTGAAAAATGTTACTTAGGGTTACGGTTTCGTCAAGGAAAACGAGACATGATCCAAATTAATGTACCTGCCCATGACTTGCCTATTCTACTACAAACAAAACATTCTGAAAATAACGACCCTGACTCTGGAAAAAACCGTCCAGAAGTACAAGGTCACGCCGAAGAAGTTAAACAATATGTTCTCAAACGTATTAAACAAGATAAACCTTGGATATTAGGAACCTTAACCGCTAATATTGATCCTAATTTAATCAAATTAATTGAAATCGCTAGAGGGCTGTGTTTAGTCGTCATTCCCAGAGGGATAAAGCTAGATATTACCGATGGACAACATCGAAAAAGTGCAATTCATGAACTGATAGAAAGTTCAGATGGCGAATTAATTGGAGATAATGATTTTCCCATTACGTTAGTCCTCGAAAAAGATTTTAACCAGTGTCAAACAGACTTTCGGGATATGGCACAAAGTAAGGCATTAGATAAGTCCTTATTATTATCTTTCGGAGAATTTGAAGGACGTATTGGTATCATGAAAACAATACAAGATGAAGTACCCATTTTTAAAGGAAAGACAGAAAAAATAAAAAATACACCATCAACTAAAAAGAAATTAATTTACACAAGTAATTATATTGTTAAATTGGTTAGTTGTGCCTTGGCTAATGATATTAATGCTGAACTGGAAAATTGGGATGTAGAACAATCATCCAATGCTTTAATGACAGCTTTAAATAAATTTTTTGCAGAATGTGAACAAACTAAACATATTTTTGAAACAGAAGTACAAGACTTAAGCGTGGAAGAAGTAGGAAACTTTAAAGAAGATTGTATCTTAGGTCGTTATGTGGGTTTAGAAGTTTTAGGCAAATTACTTTATTCAATCTATGATAAAACTAATAACAATTTTGATCATGATAAAGTACACCAACTTTCTCAAATAGACTGGTCGAGAAGAGGTCAGTTATGGACTGGTAATATTGTTGCTATTGACCCTAACCCGAAAAATCCTGCTAAACCTTATAAAATTTCTATGAGTATGAGTAGTGTTAAAATTGCAGTAGATAAAGTCAAAATTAATTTAGGTTGGATGTCACCACCTCCTAATCAATTTCAATTATATTAATAAAACAGTAGAGTAGGCAAATTGGAAACTTATCTGAGATGATAATCATGTAGAAAACTTTGCCCACCCTACAAAAGTTCTGAAACATCCAAACTTTGTAATTTCCCCTTCCAATTATTATGATAATCAACTAATAATAATCTCCCAAACTTCCCTAAACGTAACAATAACTGATCTAACTTTTCATCATCCTTATTAGCTTCTAAATAATAACTAACTTCTTGCCAATAAGACAAAATAAAATCAAACCTTTCTGTATCATCTCCTAACGAAACATTCCCTAATAACTCAACCGTTGCTTGATACAGTTGATATAACGTCAATAATTTATCTGATGTTTTGGGTATTCTATCCCCTTCCAAATAAGTATAATCATTAAAAAAACTGACCCCTTTAACCACCCTTTTAACCATCGAAGCGATCGCATCTCGATTATCATAGAGAATAGTTAAACTAAGAGGTAACTTAACTCCCCAATGGTTAAGATCAATAAACACCTGTTGACACTGTTCTAACCCCGTATCAATATATAAAATAACGGGTATGGTTTCATATTTTAACTGAGGGTTCGCTTGTAAGGCCATTTCCAACGCAACCCGACGATGTAAACCATCATGTATCCTCAAACTCCCCTCCATCGAAATACGCAAACGGCCTAACTTTCGCATTTCAGCCACCTCTCCCACTGCTTCAAAGGTTGTATCAGCGTCAATACTAGCAGTAATAGCAGACAATATATAATCTTGAGGATTTTCTAAAATATATTGACAAATTTTCCTTAATCTGCTTTTATTTAACCGTCGCTGACTCCGTTGAAAAGGAGTTAGTCTCTCATCAGGTAACGGAAACAACTTCGGAAGTATACCCAAAGGACACATCGAAACATAATACTCCCGTTCTCCTTGTATTCCCCGAATCACTGGTAATACATACTCAAACCCCATCATCTCCCCCAACTACAATTAAAAACACGGCTATTATAATCTGAAACTTGTATAAAGTTTTTAAAAACCTAACTAAAGTTTAATAAAATTACAGTAGGGTTTGAAAATGAAAAATGTATGATAATATTTGTAAATTCTTAGTCGAAAGTTTCCCAGAAGACTTTGCTACCTGGTTACTCGGTGAACCGATACCCTTAACCACCCTAAGTCCCTCGGAATTATCCTTAGAACCCATTCGGGCTGATGCTTTAATATTACTATCATCGCCTGAAGTGGTGCTACATTTAGAATTCCAGACTAAACCTGACGAGACTATTCCTTTTCGGATCTTAGACTATCGGGTAAGAGTTTATCGGCGTTTTCCTGACAAACAAATGCGTCAGGTGGTTATCTACCTAAAACCCAGTACATCTGAGTTAGTGCAACAAAAGGTCTTTGCTATCCCCAACACCCGACATCAATTTGAGGTCATTCGTCTCTGGGAAATACCTACCGAACAACTGCTAAACTCATCAGGGTTATGGCCTTTAGCTGTGTTAAGTCAAACTGACCATCCTGTTAATACCTTACAGGAAATTGGGCAAAAAATCGACAGCCTAGACAACCTTAGACAACAGAGTAACATTGCGGCATCAACCGCCATTCTTGCTGGTTTATTATTAGAAGAAGCGGTAATCCAAACTATTTTGAGGTCAGAAATCATGAGAGAATCTGTCATTTATCAACGCATTGAATCGGAAGGAATTCTTAAAGGAAAACAAGAGGAAGGTACTTCTTTAATCCTTCGTCTACTCAAGCATCGTTTTACCACAATTCCTGCTGAAATAGAAGCTAAAATTCACGATTTACCCATCGAAAAACTAGAAGAATTAGGAGAAGCATTACTCGATTTTCAATCAGAACAGGACTTAATTAATTGGTTTGAAAATTAAGCGAGAAACTTGTAGGGTGGGCAATGCCCACCTTACACTTATCCGTAGGGTGAATAGTGCATCGCCCTACCGAAAATAATAAAGTATAATTATGAACATGGATCAAGATCTTACTCGTCAACTAAAACAGCAAAAAACCGAAGAAAAACAAGCTCTTGCTTTACTATTAGAACCCTATTTATCCCATCAAGAGAAACTTTTTGTTCAAAAAACCCAGATGGGAATGGCTCAAAGTTATCTTGGATCAGTTACCCTAGAATGGTTAGCGAGTCGGGTTTATTTTGCCTTACAATTGCCTTTATTTCGCCGAAAATATGACCAAGATACTCATAATATTATCCGTGATTCTGAAACCATAGAAGAATTACAACAACGTCCTTTAGATTGGTCAAGACAAGCACATTTAGCCCAATATTTAGCTGTTCTTAAAAATCATAAGTTTCCTCCTATTTTAGTGGTCATTAGTCAAGATTGGGTTAATGATCCTACTGCACCTGAATGGGATACTAATTGCCGTGCAAAAGTAAGTGTTGATGACTTCCTGTCCTTAGATAAAAATGATAGTATTGGTTTGTTAAATATTGGAAAAAATTATTCAATTTTTGCTCTAGATGGGCAACATCGATTGATGGGAATTCAAGGATTAATGGAGTTACTAAAAACAGGAAAGCTAGAAGTTTACAATAAAGGAAAAAAAGCCACAGGAAACCCCATTAAACTTGATGATCTAGTTGAAGAATACGATCTAGATCCCATCGCTTTGCAAAATTTAGCTAAAGAAAAGATCGGTATTGAAATTATCCCCGCAGTTATCAAAGGAGAAACCTACGAAGAAGCGAGAAGACGGGTCAGATCTGTGTTTGTTCATGTTAACCGCATGGCTATTTCTTTGAGTAAAGGACAGTTAGTTTTATTGAATGAAGATGATGGTTTTGCTATTGTTGCTAGACGACTCGCTATTACTCACCCACTACTAAAAGATCGAGATGAAAAAAACTGGAATTCTCGGATTAATTGGGACAGTGCAACCATCGCTAATAAATCTACTGTTTTAACCACATTACAAGCATTACAAGATATAGCAGAAGGGTATTTAGAATATAAGTTACCCCATTGGAAAAGTAAAGATAAAAAGAACTTAATTTCGTTACGTCCCGACGATAAAGAAATAAAAGAAGCATTAACATTATTGTCTGAACTGTTTGATGGATTAGCTAGTTTGCCCAGTTATCGTCAATTAGAACAAGGGGTAAAAACGTATGAATTAAGACGATTTACCCATGACAAAAGAGGAGGGGAGGCTAGTTTTTTATTTCGTCCTGTAGGACAAATAGCCTTAGCACAAGCTTTAGGATTTTTAGTATTTAGCAAAAAAATTGCTCTGAAAACTATCATCAATAAATTAATTTACTTTGATGAAATTGGAGGTTTTAGCTATATGGATACTTCCCAATCTATTTGGTATGGGGTTCTTTATGACCCAATGAAAAAACGTATACAAGTATCAGGTAAAAAATTAGCCAGTCGTTTGTTAATCTACTTATTGGGTGGCGTTACAGATGACTTAGAAAAAGCAGAAATACGTAGGGCATTAGCTGAAGCGAGAACTATTAAAGATGCTGCTACTAATGAAGAGAAAACTATTGATTTTCAAGGGAACTTTGTCAACCCCAAAAAAGTTGGCTTGCCTGATATTTTAGTTGATAATGAATAAGAATTGTGCCATGATGATTAATAAATAGATATTGATATTGTTTTAATATGAATACAGATACTATTTTTCAACTTCTGCAACAATCTTTTCGAGTTGGGGTAGGTTTAACCGCTTCGGTTTTAGAGACCCTTCAAGATCCTCAAAAACGAACTCAAACCTTATCTGAACTGCAACAAGAAATTGCCCAAAAAATGGAGGAATGGGCAGAAAAAGGAGAAATAACTGAACAAGAAGCCCGTGAATTTCTCAATCAATGGTTAAATTCTCAATCATCCTCGAAAACCCCTCAAGGATCACCAGTTTCTTCAACCAAAACTAAAGCTGATGTTGGCCAAGAAATTCAACAACTGACGGAAAAAATTATCACTCTCAGACAAGAACTTGAAGAGTTAAGAGAGAAAAAAAAGTCTTAAACCTTTAAAAATAAACGTTTAAGACGATTAGGGTTAATAATGTATGGTTTAGTCATTAGACCAAGTTTCTGAACTAATGAGATCACCAATGCGATCGCGTAATAAATACTCAAATTTTTCTAGTTCGTGTTCAACCCAGATCCATTCCCTCGCCGGAATATAATCGCATAAAATCGAGATGGGCTGTTGACGAGTGATCAAACCCCGATCAACCAGATGACGGGCTTCTTGTTGTATAAAATCGATAGAATAACGAGAAAAAGTAACAGGAGATTGTGTGGAAAGATTCATAAGTAGAACACCAAACCAGTAAATGTTAAGACCCTGACTCTTAAAATGATTAAACTTACAGAGAAAAGCTGCAAAGTCTTTTTGTATTCTTCATTACATTCTCTACCTAATTGTGTCAGGAAGTGCATAAATTTCCGTTTTCCTTTAGAATTACTTCCTTAAACATAATTGAAGCCCTAATCTGGGGATTAGGACTCAATTAATATATTCAAAAAGGTTTACTGGTAACAAGGTATAATTTTGTTGCTTATAGAACAATCAGGTCTGTCAAAATGATCAAAATCGTTGTAAGATAAGGCTTTAGTCATTCTCCCAACTTTCGCAAGCCATGAGATCCCCAATCTGATCCCGTAACAAATATTCACATCTTTCTAGTTCAGTTTCAACACAAACCCACTCGCGAGGAGGAATAAACTCACATAGAACATAAAGAGGTTGCTGACGACTGACAACACCAGTATCGACTAAATGACGGACTTCGTCTTTGATCATGCTAATAGTGTAGGTAGTAGAAGGGACTGAAGGAGACGGTAGGGTAATCGGACTCATAGAAACTCACCAAATAGACTAGGAAGGCTTACTGTTTACTATAATCTAATTCTCACTAATAATAAAGTCATTTTCTGCTGTAACAAAGAATACATTTTGTATATTTCTTTCTGAAGCCCCGTTATATCGAGGTTTACAGGATGTTAAAAAATGTTACAGACTTGTTTCCTCAAAGTTTAGGGCGATCATCATATTTTCACCCCGTCACCCCCACACCCCACACCCCACACCCTACACCCTACCCCCTACTTAACCCTTTGCTTAAGAGAGATAATCATCACAGAAAAATAGGAAAGGGAGAGATGAGGATGATGACGTAAGTTGCGATAGATTTTTTCTTCAGGTTGGGTTGCCCGTTCTACAACGAAAGCGTGATCTATCAAATTGATGCTTTCTAACTTCTGCCAAACTTGAGGATAGACTGAACTGACTTTCAATAAAACAATAACATCAGCCCAACTTAAAACCTGGTCCAACTCAGCCACATTGTATAAAGCAGGGAGAATGGCTAAATTTTGAGAACGAAAGGTTAGAGGAATGCCTAACACTGAAGCAGCGGCCATGGGAGAAGAAACGCCAGGAATGGTTTGTATAGTAACTTGAGGATAATTTTTTCTAAGGGTTTGGGCAAGATAGGTAAAGGTACTATAAAAACTTATATCCCCTTCACAAGCAAACGCCACATCCATTCCTTGATCGAGATATTGCCATACCGTTTCTGCTGCTTCGGTCCAAGCTTGTTGTAGCTGCTGTTCATCTTGAAGATAGGGAAAATAAAGAGGTAGCTTTTTTTGCTGTGGGGTTATCCAACGGGCAATAATTTTCTCAGCTAAACCTTGTTTCTGGTTAACCCCTAGAGGAAAGGCAATAACAGGAACTTGTTGCAATAACCGTTGTCCTTTAATGGTAATTAATTCTGGATCACCAGTTCCCACACTCACCCCATATAACCTTCCCACTCCTTTTTCCGTCAAAATTCATCTAACTCCTAATTAAACACCCAGTATCTTTTGATAGTTGCTCATTTTTGACAACTTTTTTCTAAAAAGAAAATTAAGATTTATCAAAAATAATTAAGAGTATAACAAAATATCAAGCTAATCTTTACTAAAGAGTTATCCTGTTGACCACAGAAAAGTGATGAGTTGTGTTAGCCTATGGTTAGATTTGGGCAATAACAGTTAAGATGGAAGAAGTTTCTAAGAAAGAGAATAACTATAATCAGTTAATTTTCGATAATTTGACTGATTTAATTAGTTTTCATACAAAAGAAGGGATTTATTTATATATTTCTTCCTCCTGTGAGTCCTTGTTAGGGTATGATAAGAAATTCTTTGTTGGACAATCAGCGGAAGTCTTATGCCATCCTGAAGATTGTGATAGGATTAAACAATTTTATGAGCAAATAAAACAGCGATGGAATATTGAGCCTATTACCTATAGAATACGTCATCATAAGGGGCATTATATTTGGTTAGAAACCTCAGCTAAAGTCATTTTTAATCAAAAAACAGGAGAAATTAAAGAAATTTTCTGTATCTCTCATGAAGTAACCCAACAAAAGCCAAATCAACAAAATATCAAAAGCTATCAACAACCTCATACATTCATTTTAGATAACTTACCTGATTTAGTAACAACCCATAGTCAAAAGGGAATGTATCAATATGTTTCCCAGGTTTCTTATCAGTTATTAGGGTATTTTCCTCAAGCTTTAATTGGTCGATCCATAGCCTCATTTTGCCATCCTCAAGATCATCCTCTAATTAAACAATTTTATCAAGAATTACAACAAAAAAAATCCTCAGCTTCAGTCATTTATCGGATGGTACATAAAGATGGTCATTACCTATGGATAGAAACTTTAGGAAAAGCGATTATTCATCCACAAACAGAAGAAATTAAAGAGATATTATGTGTGTCCCGTGATATTACTAAAAGGAAGCAGATAGAAGAAGCTTTAATTCAAGCAGAGAGACAATATTACAAAATTTTTGAAAAGAGTAATCAAGGAATTTTTAAACTGAGTCCTGACGGTTATTTTTTAGACGTTAACCCTACTTTGGCACAACTTTATGGTTATGATAGTCCCCAAGATTTATTAAATAATATTCATGATCGGGCTAATCAACTTTATGTGGAATCCCAACATCACGAAACTATTTTAAACATTTTAAAGACCGATGGGGAGATCATCAACTTTCCATCAAAAATTTATTGTAAAAATAAACAAATAATTGATGTTGAAGAAACAATTTGGGCTGTTTATGACCAGTGTGGCAAAATTATTTATTATCAAGGAACTGTCCAGAAAATTACGAATAATATTCAAGCCAAAGATCAATTAGCAAGAATTAAATTAAGAGATCCGATTACTAACTTACCAAATCGTCACTGGTTTTATGAACATCTAGACAGTATTTTATTAGAGTCTATCGAGTCCCATAGTCATTCCCTAGCCATTCTTGTCATTCATTTAGACAACTTTCAATTATTAAATAAGAGTTTAAATATTACCCAGGATAGTGACTTACTTTCCCAAATGACCCGACGACTACAAAGTAAACTAAGAGCAGAAGATATCTTAGCACAACTAGGAGAAAATGAATTTATTCTTTTAGTGAAAAATCAATCAGTACGAGAAATTACTTTAATTGCTAAACGGATTTTAGACATCATTCGCTTTCCTTTTGAAGTAGGAAATAATAAAGTATTTGTTCGAGTGTATATTGGCATCAACTTAAACAAGATTAAGTATAAGAAAGCAGAAATTATGGTTCGGGATGCTCAGTTAGCGATGTATCGAGCAAAAGCACAAGGGAAAGAAGATTATGCCATATTTAATTCTCAAATTAAAGCCGATGCTTTAACCCGTCTTCAATTAGAAACTGACCTGAGACAAGCCATAAAAAATAATCAACTGTCCTTATATTACCAGCCTATTGTTGAGTTAAATACTGGTTATTTAAGTGGATTTGAAGCCCTAGTAAGATGGCAACATCCCATTAAAGGGAAAATTTCCCCAGTAGAATTTATCCCCATTGCAGAAGAAACTGGACTGATTAATTCCATTGGTTGGTGGGTATTAGAGCAAGCTTGTTATCAATTACAAACATGGCAAAACTTAAACACAAAAATCGAGAAATTAGTGATTAATGTTAATGTATCAACCCAACAATTAAAACAAGAACAATGGGATGAAAGACTGAATCAATTGTTAAAAAATACTGGGATTCAAGCAACACAGTTAAAACTCGAAATTACTGAAAGTTGTTTATTAGAAACTGTCCAGGATGAAACCCGAAGAGTCAGACAGTTAAAAAACTTAGGATTAGGGTTATGTATTGATGATTTTGGCACTGGTTATTCTTCCTTAAGTCGTTTATATGAATTTCCCATTGATACCTTAAAAATTGACCGTTCTTTTATTAGTAAATTAGGAATTTCTGATAAAGCAATTGTGCCGATGATTATCAATTTAGCCCATACGTTAGGGATGACTGTAGTAGCAGAAGGAATTGAAACCCGTGAACAGTTTAATCAATTACAAGGGTTAAATTGTGAATTAGGACAAGGCTTTTTCTTTGCTAAACCCATGACGAGTGAACAAGCAACCCACTGGGTTACACAAGAAGGGGTGTCATCCATCAAAAACTTGTCTTGAACTCATATCTTGCACCTTCGATAAAATTTGCTAGTGGTGACAGGGAACAGGGAACGGGGAATAGGCAATAGTGTTTCATTTTATAGCAGTACAAAAAAATATTATGACATTATCGTAAGGTAGGGAGTGCATCGGCCTATAATGTTTTGCAATTTTATAAACCTCCTAACCATAATACGTAATGGTATATCTGAACTTCTGAACTCCCGAACTCCTAACTCCTAAAACTAGAAGAGTTTGTACCTCACAAGTATGGGAACCGCTATAGTATAATCGTTCGACTTAGAAGACATCACTTAGTGCTTTCATTGATAGCTAAAGGTAAAATAGCACTACTACCGATCACTAGACCATCAAGGGCATTAAGAGGCGTAACGTGTAGAAGATTTCTCAGTCCAGGAGTGGCTAAAGAAACCCATTGAAGAGCCATAGAACCACTTAGAGCAGCCGTTAAATAAGGGTTATGGGGAAGTCGTTGGGAAAGTAACGGGTTAGAAGACCGACAACTAAGAGCGTGTAGCAGTTGTCCACTGACCAAACTCATAAAAGCGACGGTACTAGCTTGGGGACTGATGCCATAACGTCCGATCCCGTAACCGTATGCTGCTAAAGCACTAACGGATAATGTGCTAGACTCAACAACAATTCGTTGAAAATCAGACCCCTTGATAATGGGTTCATTGGGAGAACGAGGGGGAATACTTAAAACATCGGGTTCAGGGGCTTCTAGGGCTAAAGCTAATCCCGGAAAGATATCGGTGACTAAATTAAGCCAAAGTAACTGCATTGCATTAAGGGGCTGTCCTAACCCACCCACATTAGCCAATAACATGACAATAATTTCGCTGAGGTTGGTGGCTAGAAGAAAATGAACCGATTTGCGAATATTGTTATAAATGGTACGTCCTTGACTAACGGCGATAATCATGGTTTCTAGGTTATCGTCTTCAAGAACCACGTCTGCGACTTCTCGTGCCACATCGGTTCCAGTATGACCCATAGCGATACCCACTTCAGCTGCTTTGAGGGCAGGAGTATCATTGATACCATCCCCTGTCATCGCCACCACTAACCCTCGGTTTTGTAAGGCTTGGACAATCTGTAATTTGTGGGTAGGACTGATGCGTGCAAAGATATGCACCTGTCCTGATAAACCCACTAATACTTCTGGAGAAAGATCCATTAGTTCCGTAGAATCAAGAATTTTTAGCGGTTGACCTTGGCTAAGATTCAACTTTTTACCAATGGCATAAGCAGTGGGACTTTGATCCCCAGTAATCATCAGGGTATTAATTCCCGCTTGGTGAAAATTAGCAATGGTTTCTTCAACGCCTGAGCGAATGGGATCAGCCATACCCACGAGTCCTACCCAAATCAGATGGGAGACAGGTAAAGATTCAACGTCTGTGGTTTCTCCCTGCCCATAAGCGATACCTAACACCCGCAAGGCTTGGGTAGCCATGCGCTCATTTTGCTCTAAGATAGCTTGTTTATCTGCCTGACTTAAGGGGATGAGTTGACCGTTTTGTATCCGAGTTGAACACCGTTCTAAGACTTCTGCTGGGTTGCCTTTAACGGCCATCAAATAGATTGATTGATCAATACGATGTACCGTTGCCATGAAATTATGTTCTGTGGAACGATGGTAAGTTAACAGGCGAGGATATTTTTGTTGGAGTTCTTCTACCTCTATACCTGCGGCGATCGCCATTTCCATCAGGGCATTTTCCGTCGCAGAACCATCCAAGACATAAGTATCGTGGTGATGGTAATGGATCTGACTATCGTTGCAAAGAACTGAAATATGAATGAGTTTTAATAATTCATCGCAACCATAAGGATTAATGTCCTGGTTATCTGACCAAAAATGACCATCCTCTAGGTTAATTTCTCGACTATCCCAACAGACTTTCAATACCGACATTCGATTAGCGGTTAAGGTTCCTGTTTTATCGAGGCATAAAGCCTGTATAGAACCAAGGGCTTCAATGGCTTCTAACCGACGAATCAGGACTTTTTGTTGACGCATATTGAGGATGCCCAAAGCCAAGGTGGTAGTAGCTACAGTAGGTAAGCCTTCGGGAACAGCAGCAACCGCTAAGGAAATGGAGGTTTTCACCATTTCTAATAACCCATAGCCCCGTAATAAACCAATGCCAAAGACTAGACCACAAACCCCACTAGACAGCCAGACCAGTTGTCCTCCAGCCTGTTCCAGTTGTCGTTCTAGGGGGGTAGAGGGATGACTGGTTTCTCCCACCAAAGCTTGTATTTTCCCCATTTCCGTTAAATCTGCGGTGGCTACCACCACCCCTTTTCCTTGTCCCCCAGTGACAAAGGTTCCCCGATAGACCATATTATCCCGTTCAGCCAAAGGAACTGTATCTTGTTGGGTAGTAAGGGTTTTCTGTTGTTTGCGAATGGGCAGACTTTCCCCAGTTAAGGCTGATTCATCTAAGGTTAAGCGATCGACTTCAATTAAGCGAGCATCCGCAGGAACATAAGATCCTGGTTGCAAAAGTAAAAGATCCCCTGGGACGAGATTTTGGCTTTCAATTTCAATTAATTTCCCGTCTCGAATGACCCAAGCGGAAGAATTGACAAAGTTTTTTAGAGACTTAATAATACGTTCTGATTGACTCTCAGTGGCATAGCCTAAGATAGCGTTAATAGTGACAACACCCATGATCACAAAAGCATCAGCAATGCCTCCCGTTAGCACAGATAGCAAAGCTGCACCACTTAAGAGGGCAACGGGAACGGACTTAAAGTAGTCAATAAAAATGCTTAATCCTGAACGGGGTGGGGTTTCTGTGAGGGCATTAAGGCCATATTTTGTCAGGTTAGCTTGCACTGCCTGACTGGATAATCCTGTTTGTTTTGAGGTGTTAAATTCTAAGAGAATTGTCTCTATTCCTTGGAGATGCCAAGCACTCGATGAGGTAAGAAAAGACTCCCCTGGCCTTGTCATGAGTTCGATGGATGCTTGGGGATGTTGACGATACTGTTCAACCAGTTGGTTGACCACTTTAGCAATTTCAATGACTTTTTTGCGAGGATTGAAGTAGATGAGAATATTGCCCGTAACCGAGTTAGCGTGAACTGAGTTAATATCTTTCTTTAGGGACAAATGAAACTCTAAATACCGTTTTAGCTTTTGTGAATAGAGTAGTCCTTGAACTTTACACCGACATCTTCCTTTGACAGTTTTGTGGAGAATTCTGATCAAAGAAAGTTCTCTTTGATGATTATGTTTGATTGGGTGTGGTTTGTTCATCAATCTTTATCAATCCTTCTTACTACGATCTTAGAAGAATTCAAGAGTAATACCAGTTCTCAAAAATAACTAGAGATATCTAGTTTGGGGTGTGGGGTGTAGGGTGTAGGGTGTAGGGTTAAATTCCTTTTATAGCCTACCCTATTCAATTTACCCCTCGCAACCACAACTTAAGTCTCTAATAACTTTTGACATTTGATATAACTTATTCCAATTAGAGATAAAACTTGATATATAGCATTTCCTGGACTCATGAGGTACACCTAATATTCAACTCCTGAACTCCCGAACTCCGAACTCCGAACTCCTAGAACTAGAAGAGTTTGTACCTCACAAATATGGGAACTGCTATAATGTTTCTCCGACTGTTGTGAAAAGGGCTTCATGTTAACAGCATCTCGCATAGAACCCAACGCAGCGAAAACAATCCACCACTACAACAATTTTTCCAGTTCCATCTAGCACTTCTGCTACTTTTTCTCTAACGGAACTTGTTTCTATTCTAATTAGCCATCACCTTCAGCGATCGCTTGGGGTTGACTTCTTTCTTCAGCCAATTCAGCTAAAGATTCAGCAACGATATCTTCAAAGGTTTCACCCACATTAGCAACGACTCCTTTGCCTTTTTCATAGAGGACAACCCCTCCTTTAATGGTTGCTTTAGCAATAGGTTTAGCTGCTTTACCGGCCGCCGGAATTAACACGGGAAGGAGAACAATAGCGGTAATTCCAGGAATACCGAGGTCTTCGGCAATATCTTTAATATCGATGTGAGGAACCAAATCTTTAAGTGCCATAATTGTTACCTCTTTAACTCTTTGATAAACTCCTCTTTACCTTTTACTTCTAGTGTAGCTCAGTTTAGTTTAACCGTTAGACTTTGGCACTTAAGATTAGCTAATTCGTCCAGTTTTTTTATATAACTTAATATATTGTGGTTTGGGAATTGGCTATTAGAATTGACGGCGAAGCCACCATTTTTCTGCTTCTACCGCCCAAAAAACCACTGTACTCAAGAGTAAACATAACAGTAAATCCTCTAAGGATAAAGCAGTCGTTTGGAAGAGATTTTGCCAGAAGGGGAAATAAATAATGCCAATTTGTAAGGCAATGGTTAAAATAACAGCCACAATCAAAAAAGGATTAGAAAAGAGTCCAATTTTCCATACAGCATAGCGTTCTGACCGAATAGCCAAAGCATTACCCATTTGAGAGAGGGTGACAATGGTAAAGATCATGGTTTGCCATCCAGGGTTATCATGTTGCCAATAGTAGTAACCCGTTCCCAAAGAAACAATCCCCATTAATAAACCTACCCAGATAATTCGCCAACCTAAACCCCGACTAAAGATATTTTCTGTGGGAGGATAGGGAAAACGGTGCATAATATGTTTTTCAGCCGATTCAACCCCCAACGCTAAGGCCGGTAAACCATCGGTCATCAAATTAATCCAGAGAATTTGCAACGGTAACAAGGGTAAGGGCATTCCCAGGAAAAAAGCCACCAACATCACCCAAATTTCCCCAGAATTACTACTAAACATATAAAAAATAAACTTGCGAACATTATCATAAATAATTCGCCCTTCCTTAACCGCAGCGACAATGGTGGCAAAATTATCATCTAATAACGCCATATCAGCCGCCTCTTTGGCCACATCTGTCCCACTCACCCCCATAGCAATGCCAATGTCTGCCTTTTTCAAGGCTGGGGCATCATTGACCCCATCTCCGGTCATGGCAACGATTTGCCCCTGTTGCTGCCACGCTTCGACGATTTGTAGTTTTTGTTTGGGGCTAACTCTAGCATAAACGGAAGTCTGCAATACGTTTGCTGTTAATTCATCGGCGTTAAAACAGGATATGTCTTGTCCTGTCAAAATCCCTCCATTAACCATCATGCCCAATTCCCTAGCGATATGTTGCGCCGTTAGGGGATGATCTCCTGTAATCATCACAGGGCGAATACCGGCTGTCATACAGGTTTGTACCGCTTCTTTAACTTCTGGGCGAATGGGGTCACTCATGGCCATCAACCCCACAAAAATTAAATCCTGTTCGATATTCATTCGGTGGTCGATATAGGAGGACAAATGGGGACGAAACCCTAACCCTAACACCCGACTGCCTTGTGCCGCTAATTCATCATTGCTATCTTGAATCCAACTTTGCCACACTTCTGTTAAAGGTTCGGGATGGTTATTAACCCAAACTTCTGTACAAATATCCAAAAGACTGTCTACTGCCCCTTTGGTAAAGGCGATATAGGCCATTCCCCCTAACTCCTGATGCCACTTCCAGGGTTGTTGTAGCAGTTCAGGCCAACAATGGCGATCGCTGGGAACTCGATGGAGGGTGGTCATACGTCGACGTTGGGCATCAAAAGGAATTTCTGCGACTCTAGGAAATAAGGGTTCTAACTCGGCTTTTGTCAGCCCTAAATTAGCTGCTACAGTGATTAAAGCCCCTTCGGTGGGTTCTCCCACCACATGGAACAGTTGGGGATTATCTGAGTCAACTTCCAGAGAAGCATCGTTGCATAAGGCACTTCCTAACAATAACCACACCAGTTGCGGTTGTTTTTTTAAGAAGAAGGGTTGTTGTTGACGCAGATCGAGATCATGGCCATCTCGCAGCAATTCCGAGGTGAGGTTTAACCGTCGTCCCACCACATCTAAAACATTAACAGTCATGCAGTTTTCTGTTAGGGTTCCCGTTTTATCGGAACAAATAACCGTGACTGACCCCAAGGTTTCCACGGCGGGCAATTTGCGGATTAAAGCACCTCGTTTGAGCATTCTTTGTGATCCCAAGGCTAAAGCAATGGTAACAACGGCTGGAAGTCCTTCTGGAACCGCAGCAACCGCTAAACTGACGGCGGTGAGAAACATGACTTTTAACCCTTCTCCTTTGAAGAGTCCCAGACCAAAAATAATCACCACCAGGATCACAGAAGCGATTAATAATTGTTGTCCTAACCGTTGTAGTCGTTGCTGTAGGGGGGTTAATTCAGCCTCAACTTTTTGCAATAATTTGGCAATTTTTCCCAGTTGGGTCTTCATTCCTGTGGCGACGACGACCCCATAACCCCGTCCATAGATAACGAGGGTTCCCATATAAGCCATATTAATGCGATCGCCTAAAGGGATTTTTTTTTCGGTTAAGGGGTTAACGCTTTTATGGACGGCTTCGGCTTCTCCGGTTAAAATCGATTCTTGAATCCGTAGATTGGCCACTTCCACCAGACGAATATCCGCAGGGACAATATTACCGTTTTCGAGGTTGACTATATCCCCTGAAACCAGTTCTGAAGCACGAATTTCGTACCAATGTCCCTCACGGCGCACTTTAACTTTAGGAATAGCGATGGTTTTCAGGGCGGCCATGGCTTTTTCAGCTTGATATTCTTGACTAAAGCCTAACAAAGCGTTGAGAATGACGATAATGAGGATCACCACTGCTTCTTTGTAGTCTCCTAGTAAAGCAGAGATGAGGGCCGCGGCCACCAGCAGCAGGACTAAGGGTTCGCTTAATTGTTCCCAAAGAATGCGCCAAGGGGATTTTTGCGGTTGTTCTTGTAGTGTGTTGGGTCCGTTGGTTTCTAAGCGATGAATGGCTTCATCATGGTTGAGTCCCCAACTGCGATCGCTCCCTAATTTCTTGAGAACGGTTTCAATATCCAGTTTGTGCCACTTACTCATTTTCCTAAGTTTTTGTTATTTAGTTATTAGTAATGAGTTTAAAGGGATAAGTAATAAGTATTAATTTAAAGTTATTTTGCAATTAATTGAGATTTAATAATTATGCTGAGCTTAGTTAAAATCTCAACCCCAAAAGTAACGATAATTCCTGACTGTATTATATCTAATTAATCTTAAAAAATTCAATTAAATTAAGTTTAATCTTTTTAACTGATAACTGATCCCTGATTCATCCATAACTGAACTTTTCCCCCTTGACAACTACTAACCAATGTTTGTCCATCTTGGCTAATGGCGATCGCTTCTATCCCTTGTTGATGAGCGTTCCAGCTAGATAATAAGTTTCCTGTTTTCAGATCCCAAAGATAAATTATACCCGTTTCATCACCAGCCAATAGATAACAATCATACAAACGAAAAGCGCGTAAACTTCCTAAATGTCCTGTCAATGTTTTTAATAACTTTCCTGATTTCAAATCCCATAATTTAATGGTTTTGTCGGCACTTCCACTGATAATTGTTTGTCCATTTTCCCCAATAACTAAAGTCGTAATAAAATTTTCATGACCTGTTAAAGTTTTGATTAAACTGCCTCTTTTCAAGTCCCAAATTCTTAAGGTTTTATCTATACTACCACTGATTAAAATTTGTCCATCGGGACTAATCGCTAAACAAGAAACGGGTTGTTTATGTCCAAATAAAGTTAATAAAGATTCTCCTGTTAAGAGACTCCATAGCTTAATTTTATGACTACCACTAGCAATAAAAGAACGATTTCCTAAATGGATTGCTAGAGCTTGAATTGGTTGTCGATGACCGAATAAAGTCCGATAAATTTGACCAGTTGATAATTTCCAAATTTTAATATAACTCCGTTTATCTGTAATTTCACTACTCGCTAAAAATTGCCCATTTTCACTTAAAGTTACTGCTGAGAGTTGACCTGAATATCTTCCTAAATCGTACTTTAAATGTAATGTAGATTTTTGAGTATTATAATGCCATACTTTTAAAGAATTATGTTCTCTTTGACTGATGAATTGATATCCTCTCTTGTCAATTTTTAAAGATAATACTTTCTCAGAAACGGTGCTGATCGTTCGTTGTAATTGAAAATAATTAAAGTGAGATTTGGTAACAATTTTATTAGTTGGTTCTGTTGTTAAATCTTTGATAAATTTCCTAATTTCTTTGGTTTTTTCTTGTTCAGTTAAATCCTGTAAACACTGTTTTAGATGGTTTAAGTAGTCTTGATCTCGTTGGGAGAGACTATGACGAATCACCGCTACAAGATCAGGAGATAAAGTGTCTATATGTTGATGCTGTTGTCGCCAACAATTAAAAGAATAAATAAGGGGTTCAATCGCCCAAGTTTGACCTGGCCAGTGCATAAAACTTTCAGCTAATTTTAAGGCTAATTCAGGTACATCATGGGGAGATTCATGACCTAAAACTGTCAAAATATCTTCATATAAGGAGAGCGTTATATTCAAGAGATCGGGTTTAGATTGAAACTGAGGACAACTCTCTTCTAAAGAGAGTAACCACATAGGTAAATGGGGAGGAATATTATCATTGATTAGATAATGAATGTCTGCTAACCAACCCCCTAATAAACAGTAACAAATGCTTAAAATTTGACACAATGATTCATAATCTTGTTGATCAAACTGATAATTTACTTTTACTTGCTCTATTTTAATTCCTTTTTTTTCTAAACTTTCCAATTCTTCAAATATTTGATAATTTTCTTCACAAATTCCCCCTAATCTTTGGATATCTTCTCTAGATTTTCCTAATTTTAATAGCTGATTTCGAGTTTCTTGCCATTGTTTAACTCTTGTTTTAACTAATTCTAGCAAAAAGTTTTGATAATCTAGGGCAAATATCTTAGTATAATAATATTGTTTAGCATTCTTTCTCCAATACACCAAATTAAACTTAATATTCTGTCCCTGAATTTCCGTCTCTAAAAGGAAACAAGAGATTGAGTTTAATTGTTCAAATAACAGTTGAATACTGGTTTCTCCATAAAAATGATTATGATCCCATAATCCCCCCATAAAACTAATTCCTTTATTGGGAACCTGAAAAGAATAGTTTTTTTGGATAAATTCCCGTAAATTCTGGACAATTCGTTGTTCACAATCAGATGATGTATAGTTTAAAGCGGAAAATTCTGGAAAGGTTATCTTAGGGGTGACTAAAAAAAATAATAAATTATGACCATCAGTCGCCACTTTTTTCAATAGTTTTTGAGGGGATAAGCGTAATGGCCAAGCTTTTTGTTCTTCGATACAATTTCTGTTTAAAGCTTTCTTTTCGGGCATGACTAAAGTAGGATAAAATGGGGGAGACTCTTTGGCTTCCTCATGAATCGTACCGCCTTGAAGGGTCAAGGACTTGATGGTATTTTTCGCCCGTTTTTTGTGAACCTCTGTCATTTCTTCTTGAAACACCTCTAACCAACTATTAATTCCTGTATAGACAATGCTGGTTAAGACAGGTTTACTAACTTTGATAAATAAATTGATCCACTGCTCCATTAAAGACTTTTAAGAAATTTAACAATTGTTATTATTACATTTTTTTGATTATTGTTCATCTAACGCTATCATTTTTTTATCAAATCCCTTTAAACCAGGAGAGTAATAACAGTTAGGTTATCTTTTGGTTAATTTTTAATTAATAAAAACCTGAGACAAGACATTCTTGAACTGACAACAGTTAGTTTGACTGAGATCTATTTTCCGAACCTCCATCTATTTTGTGCAACTTAATAAAACTATCAAACGCATACCAGGCTAACACATACCAGGGAATGTTTCCTAGCTGCCATCCTTTCACAATTAATTGTCGCCCAGCTAAAAGGGCAAAACTCAAGGGAATGAGGACTCCTAAATCAACTATATTATTACTCGCTTGTCGAACATACCGATTGAGATCTTGACTCACCCGATTAACTTTTACTGCTGTCATTGAATCTTCAGTAATAACACTACCGAATTTTGAGGAGCTTTTGGAAAAATTTACCCCTAATTCTCTTAATTTATCAAGAAATTCCCTAGAATTAACTAATTTTGGATTATAAAAAAGAGTAAGGCTTCTACTATATAGATTTGTTCTCACTTTCTCAAGAGCTAATTGATTTTTGAGTCCCAAAATTATCACATTTAGTTCCTCCATTTGCTCTGGAGGTAAGATAACTCTGATCCGAATTCTACCAGGAGTTACACTGAGAATATGAGCTAAAACTAAAGAGTTTTGTAGAGATGATAAAGATAACGGGGCTAATTTCTGGTTATTCATCATTCAAATACGAGAGACTCTCAAATGTGTTTAAAGAAACTCAATTGCCCTCTGAAATTCATCCTTATCGAGAAACAATAATGATCGCTATTGCCTTTTAGATCATAATTGCTCAAGATAAGATGAGGCTTGAAATTTTCTTTATTTACCTTTATTTTATCTCAGTTTTTTACTTAAATTCTTTATGTTTTATTTTTCCGATTCAAATTTAGCTTGTTTGCGTAAAAGTTCTTCAATAGTGTCTCAAATGGTTTATTAGCGATTGCCACTAACCTAAAAAACTCAGTAAGCATTCGTTTAATCTCAGTCACGTTTCGATGCTAGGGATTCATTTTGTATTCTTCAAGAAGATGATCTTGAAACTTATCTCCGTATTTTTCTCTTTTTGATTTAGCTTGTTCGTTCATAGTTAACCTCAAAGAAGTCTGACATGAAAACTTCGATTTCATCAAGATGATGCTGCAACCACCAATTAAAATCATGATGCTTAACCTTGTTCCGTAGTTGAAGCATCTTCGTAACTCGCGTAACAGGATCTAGTTCTATGGCTTTCTTAATCGCTTGAGCCACTGCCTTCGTATCTAATGGGTTAACTAATAGTGCATCATCCCCGAACTCCTCAGCGACCCCCGCCGTATTACTTAGCAAGATAGTACCGTTGTAATCGAGACAGCAAGCCACATATTCCTTGGCCACTAAATTCATTCCATCTCGTAGGGGAAGAATGCACGCAAAATCAGCTGCCTGGTAGTAGGCTGCTAACTTTTGTTGAGGAACTATCTCATATTGACACTTGATTGGTTGCCATTCTTGATTTCCAAATCGCTTGTTGATGCGGTTTATTTCCTCTTCGACTTGATCCCGATATTGACGATATTGATCAATACCAGTTCGACTAGGGGCTGCAATCTGTAGAAGTGTAAAACGCTTTTGATAGTTGGGGTTCTCCTCTAAAAATAACTCGATTGCTCGAACTCGTTCTAAAATTCCTTTAGTGTAATCAAGCCTATCTACAGCAAGACCAAGAAACTCTACTTTGACTTCAGAGCGAATTGCCTGAGCCTCAGATTTTATATCAGTGGAATTGGCCAGGGTTTGCCAACTCTCCCAATCAATTCCCAAGGGAATCGTCCTGACTACTGTTGTCTTACCCTCAAGCTCAACCATCCCCCTATCCCAATCTACGTGAACTCTTAGCAGTTCTTCAACGATTTTGAGGAAATTTTTACTATCGGACTCGATATGGAAGACGAGTAAATTAGCGTGAAGTAATCCGATCAGTAGATTCTTTGACAAAGAGAAGGGAAGCATTCTAAAAGTTTCTAGATCAGGGAAAGGAATATGCCAGAAATAGATAATCGGGATATCGGGACACTCTTCTCGCACGAATTGTGGTGTAAGAGCTAAATGATAATCGTGAATCCAAACTACGTCTATCTCGCCAGAGGTAAGCTCTTCGATAATAGAATTGGCAAACTGACGGTTGACACGCTTATAGGCTTTCCATTGAAAAGAAGAAAATGTATATGGGCTTAGAAGTGAGTGACACAGAGGCCATAAAAGACTATTAGCGAAGCCATTATAATACTCGTTGATATCTTGATTGGAAAGGCGGATGAGTTTAGATTTGTAGGATAAACAATTAGACAGTTTAATTATTTTTTGTTTTGGAAAAGTTTGTGGGCAGTCTCCACCCAAGCCGATCCAGACTCCTCCAAGCTTCTGTACAATTTTCTCTATGGTACTTACTACCCCTCCAATAGCGTCAAGTTGAGGTTTCTTGTTATTTAGGAAAGAATAAGTTCTATGAGAAACTAGAAGAAAACGAATGTTGGCAGATTTATTCATTCTAAGAATCTAACTGGATGTGGTTAGGCAAGGAGCCAGGAAGTCGGTATATATATATTTGAAATTCCATACTATCGTCAGGATTTACCGTAATATGATTCACAACTGGGTACATCCAGAAATCTGTCCATCGCTTAGATTTCATAAGTTCCCAGGTCGGTTCAGCAGGGGCATCATTAATTCCTCTTAACATTTCCTCGAATAATTCTTGAATCCATTCCTGACGATTCTCTGCATTGATATTCTGCCACCGCTCAATCAATTTCTTAAATAAGTCTGGTTTCTTAAAACTATAATATCCAAAATGTTTTGTTGCATCTCCAAAGTAATCGATAACTTCACTTTCCTCTTGTATAATATTTAGTTGATTATCTTTGCTCTGTTCTTGCTCGATTTTTGTTAAGCTATCTACATTCAATTTCAATCTCAGAAAATCCCATCGTTTTCTTTGGTCAGTTTTGTGTTTAGGTATTACCTTTAATAAGTCTTGGTAGAAAGTGTCGCTTTTTTGTTGAAGAATATATGAACTAATATCTGGGGCAAACGCCTCTTGAGCTGGAAAGAAATTTTTGTCTTTATGAAACTGTTCTGTAAATCTGTAAAGATTCTCTGGGGTGATTTTGACCCGAATCTGATTCTCGAGAACTTTGGGGATATCTTCTGTCGTTTGAAAGACAATAATCTTTGTATTTGGTTGCTTGGGATTTGTTGCTAAACCGCACTCATACATACAATAAGACCAATCCATATCGCTAAACGTATAAACCAGAAAAACGACTTCGGCTTCATCCAAAGCATTTCTCAAATTTTCATTAAGGTCCTCTCCAAAAGTAGGCCCTCCCCCAGCAGCAGCCGAGGATTGATAGATAGAGTTCTCTGAAATGCCCCAAAGCTGTAAGTTGTTGTTGATGACATCGGCGATTTTTTTATCATCATGGCGGTGACTAATAAATATTTTCATTGTTGAGGATTCTTGGCTCATTTTTTGATATTTTTTGACAACTATAGCAGTACAAAAAAAGATTATGACATTACTGTAAGGTGGGCAATGCCCACCTTACTAGGTTTTGTGATTCTATATTTTATCAATGTCCTAACCAAAATGTGTAGTGCTATAACTCAGGCTAAGACGATTTGATAAATCCGTCGATTAGGGAGGAGTGACTGAATTATTGGGTTATTTTCAGCTTACTACTCCTTCCTTTTCCTATTCCGAACTCAGGTTAACTAGGCAATCCTACTGCTTTAAAAGCTGAGCGAACACTTTGGGTTGATCCGGGAGGAACTTTTCCATCTTTAACTAAAATGCGGGCGGATTCTGCTATAACCTGAACAGCATCATTGAAAATAGCTGTAGACCAAAGATTTTGTAAGGCATGGTACCAAATTAAAGCTGCCTTATCTGTGCCAATATCCATCGCCACTAGATAAAATGCCTTATTGGGAATCCCACTGTTAATATGAACCCCTTGGTTATCATCAAGACCATCATAATAGTCCTTCATGTGATCTGGTTGGACATCTTTCCCAAGAATGGGATTATCATAAGCAGTTCCTGGTGCGCTCATACAACGAAGTGCTTCTCCATAGAGATCGGGTCCCATGATTTCATCCCCAATCAACCAATCCGCATCATCAGCGGTTTGATGGTGAGCGTACTGAGTAATGACACTACCAAAAACATCGGAAAAATGTTCATTGAGTGCGCCGGATTGACTATAATAATCTAAGTTTGCCGTAAACTCTGTAACGCCATGGGCTAACTCGTGTGCGACAACATCAAGGGATCTGGCGAAATTGACGAAAATGACTCCATCTCCGTCTCCAAAGGTCATCTCATCCCCATCCCAGAAAGCGTTGTTATACTCTACCCCAAAATGAACATTGAGAATAATATCCATCCCCAAATTATCGATCGAATTCCGACCTAAGCTTTGGAAATAATCTCGAACCACACCTCCATAATCATAAGCTTTATCAGCCGCTTCATCTCCCGTTGCTGGCCCACCTTCTCCTCGAATTTGAGTCACCCTTTGTTCCCAAGTATTCTGACAATCATAGACAATGCGCGGGCCTTGTCCTGGAGGTGCAATACCAGCAAACTGAGTCATAGGGACAAGATGTTCACTTCTTTTGGCACGACTTAACTTACTTTGTTGAATGGTTAACTTAGCGTTTCCCCGTCCCGCTTTCGCCAAGTTTTCAAGAATGACTGGAGGAATAAATTGGCAGTAACATTTGTGGTGACATTGATGTTGTAACATTGTTAAAATTCTCCTTGATTAAACCATCAATAATATTGATGTCTGTTGCTAAACAGTTAACTTTTCAGGGAGTCCAATCACCTACCCTAATTGTGTCGATAAAAATATTATTTAAGTCAGAAACAATTGATATCTTGAAGAAAATTAAAATAAATACATCAATGGAAACATCAAGCCTTAAAAATAAAACATATTAACGGATGAATTTGAAAAAATGTCTCTAACAAAAAAAGCAACCCATAGCCGTCAACTAGCTTTACACATCTTACGGGAAATTGACCGACGAAATAGTTATACTGACATTGCCTTAGATCGGGGTTTAAATCAAACCCATCTTAACCCTAGCGATCGCAGTTTATGTACAGAATTAGTTTATGGTATTATTCGCCATCAACGAACTTTAGACACCCTCATCGATCAACTGGGAAAAAAAACGGCACAACAACAACCACCCGACTTACGGCGCATCCTTCACATTGGACTGTATCAACTACGATACCTCAATCATATTCCCCCCTCTGCTGCTGTTGATACCAGTGTCAACTTAGCCAAAGAAAATAAATTGTCACGGCTTTCTGGGGTGGTTAACGGCATTCTCAGACAATACCTCAGAAAGAGTGAAAAGGGTGAAGATCCCTTAATATTACCCTCAGATCCCCTCCAAAAAATCTCTATTTATTATAGTTTTCCTGACTGGATCGTTGAAACTTGGGTTCAGCAATGGGGAGAAGAAACCACAGAACAATTATGTCATTGGTTTAATCAAACCCCCACCATAGACATTCGTATTAACCCCTTAAAAACCACTCTAGACACCATCGCAACCCAACTCACTGAAGCAGGAGTTAACGTCACGACTTTGCCCCCTTTTCCTTATACGTTGAGACTACAAGGAAAAATAGGTAACATACAAACCTTACCAGGGTTTAGTCAAGGTCATTGGACTGTACAAGATAGTAGTGGTCAACTGGTGAGTTATTTGCTTGATCCTCAACCTGGGCAAACCATTATCGATGCTTGTGCAGCCCCAGGGGGAAAAACCACCCATATTGCCGAATTAATGCAGGATCAAGGCACTATTTTTGCCTGCGATCGCACCTCTTCCCGCCTGAAAAAAGTCCAACAAAACGCCCAACGATTACAATTAAAATCGATCACCCTCATTGAAGGAGATAGCCGTCATTTAACACAATTTATTAATAAAGCTGATGGGGTTTTAGTGGATGTTCCTTGTTCTGGTTTAGGAACCCTACACCGACATCCAGACATTCGTTGGCGACAGACCCCTGAAAAAATCCAACAATTAACCTCTCTACAACAAGAGATTTTAACCCAAGCAGCCCAATGGGTCAAACCCCAAGGAACCCTAGTTTACGCCACTTGTACCCTCAACCCTCCAGAAAACCAACAGATCATAGAAGCATTTTTAACCACCCACCCACATTGGCACATTGAACCCCCGCCTCCTGATTGGCTTTTTTCTTCCTTTGTGACATCATCAAAGTGGATACAAATCTTACCCCATCAACATCATAGCGACGGTTTTTTTATGGTGAAGTTAAAGAAAGGTTGATAGAATGTCTATTCATCTCAAAAATGTTTCATCATAAAGATAGTAAAAAAGTAACTCTGTGATGAACAATGGACAATAAAAGTAAAAAGAAACAACTGCTAAAAATTCTCATTGGTGTAGCTTGGATCGATGGCATTATTCAAGTAGAAGAAAGGGAATATTTAAAACGAATGGCCGAAAC
>JAAUYD010046437.1_pt1 | contig 34916 bp, 33 predicted proteins | sample 7278101 | NCBI WGS metagenome assembly JAAUYD01 (sample SAMN14350128, study PRJNA611818) | marine sediment metagenome | isolation source: surface marine sediment (0.6m) | place: French Polynesia: Moorea | collected 2018-08
ACAACACGTAGTAATTCCTGCCCCCAGTCCGCTGAACCTTTGTACCGTAGCTTATTTTGTAACTGACATTCGGCCCAATATCCAGATAAGGCGTGCATCCGGAGGAGTCCAGATATCCAATCCATAACGTGCTGGTGTACCCGGACCCCCACATGACCCTGGCGCGCGTGTACCTGGCATCATAGTAGGCTGTTCGCGACGTATAAATATCCTCCCCCCAGCCAGAATCGTCAAAACTCGCGCGAACATGCAGACAGAACTTAATCTTGTGCATGGCCGCTTCTGCGGAGACCGCAAATAACAGCGAAAACACAAACCCCAGCCTGACGAGACGTTGTATCGTTCTATCGCTCATAACGCACCTCCTGCCGTTGACCGGCAACATACCGAACCTCGACCTCGTTCCCTTCCTCCTCCTCGATCGCTTCAGAGACATCTTCCCCCGTGATGCGCCCCAGCGAGCGACCGTCTTCCCCCATAAGCTCGTAGGAAGCGTCGTCGAGCGATACCTCCTCATATTCGTTGGAGCCGTCGTTTTTGAGAACTCGGCCCAGCTTCCCATTCCCGGCCAATGGGTTGGCCGGTGTTGACCCACCCAGATGACCCCCTATGACATTGAACAGGTCCCTTTCCAGAAACACCCGTACCATAGAGAAATTACGTGCGTGAATATAATAAAGCTCGATCGAGGATTCCGTAGGCCGGCGCGTCAGAGCCTCGGATTCTGTACTGGCATCGATTTCCGTTATTTCTGCAAAAATGCGAACATGGCCGGGGCCGTGAATGGATTGTATCGGCAATGCATCAGCCGCGATCGACAGCTCTCGGGTCTCCCCGGGGACAAGCGTCAAGCTCTCGAGAGCCAGTTCGGCATGCCGATTGATCAACCCGGAGCAGGACGCCTTCAAGTCGACCATCAGTGAAATCTCCGTTCGATTTGTCACGGCATATGTGATGATTCGCTGTTGCCCCCTTGACCTCAACATTGCCTGGTCCCATTCCACTTCGACTATTGGGATTGTTTTGTCCCTGTCCACATCGTCTTGCGAAGCAGTTGTCGTCGTCCCATCTGATTGGAAAAGGGCGGCGGATCTGACGTCCGCCTCATGTTTCAACTTGGGTTCGGCCTCTTTAATCTGCAAGGAGGGCAGATCGGTCGAATATGATGGGTCGGATGGTTGGAATCGGTCGCCCCCTGTCTCATCCGTCTGCAGGCCCTTGGCGCGGGTCTTCGGGTCGACCGCAGACCCATCGCACCCAACCAGGCCAGCGACAATCAAACAAACAACGACAGCACCAAGGCTACACCTCTTCTCTTCTCTTCTCTTCTCTTCTCTTCTCTTCTCTTCATAGCATTTCCTCCCTTTTGTTCATCTCGCTTCTGGGCCCCCAACTGACCGCTTTTCCCACAAGCTTCTTACCCCAAACGCATTCATGCACATACTCGAATGCATCCATCATAAAATCCAGCGCACCTAAATCACAAGAGTTTTTTTGATGCGTTCACACAAAGTTTCGAACCAACACGCATAAATTAAGAAAAATACTTTCCGGCTGTAACAACAGTCCACCCGTCCCTTCCATAGATTGATCAAGAAACTGGGGATGGAGCCGTCCATGCGAGAGGTATACAGGAAATGGTTTATTGCATGAGCACAATCAGGCCATTATTTCCTCTTCCATCTCTTTGGGTGGGGTTTGCTCGAATCGACTGGGTTTGGCCCTTCCCCGCCGGCGAGCAGAGGTAACCCGAATCTTTGACCCGCGGTCAAAGAGGAGGGAAAGTCAGCCGGTAACCGTGTTTTGGCTATAAATTACATCGTTTCACGATATATTGATCAAGCCTGCACATAGGTTTGTAGATGATTCTCCATCGGTTGTGGTTTATAGTATCTACAGGAACAAACAACCAATAATTCGTGGGGATAACTAACACAGATGAGCTAAGAGGGTAACAATGCGTTTTTTCAATGATCCCAAAGAAATTCTGGAACAAACGACGCTCGTTGACAGATTCGTCAGCTATGTTCAAATCGACACGACTTCTAACGAAAAATCCGAAGCCTGCCCCAGCACTGAAGAACAGTGGGTGCTCGCCCGCAAGCTCGTGGAAGAATTGCAAGCCCTCGGGCTCGAGGGCGCGGCTGTTGACGATAACTGCTATGTGACCGGATCCCTGCCCGCGTCCCATACCGATGCGACGACCGTTGTCGGTTTGATCGCCCATCTGGACACCTCACCTGCTGCGCCTGGGAAAAACGTCAGACCTGTTTTCCACGAGAAATACGATGGTTCAACAGTCGTGCTCAAGGACGGGGTCACCATCGCCCCGGACGACAACCCAACCCTGCTCGAGTGCATTGGCGACACACTCATTACTTCGGACGGCACCACCCTCCTGGGCGCTGATGACAAGGCCGGGGTGGCTGAGATCATGACCGTGCTTTCATACTACAAGGATCATCCGCAATTGGCCCATCCCGCGATTAAAGTGGGATTCACCCCTGACGAAGAAATCGGCCGCGGCTCAGACAAATTCCCAATCGATACCTTTGGGGCAGATGTGGCGTTTACATTGGACGGTACCCATCCGGGTGAAATCAATATCGAGACCTTCAACGCAGATTCTGCCTTTGTGACATTCACTGGGGTCTCCACACACCCGGGAACAGCCAAGGGCAAGCTGGTCAATGCGATGCGGTATCTCGCAACATTCATTGATAGATTGCCGGCCGAGGTGAGCCCGGAGTGCACTGAGGATAGGGAAGGGTTCATCCACCCGGTCGATCTCGACGGCACCGCTTCCAAATGCCGCTGCCATCTCATCTTGCGGGATTTTGACGAAGACAAGCTCGCCGCACTGGGCAAAACCGTAGCGGCCATTGCGCGCGACATCGAAACCGAAGAGCCCAGGGTTAAGGTGCAGGTGGAGATCAAGCGCTCCTACCCCAACATGTATCAGTTTTTAAAGGAAAAACCTGAAATACTAGAAAAGCTACAAGAAGCCGTGCGACAGACCGGACTAAAACCCCAACTGGTGCCCATCCGGGGGGGTACGGATGGGGCCAATCTCACGCGAAAGGGCCTGCCGTGTCCAAATATCTTTACAGGTGGCATGAATTACCACGGTCCCACAGAATGGATCTCCACGCGCGCCATGGGGCTTAGCGTGTGTACGGTCCTCAACCTGATGACCCTTTACGCGAAATAGCGACCCCTTGAGATGACCGAGGACGGCCGGGACAAAAGAGTGCCATCCGCGTCAGATACCCGTCCCATCGAACAGCCGGGTCTGCGATTGATCGATGGCCGATACCAGCTGCACGAACGGCTCGGAGAAGGCGGGATGGGCGCGGTCTATCGCGCCACCCACGTGTTGATGGATAAACCCGTGGCCGTGAAGCTCATCCACGCCGAGCTGGCCCAGATCCCAGAAGTGGCCAAGCGGTTTGAACGGGAGGCGCGATCTGCCAGCCGCCTGTCAGACCCACACTGCATCACGGTAACTGATTTCGGCCGCACCAAGGATGACAACACACTCTTTTTGGTAATGGAGCTCTTGACCGGCGACTCCCTAGCAGACAGGCTCGACACAACCGGGACATTGCCAGTGGAAAAGGCCCTGACCATCACCCGCCAAATTCTGCAAGCCCTTGTCCACGCTCATAGTGCCGGGGTTGTCCATCGGGATCTGAAGCCTGAAAATGTCATGCTCACCTCCCATGGGGATGAGGTGGATTTTGCCAAGGTGTTCGACTTTGGCATTGCCAAGCTCGCCACAGGAACCGATCCCAATGAAAACCTAACCCGAGCCGGACTGATCGTGGGCACCCCTGCGTACCTGTCCCCAGAGCAAGCGCTCGGCGAGCCCGCGGATCATCGAGCCGACCTGTATGCGGTCGGCGTCATGCTCTATGAAATGCTGACAGGGGACAAGCCGTTTTACGGCGAGTCTGCCATGGATATCATCTCATCCCACATCTCATCACCTGTGCCGTCACTCCAGCCCGCCACTGTTTATCCCAGGGGGGTACAGGCCATTATCGATCGGGCCATGGCAAAACGTCCGGCAGATAGGTTCCCTGCAGCAGCTGCGTTTATCGAAGCACTCGACGCGATCGACCCGGATGAAGTGCAGCAGAGCCCCCACGCCCTGTTCACACCAAGGGCACTCGCGACCCGGGTCAGGCCGGCGGTTGTGCGGACAAATCACTTGCTTAAGGGCGCTTCTTCAGCAGTTCAGTCCTACCTCAAGGGCCTTGCCCCACCCCATCGACGCCTGATAAAAGGCCTCACCGCCGTTATCGGCCTTGCCCTGGTAATCGGAATTTTCGCAGCCCTCATCCAAGAGGACAACACCTTTGATGCCCCGGTGCCAGTAGCAGTCGTCGAAGCCCCGGGTGTGGACGAAGAAAGCATCAAAGCGATCTTCAGCAAAGCCGAGGCAGAAATCAAGGCCGGACTTCCCCAAAAAGCCATTGCGACCTTAAAGCCAGCGCTCGAGCAAAGCCCTGAGCAACCCATTGGCCACCTCCTTATCGGACACGCGGCCTTCCTCGCCGAAAATCGCACTGCAGCGATGGCATCATATAGTAAAGCCCTTTCCTACGATCCATCGCTTGTGCGCGATGTGCGCCTGGGCACCTACCTGGAAGAGGGGCTAAAGTGGGCGGGCTCCAGGAAACAAGCCGCCCAACTTCTTGTGGATTACGGGGGAGAAAAAGGCGTGGCAATTCTGGCGTCCCGAGCCAATACTGCCCAGGCGTCGGGGGACGAACGGAATGTGGCCCGCCAGGCCCTTATCGCAGCCGGCAAAGAAGACACCATCGATTGGCTGGCCAGTCTGACCGCAGATTTTAATGAATACAAGACATGTAAGAAGCAAAAGAAAATCATCGCACAAATGGAGCAAACAGGGGACCCGCGGTTCCTCCCATTGCTAGAGGAAAATCGAGTTCTGCCTGCCCAAAAAAAGTCGAGAAGAGGACTCATCAACAAACTAAAACGCGTGTTTAAAAGAGGTCGCCGGCAAAATAAAGAAGAAGAAAAACGCCTAAAATGCATTTCTCCAGATGTGCGGCGAGCCATTAAAACCTTGACTGCTATTCAAAAACGCACCAAAAGCCACCCATGATACTCCACGGTCTGAAGCTATTGCTCTTTCCCAAACGCACGTGGCCCCGCGCTGTGAAAAGTGCGCCAAAATCAGCGGGATGGCTGGTTGCGGCTGCGCTGACAGCCGCTGTGTGGCCGGCCGCTGCAGTGGTGGCAGGACATCTCGGCTCTGCCCTGCTAGGCCTGGTTGAAATGCCCCTGGCGGTGATTCGCGCCACGGTCGGATTCATTTCTGTCGCCGGCAGTGCACTCGTCATGGCACCAGCCCTCTTGCTGTTACTTCTCACCGTGGCCGATGCAGCTAGAGCCAATGTAACCCCTAGTCAAACAGGCCCGGTGGCCATGTGTATTTTATGGCCCACGTGGTTTGTCGGATGTGTGCTGGCCGTTCCGCCTTTGATTGGGCTCGGGCCCGAAGTCGGAGAGATAGCTTGGCTGGCCATTGCTGCCCTTGTGTGCTTAGGCCTCATTCGATCAAGTGCGGCCGCTGCCCTTGAGATTCGCCGCCGCTGGAAGGATCGATTCGTCGTCCAATCTACCCTTGCCTTTACCCTGGCCTTTGCCCTTGTCGCCATCGCACCGGCCATGACCGTCCGATCCATTCTCGGGGCTACCACGTCTATAGTGCCCAGCCAGGTGGAACGCCCTGCCCTGCCCCGCCCCCCAGATCCAAACTGGTAGACATTAGCTTACCTAGCAATTGGTAGACATTATCTTATTTAATTTTTTTATAGCGCCATTGAATAGATTGATTAAGTCGCCGGTTTAACCTAATGTTCAATGGAACGATCTTCAAGGAGGTGACAAAGTGAAAAAAATCGCAATATTAGCCATTAGCACCATCCTCTTGACGCCCTCGGCATATGCCCGGGAGGTAAAAGGCGCCAACATACCTGAAACCCTAAAAGCTGGCAGCGAAACACTGGTGCTCAATGGGACCGGTGTGCGCAGCAAGTTTTTTATCAGCGTTTATGTGGGCTGCCTGTATCTCAAACAAAAAGCGAGCGATGCCAAAAAGATCATCGCCGCTGACGAGGCAATGGCAGTGCGCCTGCATATTGTTTCAAACCTGATAACACCAGAGAAAATGGAAAAAATTACCAGAGAGGGATTTGAAAAATCAACAGGTGGAAAAACAGCGCCTATTAAGACTCACATCGACAATTTCGTCAGCACCTTCAAGGATGGCATCAAGTCAGACGATGTCTACGACCTTATCTACACGCCTGGGCAGGGAACTAAAGTTTATAAAAATGGCAAGCTAAAGACATCTGCAGCGGGCCTTGCCTTCAAAAAGGCCCTGTTCGGGATCTGGCTCGGCAGTGATCCAGTACAAAATAGCCTAAAAAAGGGCATGCTCGGCTCGTAATATCCCCCTCAGCAACAAATTTTGACGTGTCCGCAGACTACAGCGAGATGTTGAACTTTCGACATCCAATTCGAAACTCGATAACCACGACGTAGGCTTGGCGTAGGCGGGCCTCGTCATTCATAAGCTATTGAAAATATTAATAATTTTAGCCCTGAAAGGCCGTCCCATGGGTCGCCCTTTCAGGGCTTAGACGTTTTTGTTTCATCTGAAACCCAGCGCGTTGCGCTGGGCTGGTATGGGATCGCCCCTTTGGGGCGTCAAATAACATCATTATTAACCCATTTGAGACAAAGCCCTAATACTCTTCCTCATCATCGGGCTCGAATTCGCCCTCTGGCTCTTCGGCTTCAGCGTCGGGTTCGGCCTCGTCCTCATCATACATGTCGTAATCAGATTCGTCGCTTTCTTCATCAAACGAATCATCTTGCAAAAACTGTATTTCGATGTTCGAATCTGCAAAGTACGATTCGATGGACTCGAAAAGCTCATCCACGTCTTCGGCGTTCCACTCGGTAACGATCTCGTCGATGGCTTCCCCCACATCTCCGCTATCCAAGAATTCTTCCATTTGCTCTACTTGGTCGTCGGTGAAACAATCGAGAATATCGTCGTACAGGCTATCGTAATCACCACCCTCGACAGCGGCGATAACCGCCTGTCTCAGATTAAAGGTCCTGCGGGCTTCGACAATAATCTGAAGCATGGGACTTCACCTCCACGCTCGTGGCTGTTGGACAAGCCAGGATCTTGGCAAAATTATAAATTGTGCGCTCTACGTGTCAACTTTCACTTGGGTATCCTTGACTAAATAAATCCTCTTAGCGATGCTTGCTGAATGGCAGCACGGAGAAACGCAGCGCAGGAGAGAAATACCGTCATTCTGGGTGCCGGCCTGGCCGGCCTGGCCGCTGCCAATCGGCTCCGCACCCAATACCGCATTTTCGAGCGCCTCAAAAAACCCGGGGGACTGTGTACTACCGAGGCGCTCAAGGGGTTTCGCTTTGATCAGACCGGTCATTTGCTCCACCTTAGGCACCCCAATATGCGGCGACTGATACACACCCTCCTGGACGAACCTCCCCTTAAGTTGCATCGAAAATCCCGGATTTTTTCACAAGGGGTGACCACCCACTATCCGTTTCAAGCAAATACGTTCGGTCTTCCCAAGGTCATCGTAGCCGAGTGTCTAACTGGATTTATCGACGCGGCCCTTAAAAAAGCAGACACTAACACCACCCAACCACCAGCAACGTTCGAAGCGTTTATTTATCGGCATTTTGGACACGGCATCGCCAAGCACTTCATGATCCCATATAACCACAAGCTCTGGGGGGTGCATCCAAAGGAGATCACTGCTGCTTGGTGCAACCGGTATGTGCCCATACCATCCATCAAGGCAGTTGTAGACGGGGCCATTGGGTGTCATCAGGATGATCTGGGGTACAATGCCCGCTTTTATTATCCCGCTACCGGTATTGGCTCACTGCCCCGGGCGCTCGTTCGCAAAATCCGTACAATCGAAACCAGCCGGTCGCCGAGTGCCATTGACGTTCGGCAGCATCGCCTTTGCGTAGGCGGCGAATGGGTGCCGTATCAGGCACTGATTAACACCATCCCTCTAGATGACTTTATCGGACTGTGTGTGGATCCACCCGCTGATATCACAGCTGCGGCCCAGAAACTCCGCTGCTCAGGCTTGAGATATCTTGATGTGGCACTCTCGCGCCCCGTGGGAAACGACTATCACTGGACCTATGTGCCGGAGCGCAAGTACCCGTTCTACCGCGTGGGGTGTTACTCAAACTTCTCATCTCAAATGGCGCCCCCAAAAAAGAGCAACCTCTACGTCGAGCTCGCCTCCCGGCGCCCCCCATCCCTCAGCCGACTCATGCCCAGGGTTACCCAGGGACTGATCGACATGGGCCTTATCCGCCGGGAGAGTGATGTTGCGTTTGTCGTTCCGAGGTACCTCCCCAAGGCCTATGTAATATACGACAGCAACTACGAAACATGCGTGCCTAAGGTGCTGAACTGGCTTAAAGAGTGGGACATTCTGTGCGCCGGTCGTTTTGCAAGGTGGGAGTATGCATCCATGGAAGACGCGCTTATGCAAGGCCTCGCCGCTGCCGACACTGTAAAGGAATTGTATTCATGATCGAAGATCGCCCGCTCATCAGCATCGTTATGCCCATTTACAACGAAGAGGGCATTCTCCTTTCCGCAGTCCACGATCTCCTCATGCGCCTGCCCGCCCTGGATCGGCCCTTTGAGTTGATCCTCGCTGAAAACGGCAGCACAGATAACACCGCTGTCATCGCAGCGGAACTGGCAGCCAAGTATTCAGAAGTAACGACCTTTTCCGTGGGCGAGCCCAATTACGGCTTGGCCCTGCGCCGCGGTATCGAGTGCGCTAAGGGGCAGTACGTGATCTGCGACGAAGTGGATATCTGCGACGTTAATTTCTATTGGCGGGCCCTCGAGTTGCTCGAAAAGGGAGACGCCGACCTGGTCGTGGGGTCCAAAGCCATGCCAGGTTCCAACGACAGGCGCCCCATGAGTCGCCGCGCTGGTACGTTCGTCATCAATCGCCTGTTGAACGTCCTTTTAGATTTTCATGGGACAGATACCCACGGGCTAAAGGCATTCTCCCGCGAAAAACTTCTGTTCGTCGTACAGGCGTGCGTGGTTGAACAGGATCTGTTTGCCTCAGAATTTGTCATTCGGGCAGGCAGAAGTAACGCCAAGGTGGTGGAGATTCCGGTCAACATTGTGGAAAAGAGACCGCCATCAGTGGATTTGGTTCGCCGCTTGCCAGCCGTGGCAAAGGGCCTTTCGCGATTGTTCGTCGCGATTCGCCTGGGACGGTGATGGCGCCATGGGCCTTTTGTGCGTATCTATCGACCTCGACGAAGTGGACTGCTACTACGCTATCCACGGCATTGCCAAACCCCAGAATGACACCCCAGATGCAGTGTATTGCCGCGCACTTCCCCGCGCGTTCCGGTTTTTAGAGGAGCACAACATCCAGGGCACGTTTTTCGCGGTCGGTACCCAGCTCATGCGCCAGTCATCGGCGGCAGCTCTGCTCCGGGACTTGGTTCAACGCGGTCATGAAGTCGCCAACCACACCATGCATCACCGCTACGATCTGACAGTGCTCACCAATAGAGAACAAGCCGCAGAAATCGACCAGGGCGCTCAAGTGATACAGCGCGAGATCGGCAGTCGACCCCTTGGATTTCGCGCGCCAGGATACAATATTCACACGGGCATTACTGATATATTGGTAGATCAGGGATACGTGTACGATTCTTCGGTGTTTCCCTGTCCCATTTACTATTCCGCTAAAACGATGGCACTGGGGATCAAATCGATTCAGGGCAAGCGCTCGGCTTCTACCATAGGGGATCCCCGGGTGTTGCAAGCGCCGACCGGGCCTTATCAAATGGGGACCGAAGGGGTTTGGTCCCGCGGTACCGGGCTTACAGAACTGCCGATCTCGGTTGTTACGCGGGCCAAACTGCCGTTTATCGGTTCGTCGCTCGCATTAATGGGAGGCTTGGGTGCCTCATTACTCGCTCGCCAGGCAGCCAAACTCTCATTTTTGAACTTAGAGCTGCACGGCATTGATTTTGCGGACATCGATGGCGATGGGTTAGGGGAACTGGGGCCATATCAGCCCGATCTTCGAATTCCCCTGGTCAAACGAATGAAAACATTTTCCAAAGTGATCGAGGTGCTGCTCGCTGCGGGCATGACCCCGGTCACATTGGCTGAAGCTGCTGAGCGGCTTTTTATTTAAACGGAGGAGGTCAATCCATGGGCGGCATCTTCAACATTATCGCTGGCTTGCTGATGTTAGTCGCTGGTCTTTCTGGAAAATTTGTATTATGGGGTACCGGGAGCGGTGGACTGCTCGCAGCGATTGGCGCGGTCGTGGCCGGTATGGGCGTCTACCGCTTGGTGAAATATCGAAATAGATAGAATCGATAGTCGCTCCTGAGCGTCAATTGATTTGTTATTGTTAAAAAAAGGAATATTTGCTGCAGTGCCTGTTAAGACGACATCCCCTAAATCCCATTTTTTAAAGGGGACTTTCTTTTTGGTGTTTCTGTTTGTTTGCCAGCCGTCAGAGGCCAGGCGGGTTCGCAAGATCCACGTGGTACAGGCCGGAGAATCAGTCGCGCGCATTGCCGACGACTACAACGTATCCCAGCGCGACCTGCGAGAGCTCAATCAGCTGCGTCAGGGTCAGCCGTTAAAAATTGGGCAGAAACTGCGCATTCCCAATGTCCTTCGGGTCGCTGGCAAAAAATATGAGGTGTGCTCGGGAGACAGTCTGGCCCTCATCGCGAAAAGATTTCGCACTGACCCGCAGACCATTGCCACGGCCAACAAGCTCGATCCCAACAACCCACTGTCCATCGGTCAGACCCTGGTCATCCCGGACAAACGCGCCATGGGGGGGAAGACCATCGCGCTCAACGGGGAACGGCCTGCCCCGATCTCATTTGTTCGGGTATTCACCGGGGAACGCGCGCGGCTTCGGCTGTATAACAATGCCGGCACCATCCTTAAAGGCAGCGTGCGCCGGTTGAGCTTCCTCGCGCGAGACAAGCGGGGCAGGCGCCGGGTCAAACGGCTGCACGACCGCCTGATCGAAATGCTGCAGCGGGTCGCATTTAAGTTTCCAGATACGCCGATACAAATCATCTCGGGCTACCGCCCCCAGTCGGACGGCAATGAATCCCAGCACGCCTTTGGTCGGGCCATTGATTTTAGAATGCCCGGCGTGCCCACAGCCAGCCTCTTCCGATGCTGCAAGCAGCTCCCGCGCTCCGGGTGCGGCTACTATCCCCAAAGCAACTTCGTGCATATGGATGCGCGGGAAAAAAAATTCAGCTGGATCGGTGAAAAAAGCAGCAGGCCTGCTACGGCTCAGCGATAACGACAGTGTCCGCAGACACGGGGGCGCTAGGTGTAACTATCGCAGCATCTTGGGCCAACACAACGGCGGTATCCCTGCCATCTATTGCCTCGTACATATGGAGGAATGCTTTTGGTTCAGCAGCGTCGTATGGGGCGAGATTTTTGGCCCACCGATGGCCAATGGGCTGGTACCAAAGCCGTGCGGTTACCTCACACGGGCATACTGCGGGATCGACCCCGATAGAATAGACCGTGCTGTCGCCACCGCCCCTGAAGGTGGCGTCTTTATCTGCAGCTCCCCAAACAGCCACATCTGGCAGGGCGTTTGATGTTGAAAAACCCGCTGGTAGGACGCGATTGTCCTTGAGGTATTGGGTCGCTGTCAGGAGGCCGGTGGTGACACTGCCGTCTGGCTTGCCCATGATGGCTTCGTAAATCTGTACTTGCTCTGGGCTGGTTATCTGCTCGTGGTGAGGCTCGAAGCGCAATGGATCAGTATCGTTGTCATTGTGTTTTATGGCGCCATCGGCTTCCAGGTACCCAGACTCAAAGATGGCGTTGCCCTGATTATCTTTAGCAACTAGCTGAATCCACACCCGCCGTGAGGGGTAGGCTGTCGGCAGCTTGTGACCCGCCAGGTTCGTTACGTTAATCACGACGCTCAGCTGCGTATCGCTTAGCCCCATGGTTGTGCGATCAATCTCTATCTTCGCGGCTGAGCTGTCCAGGTGGGATCGCGTCCTTTGCCCACTGAGGTCCAACTCCCCAGCACTGGCGCGCGCGCCCACTTGGGGGCTGTTTTGGCCGATGAGATGGAGCATCAAAAAGTTGCCCCCTCGGAACGCATGTTGGGATACCTCGGCACGGGGTTTGCCGAGCACACTGGAAATCGGCGCATCCCGCCGGGCAGTTGCCATGTGGCAATCCTGGCAGGTCTTGGCATCTGGTCCCTGTTGGCTGTACTTGCTGTGCTGCCATTCCAGATAGGGCACCTGTTCTGGAAAGGCCCCGATATCGTTGCCGTCATCGTCGAGAGAGTGGGTGTAAAGGGTGTGGCAAGACGCGCAGAACGCAGCGTCTTGAATGTGATACGCCTCATTTGGCTCAAACCGTGTAGCAGATCTCATGACGCGCTTTGTCGCCGTTGCCACAGCATATGGCCCGTGGATCTTGCGTTCGCCGTCATGGGTCGCAGTATCCACTTGGAATCCACCAGTAAAGCTCTCTTTTGCCCCGAGGTTGTCCGACCCTATTTGATGGCATAGGGTACACGATACACCGTCGAGAGCGAGCGGTCCGTTGGCCCTACCAATGCCCATGGTCGGCTCATCCCTGTTCTGAAACACTCGGCCCTGGCCTCCGAGCAGCTGGTTGACAAAGCGCTGCATGGGCTTGTGGCATGTTGCACATTCATCCTCGATGGCATCGGCAGCGCTCGGGTGGTCCATGATCTCTCGGCGCACACCAGCACGCCAATAGGGATCCACTGCTGAATGGGCCATCAGTGTCCCCCGCCAGGCTGTTCCTATGGAGAGATCCTCTCCCCTATCCATGCCCAGTTGATTGTGACACGACTGACACTTGTCTGACGTGGCAAATAGCTCGGCTGGTTTTGGCCCATCATGACCCGATGTGCCTGGCACGAAAAAAAAGATCCCAATAAACAGGCCAGCAGCGAACAAGGTCGATGCTGCTGGGCGCCGATGCATTGTATTGATGGGTATCATGCCGCACCTCCTACCATCCCTCGGTAAAGGCACCGTCGTACCAGTCCCACAGCAGGTGGAGCATGCCCTTGATTTGACGCTCGTCAGCGTCTGTTACCGGTATCTCCGCTCCCAGCACGAGCATCACATGCTGCCGCGTATTGAGGGTGATGTGCAGGGCCGGGACCACAGACCATTCGTTCTTAGCGCCAGACGCGAGCTCCCGAGCGCCGATCACCTCTACCATGGGAGACCAGGTGCGACCAAAGCGACACTGGGTAAAAGAATGCCCAATTGCCCCGCGCCAGAAAATCTCATGGTCAGCCACGTCTGTATCAGTGGAAAGCTCTGCACCGCCGTGCAGCTGAAGGAAGGTATCGCCAGGTAGCAACTGGCCAATGGCGATGAACGGCTCCAAGCGAAAGATCCCCTTTGAAAAGCCGTCTTTTTCATCTCCCACGGGCAAGAATACCTCAGCGCCCATGCTGCCGATGGTGCCTCGTCGCAGGCTGTGCCACAGCACCCCCTTCCACGCCAGGCCCAGATCGCCGAGTCCTTCACCCCAGCGATAATCCGTGTTGCCGTTGGCATCGATCGACGCTACCTGCTGAACGCCCACAGGTAGGATGAACTCAACCTGCTGACGCGCACCAATGCGTTTCTCAACGATAAACTTAAACTGAACCTGGACCGGCTCATCAAGAGTGCTCTCGAGCTCCCACACATACTCATCTTCCGGGAAGGCCTTGCCGGTTACCAGGGCCCTTGGCATGTTAAAGGCGCCGTCGGGCCAATTGTCATCCTTACAAAACCCCTTTACATGGGTCGCGGCCTTATCAATTTGATCATCGGTAAGCGCACCTCCGAACGCGGGCATCATTTCGTCGAATCCGCGCGTCGGCCCTCCATTGTGAGCCACTGCAAACCAGTCTGCCTGGGGCTCGCGGGAGGCAAACGCGCAATCGGTGAAGTCCGGAACCTCGGCCTCGAACCCGAGGATATGCTTTGGGGTGCCGGTACCGTCTGCCCCATGGCAAGAGGCACATGCCGCGGCATAGACGTCGGCCCCGCTGTTGAGCTCAGACCAGTCATCTTGGGCAAGGGGTGATCCTTTGGCCTCTTGAGGTGCCGTGCCAGATGCAGCGATTGAAAATCCGAGCACCAAGATACCAACGCCCACTGGTAAAAAATCTTTTATCACGTCGCGTTTCATGGGTGTTCCCACAGGTGTGTTGTGAAACCAGTGCTTAATTTCTCACAAGTTGTCGGTGCCTACAACCTATGCATCAGGTTTTCCCGTACCTCGGCGCGGGCGCGCTTTAGCCTGGACTTGACAGCGTCCTTGGTGAGATCGAACTGGTCTGCCAGCACAGCAATCGGCACCTCATCAATATCGTGGCCCTTGAGTAAGCTGCGATTGGGTTCGCCAAGGGTCTCGATCTCTCGATAAAGAAGGTCGAGGCGCTCCTTGAGCATGAGGTGCAACTCCTGGTCAGGTGTTGGATCGGCCATTGCTTTTGAAGACACGGCCGTGTCCAAAGGCTTGTGTAGGTTGGGGTCGTTTTTTTTGCCTCGCCGCTGGCGGGCGCAGGCCGATACCAGGATGCGGCGCAGCCAGGGTTCGATAGGAGAATCTCCTCGATAGGTGTCCAGGTACTTCATCGCTGCGACCATCGCGTCTTGAAACGCATCCAGCGCGCGCGTCTCGTCGCGGCAGATGTATCTGGCAAATCCCTCGAGGCGATCCGCATAGCAAACGGCAATTTGCTCAAACAGGGATTCATCTGGCGATGTCTGACTGAGAATTTCTGCAAAATCCGGGCATTGAATGCCATCTTCCCGGATAAACGGCTTTTTTAATGAATCTTCACTCATCCCCTATCTATGTGGTGCCGAGATCCCATCCGTCAAGGGCAACTTTCTTTTGGCCATGTGATTTTTTTGCGTCACCCAGGCGCATCTGACTGGCTCTTATTGGTAAGGCGGCCCAAAGCCGCCACTGGGAAGGAGAAACGCGATGAGCGCCAATGTGGTTACAGCAACAGATAGCGACTTTGAAAAAAAAGTAATAAAAAGCGACATTCCAGTGCTGGTAGATTTCTGGGCACCCTGGTGTGGTCCTTGCCGCATGGTGGGACCCGTGCTGGAAGAGGTGGCTGGTGAGTACGCGGGTAAGGTTAAAGTGGTAAAAGTCAATGTGGACGAGGAGCAGGCCATTGCCGGTCAGATGGGCATTCGATCCATCCCCACCATCGCCCTTTTCAAAAACGGAGAGGTAAAAGACATGGTTGTGGGTGCGCGCCCAAAATCCGCGTTCACCCAACTCATCGATAAAACCCTCGCTGGCTGAGCCTATCCGGACTTACACTAGTTTTGACGTGTCCGCCTTCGCCCAGCCTACGGCGAGATGTTGAACTTTCGACATCCAAATCGAAAGTCGATAACCCCGCCGTAGGCTGGGCGAAGGCTGGCCTCTTTCTTAGTTTTTCGAGGTCTAACTCGACTAAAGCAGGATGCCGGCGCCGGGTCCGAGGGGGAGATCCAGCAGGATCCATGCGACGAGTAAAATGACCCAAACCAGGAAGAAGGCGATTGAGTATGGAAGCATGGTGGCGACGAGGGTGCCGATGCCCGCGTCTTTTTGGTATTTCTGAAAGTAGACGATGATCAGCGCGAAGAAGCTCATCATGGGGGAGATGATGTTGGTAACAGAGTCGCCGATGCGGTAGACGACCTGAGTGAGCTCGGGGGTGTAGCCGAGGAACATGAAAAGAGGCACGAAGATAGGAGCGAGGAGTGCCCATTTGGCCGAGGCACTGCCGATCATCAGGTTGATCAGGGCCGAGAACAAAACGAACATGATGACGAGGGGGATGAGCCCGAGCCCCAGGCTGTTGATGACGTTCGCGCCCTTAATGGCGAGCACTATCCCCAAATTGCTCCAATTGAAGTACTCTACGAACTGGGCCGCAAAAAACACCAGCACGAGGTAGCCGGCCAGGCTCTTCATCGACTCCCCCATCCCCTTCATCACGTCACCGTCGTTTTTGTACTTCTTCACACAGATGCCGTACACAAGCCCCATCAGGCCCGCCACGATGAACAGCACTGCCACGACCCCTTTGAGCAGCGGGGATCTGAGCAGGTCGCCCCCCTCCCCTCGGAGGATCCCGTTCTCCGGAATGACCCCACTAGCCATCGCCACGAGAACCCCTACGAATACCACCGACGCCCACTTCAGTCCCCTTTTCTCCTCGGCGCTGAGGCGCTCGATCTTTTCGGGCTCAGCCCGGGTGCCTTTGTACTCACCGAGGCGCGGGACGATGACTTTCTCGGTCACCCAGGTACCAATGGCAGCAACCGCGAACGTGGAGGCCACCATAAAGTAGTAATTGGCTGTTGGGTTGACTTGATACGTTGGATCGACCAGATGGGCCGCCTCTTCAGAGAGTCCGGCGAGCAGCGGATCGATGGTGCCGAGAACCAGGTTGGCCGAGTACCCCCCTGACACACCGGCGAATCCCGCGGCCATCCCCGCGATGGGATGGCGACCGATAGCGAGAAAGATGGTCGCCGCCAGCGGCACCAGAAGCACATACCCAATACTAGAGGCTAGGTTGGACACGACACCCGCCAGCACGATGATGAACGTGAGAAGACGCTGCGGCGAAGAGAGCACCAGGAGCCGAATCACCACCGCGATGAGCCCGGAGTGTTCGGCCAGGCCGATGCCGAGCATGGCCACGATGACGATACCCAGCGGCGCAAAGCCGGTGAAGTTGGTCACCATTTCAGTGAGGATGCGGTGTAGGCCGTCACGGGAGAGCAGGTTGATAACAGAGAATGCCTCTCCGGTTACCGGGTGAGTCGCTGCTATACCAATGGCAGCGAACAGGGCCGAACACAAAAGCACAAGTAACGCGAGCGCCCCAAATAGGGTCGCTGGATGAGGCAGCGCATTGCCGACTTTCTCAACAACATTGAGAGCACGCGAGAGGTGACGATTCGGTGTGGGTGTGGGTGCGGCTTGGTTCATCCCCTGGTCTTAACACTCGGCCGGGACAATAACCAGGCTTTGCGAACACGAAGCATGCCGCGCCGATGAGCACTATCTGTGCAAGGCGCTAAGCCTTTGGTCTCATCCCCTCGGACACATAGGCGTCCAACACAATGGCCCGCTCCAGGTTCTTGAGCAGATAATACACGGTCTGTATGACCGGCACGTCGAGGCCGTGTTGTTCAGCGTATCGGAACAGCTTGCCGGCGTGATATTCGTTTTCTGTGATCCGTTCCTGTTCAATGTCGACGAGCATGGAGGGTTTGTGATCCCCCCCTTGAGATAGGTAGGACAGGGCGTATTCCAGGTAGTCATCGCCGATATTAAACCCCAACGCCTGACCCACGCGAATGCTCTCTCGTGTGATTTCCCGCACCATCCGCTCCAACTCGGGCTCCACCATGACCTCCTTCATGGTGAGGCGGGTCAGGGCACAGATACTGCTCAGCGACATATTTAACACGGCCTTTTTAAACGCTTCCTCCTTGCATCGGTCAGTCAAGGTCGTCTTGAGCTCTCCCGTGTTAAACGCTTCAAAAAGCTGCTGGCTGATTTGGTTCCCCTTGTCCGACAAAAAATTGGTACGGGCAAACTCCACCCACACTTCTGATTTTCTCACGTAATTGCAGCCCATATGCACCACCAATCGGTAGGCCCTATCTTCGCCGAAAATAGCCGCAATATCGTCTTCTGCATCAATACCGTTTTGCGCAGAGACAAACACCGTGCGATCATCTATATTGAACGATCTCAACTGCTTGAGGACATCGATGGAGTGACCGCTCTTGGTGCAGATGAGCACAACCTCCGGGCCCCTGCCAACAAACGTCTCCATATCCGTGGTCAGATCGGTGAGCTGTGCCTCGGCAGGCAGTTCGCCAGAGATCACAAGGGGGTTATGAGACAAGTACCTCTGCCGATGCACGTTCAAATCAATGGCAGAAACCTCGTGACCGGCTTGCTTTAGGTGAGCCGCAAAAACAGCACCAACAGGGCCAATGCCCACAATTCCATAATGCATGATTGATTCCTCTAATGGTCATTTTCTGGGATGATGCGATCTTTGATGGCATCCCTAGACCAGACCATGAGTGGAGAGTTCCTGCCGGTTTTTTCGTCGACAACGCGATAGCGATAGGAAACCCTGTTGCCGTATCGCTCCCACATCCAGTCCCAGCCAGCCACAAAGTAGCTGCAATCATCGTTGAAGCAGACGTGTTGGATTGGGTTATCCCAGGCGAGCTCCCTCGGCATGTCCACCCGGTCTAACACTTCTCCGCAATGGGGACATGTGAGGCATGTGGTGGGATCTGACATTGTTTCACCTTCAATCCGTCAACCCTTCTCAGTCGAGGAACTGATCCCCTGACCAAAAGGAAAAGCCCCAGGCGCGCTCGTGCGTGCCTGAGGCTTTTTTACTAACAATTCGCTACTGACGCCAAAGAATTAGAAAATCTTCTTCAGAGGTACCTTTTTCATTTCCCATTCGTCAGTTTTTGGATCCAGACGGCAGTTGACAAAGCACTCCCAGTTGGCGTCCATCTTGGGCTTGTCAGACCGGAAATAGTATCCAGGCCAACGGGTTTCCTCGCGGAAGAGGATGGAGCGAACGTGGGCCTCTGCCTGGTACATGCGGTGGGTGTTCTCCCAAGCGCGCATGAGTTCGTGCAGATCCTTGGCACCCAACTTCTCCGAGTCTTCTTTGAGAAGCGCGAGGAGGTCGAGGCACTTGTTGAGGTTGGCCTCAGATGTGGTGAACTGAGCGGTCACGCCGCCGGCGTACTCGTCCATCATTTTCTGCAGGCGCATCTGGAACATCTTCGGCAGGATGTAGTGCGGGTTGACATCCGCCTGGGTGGTCTTGCCGCAGTTCTCTTCGAACAGCACCATCGGTTTGAAGACTGCTTCCTTCATCTTGGCGATGGCAGCATCGTCGTAGTTGAGAGCGTCTTTGTTCTCAGCTGCGAATTTGCAAATCGACTTACCGGCAATGCGGCCCTCGGCGTGGGAACCGGAAGAGAACTTGTGGGAGGAGGCGCCAGAGGCGTCACCTGCGCAGAACAGACCCTTGACCGTGGACATGTTGGTGTAGCCCCAGAAATACTCTGGCGGTGCAATGTCCTCGGGACCGGAGACCCAAGCACCAGAGGCGCCGGAGTGGGAACCGATAAAGTAAGGCTCGGCCGCGGCGATCTCGGATTTGGACTCTTCGGGCTGCACGTTGGTGGAGGCCCACAGGAGCGCCTGGGAAATGGTCATATCCAGGAAGTCTTCCCAAGCCTCGTTCTCGAGCTCTTTCATTTTCTTCTTGAAAGCCTTGGGATCGTCTTTGTATTGCTCGGCCAGCTTGGCGATGGCTTCCTCGGTCCGCATGTAGATCGGGCCTTTGCCTTCCATGACGTCGAGCATCATGAGCCAGTTACGCAGGTTGGCCGGGACAGGTTTGACCTTGCCGTAAGGTGCCCAGTTCTCGAGCTCGCCAGCGCGGGTCTGCATGTAGTTCTCGTCGAGTGCGTTGGTGGCGCGGGACTTGAACAGGAGGAACCACGCGCCCACAGGGCCGTAAGCGTCTTTGAAGCGCACGGGGATGAACCGCACTTCCTGGCAGGTCATCTCAGCGCCCGCTTTCAGCGTGAAATAGGTAGAGGCACCAGAGTTGAACGGGGGATACCAGGCACGGCCCGCACCCTCACCAGAGGAACGCGGCTTGAACACGCCAACCGCGCCGCCCATGGCGGCCAATGTGGCTTTGGCCTTGAAAACGTAGAATTTGTTCTCGCGCACTGAGAAGCCAACCGCACCAGAGCAACGATCACCGTCCATGAGGGGACCGGTGATGAAAACGCGCTCAAAAATATTGTCCACGCCCAGGGCGTTCTTGGCGGCCTCGGCAACGATGATCTTGTAGGACTCACCGTTGATCATGAGCTGCCAGCGACCCTCGTGCACATACCCGCCATCCGCATCTTTCCAAATCGGGAGGCCCCACTTCTCGAAGAGATGGACCGACCCGTCCACGTGGCGGGCGATGCTGGCGACCAGGTCCTCACGGGTGATGCCCATGAGGTCGTTGCGGACGTAGTCCACATAGTCATTCATTGTGTTCTGGCCGTCTTTCAGGCCAACATACTGGTTAATAGCGGAAAGGCCCATGGCGACCGCACCAGAGCGATCCATGGAGGCCTTGTCCACGAGCGTGACCTTAAGGCCATTCTTCTTGCTCCAGTAGGCAGCTTCCACCGCAGCGCCACAGGCTGCCATGCCGCCACCGCAGATGAGTACATCAGTTTCGACTACAACAGTTTCAAAATCAGCCATTGTTCACTCCTCCCTTATTTGGTCCAGACAGCGTCTAGGCCTAAAGATTGCGGTTCCGTGAACAGATCTTGGCTGTTCAGATCGGGCTCATTTGCCCAACCACCGGCCGGCTCAGCTTTGCCCTCTGGGGTCGTCCGGATGGGGAACTTGAACCGCTTAACATTGCCATTGCGGAATTTGACCGTCCACATGATGTTATCAGTGGAGCGCATGGGTACCACAGAAGCACCCATGGGTACGAAGTCAGCGTAACCGCGCACATCCATCGCCTGAGTCGGGCAGATCTTGACGCAGCACATGCATTCCCAGCACTGTTCCGGCTCTTGATTGTAAGCCTTCATCTTGTCCTTATCCAAAACCATTAGGTCGTTTGGACAGGCATGCTGGCAGGCGGTCTTATCGAGCGCCTTGCACCCATCGCATTTGTCCGGATTTACAAAACTTGGCATTCGTAACCTCCTCGGCCTCTCAGGCCTTTTGGAAATGGGATTTACCCTACCTACATCTCTTTAGGTGATCGTGCTCGTTTGGTTATGAGTCGATCTCGTCTACAATTGATTTAGCTGTCCAAATACAGCTTGTGTTTTTTACAAAATTTTCGGCCTCAAATAACGGTTTTAATGAAGTAAAGTCAATACAAAAAATTTAGATAACACTAATAAAAATAGATTATCTCCAAGAGGAAGGTCGGATGTGAGGTCAGGCGCACTTTATCTCTACGCAGCCCCGCCAGGCAGATGCGTGCTTTCTCAGTTCCTGAACAAATGCCTCAGTCGCACGGCTCATCTCAAAATTTTCCCACGTTACGAGGACAATCCGACGGACAAGGGGGGGACCGACCGAGATGCGGCACAACCGCCCTTTGGGCTCACCATCACATGCCACGTCTCCACTTGTCACCATGTCGGGTAAGAAAGCGACACCAAGTCCGACTTCCACCATCTTTTTTACTGTTTCCACATTGTCGGTTGAGATGACGGGTTCTACGCTCACCTCCAAGCCGGCGAGGTACTCTCGAATGAGCTGACCTGTGGGGCTCTTTGTGGATAGCGAGATAAACTGAAGGCCGCCAAGCTCATCTGGCCGCACGACCTTTTTGCCGAAAAACGGATGGCTCCGGCCGCACACCAGGGAAATATGCTCTTCGATGAGTACCTCCTGGCGCAAGCGCCTATCTGCGCGGGGATTTGCAACCAGTGCCAAATCCAGCCGGTTGGAACCGAGCAGCTCTAAAATCTCGTTAGAATGGCGGTATAATACCGTGGGTCTGGCCCCTGGATACTTCTCCCGCATGCTCCACAGTACGCGCGGCAGGAAATAGATACCCACGCTGTTGGCAGTGCCAATGCGGATTTCGCCCACAACCCCATCTGCCAGCTGCTCCACAGCGTTGCGGGCCTGGCGAACCGCCTCCAGTACCTTTCGCGTGTGTTGAAATAACACCCGCCCCGCTTCGGTCGTGCTCACACCACCCGGACGCCTGTGAAACAAGGACGCGCCGAGCTCTTGCTCCAATTGCTTGATTTGGTAAGAAAGAGCGGGCTGGGAAATATGTAGCCGCGATGTGGCCCTGTTAAAACCACCCTCTTCGACCACAGCTAAAAAACAGTTAAGTTGGTGAAGCTCCACGCTTGGCCTCTCTTTGTAGTTCATCTCTTGAGTGGAAAAAATCGCTTTATCCCCACTCAAAAGCGTCTGATAAGAAGTGTTTATTATGTTGCGAAGATTTATTCAACGAAATTGATAGCGCTCAACATAATTTTTATTAATTATTTTGTATTTTTTTCCAGCCGGTATGATTTTCACGCAAGGCTCGCTGAACCGATTGGTTGGAAATATCGACCGGGTTGTTATAGGATGGTACGCGTTTTTCTCAATTGGGTTGGAGAATATGGGCACGACACGAGAGTTTGAGGTTTATCCATACCGCTGGGCAATACTCGCAACCTACATGTTGATTACGGCTATGGTGCAGGTTCAGTGGCTAACCCACGCCCCGGTTGCCCGGGCGGCCGAGGTGTTTTACGCGGGTCAGTTCGACCCTGATTCAATCGTAAATATCGACTTTCTCGCTGTGACTTATATGTTATTGTTTCTCATATTTAGCATACCAGCCTCGTATGTCATCGACACCTTCGGCATCAGAATTGGGATCGGCCTTGGTGCGGCATTGGCCGGGATCGCCGGAATATCCAAGGGTATATTTGGAAGCAATTTTCAGATTGTCGTTATTTGTCAACTTGTCCTCGCCATCTCACAGCCCTTCATCATCAATGCCGTGACCGCAGTTTCTGTGAGGTGGTTCCCGCTCAATGAACGGGGGGTGGCCGCTGGCATGTCCGCATTGGCCCAGTACGTGGGTATCATCATGGTCATGCTGGTAACGCCCGCTATGGTTGTAACGTCACCCGCTGCTCCAGATTACGGTCAGGGCATCGATAGGATGCTGCTGGTATACGGCGTGATGACACTGGTGGCTGCGGTCATCGCGCTTCTCATTATCAGGGAAAAACCAGCCACGCCACCGTCTGGGACAGAGATTGAGAGGCACCCCTTCCACAGGGGATTGGGCCACATCTTCAAATTGGGGGACATGCGCTGGATGATCCTGGTGTTTTTTATCGGTCTCGGCATTTTCAACGCCATCTCGTCGATGGTGGATGCCATTGCCAGCAGCCTGGGCGTTGAAGACTCAGATGGATTGATAGGTGGGATCATGCTGATCGGCGGGGTGATTGGAGCGATTATCATCCCGGCACTGTCTGACAAGTCCATGAAGCGAAAGCGATACATGGTGATATGCATGGCCGGCATGGTGCCCGGCATTGTCTTACTCAGCTTTGCCGGACATCTCACTGGCGGGCCAGGCGTGAATCCCGATGCGGCCTACACGGTCGCGCTGATCGGAAGCTTTTTAATGGGATTCTTCGTAATGAGCGCGGGCCCTATCGGTTTTCAATACGCTGCCGAGCTATCTTCGCCCGCTCCTGAATCCACATCCCAAGGATTGCTCCTGTTATCCGGCCAAATCAGCGGTCTTGCCTTTGTTATGGGCATGAGCATGGAGCAGAATCGATATCTACCCCAATTCCTGTTCAGCTTTACCATTCTGGCGGTGGTGGCCTTTTTGATCGTCACCCGCTTAAAAGAGTCGCCCATGGCGCTCAAGATGCGGCGCGGTCCCTCCTAGCAATCGCCGCCGAAACCTCTCCCCCTAGCCCCCTCTCCGGTACGGAAAGGGGGAATCGGAATTAAATAATCCAATAATTCAAATTATTTTTGCCTCCCCCTTTCCTCGCAGGGAAGGGGGCCGGGGGGATGGGTCTTTGCAAGAATGCCATTTCGCGATGACATTAATCTAACAGCAGTGGCATGAGCTCGTATTCCAGCAGGTCGGCCACGTAGAGAAAGTCGCCGCTCACTTGGGCCTGGATAATATTGTTTAATATCGGTGCGAGCGCTGTGGCGCGCGTTTTATCAGCCTGTTCTCGGAAATGGGCTTCGAACGCGTCGACAAACCGGATCAGTGCATCGCTGCCACTGGCTTCCATACCGATGCGAAACATACGAACCGCGTCTTCAAGCAGTGAGATCATTTGGTGTCTCTTCCAGCCAGGGCGCCCCGTTGATAGCCGCGCCAGCCTTGCCTGTGTTGAAAAAGGTCACACCTGGATGACGCCGGATATAGTGCTCCAGGTCCCTTAGATAGCCGATGAGTCTCATTTCAGAAGGCACGCGGTCGCCATACCCGTTGATAACCCAGGATTGGATGCCGGCCCCCTCTGTTTTCACTAGTTGGGCAGCGTCTTTCATGTGGCTTTCTCCCTTGGGAAAGCAAAAATCAGCGCCCACCAGCACCACCTGCACACCACCCATCTGAACGGCCAAATCAACCGCTGCATGGGTCACTGTGCCAGAACAAAATACAACGCCCTTTGGATGGGTGGCCGCCAGGGATGCAAAGCGGGCATTGGGCAGGTAGGCCACGAGGCGGGGTCCGGTCCAAAGGGCGATCACATCTGGATGCACGACCGGTACGTACACGAGGGGTACGGTTTTAAACCGCTCCAAATCAACCCTCATGAAGTGGTCTAGGATGACCCGTTTTGGATCGATAACGACGACCACATCAGGCGTGATACCGGCCTGCTGCAAGGGGATGAGGGCAGTGGTGACCGCAACGATTACCAGGCGGCTACGGTGTTTGGCTATCCAGGGGAATTGAGCTGTTGCCGTGGGGCCGCCAGCAATGACCAGGACGGTTTTTCCCTTGGCTGTACCTGTATCAAAGAGGTCACCAACGTCACCGTCCTGCTCGATCGACAGCTGGTTTTCTGCGATGTGGCCCTTTAAGTCGTCCTCGATGCTGTCGAAGACGCGCGACTGGTACGGCCGGGCGAGTTCGAGTGCGATGGCATCTCGCAACTGCAATGCGCTATCAGACGCCAGGCGCAGGCACGCTGGCGAGGTGGCAAACGCTTTGCTGACGGTTTCGATCCCCTCGGGCTGCAGCAAGTCCACGCGGGGATCTGAGAGCCAAGCCGTGTGGTCAACGTGCATCATGCTGAGTCGTGCGACACTTGGATTCAATACTACTGCGCAAAGGGATGTGAGGGCAGTGCGTTCCAAAAGGACGCGGGCTGTATCGCCCAATGCAATGCCGTAGAGCCAAGCCGTCGAGGTCGCAGGGGGTACCAGCGCTGCCTGGCATTGTGCCTCGGCAATGCGATTGTAGGCACTGGTCAGGTGAATGCCAGATATGATCAAAGTGGATTCAGACCCGTGCGATGTGACCCGCCACTCTGGTGGCAATGGGGCACTGGCAATGCATGACCAGATACGGGGCCACCTGGGTTGGGCGATCTGCTGATTGCGCTGCCATAGGTCCATGCATATAAGCCTACTTTAGGAACTGCTCGGGACAACTCTTGCAGAAATCGGTTTATAAAAATGACCAATTTTTCGAATGTGGCGGACAAAATGGCAAAAACGCCACAGTAGATCGCATTTCAATCCAACCCAGATGCCTCAAAGATTTGTTGATAGGTTCCCGTTCCAGTGTCGCCCTTTGGACCCAAACCCATCCCCCCAGCCCCCTTCCCTGCGAGGAAAGGGGGAGGCAAACGCCTCTTATTCATTGAACTATTTCATTCTGATCCCCCCTCTCCGATGCGGAGAGGGGGTTAGGGGGAGCGGTTACCGAGACAGGCATAAATCGCAAACAAGCATACATCTACCTGACCGGTTGTAAAATTAGCACGGTTCTTGCTTTATTTTTTACTGAGATGACTAAAGCGCTTCCAAAGAAAACACTATCTAGAGTCGTAATCCTCAGTGTGGCTGTCCTAAGCCTTATCGGTTGCGAAGCCCACAAAGAGGAACAGGAAATCCTAGCTGTTATCGAGACCGGCGTTCAACATTTGGAGGCCCGTGACATTGGCCAGGCAATGGGTCTCGCCACCGGGGATTTTATGGCCCATCCAGGAAAGCTCGGCCGCGGGGCTGTGGCGCGCAGGTTAATGGCGCTGAACAAAACCTATGGCGCTATCTCTATTTTGCACCCTGCCCCAGATATCGACGTGGATGTATCCAACGACAGGGCGATCGTCACCATGCCGTTTATCGCAGTGAGATCCGGCTTTAACCCCCATGAGCTGGACGCGGTTTACGATGATCCAGAAGCGTGGATTACCCGCGCAGCAGACGTGGCAGATGTCCGACAGGTCGAGATTTCGATGATAAAAAAAGACACCCAATGGCGCGTCCAGACCACTCGATTTACTAGTGCCTTCTAACTGTTGTCATTAACAGAATTTCCGTCATTACCCCCCCCCCCAATCCCCGCGAAAGCGGGGATCTATCTATGTCTGACTTGATATGGATGCCCGCCTCCGCTAAAGCATATCCATATGAGCCCAGTGCCGGTGACTAAGGCGTGTGTCGTCGAGTTTATCGATGTGGGGTTTTCCTACCCTGACCGGGGGAGCCTCTTTGAGAACCTATCTTTGAAGTTTGAATCCGGTGCGTTTTACTCAATCACAGGACCGTCAGGATCTGGTAAATCCACGCTCCTAAAGCTGATCAACCAGATGGAAACACCGCGTTCAGGCGAGATTCGATTTGACGGCAAGCCCCTCCAGGCGTTTCATCCACCCGCACTGCGCCGATCGATTCTCTATGTGCAACAGGTACCGACCGCGATCGGGGGATCGATAAGAGAGAATCTCCTATTGCCGTTTTCCTTTAAGAGCAATCGGGATATAAAAAAACCCGATGATCACCGCCTCAAGGCACTGCTCAGTAGTTTTCGCCTGGACGGCATCACCTTAGAAGCCAGTGCACGGGATTTGTCAGTTGGAGAGCTTCAGCGCATCTGTTTTATTAGAGGACTTTTACTGGATCCCAGGGTCGTGCTTTTGGACGAGCCCACGAGCGCCCTCGATGAGGATAGCGCAAAGATCGTCGAAACTCGGGCCCAGCGCCTGTGTGAAGCGTCAGGCCAAACCATTCTCATGGTGAACCACAGGAAAGTCGATTTTGAATTCGTAACGCCCATAATGTTGAAACTAGAAGATGGAAAGGTCCAAAGGGTCTGATGGAAGCCCATATCCCAGTGGACATCAGTATCGGGCAGCTCATCCTGGGACTCGTCTTTATTGCGGTCGCGGGTATTGCGTCCCTGCTCAACAGTCTCAAGCTGGAGCGAGATCTGATCATCGGCACGGTTCGGACGTTTGCCCAGCTCTTTTTACTCGGCTACGTGTTGAAGTTCGTTTTTCAATTGGGCAATGCCTTTTTGGTTCTCGGCATCTTTGCCTTTATGACGATCTTTGCCGCTTTCACCGTTTACGGCCGCGTCAAGGAGAAGCAGGTCGCGTTCTTTTTTCCCGTGTTTCTCTCCATGATGCTGAGCTTTTTCTCAGTTGCCTTTATCGTCACTGCCTTTATCGTGGGCGCAAAGCCCTGGTGGGAGCCCCGGTATTTTATACCCCTTGGCGGCATGGTGATCGGTAATTCCATGAACGCAATTGCCATTGCGATCGAGCGCCTGCTAGGGGATTTAAGAGCAAAGCACCGGGAGATAGAGATGAAGCTCTGCCTGGGCGCAGATTACAAAGAGGCCAGCGCAGCTATCGTTGCAGATGCAATGAAGGCGGGCATGATCCCGTCCATTAATTCTATGATGGCCGTGGGCATGGTGTTCATACCGGGCATGATGACCGGCCAGATTCTAGCAGGGGCCAATCCCATCATCGCCATCAAGTACCAGATAGTAGTGATGATCATGATCGTAGGATCCACGACCATAGCCACGCTGCTAGCAGTGAGAATCGTCCGCAAGCGCTGCTTTTCCAGCGCTCAAACGCTTGTTTTACGGGAACAAAAGCGGCCTTGACATTTTATTTGCCTCTCCTGGGCTTGACACGCGGCCATAAATATGATGAAAAGCGCGCCAACACTGGGTCGAGCCCTAGAGGCTCCCTGGCTGACGCTGCGCCAGACGCGGCTTGAATATAGAACGAAAGCCTCACCAAACTGGTGGGGCTTTCGCCGTTTCGGGGGCGAGCGCTCAGTATTTGGCACCGAACCGGAGAAAAGGGTTGGAATCAAGTGATTAGGGCGTCGTCATCAGCCCGCTTAAGGATTTGTTTGGCTCGATATTGGCATTGACGAATCTTGATCAGCTGTCTTTTCCCCAGCCTTTTGCTCATCGGTTTCTGCAAGTCCGACTTCGGGCGACGCTTCCAGTACTGGCTGAGGCGAAGCTTCTTCCTGGGCTATTCCCTCAGCCGATTGATCTGTATTTTCCTCTGGTCCGGTTTCGGAAGGCGCGTCCTCTTGAGATTGTTTTTTAAATATCTGTGATAAGTTGCCTATGCGGTGATTTTCTACTTTGGCGCGACTGAGTAATGCATAAAAATCATCGAGAGACGCCTCATAGAACTCCGGCGAATTAAAGTAGGCGAACATCGCCAATCCTCTGCCGCTTGGCCGATATCGTACTTCTTTAACTCCATACATCTGATCAAAATTAGGAATCTTTACAAAGATCACCCTGATGTACCCTTCGCGGTGCTCGGGATCCAATCGCAGCTGAGCAATATCTGCTATCTCGACTGTCGCAGCGATCGCCTTCCACCCACCAAAAGAAAACTGATGCACATCATTTATTTTGGTGGCATATGCATTTGTATCCCCGGTGGTAACGCCGAGGGGCCCGCTTTTCAAATAAGTACGAGCGCCAGACAAGGATCCCGCATAATACTTCAAGAATACCTCAAGTTTTTTACGAGAAATTTGCCGCGGTAGCTCAAAGGTTCGAATCCAGATAGTGCCGGGGTTAAGTTTATTTTTCAAAAGCAGATCATCTTCATAAACCTCATATGGCACGCGTTTACCGTCACCGTTTAAATCCAGGTATAACCTGATTTTATATATATCTGTTCCCCGACGTACATATTTCTTGTTATGTTTTTGGTATGCCCAATTTTCGATTCGCCAATTCCGTAAGTACTTTTTTCTCTTCTTAAGATCGATCACGAGGTCGCATTTTGTATGATAGAGCCCTGACTTGCGCAAAACCGTTGTACTTTGAGGCTGCACACAACCGAATACGAGCAACAGTACTATTGTCATCGCAAAAATAATCCTCATGTATCCCTCCTCTTGTGTAGATTCAAAAATCTAACATTTGAGCTATCTTGTAAACAGATAAGTGTGCCTCATCCGAGTTGGGCTGGGAGAAATGGATTCCAGTTTTAGAGAATGTCGAGAAGGGGGAACTGCGCGTCACTCCTGCGAAGGATTAACAGGGGTAAGGGCGATCAATCACATGCCGGCCAGTTGACATCCTGGCAAAAGGCCGTGTTCGAATAGGCGGTACTGCTTTTCCAGTTCACGGTTAGGCCGCCCACGTTCATCTCGCTGCTGTGCCATTCGGCTACTACTGCTGCTTCGATGGCGGCCAGCAGGCCGGTGTGATTTGCCGCGTCAGCCATGTACCAAAGGTCGTAAAATGATCCAATGGAGGAGCCGAAATAATCTGCCGGGTCGTGACTTCCGACAAAATCGTCTATCGCATCTCCCAACCCCTCTAGTTCACCAAGATCTGTTGCAGAAAGGGTCACCTTGCTGCTGTTACTAAAAGCAATCTCGTATGCATCCACGATAGCCACAGCCAGGCGCTCGGCGCTCAGCTCCCCCTCGAGCCAGCGGTTGAGCCATATCGTTTGATCCCAGCCCGAGCCCGGCTCTGTTTGCTCGGACGCCACCAGGTATCCTACCTCCCCCTTGAGCGCCCAGGCCACCTCCACCATGGCCATGTAGCAGGCGTCCATGCCCAGGACGTCGATCCCTTTCCCGACCACCACCTGCCGGATGTCCTTTTGAACAGAGAGCATGCCCCCGTCTGTGTCGTCAGAGCAGATTGCCCTGGATCCACCGGGTCGATCCACCGATCCCTTGGACCATCCTGACCCGTGGTCGACCAGAGAGATGAAGTAGTGATCCGCGGGATATGCGGCCTGTGCAAAATCGATAAAGGCCTCCAGGGTACTTGCATCGCCAGTGTCCAATTCGTCGTCATCCCCGGTGTCAGAAAGCCCCAAGTAGGTGGGATCGGCCAGCCGTGTAGGGCCAGTGGCTGAGATTTCGTATAGCCGGGTGCCGGTCCAGTTCCCATCTCCTGGAATCAGATCATCGCTCGTGTATCCGGGATGTCGATCGAACAGTACCACCACATTGACCCCACTCTCCGGTAGATTAGCATCTTCAATCTCGTGGAAATCGTTCAAAAAGGGCGTCTCCAAATTATTGTCCCCGGCAAAGTAGAACATAACCGTCCAATCCCCATTTGACGCCGTATCTGAATCGCTGTCCGACTCACTCTCTGAATCGCTTTCCGAATCGCTGTCTGAGTCGCTATCCTCCTCTGTATCCTCTTCCGAATCGCTATCCTCTTCTGTATCCGAGTCAGTATCGCTGTCTGAGTCAGCATCCGAATCCGAGTCTGCATCTGAATCCGAGTCTGCATCTGCATCTGAATCCGAGTCAGTATCTGAATCCGAGTCTGCATCTGAATCCGAGTCTGCGTCTGAATCCGAGTCTGCGTCTGCACCTGAATCGCTACCTGATCCCGGGTCTGATCCACTGCTGCACCCCAACATTATCAAAGCCGCTGAAGTGAAGCCCGCGATTGCCCATGATAATAATAGCTCTTTCACGTCCATTTCTCCTTTTTACCCTTTTTCCACTTTACCTGTATTCCAGACCATTGTCATGATATTATTCCTTGCCGAGGAGGATTGTATTTGATGTCTAGTACCTCTAATAAGAATACCATTTGTATTGATGCTGTTTTTCTCTTCTTTTGCTTAATGGCGTATGGGTGTGGGGATACTGGTTCCCAACCCACTGACGATCAGAATCAAAACGGGGATGAAGATGCAGACACTGACAGCGACGTGGATTCTGATGCTGATTCTGACGCTGACTCGGATTCAGATACTGACTCAGATACAGATACGGATTCAGATACAGATACCGGCACCGATCTAGATACGGATACTGACTCAGATACGGACACAGATTCCGATACGGACACAAATTCAGATACGGATACAGAAACCGATTCGGATACAGATTCGGAAACAGAATTTCCAGATACAGATGGAGAATATTGTACTGGGATTCCCGAGCTTCCCAGGCCTGCCACACTGATTGACAATCTACCATCGAGCGAAGCCATTGTTTTTGACAATGCCGGCAATGTCATCATGACCAGTGGGTCGCGCATTCGAAAAATCGATTACTCTGGAAATATCACCGAGGAGTTTCCATATACCGAAAACGAAAACCCTCAAGGCATCACCATCTTGCTCGATGAGGATATCATTATCGCCAACGCGCGCGCTGGTCGCATTGATCGCATCGACGCAACCGGCGCATCGACAGTATTTACTTCTGGTGTCAAGCCCAATGGTCTGCGCCTGGATATGGGCGGCAATGCCTATCTCAGCTCTCCTACAGGCAAAATTGAACGGATTGACGCACAAACACAGGAAAAAACCCTTATCTTCTCGAAAAGCGGTGCGAAATTTGACGGCATTGCCTTTAGCCGCGACTATCGCGTCTTGTATTTTGGTGAAAACAACGGCATTGCCCATCAAATTAAAATAGACGAGAACGGAACCCCTGGCGAACATGAGATTTTCTCGCAGTTTGATCCGCCTAAGTATCACATGGACGGTATGGCCGTAGATATCTGCGCCAATCTCTATTGGGTGGATGCGCTGGGTGATCTATGGCGCATTTCGCCGACCGGCGAAGTGAAGAAAGTAGCCGATATTAAAGGCTCTGACATCATATTTGGTTCGGGTATAGGTGGCTGGAAAGAAGACCATCTGTATTCATCCAACCTAACGAGCGCGGGTATCTACGAAATCGACCTGGGGGTGAAGGGAAAGCCTGTGCCACATCTAATGGGTCGAACTTTTAAACACTACAGAAAAAAACCTCTCTTGAATCGACGATAAATGGATCGAGAATAATGGGCCTAACATGCTATTGAGATTCAGACTGCTGCGGCTGGCACTTGCCCCTGTGGGAGCCATTTTAATAGGGACCGGGATTTTCTGTGATCGAGATACCGAACCTGGCCAGGCCAACGGGAATCAAAGCACGGATTCTGTAAGTGACAGCACTGATGACCCTATTCAACTGCGCGGAAAGTGCAAGCAAGAGGAAAATCTAGGCGGGTTTTATTTGTTGAATGATATAGACTCGTTAGCTGGCCAGAACCGGTGGTCAATCGATGGGTACGTCTACGACAATGTAATTCCCTCTTCTATTGGATTAATTGCTAATCAGGAAGGCGCGTGCCAGATATTGACAACCCCAGATCCAATCTGCGATCCGCCCTGTCAACCGGACCAAGCCTGTACATTGGAAGGCACTTGCATCCCTTATCCAATAAAAATGGACCTCGGCACGGTCTCGGTCAGTGGGTTAGCAATGGATATTGCGCTTGAACCCATGTCCGAAACAAGCCCCCAATATCACGCAGATTGGTCAACAGTGCCCTACGAGCTTGAGCAGCAAATTGAGCTTACGACATCGGAAGAGGGCTTTGTCGGCAAGCGACAATTGTACGGGTTTGGTATTGAGCCACTGGAAGTAACAGATACGCAGTGGCGGGTGACCAAAGGAGAGCCCCTTTCTATTAACTGGATAGCTACCACATTAGACGTCCCCACCCAGATCGACCTGTTTCTCAATATTGATTTACACGGCGCTTCAATGGCCAGAATCGCGTGTGTGTTTCCCGATACAGGCAGCGCGGTGATTCCCAAGGGAATTCTAGAAGCACTGTTCGAGATTGGCGCTGGCATTCCCCAAGGGATTTTAAAGCGCTTCACAGCTGACTCAGTACAAGTTGATGACGAGCGATGTTTCAATTTCGGTGTGGTTTCTAAAAGGGAAGTATTGACCATTATCGAATAGTCCCTTCGATCCCCCTTCGATCCCCCTTCGATCCCCACCCGGGTTGATTTTCCCGATCCTTCCTCGATCCCCCCGATCCCCACCCGGGTTCCCGATCCCGATAGTCCCCACCCGGGTTGATTTTCCCGATCCTTCCTCGATCCCCCCGATCCTCCCGATCCCCACCCGGGTTGATTTTCCCCTTCCCTCCGATACCCCCTCGGGTTGATTTTCCCGATCACCCCCGATCCCCATCCGGGTTGATTTTTTGAGATAGAGGAAACAATTTCTCAAACCGGCCGAGATAGGGGGCATGACGTTACCTAGAAGAATCATTCCCAATACAACCTATCTCGTTACACGACGCTGTACACAGAGACGATTTCTCCTCAGGCCTACAAAACGCAACACAAATATCTTCACCTATTGCCTCGCAATCGCCGCAAAGAAATCAGGCGTCCTCGTGCATGCCGTCTGTGTTCTCTCGAATCATTATCACGCCGTCGTTACTGATATAAATGGCAACCTCCCACTGTTCATGGAATACCTGCACAAATACGTGGCCAAAACCATCAACGCTTCCCTCGGGCGATGGGAAAACCTCTGGGCTTCGGAAAAACCGAGCGCTGTTGCTCTACAAAAGAACAGGCATTGGTCGAAGCATTTGAAAAGGCCGGGCGATCATTTATGGGCGTATCGGCAATGATGCGACAAAGGCACTGGGACAGGCCGAGAACAGCAGGGCCTAGGCGCAATCTCAATCCTCGCATTGCCTGTCAGAGCAAATGGCATCGCATTGAGGCACTGGCTCGACTGAGATCATTTATCACAGAATACAAAGATGCGTATCTGAGATGGCGTGACGGGGAACCAGGTGTGATTTTTCCAAGAGGGACCTATTATTTGCGCATTTACGCTGGAGTGTGTTGTGCCCCTGGATGAGCATTCCGTCGAACGTCAGGGATAAAACAAATCGCAGCACGAACGGTACTCCCTCGTCACCGGTGTATCGGAACAATAAAAACTAAGCCCCCCCATTCCGACCCACTACCGGGACCAGTCGAGTGCGGGACCCAGGGACCTCCATTGTGATCCAATCAACCGGAGTCCTGAACTACCTGGCGAGCACAGCGGGAATCAACCCGGGTGCGGGAGCCGCGGGTGCGGGAGCCGCGGAGCCGGGGAGTCGCGGAATCAACCCGTGTGCGGGAGCCGGGGGAGCCGCAACCCGTGAACCCAGCATAGCGATACCCCGTTGATCTGGATCATTAACCATCATCGCAGCTTGCTCCGCAATCCCGGCCCGGGTACGTTGAACTGGAACTCTGGAACTGTTGGCTCAATACCAATTAAGTGGAGCTGTGTTCCATCGTGTTTGCGAACACGTGCAGCGTACATCGGATCATTCGGCTAGAATGGTCGCACTTGAGTGTGGAATCTTCTCTCACATGATGTCAATACCGTTCCAGTGATACAAACGAAGTCTGTGTGGACACTGCTGTACCCGGCCTCTTCGCTCTAAAAACTATCCGCACTTTAATTGACATAACATTCCCAGCATGTTCCCCTCGGTTGTTGACTGTAAATGCGCGGAGCAGGAGTCTATGTCCAAGCTCATATTAGCTGGATTTTTTTTGTTGTGCCTTCTATCGTTCTCCTGTGGCTCCAATTCTAGACAATTCAAGCAAGGGGAAACAAAGCCAGATCCACCTTCTCCCAAACAGGTTGCAATTACTTTCGACGATATGCCCATCACGCAGTCACTCTCGGTGGAAGAGTCGCTAGAAATAATCGTCAAACTCATCGACGCACTCCGAACCGAAGTGATTCGTGTTCCTTCGGCAAGCATGCATGAAAAGCTGAGTTGTAGTGGCTAGAGTGGCGGTCTGACAGAGTAACGGGAGGTTTTGCCGTGTCAGAGCGTAAACGAGGGCTACCA
>JAAUYD010113825.1_pt1 | contig 34863 bp, 19 predicted proteins | sample 7278101 | NCBI WGS metagenome assembly JAAUYD01 (sample SAMN14350128, study PRJNA611818) | marine sediment metagenome | isolation source: surface marine sediment (0.6m) | place: French Polynesia: Moorea | collected 2018-08
ATCGCTACAACTGCGAAATCTGGCGTGTGGATCAGGCGATCGGTCGAGTACTCGCCTATCTCGACGATGCCTTTCCCAATGCGCTACTGACCGTGTTTGCAGATCACGGCGAAGAATTTGAAGATCACGGCGGACAGTTTCACGGTACCTCACTTTACGACGAGCAAGTCCGGGTACCGCTGTTGATGCGCATTCCAGGCGTCTCGCACCGCATTATCGAAACGCCCGTAAGCCTCGTGGACCTGATGGGCACCCACCTAGCGATCCTCGACATTCCCATTCCTGCCAGGTGTCGCTCCAAGGATCTGACCGGGCTCATTGCCGGCACGACAAAAGACGGAGAAGCGTTTGCACAGGCACACGGCGCAAACATGATCGCCACAAGGGCGTTTAAGCTCATCTGCCAACACGGGCTCGACCTGTGTCAGCTGTACGACCTCGAAAAGGACCCCAAGGAGCAGCGGTCAGTGGCGGTCGCACATCCGGACTTGACCCAGGCATTAAAGCAGCGCTTGCGAAACTGGCGTCACAGCCACGCCAAATTTGAGCTTCGTCCGGTGACAGGCACATCTGAGGCAGACCAGCGGTGGCCCAAAGCGGTGCGCGACGCCATAGCAGGAGAACCAGCTGCGATACCCAGTCTTATCGCGTTGATTCAACAGGACGAACGAAGTACTGTGCGCCGAAAAGCAGCCCAGCTCCTCGCCCGGTTGTGGGAGAGCGTGGATACAGGATCCATCCCGCGGATTGAAGCAGATGAAGATCCCGAGGTGGCCGCGTGGATCGCAGTGCTTCGAGTCCGCTTGGGAGACCATGCTGCCACAAAGGATCTCAAAGCGCTCATGGAACAGCTGAATTCGGGATCAGACGCGTGGCAGGCTGCAGCCCTGGCTAGGTTCGAAGCAGGAGACAGAAAAGCGCTCAAACAAGTACTTGCGGTCAGTACCCAAGCGGACGCGCCGATTGAGGAGCGGCGGCGTGCAATTCGCCTTCTAGGTCAAAGCGCTCGCACTAGGATTGTTCCTCGATTGATAGACCTCATCGATAATTACCAGCTCACCCTGGATATAGCTGAAGCCCTGGCCCACCTCGGGGATCGCAGGGCGACCCAACCCCTCATTGCACGACTCAAGAGAGAGCGGTTCAAGGAGCGAAAGGCAGCCATCATCCAGGCCTTGGCAGAGATCGGCGACAGGCAAGCAGCCCCCCATATTGCCGCGGTCCTCGGCCTCGACGACCCACCAGAAGGAGCCCTCGAGGCACTTGCCCGAGTCACCTGGTCGCGCGAGAACCGCTTTGACATAGGTGCGACCCACTCAGGGCGACAGGCTGTGGTCTGGACTCGACCCCTGCCTCCGCTCCTGACGCCCGGTTTGGCCACAATTGATCGCATCGTCATATCTGTCTCAGACCCAAAAGCCAGGGGACGCGTGCACATCGCATGCAATGGGGAAGAAATAGCCACCGCGTCATTGACACCTGGCAAACGAGAGGTCCGGGCGGAGATCGTCGCATCACCCTGGTATCCCAAACACGCCAAAACCCGGTGTCGCATTGCTATCGAATCTGAGACCTCAGATGCCCAGTTAGCAGCCATCGCAATGGTTGGAAGTGTCCAAATCAAAAGGCGTTTGGAACGTCAAACGCCTACCAATACTCATGTTGAAGACTGACGCCCCGTGCAACTAAAGTCTATAACAGAACATCAATGCAGAGATATGTGATATTTGTGCATTGTGGTAGCGAGGTACATCAACAAAGTTGGATGTCGGCCGTCGCGTAACCATCGCAGAAATTCAAACCTTGGTGGCAGCCCAGAGAAAAGCCGTGTGACCATTGCGTTTTCAAATTGATCAGCGGTTTAGAGGTTCATTAACAAAAAGACAGTCACCATCTACTATGGTGCAGGAGTCGGCATCTTGACACCAATCTGGATAGTGGTTGCCTTCAATATCAACCCTAAGCAAGACCTCATGGCGCCAATCTCTGATGCGCTCGAACATATCCAGGCCGTGGCCAGATTCCATCAGATGTTCAACTCCCAGGAGCCGCATGATTTACGAATTTGCCAAGGACAACCCCTTTGAGTCCAAAAACGTAGACAAATAAACAGAGAAAACCCTCAAAAGTGCTTTTATTCCAACTATGTTTTTCCTATGGATTCAGCCATTGAAAGCTGGCCGTTTTTTCACCCACAGTTTCTTTTGGAGAACCTTTAATTTTTGTTTGTATCTTCATTTTTATTAGAATATATAGGCTAAAGTGTACCAAATAATTGAAGGCGTTGGCAGTTCGACAAGACCAGAATAAAAGTGTCTTACCGGCAGAAAGTTAACGGCTGATTATGGAAACATGTAAAAATTTACCCTCCATGAAAAAGAAACCTGTTCTCTTCTTGATCCACTTTGCAGGAGGCAATCGATATTCATTCAATTTTCTAACTGATTATCTGCATACTTTCGACTTTGTTCCGCTTGAATTGCCAGGACGAGGTAAGCGGTTTTCAGAACAGTTGTTATTTGATTTTGAGGACGCAACAGAAGATATAGCCCAGCAGATTCTTTACCTACATGAAGGAAGGGAGTTTGTCGTCTATGGACATAGTCTGGGTTCACTGCTGGGATTGGCCGCATGTAGTCGATTGAACCATGAGAATATAAATCATAGAGCGTTGATTGTGTCTGGAAACCCTGGACCGGGAGCTTACATCCCCAAAAAAAGACACGATCTGCCCAAAGATGAATTTGTTCAAGAGTTAAAAGTACTTGGCGGATTACCGGAAGCAGTCGTTAAAAATGCCGAGTTATTCGATTACTTTGAACCGGTGCTAAGGGCCGATTTTAAACTAGCAGAATCCAACATTGAAAAGCGGGGGATGATCATTTCAGCTCCTATTTATGCATTGATGGGGAGGAGCGAAGAGAACGCAGATAAAATTGAAAACTGGCGCAACTTTACTAAAACAAAATTCAGTTACGAGGTATTGAATGGTGATCACTTTTTTATTCACGATCATCCAGCTACCATAGCTTATAAAATTACCGAAAGTTATGAAGAAAGCACAGGAATATAATCTACAAATTATGTAAAAAAGCAAGAGAATACAACAAATACCATAAAAACAAGTATGAAACAATTTTCGCACTATATTCAATGATGTAGCAAAGAATAATCAAAAAAGCAGAGAGGGGAAGCATGAATAAGGCATCGCTTGTATCAGCTATGATCGTGGGACTTCTGGTGTGCATTGACTGCGGGCATATTAAAGGATTCATGTATTCCGGTATCAATCGCGATAGATGGCAGGAGACAGAAAAGGTTATGTCTGTTTTGGGAATAAAAAAGGGGCAGCACGTAGCCGATATTGGAGCTGGAGCTGGATACTTTACCTATCATTTCTCAGAGGCTGTGGGACCGGAAGGACAGGTTTATGCCGTTGATGTCGATTCGGTCATGGTCGATCTGCTGCGGAAGAAAACAGAAGACAAAGGAGTTAACAACGTTACTGTTATCCAGGGAAAGTACGAGGAATCAAATCTACCCAGGAGTTCTATAGACCTAGTTTTTTTGTGTAACGTGTATCATGAAATGTCAAATCATGTTAGCTACTTCAAGAACCTTAAGCCCGCGTTTAGAGAAAAAGGTAGGCTGGCCATAATCGATCTTAAGCCCCAGGGTAAATTTGGTTGTTCAGGCGCGCACGGAACTGAGAAGGGAAAAATTGTGTCAGAAATATCAAGGGCAGGATACACACTGGACAAGGAATATAATTTTCTGGAGGAACAGAATTTTCAAGTGTTTGCTGTCGATAAGTGAAACATGTAGCCGTGAAAACTACGCAGTCCCCAGTCAATGGCTCCTACCCAATAAACTCTGTCAGTGACCTTTATTGCTTACATTGGACTTCACAGGCCGGGGACATTGTTGGCAACGACGGAGGGATTATTTATTTGAACTACAAGAGCCTCTTGTACGATCCGGATAATTCGGCTGAAACCGGATGCTACGGAAACCTGGAGGACTTTGCCGGGGACCTCGGGCTGACCATCGGTTTGCCGCTGGTTGCCAAAGTCACGGGACGGTTTTGCATCCGCACTTTGTATCGGGGCTTTGGCGTGGAAATCTTGGCCCAAGGCAATGGCGAGCATCTGGAATGGCCCCTGCACACGGGCAGTTTCGACGTTCACGTAGAGGAACACACCATCCGCTTTGCCGACGAATCAAGATCCAGCATCATTCCATACTTTGAACTGTGGGGATTTAGAATAACAGAAGCCGTAAAAGAAATGGAGGTGTTTGAAGGCACGTCCGAGTGGCTACCGATGAGTTCTTATACTTCAATCGAACTGAAACAATCCGAACCAACCAAAAAGTCTCGTTTCATTTCAACAAGAGTGCTGCCATTCCAATTACAACCTCCCTCGGAATGGACAGTGCCGTGCCACTGAGGTCGATGCCAAACGCAAATCACATCCATCCGCAGTTTTCAATAATAGAACTCAAAAATAATTGGGAGGGCGTCGACAAAAGAAAGCTTTTGGAGTCTGGCTGCGCGGTCGTTTGGTATTCTTTGTCTGATGCGTGGGAGACAGAGCAACAAAAGAGGTTTTGGAGAATGGTTACTAGCAATGAGGAACACGACCGTGCGAGCCGCTTTTTTTGGGAGGAGGATCGAGATGTGTTCTTAGCAGCCCATGGACTTCTTAGGATAACGCTTTCGCGCTATACAGATAGAGAACCATTGTTTTGGCGGTTTAAGAAAGATCCGCTGGGAAAGCCAAGGATTGTAAACGCTTCCGACAGGTTATCGTTTAGCTTAACTCACACTCGTGGATTTGTGGCATGTGTAGTTACAAAGAATAGCAGCGCAGGAGTTGACGCGGAGTGTTGTGCTCGGGCAGCACCACTTGATGTCGCCGAGAGTTTTTTTTCTAATTTTGAAATTATGTCACTTAAAAAATTGTTCAAACAGGATAGAAATAGACGTTTTTTTGAATATTGGACTCTCAAAGAATCGTATCTAAAGGCTATAGGCACGGGACTCAACTTACCGCTTAACAGGTTCTATTTCGTACCAACAACCGATGGAGATTGGAAAATTCATTTTGTTGATACTTCTTTTTCGAGCGGCAGCAAGAAGTACAGGTTTCATTCACGAACTATTGATAGTCGTTTTCAGCTTTCAGTGGCAATAATTAGTTAGCCCAAAAATAAATAGTAACCGTGCAGAGATCACACCCTTACGCCGGGAATCGGATGAGCTATTCGACCTCCACTCTAGGAAATTCAACATCTAGGGTCTCTCTAGAAAGCCGGTTCTAAAGTAAGTGTCTTTAACGTCTGGATTGAACTCAATTTTCAGTGTCTTGAGTATTGAACTACGACCATTTTTAAGATTTTTCATCTTCATGTACATTGGACGATATCGGTTCTTTTGGGGATCGAGGAGTTTGATTTCCTTGATATTCATTTGTTTTAATTCATCTCCCTTAAGATCGAAATAGACCACTTTTCTTACAGTGAAATCGGACTTGGCCACCCAGACGATCTTTTTCGCATACCCTTCATCCCGTGCTATTTTCTCGTCCTTTGGTTTATTTTCTACGGCGTAACATAGTTCTCCGTCCACAACTTCTTCTTTGAGTATCTTGTATGCATAGTTTTCAAGCTTGGGAATATTCAAATCAACGTAGGTGAATTCACTACCCATGAAACTTTTAGATTGTTGCGCTCCAAGAATACGGCGTGTTTTCCTGAGGGCGGGAAAATATATCCAAACATCATCCGATTTATCTTCATAGTCAAAGGTTAGTATTCCGGTCCCTTTCACGTCTTCTGGAGAAATGAACTTATAGACTAGTTTTTCGGTCTTGCCTCCATCATAAAGTTTGGAGGCAAGCGCCATTTTCCGCACCCTTTTTTTCCCGTTCTCGGAGATATTTGTCAGTGTAATCAGTGATTCTGATCCATCGAGCTTTCGAGTTAGAGCGACTCGATCCATTATCTCCGATCCGGAGAGTTTATCACCTGCCTCTGCGTTTTTACACATAACGAAAACACATATCAGAAGGCCTAACAAAACTGGCAGCCTACTAGCGGACACATTATAAATTCGTTCAATATTTACAGTATGTTGACCCACTTCCATCTCCTTTGTTGTTGATTGTTTTCTCATGTTTTGACGATTTGTCCTTAGTTCCATTCAATCTAAGAAAATAAAGTACGTCGCCTTTTTTCATAAGGTTGTTACATAGAAATGCTTTAGAATCCAACCCTCAACTCGGCGTACCCCGCACTATATTCTGTCTCTAGAAGATCAAAAAGTGTATCTTTGGGTCCTCTGTAGATTTCACCGCCTACTGAAAAAGCTACGCCGTCGGCAATTTTATACACAACCTCAGGATTGAGCAACCATTCGCGTGTCGTAAAATAAGTTAAGCCAAAGACCGCCAAGGACAAAGTGTCGTGCAATGTATTCCACTCGATTCGCAAGGAAGCACCGTGCTGAACTTGCTCGGTCTGACTGTGTAGAAGTCTATTGGTTGATATAAGTTTTGTTGTAACCATCGCCTCAACCTTTTCCGGCGGTAAGTTTCCGAGGTCAACCAACATGGAATCTAGTTCATTCAGATCAATATCAAATACCGGATCCAATGCTTTCCAGTCCAAGACGTAGCGTCCAACATATTGTGCGATAACGTTAACCTCGCCGAATGCGCGGTCCACACCGACCACATAGTACAAATCCGGATTGGGGGCAGAAAGCTCTTCTTCATAGTTTGCCGGATATCGATAGGCGACCTCCCCCCGAAATCCCAGCAAATCTCCTAATGCTGTGGAAAAGTCAAAGCCGACCACATGGTGATCATAGGCCGCCAGCTGTACAGTTATATTTGGCGGGCGTCCTAGCAGGTCAAAGCTTCTAAGCGCTATACCGGTTTGTGGAGCATGACCCTTGAGGTAAGAAATCGAGGCTTCAAAACTCGGTAGTAGCAAGTGAAATCGACCGGCAAATAAACCATTCTCTAGATTCAGAGCTGGAAAACGAGGATTGGTGATCACAATTATTTTCGGAAGTGTAACCGGTGGTAGATATGAAGGAAGAAATATGGGCAACCAAATTCCCTCGACACGCACTAGCTCCTGTTCGAAAGTGAGTTTGATAGCAGCATTTCCCAGGCGTTGATCGTCTCGTTCTGATGAGCGAATGCGCATGTCGATGGGTGTTAGATTGTCAGTGGGGTTCAAACCATCTGCTCTTCCCCATACGAGAATCTGCTTCCCAGCTCGGATCTCAAGTGTTGACAGATACACACTGACATATGCCTCAGTTAGCTTTGTTTCTGCTGACAATCCCTTTTTGTATTGCTCAGTAGCTGCTTCTGTTGGCTGACCCAAGAAGCTGGGATCTCCGAGCAGTCTAGTCTTTAATCTGATATCAGCAAATCCACTTACGCATTCTATGGAGGTTCTTAATTTCAGTCCCAATTCAGCATAGGCACTTTTCAGCTCAGCCCGATTCTCACCATCTTTTTTGCCGACAAATAGACTTGGTTTAACGAAACCGTTTGAGTCAATATTCCATTTATTGGATAATTTCTCACTTTCACTAGAGGAATCTCCTTCTAAACTTTCTTCGAACAAATCTGCTTTGGAAGGCGTTGCGGTCAAAAGCAGAATCGAGCTTGTAAGTATCGATAGTTTATGTAATATTTCGGTCATTGTTGATACCGTCAATTATTTCTGATTGTAACTTTGTCTTTCTACCTAATTCTCTGAGATACAATAAATTTTGGTTTAAATGCGGAGATAACCATTGGCAAAAGAACAAGGGTACCGATCCCCACTGTGAGCATTGTAAAAGAAATCAACCATCCGAAGGTTCGGATTGGCAAGAAGCTTGAACCCATGAAAACTGCGAAACCCAGGACATTGGAGAACATGTCGAAAATGATGGCTTTGCCAGCAGTCTGTCCTGTGTTGCACAGCGCTTGTTCTAAGTTTGCACCGCTTCTGATTTCCTCTTTCAACCGCAGAATGTAATGTATGGCGAAATCGACTCCTATACCAACAGCTACGCCTGTGATAATGGCTGTTGCCATATCGAGGCGTAGGCCCAGCGCTCCCATGAGGCCAAATGTAGTCAAGGTTGCAAACGACAATGGGATGACGCTGCACACGCCGGCTACCCAAGATCGATATATTAATGCGCAAAAAAGGAAAATTAAAGCAAATGCTATAGCTATATTCTCCATCTTACCGGTTACTATATATTTTATCTGAGCAATCCAGACCATTAACATGCCGCCGACTTTGATTTTGTATTCGGATGGTAAATTCTCGGCATACTGTGCAATATTGTTGTATAGTCGTTTGTGTATTTCTTGATCGGCGTTGTTGATCATGACAACCATTCTGGCAAAACGTCGATTAGTGTCTACAAAGTCCTTTGGCGGATCATATAACAAAAAGTACTGTGAAATTAATTGTTTGGTTTCCGGCAGACCGTCGTAACTCTTATCTCGTGAATTTATCTCAAAATTCATGTGCTTCAGAATATTCGCGTATGAAAGTGTATAACCGACTTCATCAAATTGCTCGATATATTGCTGCAATTCAAAAACACTTTGCAGAAACTTCGGTTCAGTAACACCATCGTCTTTGCCACTATCCAGCACGACATCGAAAGTTCTGGAGCCTCCTAGTTTTTCATTGAATAAGGAAAAAGATTCTCGAAGGTGGTGGTCCTCGGGAAAGTATTCGATAAAATCATTGCCCACGCGAATGAGACTCATTTCGTAGACACTGCATGCAGCTACGGCGAGAAAAACCATACTAGCTGCACGTTTTCTTTTTATTGAAAATTGAGTGACCTTCCCCAATAGTTGTTTAACATTTCCAGACGATTTCTTGCTTTTCGAGGGCTTGCTCCCACTGCCAAATGACAAAATCGCAGGTACAACTGTCAATGAGATAACAACTGCGGTCAATATGGCAATCGCTGCAATTATACCGAACTCCTTAATAGAATTGATACGGAAAATAATTAGAGAAGCAGCTCCGATGGCCGAGGTTTTTCCGGTTAGCATCACCGGCCAGGCGATGTTTTTAAGCGCTATCCTAGTTCCTTCTCTTCGACTTTTTGTGCCCACTTCTTCGTAATAACGATGTACCACATGGATGCCATAAGAACTAGCTATTGCAACGGTCATCATCGGCAACGCCGATGTTACCACCGTGATTGGAAAGCCGATGAATCCCATTATACCCATTGACCAGATTATACTGAGAACAACTACTGAGAACGGCAAGAGGACTCCCCTCAGGGTAAAAAAACAGAGAAAAAAACCTACCAAGATCAAACCTATGGCCAGTGGTAGAAGGACCTGCATATCACTTTGTATACCAACATCGATTTCTTGCTCCATAATAGGGTCGCCTTCGGTATAGATCTTCTCTGGACCTACGTATTTTTTTATTGTTTTCTGTATGCGGTCGTAAAATTCTTTCTGGTTGTAACCCTTTTTTAATCGAGCGAGAATGATGGATGTTGTTCCGTCATCGGAGACGATTTTTGATCTGGCAATACTGTTGTTTTCAACGGTTTTTTTGAGTTTACGTGTTTCAGCGTCAGTTTTTGGTTCCGTCTTCATAAATGGGCTAAAATCTACACCAAAATCTGAACCAACAATATTGTCCGATGTGGCAAGTGAGAAAATTTCGTCATCCACGACTTCGTCAAAATCTTTTATTTCGTTCGTCAGTCGGTAAATCTTACTTAACGTATTGACACTGTATATACTGTCGCTTTCGATTGCTATAAGAAGAGACTTGCGGGGGCCAAAAATATCTTCAATAGAATTATTGGTCGAAACGATGGGGTCGTCAGGAGGAAGGTCATAATCATAACTGTTCTCAAGACGTAGTAAAGTCAATCCATAAGCAAGGGCAATTGTAAGTATAGAAACAAAAAACAATATCGTTCGCGGTCGTTTTACTACAAACTCTGAATAAGCTGATAGCGCCTTATCTGACATGACCTTCCTTTCGAATAATCTGCTGATTTATACTCCTTGCTCAATTTTGCATTCTCGGACGCATAAACTTCCAGCCTGGTTTAAATTTACAGAGCAAGTATAACTGTAATCCTTTTTAGCTATATTAGCACGCTGTATACCATGCTATTAACCTTTATCATTTTAAAGGGAAACTGTCTTTCAATTGGAAAAGGAAAACATAGTTCGTCTTCTGAAATCAAGAAAAAATAGCGGTTTTGTAAACACAGGCCTGCTCACCAGAATCTGTGTATGAACTCCGACCAGGGTATCTCTGAAGTCTTTCGCTGGCAAATCCAATCACCTGGGCGCAACAGAACAGCGGGAATCGTCCCTGCATTACACTCTCGCAAGTTAGCAGAGTCGGAATTCACTCACAATTTCTGGTGAGTAGCTAAAAAAAGGCAATTTTCTTTTCATGATGCATGGTATACTTTACCAAATACAGTTCATTGATATTGAGGGACGCAGAACATGGTATAATATTCGTTATTACCATGCTATAAACTAACAGAAATTAGCTATAATGAGGTGACTACAATATGAAGATAGTAAGATCACTGACGAAGTCTATAGCAAAACTAGGATTTGTAAAAAAAGCAATTGAAGACCGAGCAGATCTAAGTGAAATTAAAGGAAAGCCAACTGCTAAATTCTACATAGGTATATTTCTTATGGCTTTCAGTTACCTTCTCGGACTCCCCGCCATTGGTGTATTGAGTGCTTTGTCCATCTACTGGAAAATACCGAAACTAGCGATCATTGGAGGTCCCTCTCTTTTTATAATAGCTCACGCCGTATTCTTTGCGGGTGTATATTTATCAGGTGGCAAGTACCTTCTTGTATTTTTTAGATGGGCCACTAGAAAGACCCTTGAAAAATTGATTAAGGACAAGGTTACCTAATTTTTAATATATATTATAATACATGTATTATATACAACTTAGAATATTTTCCTATTCTAAGCAGCCTGCGGGGTAAATAGGAAATACAGCCGGAGGAGCAATTGAAATGAAAAAAAAACATTCTGATATTTTTTTTGGAAAAAACAATGAAATAATACCAAACATAGCTTTCCAGGCAATGTCGGGGGTTATGAAATTAATGGATCTCTTTGGAAAACATTCTAGCAAAAACTTTCAAACACTAGGTTTGAAACCGGGACAGGTTGTAATCGATTACGGATGCGGCCCAGGTCGGTACATTAAAGATGCTTCACACGTTGTTGGAGAATCAGGTAAAGTGATAGCGGTTGATATTCACCCTCTTGCTATTAAAAAAGTCCAATCAATCATCGATAAATACAAATTGTCAAATGTTGAAGTATCCCTTGCTAAAGGATACGCCTCCGAGTTGCCAAGTGAGACAGCGGATGTAGTCTATGCTTTAGATATGTTTCATATGGTTGAACGTCCAGTGGAGTTCTTGTTAGAATTATGCAGGCTAATAAAAAAAGACGGAATACTTATTATCGAAGATGGGCATCAGTCGCGTAGCGAGACAATTCAGAAAATCAATAAACCTGGCTTGCTTGTGGTCAGTCAAGAAAAAAAATCCCATGTAGTATGTCGAAAGCTCTGAACTCTATATTTTTCATCGAATAGCTAGTATATATTTTTGACAATTAAGCTGACAGTTTCCGCCTACAATAAAAACAATACATTACATAACTTGAAAAGATACAGTAGGCTCAATTAGAGAGCCCTCCTACTCTAGAGAGATGCCAGTTTTCTGCCCAAGAAATTGTGTTGATTTTTTTGTAGATATTCAAACTGCTTTTCACAATATTTTTCATCTAAAATAGGAAATGAATCATTTAGTTCGGCTAGAAGTCTTTGAGTGCTTCCAAGCTCAAATTGATGTTCCAAGAAATAGTGATCGATCAATCGTCCATATTCAGTTCTTATAAAAAAAGGTTCTATCAGAGAGCGTTGTACTTCAGGGGCCTTTTCCTCCAGGTATTTTCTGCTCAACTCAATCCATTCTTCGAATTCTATGGTTTGGAGGCCATCCGGTTTGTCAAAATATGTTATAAGAGCATTGAGAAATTTAGTCATTGGCAGGGGTTCTGGATGGATCATATTAAACACCTTACCATCTAGTGGCACTGTGAGAGATGATTTCACTACGAAATTGCTTGCAAAATCTACCGGCAGTGCATCTACTACTGCGCCAGGCCAATTTGGCGATTGTCCAACATTCAGTACTAATTCAATTAGATTGTAAATCATGTCAGAAATATTGGTTGCACCATCTTTTGAGGAGCCAATGAGAGTAGTTGGACGATACACTGTGGCCGGTATTCCCATTTTAGCCGCATTGAGAACTAATTTTTCAGCAACCCACTTACACTGCGCGTATCCATTGAGCATTCCTGTTGGATCATCTGAAGGAGTTTCATCGCCCATAATCTGAAAGCGTCCATCAAAGTATCTCATATTGGGAGCTACGGAAGATACAAAAAATAGGGCCTTAGTTTTGTTGCTACCAGCCATTTCAACAAGCGTGTATATGGAATTGATATGTGCATCACGTAAGTATTCATAATTTCTGTTCAGCACTGGTGTAAAAGCCACATGGTAAATCGAGTCAAGAGACCTGCATAATTCATCGTATTGTTTTTCTTTAAGCCCTAACCGTTGATATCCAAAATCCCCTGCAAGTGGTTGAATTCTACTACTATATGAGTTTTCCCATAAACTATACTTTTCTAGATTATCAATAATACGCTGTCTTGCATGTTCTTCGCTTCTAGCTCGAACCAGGCAAAAAACATCTGAATGTGTCTGATCCATCAGCTCTCTAAGAATATATGCACCGAAAAACCCACTAGCGCCTGTAAGTAATATTTTTGATGGTTGTTCGCAAAAAGCATACTGGCCTGTATCCAGATTTCTTACAGACTCAATATTCCACTTTGTATCGTTTACTAGCTGTTGAGAATCTTTATTTAAAGCGGTAAATATTGCTGCTGCCGGTATTATACTTCCATCGATATTTTCCTCCTGCTCATCATCAATTTTTTGGATTCTCTCAACAAGTTCTGCTACTGTTGGTGATTCAAATATGTAACGCAAAGGAAGCGTAACCCCAAATACCTCCAATACCTTTTTACTAACTTGTGTGGCGTTAACAGAGTCTCCGCCTATCTCGAAGAAATTGTCATCAATCCCGATATTTTCAAAACCAACTACGGACTGCCATATCTCGATCATCTTCGCCTCTTGTTCGTTTCGAGGTTCCACGACATAGCTTTCCTCTTGCGAATCTTCTTCTAATATTTTCTCAAGCTCTCTGTAGTCGATTTTGCCGTTGTTTGTAACAGGCATCTTTTCAAGAAAGACGAAGTTTGTAGGAATCATGTATTTTGGTAGTCTATCTTCAACAAAGATCTTGATAGAATCCACATCTATTTTTTCTAGGTCGACCGAATTCGGAACGATAAAAGCTGAAAGCCTTAGTGGTTTACCGCTTGCAATAGCAACAATCTCTACGACATCTTGGTGCTGCTGTAAGCAATTCATTATCTCACCAAGTTCTATTCGATGGCCATTGATTTTTACTTGCTTATCTCTTCGTCCCAAAAACTCAATGTTTCCGTCATCAAATAGTCTCCCCATATCACCGGTTGCGTATAATCTTTCTTTTGTCAACGGGTGCTCAAAGAAGTGTTTTTGTGTCTCCTCCTCATTATTCAAATACCCTTGTGCTACACCGTTTCCTCCAATATGTATCTGCCCTGTGACGCCGATAGGGCAGTGATTTTTGTTTTCATTCAAAACATACATTTTCTGATTTGTCAGGGCCTTTCCATAAGGAATGCTCTTCCATTCGCTTTCTACTGATTCTATTGGATAAATGACAGACCAAATGGATCCTTCTGTTGCGCCACCCAGGCTAATCACTTTATTATTTGGCCAAATTTTCCTGACTTGGTCTGGCAACTCCAAGGGAATCCAATCCCCGCTCAACAATGAAAGGCGAAGATCTGACGAAACCGACTTCTTGCTTCCTTCTAGATAATTTACAAGCATCTGCATTAAGGGTGGAGCGGAATTCCAAATTGTTACCTTGTATTCAGACAAATACTTGTACCAAAACTCAGGATTTGGTAGATCTGCAGGATCAGGTACTACAACACTCCCACCTACAGCAAGTAGTCCAAAAATATCATATATGGACAAATCAAAAGACAAAGAAGAGATTGCAAAAACTCGGTCCGCGGAATTTACATCAAAGCGTAAATTCATGTCAACGATAGTATTGACAGCATTTTCGTGGTTGATCATCACTCCTTTTGGAACACCAGTGGATCCAGAGGTAAAGATAACATATGCCAAGTCAAGAGGATTTAGATTTTCTTTGAAGGAATCCAGCAAAACAGAAGGCTCTTGGTAACTAACTTCAATACAATCAACGTGATCCGGCCACCTGTACATATCTTTCTCTTTTTGTGTTATCACCAACCTGACATTGCCTTCATTCAACAGCTGCCACCGCCTAGCTTCTGGATTACTCATTTCCAAAGGAAGAAACGCTGCACCGGCCATCATTATGCCATATGCCGCTACAATCTGCTCCCAACCCTTTTCCATTCCGATCCCAACAAGGCTATTTTTTTCCACATTCCACTTTTTTATTTCGAGCGCAACTTTCTTACTGAGATACAATACTTCTCTATAACTCAGTTTCCTTTGCTTTGTATAAACGGCGATTGAGTCAGGAGTCCTCTCAGCTTGTTTGGTGAAAAGTGAGTAGAGGCACTCTCTATCTATTTTTTGTGTTTGACTATTTGATTCTCTAATCAGGTTCATCTGGTACTCTGGTAGAGTAGCTAGCGTGACTGTAGTCCAATCGTAGTCAGCGCCGGCAAGATCCGATAGGCACTTCCAGTAACAATCGAACATGTCATCCAGCATTCCCACTGGGAATATTTCTTCAACTGCATCCCAATTAAATACCAGTTCTCCGTCAATTTCCATGACCTGGTGATCGAGCCAAACTTGCGGTGTCTGACTCACACCGTATACCATTTCTCCAAACCCCTCAACGACACCGGCATCTCTTTTATCATCAGCGCCAAATACGAGAGCACTTGTAAAAACGACTGGCATATTCGCTTTTGTGGAACTCCCTCGATGCTTGCTCCATTCGCGTAATACCTTAACGCCGCTCATTGAACGGTGGTCCAGATCTTGCCAAAGTTGTGCTTGGACGCGAGTTGCTCGATCAAGAAATCCGCCAGATGTAGGTTCGCCAATTTCAAGTAGTGTAAGAGATGTAAAATCACCAACTACTGAGTCGATCCCTTCGTGTAATGGAAGTCGATTAAAAAGTGTAACATTGAGTGTAAAATTAGCATTTGTGCTCCATTGAGTAAGAACTTCTGAGAAGACTGTTAGAAGAAAAACCGAAGGTGTAATACCCGCTGCTTTCGATTTTTGCTTGAGGATTTGCCAACTATCTCTGTCCAGTCTTCGTCGCCTTCTTATAAAATAGTACTTTTTATTTTTTGTTACTCTTTTGACTGGCAAGTCAGGTGGAGGAGGCAACGTTTCAATCCTATTCATCCAATAATGAAAGGCTTTCTGATACATTTCGCTCTTTACTAGTTTCTGCTCTGTCAGTACATAATCCCGGTATGAAATATTAATCGGTGGAAGCTGCCGATCAGGCTCGTTATACAAAGCCACCCACTCTCCAAAAAATATGAACATACTCCAAGCATCCATAATCAATAAATCAAGGCTAACATGAAGCCAGATTGATTCCTCTGGCCCAAGTGTGGCGCGAATCTCAAACAAAGGCCACTTGCTATCGGACAATACTTGATGCGACATTTCTGAGCGAGTTTTTAAAATAGCCAAATTTATTATGTTTTCGTTTTCCTTTCTTAAGTCCGAAATCGCTATTTCATAGTTTGGTACACTGGATAGTATTATTTGCTGTCCATTGGCATCGATTATAGCCCGCAACATCTCGTGACGCTGTATTACAGATTGTAAGCTTTTGTTTAGTCTATCTATATTGAGTCCCTTTGTATCCAGCTCAAAATAGAAATGGGTTGATATGTTGCCCAGTTCATAACTACTTCCTCTCCCTGTCCAATAAGCGTGTTGAACATCTGTCAAGGGAAACGGTTCAAAGCGCCTATCATCATCGATTTCAATTAGCGGTAGAGATCTTATTTCCTGCTCGTTCTTGCGGTTGTGTAGCAACTCAATCAGCTCGCCTTTGTGGTCTTTTAAAGATTTTTTTAGCTCTTCAGTCAAAGCGTTTGGAGGAGCCTTGATAACCAGCTTATCTCCATTTAGTCCAAGTACAACTTTACGCTCTGCTAACTTATTCAACAGGTGTTCCATAATAACTATTCCTTTTCTAGATATCTTCGAATATTCGAATTGATGATTTTCTTTTTACAGAGTTCAGACTGGTACTACCCAGCTACTTTTCATAATGTAATCTCACCATGAATACTCGCTCCTCAATGGGGGCATAGGGTTGCTGAAAAGGTCTCGATTATTCAGCATCGCACTGTAGTAAGAGAAGGCGTTGGAGGTTGCCTCGTTAGCTTTTCTGGAAGGCGATTTTTTTGCTCCCAACGCAGTGTATGAGTGTTTACGAATGCCATCGTCTTTAAGAGTGCATAGTGTCGCAATCCATTCCATGAGCGATCTTCGAAATGATCTAATTCGATTTCTTTTTTGTTGTTTGTGCGCTTACTCATTGCTCCAGCGCGCTATAAAGGCCTAAGCAGACGCCTTTCTTGGCTTGGGATATTTGCGTGGTCTTCCTTTGTCTTTGCGCATATCTAATCGAACATCGGCTGGATATAGGCCCTGCTTGGGCATGATGCCGATAGTCCGTCCAAGCTTGCGTTTTTTAAGCTATGGACGGAAATCAGAGCTTTTTCCATATTCACAATCGGCCAGAACATCACCGAACTTGGTACCAAATGCAATAACTGGATCAATCTCCTCAAGGACAATACGCCACATCGGTCGATGCCGGATTTCTTGGGGAACACTAGCATTTTTCCAGCATTCACCATCTTCAATACACAACTTTGGCATATACAACTGTATACTGATAGTAATGTATACTGATAGTAACCGGAACTTTTTCGTGTGCCAATGTCAACGATACCAAGCTTAGGCAATTGCTCTTATTCCTAACTCACCACATTACTGATGAGAAACGCCGATTGAACACTTGCCTTTCTTAACTATTGCCATGTCATGGATAATGAGATTAGCATCCGGAATGCCTACCAACTCATTCACTGCTCGTACCAACTTTTCTTTTAAGTGGACCTGGAATCCAACTCGTTGTCGATTCGAATTGATGTATCTATTGCAACTTTTGCGGCGTAATGATAGTAACAACACTCTCTATTTTTTTCGCCGACTAAGACCGAATAGTCCCCGAAAGTAAATCGGGGCCATTCATTACCTCTACTTTTGCCCGTAACCTCTTTAAAAAAGGCTTCAGCAACTCATAAAAACGTTCCTCCCAGTCCTCAATATTTATAATCTTTGTGTTTGTCAAAACATCAGACTTGCACACTTGATTCAATGGCGTCCAAAAAAGTGGTAGAGCAGTACTAGTCAAAGTTTCTCATGTAATCAGCCATTTTTTCCCCCAACATCATACAAGTTAAGTTTATTGGTGCGCGAGGAAGTTTTGGAATAACTGAAGCATCCACAACAGATAAATTCCTCACTTCTCGAACGGTGCAATGCTGATCCACCACGGCTTTTTTATCACTATCTTTTCCAATGCGAGCAGTTCCCGCTGGATGAAAAGATGTTGTTACAAATGTTTTTATAACACTGCTAATCAATGCATCAGAATTAATTATCTTTTCATTCCATATAAAAAGTCTATCGACAAATTTTTTGAAATGCTCTGAATGTAGTACGCTCCAAGCGACCCGTGCGCCTTGTACTAATCGTCTCGTGTCCTCTTGTTCGCTAAGGCAGTTTAAGTTTATTAAAGGTTGATTATGTGGATCGACGCTGCTAAAAGTAAGGCTACCGCTAGAACGCGGGCAACTCAAAATTGCCGATATTGCAAACGCACGTTTCACACCCATCATACTGCTTAGAGGAAGCAAAGTTACATCCACATCGCTTAGCATGAACAATTGCATATCGTTTTCTATTTTTGAGCCATCTGATGTAAACCGAGCAAACATCTGATGATACGGTTGATTTCCTATACAGACACGAGGCCTTGGAATAGCCCATAGTACTATTGCTGGATGGTCCAATAGATTTTGCCCTACGCCGGGAACATCAGCCACTATCTCTATTCCCATCTTGTTGAGATCAACCGGATTTCCGATTCCCGAACGAAATAGAATCGATGGAGAGTGAACAGCTCCGCCACACAACGTGATCCGATTCGCAAACAAGCATTCAATTCTGCCGTTTCGAATGAATTCTACTCCAATTGCGCGTTTTCCCTGAAATAGAACACGGTTTACCAAACATCCGCCTCTAACAGTTAGATTCTTTCTATCTCGAAGCGGCAATAGATAACCAAGCGCTGACGAAACGCGGACGCCATCTTTAGCGTTTAGCGGCACTGGACCTACACCAGTGGATACTGGGTCATTGTGATCGTTTGTAACTGGCCAGCAAAGTTCTTTACACGAATCAAAGAAAGCTTTTTGTAGCGGAATCAGTTCTTCGTTCTTTGGACGAGTTATCGTTATTGGTCCTTTACTTCCATGAAATTCGTTGTGGACATCTGTATCAGTTTCCAACTTTTTAAAGTAAGGCAAAACATCAGACCATCCCCACCTTGTATGTCCACCATCACGCCATTCATCATAGTCTGCTGAAAGTCCCCTTATAGCTACAGCTCCGTTGATTGCTGACGAACCACCAATTACCTTACCCATAAAATATGGCATTTTTGCAAGTTCCGGACGGGTCTTCCCGGAACCAAGCATTTTGCTTTTTACCATGCCGACACCATCTCTTATCGAGACGGATTTAATAGCTCGTGTGGCAGTCATTATTTTTTTTCCACCTGAGCTTTTTCCACTCGTAGAGGCAGTGTACCCCCAATCAAAATTACTTAATGCAGGAGCTTTAGCATCAAGTAAATCATTGGGCATCTCTTGCATAGAATTATAGGCTGGTCCTGCTTCGAGTAGTATTACATTTCTATTGCTATCCTCTGATAACCTTGCAGCAAGAACACTACCTGAAGATCCTCCGCCTACAATTAGTTCATCATATAACATTCTATTCCCCAGTGCTTCGCCCCTCATCTTTTTCGCCTATTCGTTCCATTATTTTATCAGCGATGAATCGCATATTTTTCTGACTAAGAACTGTGTAATGTGAACCTTGAACACTATAATTTATGACCTTCCCTCTAGTGAATGAACTCCAGCCCCAATCAGGGTCTTCTAGAGCCGGATGCTGCATAAACTCGCTCACACGTCCATCCAACGCCTTTATAACAAGTATATCAGAATCTATTTGCCCAGCCATGTACTTCCGAGTCGCCAGAACTACAGCCTTAAACACCTCAAACACAGGGCTGAGCGCAGTGCTGGTTAAACCTGATTTTAAACCACCTATCTCGTCAATTAAGTAAGATAACTGTTTGGCGGGACCTACGCGCTCAAGTTCTTCAATAGTAAATCTATCTATAGGGATTTCTTCATTCAGATCTTCTAAGAACCAAAGAGCCAAGCGTCCATTGGATACTTCACCGTGAAGTAGTGGGGCTGGGCTATCCAATTGGATAACACATTTTACATTTCTTCCTATGTCTTCCATTCTCCTAGCGATCTCAAAAGCAATTATGCCTCCCGAAGACCAACCCCCAAGTATGCATGGCTCAACTTGATGCTTTTCCATGATTGCCTTTAGATAGATATCTGCCATACGTTCGATACTAGTGATTGGCTTCTGTTTCCCATCTAGGCCTATAGCCTGCAGGCCATAGAATGGATGCCTCAGATATCCAGCCAGTTCCCGGTAACACAACACATTGCCGCCCGCGGGATGAACAAAAAAGATCGGTGTTCCCCTTACATTCGTTCTTATTTTAACTAATGGAGATATTTTCTTAGGGTTCTCTTCACAATCATTTTTTAATTTATCAGCTAAACTTTCGATAGTTCGCCCTTCGAGGATAGTAGCGAGATTCAACATCTTTCCAAACTCTTGATCTATCTTTGCCAACATTCTCACAGCAGTAAAAGATTGTCCACCGAGCCCAAAGAAATCATCTCTGACACCAATTGGATGAATGTCTAATAAATCCTCCCAGATTTTTACCAAGCTTTCTTCTGTAGAGTTTCTAGGTGCAATCTGCATTTTTGCTTCGACATGGATGTGATTTTTGGCTACAGAATAGCTTAGCAATGATTTGCGATCAATTTTCCCGTTCGCTGTTATCGGAAGTTCTTTCAGAGAGATGATAACCGGCGGCACCATGTAAGGCGGTAATTTCTTCTTAAGGAAAGTGCGGTAAATTTCTTCATTATTAATATCTTCAACATAGTTTTGAGGGACAACATATGCTACCAACCTTTTTCCGGGGCCATTTTCGCCCTCTGCCAATACTACGACTTCCTTCACATTTTCATGAAGTAATAAATTGGCTTCTATTTCTCCCAGTTCTACACGAAACCCTTGAATCTTAACCTGAAAATCCTTGCGCCCAAGAAACTCAATATTCCCATCCGGCAAGTATCGTCCCATATCACCAGTTTTGTACAAGCGAATATTTGTTTTGGGATCGATAATAAAAGATTCTTCTGTTTTTCTGGGGTTATCCCAATAACCTCGCGCTAGGCCAACTCCCGAAATATAAAGTGAACCAGGCACCCAGTCCGGGCATTCCGAGTGGTTATCGGACAGCACTTTCCATCCCTGATTGCTCAGAGGCTTTCCGTAGGGAATACTCTGCCATTCCGCTTGAATCGCATTTATTTTATAAAAAATCGACCAGATAGATGCTTCTGTGGCTCCACCCAAACTAATAACCTCTGCGTTTGGTGAAACTTTCTTTATTCTCTCCGGTAGATTTAACGGTATCCAATCGCCACTCAACAACACAAGTCTCAGATCTGGAAGAATTGTTGAGGTCGCTTCCTGTTCATCAACCATAAGCTGCATCAAAGCCGGTACAGAATTCCAAATAGTGACTCGGTTTTCTTTCATTATGCTCAACCAGCGCCCCGGAGCATGCGACTCTGTCTCATCCGGAAGAACCAGCGTGGCACCCGCGGCTAAGGCACCAAAAACGTCGTAAACAGATAAGTCAAAGCTGTAAGAGCTTATCCCAAAAACTTTGTCATCTGACCCAACGTTAAATCGTTGATTAATATCTAGAATAGTATTCAGAGCACTTTTGTGTTCTATCATTACTCCTTTTGGTTTACCCGTAGAACCTGATGTATAGATAACATAAGCAAGTGCTCTCTCAAAGGATCTCGAAGTTGTTTCACTTCGTGAGAACTTCTTTGTATCGAAATTTTCTTGGCATAGGATTTTGATATCTTTAGGCCAGAGCTTTGAGCGAAGGAACTCTTTTTCAGTAATAGCAATTTTCGCCTGCGTATTATAGAGAAGATAAGAAAGCCGTTCATCCGGTAAGTCCGTATCGATCGGCACATATGCGGCTCCCGATTCAAGGATAGCTACCATAGCAACAATCTGATTCACTCCCTTTTTATAAATCACTGGTATGAGTTGATCTTGCTGTGTGCATATTTTACTCAGAGCGTAGCCGATCGCATTAGCTTTTTGATATAGTTCTGCGAATGATATTTTTTCTTTCGGTGTGCTTACAGCAATTCTCTCACCATATTCGAAAGCTGATTGTCTAATCGGTTCGTGAAGACCCATATTGCTTGCTGGCTTGGTTGTTTCGTTTACCTCTATCCTTTTTATTTCCTGCTGTACCGGCAAAGATATCAGTTGCGATTCATACCAATATTCATCATCATCCGCAAGGTTTCGAAGGAGGCCATTGTACTTCTCCAACATATGGTCGATTAAATTTTCCGGATAATACTCTTCAAGAACGTCCCAAACAATGTACAAACCACCGTCTTCGAGCTCCCAATATTGGTGGTCTAACAAAGTTTGGGGAGTCTCGAGCCAACGATACCCTTCCTTAGTCACTGGGGCCATAAACAATCCACTACCATTTACGTAAGGACATGGTGCCTTACCAGGGTAACCGTGAAGTCGGTTATATTCTTGCATCACTTTCATTCCAGGCCAATATAAATGTTTCATATCTGCAACTAATTGGTCTTTTAGTCTTTGAGCTCTTTCGATAAAGCTTCTGCTATCTCTATGGTCTATTTCAAGCGGGTACAGAGATGCGAAGTTTCCAATTACTTGTTTGATATGTGGATGCAATGGAAACCTGTGAGTCACCATGTTATTGATTATAAAATGAACACTATTGCTCCAGTAAGCCAGGATCTCTACATACACTGCTGTTATAGCTGCAGTGGGAGTTAACCCGAGTTTCACTGCGTTGGCCTTGAAGGATTTCCAAATATCCGCGTTGTGCACCGAAACTCTTCTATTCATTTTTGATCTTTTACAACGCTCATCGTTTTTTATATTTGGTACAGCAGGTGGCGAAGGCAATTTTGGAATCCGATCCATCCAATATTTTTTTGAGCGTTCGCCTAATTCACCTCTTTCAAGGTATTCCAAGGCTAGAACACAGTCTCTGAAAGTAATTTCTATTTTTGGCAATTGCCTATTTGGATCTTGATATAGCAGATCAACAGTCGCGAGTAATTTCTGGGTTCCGGGACCGTCGCTAAAAAAATTGTTATTATTGAAGTGAACTCTAGCTATATCCTGATTTATCATGGAAATTTCTAATCCAAACCACGGCCACTTGTCTAACGGAAGCTCCTCTCGTTTTATTCTCTCTCTAATCTCCAATAATCGTTCCTCTACAACCTTCCTAGGCAATTCTCTCAAGTCGTGTACAGTAAAATTCATCGGAGGAATATTATCTAGCGGCTTCAAATTAGCTTCTTTAGTAACTACTGAAATGCTTCCAAGATGCCTTAATAAAGCTTTATGCCAAGCTACTTCGTATCTCTCTACATCCAGACGTTTATATGTAAGTTCCATATAGTAATGGGGCCTAACGTGGTATTCCATAAAACTGCTATCTCCAACTAGGAAACCAGTTTGCAAATCAGAAAGTGGATAAGTAGAATACATTTCCTCTCTATTGGCCTCTATTTGATGTAACAGCGCTAGAGTATCCGATTCATTGTCGTGTATCGAAAGCCGGTCTAACAATTCCCGTTTGTGCTCTTTCAGGGCCCTGTGCAATTCCTTGGTCAATACGCCCTTAGGAGCAGCCACAGATAAACGACCATTGTCCATCTTCAGCTTGGCACCTACATTCTTTAGTTGTGTCAACAAATTTTGGATGTTCATAGCGTTATAACTTCCAGTTCTTCTTCATTTGGATTATTGGATTCTGAATCGTCCATGATAGCGGCAATTCTAATTTTATCGAGAAAATGACTCGCAATCTCTTCAATTGATAAACCTTTGACAAAATAATCAAGGGGCAAATCTATGCCCAATTCTTTTAATATTTGTCTTTTCAATTCCATCGCCATTAGTGAGTCAAAGCCATACTCATTTATCGATTTGCTCGAATTAACAAATGTTAGCTTTTCATATCCGAGAATTCTACCTGCCTTTTCAATTAAGTACTCTTTCAGAACGTTTTTCGCTTCGTCATTTGTAATATTATCTATTTTATCAAGTATGTTATTTACAATCGAAAAATCCTCAGTTCCGCCTTTTTCTTCTGAATGCTTAGAAGCAAGTTCAGAAAATACACTTGGAGAATTCAGTATCCATAGGGAATCTGAGAACATACTCCAATCAAAAGTAAATACTCCAACCTGAGTCGGAGAGTTCAGAATTATTCGATCGAGCGCTTCTGAACCAAGTTCAACTGAAATATCTCGCAAACCGCTTTCTTTTCTCATCTTGAAACTTTGTCTGTTGGCAGCCATGCCAACACCTAACCAAGCTCCCCAGTTCACACTTGTTGCAGTTAGTCCTAGGGCTTTTCTAAAATGGGCGAACCCATCCAGCCAAGCGTTCGCTGCGGCGTAGTTTCCCTGTCCTGGTGAACCTATTAAAGAAGCCAAAGAAGAAAACATTACAAAGAAATCTAACGATAGGTTCTTGGTTGCTTCATGTAAGCAATAGGCACCCAACAGTTTTGGAGCTAAAACTGTTTTCATTTGGTCAGTCGAAAGTCTTGTCAAAACGCCATCATCGAGAACACCAGCTGCGTGAATTACTCCTTTAATTGGCGGCATAGAACATCTTGCTTCACTAATAATGCTGTTAACCTCTCGTTGCGAAGTAATGTCTCCTTTTCTAACAGCTAGCTGTATACCTTTTTCTCTTAGTATTTTTACCCGTTCCTGAACTTTCTCATTTGGATTGGATCTTCCTATTAGTATGAGGTTGCGAGCTCCATTCGCTGCAAGTCTTTCAGCAACCAGAGCTCCCAAGCCACCTACTCCACCACTTATCAGATAAGACGCATCTTTAATTACACCCGTATCATTTTTATCGATTAAATCTAGCTCTACACTGTTAGTCAATCGACCAACATAACGGCCTCGACCTTTTTCTCTTAGAAGTACTTGGCCTTCATTCGAATCATGGTCAAGCTCTTCATAAAGCATAATTGCATCTGTCTGTTTGAGGATATCAATCATTCTCACATTTAATTCTGGATGTTCGACTGAAATAGTTCGCCCTAGACCCCAAAGACTTGCATGTACGGGCAAAGGAAAACTTTTCTCAAGCTGAAAGGCAACCGCCGAGTTCGTGACTATTGACAATTGAATCTTGCTTTCGATGGATCTTGCAGTCAATTCCTTGACTAAAAACAGCACATCACTGCAAATGCTCAAAGTCGCAGCGAATGCACTTTCTCCATTTTCCACCTCAGAATGTTCAATATCCAGACCCCAAAGATAGACTATTTTTCTAATTGCTGCAGTCGAGTCGAGTTCTGTATCAATAGTAGACTTTATAGTACCGGACCAGAAGCTTCTATTTTTAGATTTTCTAGAAACACTGTTTATTTCTTCTTTATCTTTGTAAAATAGATGGACCTTTTCATCTTTGTCCTTAATTATTTTTGACAGATCACTTCCTACACCTTTTTTGTCAGCGAAAATCAACCAGGAGGTAGCCTTTCTATCCCTTTTTTCTTTTTGTTTCTTTCTATTGTTACCCCCTGAAACTATTTTAGATTCAATCCATTTTAATAAATGGAAAGCATCGTTATTAGTAACTGTTCGTTTTTTAGCAAGAAAATCCTTTGATAATTTCCGAAGTTTTAGATCATCTATGCTGGCAAATATCTCTCCGAATTCATCGTATATTGCTATATTAGCAACAATAACAGCAGGGTCGTAGTCACCATCTTCTAAGGCTTTATCATTGGGAGCGATCCGGCAATGTGCCCAGAAATTGGTTTCTTCAAATCGACGATACTGTTGATATCGGCCCATAGACATGGGTACATAGAGGCCGATGTTTTTTTGCCTCTGAATGGACGCCGCTAACGTCTGAAAGCAACTGTCCACTATTGTTGTGTAACTTTCAAAATTACTCGGGTTTTCAATCTTCTTAAGAGAAATGCAACTTACCGACTCATCGTGCCCACTCCATATTCGTTTAATCATTCGAAAATTTGGTCCATAATTAAAACCGATTTTATGTAGTTCTGCATAGAATTTCTTTACTGACATCTCCTGCGACATATTTTCAATTATTTGCTCGATACTCACTCTGTCAGAGTTCCCCGCTTCTTCATAAGGTATCGCAAAAGCAGACACGTGCAATTGCCAGGAGCTCTTATTCTCAATGTTGTTCGTGTTGTTACTGTAAAGGGAAACGACACGTTTTTTATTTCCCTCATTCGAATATACGATCTGTAATCTATAATTCGAGTTATCGTTAAAAAGCAAAGGTTGTTCAATCGCAATATTATCGAAACACAACTTACTTGAATCGAACACTGAGATTGAAGATTCGCTCAATAGATACAAAAATCCCGCGGCCGGCATCAAAACATTGCCTGATATTGCATGATTTTTTAAAAAATTCAGGTCGTTCTGATCTGGTTGTAGTTCGTATCTTTCCTTTTCAGATTCAGCCATTAGGGACAGACAGTTCTTCATATGGCAAGTCAGGCCTCTAAAATCTGTTGTTCTTACGGGCTGAGAAGTTGTAGCGGCCTGATCAAACCAGTACTTAAGTCTCTGGAACCTATATCTTGGCAAGCAGACTTCAGGTTGCTTAAGTTGCGTAAAAATCTTTCTCAAGTCAACTGAGACCCCACGAACATAGAGTTTGCCAAGGCCTTCGTACATCTGTAATACAGCTGATGTGGCTTTTCTCATACTTGGGATGCTTTCAAAAGTACCCAGTATCGGCCGTGCCATCTCTAGGAGAATCGGTTGAGGACCAACTTCAACATAGATCTCACACCCACTTTTTTTGAGCGTTTTGATGCCGCGGTAATACATTACAGGCTTCCTCACGTGATCCACCCAATAGTCGACAGTGGCAATTTCATCTCCGGCTATCTGTCCGTGCACATTAGATATTAGTTTGACCTTTGGAGCTCTAAGTTTATATTTTTGAATGAAATCGCCAAATTCATTCATTATTGGTTCCATCAAATGCGAATGAAACGCGTGAGATACGGTCAGCTTTTTGGTATTGTAACCGCTTGATTCTAATTCCCACGCCAAATCCTTAACCCCCAACTCTTCTCCCGATAATACAAGACTCGATTCCCCATTAATGGCTGCAATATCAACAGTTTTCGACCGCCTGCCAATAGTTTTTTCTACGACTTCCAATGGCGCTGTGACCGCGTACATCACTCCCCTGGAAGGAAGATCGCTCATTAATTCGGCTCGTTTGGCAATAATCTTTATACCGGTTTCAACATCAAAAACTCCTGCTATGCATGCTGCTGAATACTCCCCCACACTATGTCCTAGCAAAATATCGGGTTCTACCCCCCAGCTTTTCCAGAGGGTTGATAGCGCAACTTCCAATGCGAACAACGCAGGTTGCGTATATAATGTGTTATCAAGGTCAGAATCTCCTTTACTCCTTTGCTTCAATACAGTCAGTATGCTCTTGGGAAGCTCATTGGCCAAGGTATTATCACAAATGTCTATGATATCTCTAAAAATCGGCTGAGTTTTATATAGCTCCATTCCCATTTCTGCATATTGAGAACCCTGCCCGGTAAATATAAAAGCGATCTGTGGGTTATCATTTTCTGTGACACTTCCCCAAACAGCTCTTCTTGACTCACCACCTCTCCCGAATCTGCTTAGTTCATCGATTAGCTGAAGTTTACTTTTCACAGGGACAGCCAAGCGTTCCTGTAAATGATTTTTGCCTAACACGGCGGAATGACAAATCTCTTGTGTGGATATTTTTTCGTCAGTACTCTGAATAAACGACGCGCAGACATCAGCGTTCTGTCTCAGTGCTTCTTGACTATGGGCGGAAAGAACAAAAAGAGCACCTTCCCCTCTATCCCTATTACTGATGCCGTCACTCTCGACTGACGAATCTTTTGAGTAATCCTGCAAAACGATATGAGCATTGGTTCCGCCGAAACCAAAAGAACTAATCCCGGCCGATAGCGGTTCCCCGTTCCCATTCCATTCTTTTAAATCAGTCGGTATTTCCATAGTTGAATGATCCAGATTTATAAATGGATTCAATTTTGTAAGATGTAGACTTGGGACAAGCTTTTTGTTTTGCATACATAGAACAACCTTGATTAGAGCAGCTATACCGGCTGCAGCCTCTAAGTGACCAAGATTTGTTTTTACTGATCCCAGGTAACAGGGGGAATGGCGATCATTGTTTTCGTCAACAATATCTTTTAACGCATTAACTTCAATTGGATCACCTAACTTTGTACCTGTGCCGTGTGTCTCAAAATAACTAATTTGATCCGAAGTTACTCCGGCGTTGCTCAAAGCTCTGCGTATAACTGCCTTTTGAGATTCGCCATTTGGTGCAGTCAAACCATTGCTGTGACCATCCTGGTTGACGGCCGAGCCTCTAATGATGGCCAGAATTTTGCTCTTACGTTTCAATGCATCACTGACACGTTGAAGAACAATCATGCCGCAGCCTTCACTGCGCACATAGCCGTCAGCCCTTTCATCAAATGTTTTGCAACGTCCATCCGGTGCCATCATTTTGGCTTGAGACAAAGCTATCGTTATGTCAGGTGATAGTATTAGATTCACTCCGCCCGCCAAGGCGATGTCACTTTCACCTGACTCCAGGCTTCTGCAAGCGTTGTGAACTGCAACGAGGGATGATGAGCACGCAGAGTCCACGGCCCAACTTGGGCCGCAAAAATCGAACACATACGAAAGTCTATTTGCAGCAATGCTCAGAGCATTGCCTGTGCCAAAGTATTCATTTAGCGCGCTGTCTTGTCTAGACTGCACTCTATCGTAGTCACTTGTGCAAATCCCAACAAAAACACCGGTTTGAGTTCCTCGTAATGTCGAGTGCGGGATATGTGCGTGCTCCAAAGCCTCCCATGTGACTTCCAACAATAGACGTTGTTGAGGATCCATGTTTGACGCTTCCTTGGGAGAAATACCGAATACCTCTGCATCAAAAAGATCGACTTCTTTCAAAAATCCACCGAAACGTGTGTTCATTTTCCCAGGCGTACCGGCCTGTTTGTTATAATATTTTTCTATTTTCCAACGTTCCGGAGGTACCTCTGTAATCGCATCTTTTCCATTGCTTAAAAAATTCCAGTATTCATCTGGATTACTAACGTTTCCAGGAAAACGACACCCAATTCCAACTACGGCTATTCCTTCTTCAGCCAAGGTCATTTCACTCTTTTGGCTTCGGATTATCGAGCTACTACTTGCGAGATACGATGAAAGCGCAGCAATATTTGGGTAATCATATACTATTGTCGGATCCAACGAGCGATTCAGCCACTTTTCCAGCTCGCTTGATAGCTCAGCTGCAGCGACTGAATCAATACCGTAGTGAGCAAAAGAATCCTTGACATCAATTCTATTAAGCTTCAATTTTGATTTTTTTGAAATCTGTTTCAGTAAGAATTTTTCTATTTCATTCCTTGTATAATTAAGCGTTGTATTTAAGACTGTAACTTTTTCTCTTTCCTGGGTTATGTCAGGATTTCGGTATTCTTTTTTGTTTTCGAGATATCTCGCTATCTCCCGAAGCTCCATTTTCAAATAACGATTTTTACACTCCCTGCGTCGCACCTTCCCGCTTGTAGTTTTGGGAAGTGCTGCTGTCTTTAATAGAACGATATCGAAAACCTTGAAGCCGTGTGCGGATGCAACCGCGTTGCTTATGTCACGGAATACTTCGCTCGTATTTATTTTTCGTATCTGACTGCGTTTGACCTCCTGGACAACTACTGGCTTTTCTACGCCGTCGCGTTCGATGCTAAATGCAGCACTTCCGCCACGCTGAAGCGCATGATGTGCTTTTTCTACTGTGGCCTCAATATCCTGTGGATAAAAATTTACACCATGGATAATTATCATATCTTTTAGACGGCCTGTAACAAAGAGCTGGTCCGAATAAACAAACCCCATGTCTCCGGTACGTAAAAATGATTTGTCTTTTCCATTTAGAATGGATGCTTGGAACGTCTCCTTGGTCTCCTTTTTCTTGTTCCAGTAGCCGTGCGCGATATGTTTGCCCGCTACCCATATTTCCCCTATTTCGCTCTCTGCGCATAGCTCAAACGATACGGGATCGACAATCGCGACATTCTCTTCGATTAACATCGGACCGCAGCCTACTAAGGGTTGACCCAATTCTTTATTTTCTTCTGGAATTGCTTCTCCCAGCTTAAGAGCCTCTGTGTTGAAATATCGTATTAGGGGCTCATCCGGCATTCGACAAATAGAAATCCCCAAAGTCGCTTCGGCCATACCGTAACTCGGCGCGAATGCAGTTCTTTTGAAACCACACGTTTTGAATTCTTCAGAAAAGCGATCTATAGTGTCTGCTCGAACCGGCTCTGCGCCATTGTAAGCAAATATCCAACTACTTAAATCTATTGTTGTTTTTTGTTGTTCATCAATTTTTTCTAGACATAACTCGTATCCAAAATTGGGGCCACCGCATGCGACTGCTCTATATTTTGAGATTGCCCACAATAGACAAAATGGCTTTTGAAGAAATACTACTGGTGGAATCATGACTGTCGTTGAACCGTTGTAGATAGAATGAGTAATCCCAAATACCAACCCCATGTCATGATAGAGCGGCATCCACAATATCTGGGTTGAGCCTTCAGGGAGTTTAATACGGTTTCCTATCATTTCGTTGTTCATCATCAAGTTACGATGAGTAATTACAGCTCCTTTGGGAAGACCGGTTGAGCCAGATGTGTACTGAAGATACGCCGCATCGTTATCATTAAAAGCCGGCTTCAAAAAACTAAATGGAACCGACTCGAGAGAATCTATATCAGGTACAACAAAAATTTCCGGGCGTGAGCTTTCTTCGAATTCACGCTCTATCCACGCACTTACTTTTTTCAAATATGCCTGGGTTGTAAGGATTACCCTTGGCTGAGCATCGATTATTATATTCTTCAATCGACTTGTGTGTTGATTCTGTTTGTTGAGCTGCGGAGGATAAGCCGGTATTGCGACGGTTCCTGCGTACAAGCACCCAAAAAAGGAGATTACATATTCAATCCCGCTAGGACACGCAATGAGCACTCTGTCTCGTTCTTCAACACGCGTTCGAATTTGAGCCGCGAGAATACGCGATTTCAAATCCAGTTGACCGTAATTAAGTTTACCTGCTTCAATCTCACCGTCTTGCAAAAACACAACCGCTGTCCTATCTGGATGTATTTCCGCTCTCTGACTCATTAAATCGATAATGTTCGAAAAACTAGTACGAAATTTGACATTTGTATCCATATTCATTTTGCTTAATCTCACTGGGCTGGATGTTTGTTACCCTATTTCTTCTTCCACAATCGTATTAACGACAGAAAGATACTGCCATTTATGCTTTTCTAGTATTTTGAAATTATTATACTAATTTATTATGTTATCTACCTCTAAAACCCCAAAGATCCTTGCTAGCTTATAGCTCTACTGGCTATCAATGCTTATCAAGTGCGTAATCCGGTGAAGCCGATTGCTGAATCCGGACGATGCCGATCGCTTGTTCCGGAATTCGTGATCGTTTTCACCGGATTCGGTGATCGACTTCATTCGGAATCGTTGATCGATTTTGACCGGAATACGCATCAAGCCAAATCGCTTCTCTGTTATTTTTGCTACTTTTCAGTCAAGATAGAACAGTTCCACCTAGGTTATCAACAGAAAAATCGAAGTCCTATCGGCACTCGCTTATCGTGCATCTCTATAAGGGGGGCTTATAGCCGCTAGACAGCCAAACTCCCACTGTTACTAGCTCAGCTCCCCTCTGTGTAGCGTTGTCTCTTAAACTCCTGTTTAAGGAACATACAATTCAAGATCTGTACGATAATCTCGCGAAATGAACTAAAGAGCTGGCCACCAATGGGAGAGCAATCTTGCCTGCTCTTTTGTCTTTTGTTTAAGTCCTAAGTAAAGGTGATCGTTCTACGTTCTAATTTGTAAATATTATAAACAGACAAGTCTCGTTGGATGCACAGTTCTCTACATTAGCGATGTTGAAAAATAGCGTTCAGCACGATCCGGCAGAATCGTCACGACTTTTGATTTGGGGCCTAAAAAAGCGGCCTCCTTCATTGCAGCGTAGACATTCGCCCCGGATGAAGTGCCGACTAAAAGGCCCTCTTGACGCATGAGCCTACGTGTGACTTCAAGCGCTTCTTCGTCTGTAACTTCCACAACATGGTTGAGAATTGTCGTATCCAAAACTGTGGGCACAAAACCATCACCGATACCTTGTATCTGATGAAGACCTGGTTCATGCCCCAACAGCGCTGAAACGTTTTTCGGCTCTACCGCAACAATGCGGATATTCGGGCGCTTTTCTTTTAGATAGCGACCCACACCTGCAAGGGTTCCCCCAGATCCGACTCCCATAACAAAAGAATCTAGCTCTCCATTCACTTGTTCCAGTATTTCTGGGCCAGTGAAAAGATAATGCGTTTCTGGGTTATGTGGGTTTTCGAACTGTTGCGGGATCCACGCGTCTTGAATTTCTTCTTTCAACGACCATAGTTTTTTAAGGGCACCTTCCAAAGAATCTTCCGCAGGAGTGAGGATACACTCACCACCAAACGCAGAAATGATTTTTTTACGCTCAGTGCTCATATTTTCTGGCATGACCAGCTTGACCTGGTAGCCTTTTTGACAACCAACAAAGGATAGACCTATTCCGGTATTGCCAGAAGTCGCCTCGATAATGGTTCCACTTGGTTTAAGAAGACCACTAGCTTCAGCTTTTTCAATCATATACTTGGCTATCCGATCTTTAATGGAGCCACCGGGATTCAGCATTTCAGCCTTCGCAAAAATATTCCCATTACCTAGCGTTCGAATATTAATCAGAGGAGTTCTGCCAATGTTTTCAAGTATAAAGCTTCTATCTGTCGACATTTTTTTCCTCACTGCCGAGTTTGGTAGTCTTTTCCTGTATTTCAAAAAGAGAACATTTCGTACTTTAAGTTTATTTTAAACACGCCGCAGGCTGCTGATGCCGCACTACTGCGCACCAGAGAGGTCATGTTTTAGAAAAATGTTAAACGTTACCTGCTAGCTACGGATGAATCAAGCCTTTGTAGATCCGTTTCGGCGCTTAGAACTACGGAAACGCCTACTCCAAGCATATCTACCCACACCGTTAGCTTCCTAGCTTTTCCTATGTGTATTATTGTCCCGGATACACCTGTCAGTGATCCGGATAAAATCTTAACTGTTTCACCAAGCTTAAAATCTGTCTCAATTGTCAGTGCAGTACCGTTATTTGTAAGACTCCATACGTCTCTTATCTGATGATCTAATAATTCCTCCTCCAACTTCGTCGTTGCTCTTATAACCTGCAATACGCATCCCGACTCTTTGAGCGACTGTTTACTACAGATCCCTTTAACAAAAATATATCCCGGGAAAAGAGGATTCGAGGTGGTACGGGATTTTCTTCCGCTACACGTGGTTCTATATATAGTTGGCATGTAATATTTTATCCGCTGGGCATGCATGATTCGAGCCGCCTTCTTCTCCCATCTGGGACGTACTCGAACGCAGCTCCATGAAGAGACAAGTGATTCTCCTTCGCTACAAAACAGATCCGGAGGGTATATGTACTGTTCTTGAACCATTAATTACACTACTGCAAAGCTAAACAGAATCTGTCTACTTTGCGACTCCTTAAAAAAATGCATCTGTGAAGACGAGCATGTACGTTCTACCGTCATCACACTGAACCTGAATGCCAACACTACTTGAGTGCTATCAATCTTTTTTCGAGCTTCTCTTCAAATTCTAACCCCTTACAAAAGATATAATTTTCACAGTAAATATCTCATAGGCTACTTACGTATTGAGAGTCAACCCTTTTTTTATTTTTTTTGATAGAAAAGCTACTTGTACCTAAAAGTTTCGAAAACTACGCCCTAAGACTGCGTTTTTCCCGTTCCCGCAGCGTCCTGATCTTCTGAATTCTCGATTTGAATTGATCCCAGTCTTAGATGCGAGCGCATGATTCCGGAAGTCGCAGGCCAGATTCGTTGACCGTATGCCCGGGTACGTAGATGTACGGGAACCGCAAACTCTGCGAGGTTCTCGTCGCGAAGAGTCGTGTGACTTTTTTCGTGGCATCGCGACGCCTTGTACCGCATATCACCTCGGTCGCAAATCCGACCATAGGGCGTGGGCAAGAAGGGAAAGCTGCTGCCATACACCGTTGGCACTGTACTTCCGAGACAGCAATACGTCGAATAAGAAACCACTCTTCAATTCGCCGATGTCTTTCTCTTGACCGCCCCGCCCGGCATAGAAAGTATGCATTTCTTCCATCGGCATTTCTCCGTGCTCGAAGTTGAGGCAAAACAGCATGTACCGATATTCCTGGTCGTTCGGCTGGAACAGTTCGAGCTGCTATCCTTTGTGCTTGGCTATCTCCTTGTTGCTTAGGCGAAAACGATAGGCCACAAAATCCCTAGCCTCTGACCAGCTCTTCATCTCCCAACTTAACTCGAAGGCGTCTACTCCATCTAGAATCTCGATCCAGCCCTTGCGATTCTTCACGTTGAGAGCAAGGTCTTCGTATATTTTCGCAACCATCACATACTTGAAACTCTCTGACTCGTACATTCTTAGCAACTTGTCGTCGAAAAATGCAGAGTCTTGGCGCACACGGATCCGAACTCCAGGAATCTCTGACTTCAATCGGCGGATGACTTTATGCATAAAATTGACCACTGCATCGATGTCCGAAACGTTTTCGGGCCTGTTTAGTACTGCTAGGAATTACCCCGAAAAAAATGTCTCAGAGGACAGGTCTTGGGGCATTGCCGGTGGAATCGGGGGCTTGGTCGTCGGCCTGGTCGAGGTACTGGTGCTCGTCCTGTTTGCCTCGGGGATGTTTTTCGATGCACAGGAGCTCGCGGATCAGCTTATCGCCTACCTAGAAACGGCCAGGACCGGGAAATCGCCGATCTTTGCCTGGGCACACTTTTTCGACCCCCACGAACCCTATGATGAAACGTGTACCCG
>JAAUYD010161353.1_pt1 | contig 34839 bp, 37 predicted proteins | sample 7278101 | NCBI WGS metagenome assembly JAAUYD01 (sample SAMN14350128, study PRJNA611818) | marine sediment metagenome | isolation source: surface marine sediment (0.6m) | place: French Polynesia: Moorea | collected 2018-08
ACGATCGGGATAATCACGGGTATGCAGGCGCTGGGCCCATTCGACGGCCGTGACGCCGTTTTCCTCGAACAGCTCGACCAGGCCCAAGGCCTCGGGATCCACAGGGTAGGGCAGGCGGTAAAGGTCTACATGGTACAGGGGCAATCGGCCGGGGTATTCGTTGATGAGGGTATAGGTCGGGCTGGTATCGGCAACCGATGCCGGAATCTCCTATCGCCTGGCAAGTCCCTGGGTATATGCGGTTTTTCCGCTGCCCAGGTCTCCGAAAAGCAGCATGACCAGACTCCGGTCGAGGGCCCGGCCCAGCGATCGGCCCAGGGCGACGGTTTGATCGACGGCGCGGGTCTGAAAGTCGTGGGTGGATGGGGTCATCGGTTGACCGGTTCAGTCGGATAGCTCAGGCTGTCCACCTCCGGCCAGGGCAGGTTGTCGCCGCTCTCCATCAATTCCTGCATCGCCTCGGGTATGGTGTGCATGACTTCCGTGGCCAAAAAACCCACCGGCCCTTTCAGGCGGCTCAGGCGGTCCGCGGCCATTCCATGCAGATGGACGGCGGTACAGGCAGCCGGCCCGACCGGCATGCCCTGGGCAATCAAGGCGGCAATCATTCCGGTGAGCACATCCCCCATGCCGCCGGCGGCCATCCCGGGGTTGCCGGTGGTGTTGACGAAGACGGTCCCATCCGGTCGGGCCACGATCGTGGCCGCCCCTTTGAGCACCAGGAATATCTGATACCGTTGCGCAAAGCGGCGCGCCGTACCGATGCGATCGCGTTGAACCTGAGTGGTGGTGCAGCCGCAAAGCCGGGCCATCTCTCCAGGGTGGGGGGTGAGCACGACCGGTGCCCGGCACCGGGCCAATATGGACAGGTCTGATGCGATCAGGTTGATGCCATCCGCATCGATGACCATCGGTATGGTCATGGTGTCGAGCAATCGCCCCAACAGCCGGCCAGTGGAATCGGCGGTGCCGATTCCCGGCCCGATGGCCAGGCAGCGCTTGTCAGCCGCCAACGTTGCGATCGGCTCGTAGGCTGACGCGGCCAGGGCACCGGATTCGGTTTCGGGCAGTCCAGCGGTCATGGCTTCCGTGATCATGGCTTCCAATATCGGATTCAACGTTTTGGGGATGCCCAGGGTGACCAAACCCGCGCCGGTGCGCATGGCGGCAGTGGCCGTCATGGCAGCAGCCCCGGTTTTACCGGGGGCGCCGGCCAGCACCAGCAGGTGGCCGGTGTGACCCTTGTGGTCGGTTGCGGTTCTTGAAGGGATCGCTGTTTTCAGGTCGCCAGGCGTGATCAGACCCTGGCGACACCCCACCGCCGTGGCCACATGCGGTGGAATTCCGATCTCGATCACCTTCAAGCGGCCGGTGAGCGACCGGCCGGGGTAGGTGACATGGCCAACCTTGGCAAAACCGAATGTGGCCGTGGCATCCGCCTGGATACAAGACCCGCAGATCTGTCCGGTATCGGCATTGAGTCCGGAGGGGATATCCACGGCGAAAACCGGTCGATGCTGCCCGTTGACGAATTCGATCACGCGTTTAAAATAGCCGCGGACATCAGAGGCCAGTCCGGTCCCCAGGATGGCGTCGATCCAGGTGCGCATGCACTCCAGGTGTGACTTGCTGGTCTTGAAGGCATCGGGATCCGTGACTTCGACCACCGGCACGTTCATGGCGTCCAGCAGATCCAGGTTGGCGGCGGCATCGCCTTTTACGCGCGACCTGTCGGAGAACAGAAATACGGTCACCGGGATGCCCTTTTGGCTTAAATAGCGGGCCATGACGAATCCATCGCCGCCGTTGTTGCCGCGGCCGGCGGCCACGCCCACGGGACCGGGATGATGGCGGTAGATGGCCTCCAAGAAAAATGCAGTCGCACCCCGACCGGCATTTTCCATGAGCACCCGTCCTGGAATGCCGACGGTCTCGATGGTCATTCGGTCCATGCTTTGCATTTCGCCCGCTGTTACCAGGAACATCGGTCTCTCCTTATGTCATGCCCTAATTGAGCCTAAACAAAATGGAAAAAGCCTGTAAAAGAGCAACTGGCGGCCGTTTGTCAACAATTCAATTGATATTTTCGTTGCGGGTATAAGTGGATTAATAATCTTGTTATTGTGTCCATGTGGTTTACCCGTTGGCAAAGCCGGAGCGCTCCAGATCCAGTGTTGCCAGGGGTTCGCAGTAAACGATCACGGCTTCACCCTCGCCGCCTTGGCTCTGAAGCGCACCAACGTTCGTTCAATTAGGGTCATCGTCAGCTAACGGTTCACCTGTTTGCCGGATGGCTGCCTTTGATTTGGGTTAAAGGGCTTCGATCAGTTGGCGCATCTGCCGGACTGCCCGCTCCATGCCCACGAGTGCGGCTCTGGCAACGATACTGTGGCCAATGCTGTATTCGTCGATTTCCGATAACCCTTTGAAGGCCTTGATGGTATTATAGCACAGCCCGTGTCCGGCATTGACGTCCAGTTTCAGTTTTTTGGCCAGCTTGGCGGCATCCACGATCTTGGCAAAGGCCTGCTCGCGCCTGGCGTTACCATTGGCCTCACAGAAAACACCGGTGTGAATTTCAACCAGGTTGGCACCGGCCTGGTGCGCCAACTTGATCTGCTCCGGATCGGGATCGATAAAGATGCTCACCGGAATTCCGTTGTTCTGCAGGGCACCGATGGTTTCGGCAATGGACTTGTTGTGTACGATCAGGTCCATGCCGCCTTCCGTGGTGACCTCTTCACGATTTTCCGGAACCAGGGTGACCAGCTCCGGTCGGATATCGAGCGCTATGCCGACCATCTCCGATGTGGCTGCCATTTCCAGAATCAGCTTGGTCTGGACCATCTTGCGCAGCAGCCGGACGTCGCGGTCCTGAACATGGCGTCGATCCTCCCGCAGGTGGCATACAATCCCATCGGCACCGGCCAGCTCGGCCAACAAGGCGGCTGCAACAGGGTCCGGATATTCCGCTTTGCGGGCTTCTCTCAACGTGGCGATATGATCGATATTGACTGCCAGACCGGCCATCTTCAATCCTCCTTACCTATCCGTTTCATCAATTCCTCGCTTTTTTGCGCCATGATTGCCGCTTCCTGTTCAGAGTTGACATGATCGTAACCCACCAGATGAAGAATGCCGTGAATCAACAACTGGTTGAAGCGCTCGTTCAGATCCATACCGGCGTCCCTGGCTTCACGATAAGCCGTATCTGCCGAGATTACCACATCGCCCAGCAACTCCGGACTGATATTTGTAAACGGTCCTTCCTGCATGGGAAATGAGATCACGTTGGTGGGACCCGAGTGATTCAGGTAGGTCTTGTTGAGTTCGCCAATCTGGGTGTCATCCACAATCAGAATGGATAGCTGGGCTTCAGAACAGCCCAAGGCGCTTAATATGCGCCTGGCGGTCGTCTGAATGTCTTGCTCGGGCAGCTTGTGGCGGCTTTGGCGGTTTTCGATCAACACTTCCATTTTTGACCTTTCCCGAAGTGATGGCAGCACTGTCCTGATATTCGATGCGGTGATGGTGGATGCCATTCAAGATTTTGTTAAAGCTTTTGGCGATGCGGTGCAGGTCTTTCAAGGTTAATTCACAGTGATCCAGCTGGCCGTCCGTAAATACCTTGTTAATGAGGTTCTGCACCAAACCTTGTATCCGCGACGGGGTCGGATTCTCCAAGGTGCGTGACGCCGCTTCGACCACATCGGCCAGCATCACCAGACCGGCTTCGCGGGTCTGGGGCCGGGGACCCGGATATCTGAAATGATCGATTTTGACGCTGTCTGTGCCTTTGACGGCCTTGGCTTTTTCATAGAAGTAGCTGATTGTGCTGGTACCGTGATGCTGTTGGATGCTGTCGATGATCACCTGGCCCAGTTTGTTTTCACGGGCGAGCTCAACGCCATTTTTTACATGGGCGATTAGGATCAGCGCAGACATGGAGGGTGCCAGCTTGTCGTGTTTATTTCGGCCATTGGATTGGTTCTCGATAAAATAGAGGGGCTGTTTCAGCTTGCCGATGTCATGGTAGTATCCGCACACTTTGGCCAGGATCGGATTGGCACCGATTTCCGATGCTGCCGCTTCAACCAGAGAACCCACCACGACGCAGTGGTGATAGGTGCCCGGTGCTTCCAGCATCAAGCGGCGCAGGATGGGCTGGTCCAGATTGGCCAGTTCCAGCAGCGTGATATCGGTGGTGTAGCGAAAAACCATTTCGACCACCGGTGCCATGCCGGCGGTGATGACACCGGCCCCAAGCCCTCCCAAAAAGGCCACGGTGACCTCAATCGGCAACGTGGATAGAGAGGCGATGCCCAAATGGACATTGATGACGGCCGCCAGAAAGGCATTGAGCAGTCCCAGTTTGGCGCCGGTCTTGATGATGATTTTTCTTTCTCGGCAATCCTGGAGCCACCAGGATGCCATGGTGCAACTCAATATGAAATAGATGAAGGTCTCCAGACCACCCTGTAGCAGCATCGAGGCGCACAGAGCCAATGCCAGGGCAAAAATCAATGCGGTTTCCATGCCCATGAACAGACAGACGATCATGGCACCGGCAGCCAGCGGGATGCCGAAGCCAACCGGGCTTTCCGGGCGGGATAGGGGCAGTCCGAAAAACCACGAGTCCGGCAGTGTGGTGGCAATTTTCACGACGATGATAAACGCCACCATGATACTGGCCAAAAACAGCAGATCCTTATTGCCGTAATTGGCCGAATTCATACGGGCTCTCAGCCGAACATGATACTGGATGATCAGTATCGCGGCCAGCAGTGCCACGGCCCCGCTGCCGGTCAATGGCACGCGGTGAAAATTGGCTTGTCCTTCCAGCTTTTCCAGCTTTCTGAGCTGCAGTGGTGTGACCCGCTCGCCCTCCCTGAGCAGCATCTCTCCCTTTTTAATCATGTACATGACCGGTTTGATCTGCTCCGCGGCGATTTTCTTGCGCGCCTCGGTTTCGTGGCTGTTAAATGTGATGTTGGGTCGAATCAACCGCTGTGAGAAATCAACGATGAGGTTGAGCAGGGCGTAGTTCATGCCTTTCAACAACGGATCCGCGACAATCCGGACCATGGCTTTGGCCTGATCGGGTCCGAAAAACTGCTTCAGATTCAACACGTGGGCTTCCGTCATGGTTTCCACGTTGCGCAGGGTGATGCCCCTGTCCGATTCCTTGAGCAGGATCTCTTTATTGGCGACGACGCCGTTGGACAAGACTTGGGTGACAATGGTCGTCAGCAGCCGGGAAATGTCCCGGTCAAAGGCGTTCTCGGTAAGTATGTCAAATGCACCGGCACTGATTTCGATACCGACGCGTTCTTCGAACAGGTTTCGTTTGGCCTGCATGCGTTCCGCCAGGGGTACCGTTGGCAAGTCAGGAATGTCATCGTGGTCATCAAGCCCCTCATCCGATGTGGGCGCCTGGGATACCACTTCCATTTTCCGGCTTTCCACTTCGTATATCTCGCGCAGTTCATTCAACGCGGCGTTCACGCCGTTGACCGTCTCCCTCAATATTTTCGGATTGAGGTCATATACGTTAACCACATCGGTCACCGCTTGGCGACGATGGGCATCCGTGGCGGCCTGGTCCTCAATGAAGAAATCTTCTGAAGCCTTGATGTCGGATTTGACGACGTCGCCGATGGCATAACGCTGCTGGGTGATCACCAGACTCGGATATAGCCCGACGGTAAAAACGACCACGATCAGCAACAGCAGGACCCATCGGATATGTGGGCTCAGGCTGAAAAAGCGGTCGATGGTCCCTATCTTACGGTCACGCTTCATTTAATCGCCATTTGTTCAGAAGGATGGATCCTTCTTGCGGTCAGGTCTGGTTGCGTCCGGCTTCCAGAAGTTCATAGGCATTGATGATGTCCTGAACCAGCCGGTGCCGCACGACATCCTTTTTGGTAAAATGGATGAAACAGATTCCGTCGACTGGTGTCAAGATCGATTGGGCTTCGATCAGCCCAGATGATTTGCCCGAGGGCAGGTCGATCTGGGTGATGTCACCGGTGACCACGGCTTTGGAGTTGAAACCAATCCGAGTTAGAAACATTTTCATCTGCTCGGTGGTGGTGTTTTGCGCTTCATCCAGGATGATGAACGCCTCGTTGAGGGTTCTGCCCCGCATGAATGCCAGCGGTGCCACCTCGATCACGCCATTTTGCATCAGTGCGGCCACTTTTTCAAACCGCATCATGTCGTGCAGGGCATCGTACAAGGGCCTCAGATATGGATCGACCTTGTCGGCCAGATCGCCCGGCAAGAAACCCAAGGATTCACCGGCTTCAACTGCGGGACGGGTCAGGATGATCCGGTTGACCGTACCTTTGCTGAGCGCCGATACCGCCATGGCCATGGCCAGGTAGGTTTTGCCGGTACCGGCAGGACCAATGCCAAAAACGATGTCAAAATCCCGAATCGCCTCGATGTAGGATTTCTGATTTTGATTTTTGGGTGTTATGGCGCGTTTTTTGGAAGTAATGAAAACGGTATCCAGAAAAATATTTTTGAGATCGGCCGTATGGTTCTCTCTGAGAATACGCAGAGCATAGTCGATATCATTGGGATAGACCGGGTATTTCTGCTTGAGCAGGCCATAGAGCTGTTCGAGGACCCGTCGAGAGAGATCCACGGCATCCGCTTCGCCGTTGAGGTGTACCGTGTTGCCGCGGGCGTTGACACGGATTGCCAAAAGATCGGCCAGGCGCTTGAGGTGCGCATCCTGTTCACCAAAGAGCTGCCGGGCCAGTTCTATATCGGAAAAGGTGAGCCGGGTTTGTTTGCTTTCCGTGCATGCGTCCATGTACAAAGGTTTGCCTTCTGTCCGTTGGTTGCGTTGCTGTCAGCCAGTATGGAGTGACCCCGCTGATTTGTCAAATATCAGTTCAGGCTGGCCAATCGCCACCTTGCCGATATCCGCATAGCCGACTTTGATGGTGAATGCAAACAACAAATTCTTGCTTCCCGGCGCCCTGTGAAAATCCTTGACTGGAAAAAGTCGCTCTGTTAACGTTACCCACTTTAAAAACGTAAAACACTCTGTTATTATTCATCATTTATTTATAACGACCACGTTCGCTGCGGACGATACACACCCAGCAGCGTATCGACCTGGGGTGCCCCGTCCGGTGGGGCGATTCTCCTTTCAAGGGGCCATCATGAACCCGTTTGATATCCTGATGATCACTATCCTGGCTTACGGGTTGATTCGTGGTATCTTCAGAGGATTGGTCAAAGAGATCGCATCCATTATCGGTGTTTTAGGTGGGTTCTATGCCGCCTACACCTACTACCCCCATGTGGCCCGTTTGCTTTCACCGTGGATCACCAACCAGTCCTATCTCAACATACTGAGCTACTTCATGATCTTTACATTGGTGGTGTTGGTCGTGGGTATCCTCGCCGTGATCATCAAGTACCTGCTCAACATCGCTTTCCTGGGATGGGTAGATCGGGTTAGCGGTGCCCTTTTTGGGGTGCTCAAAGGCGCCTTGGTGATCTGCGTGTTGTTCATTGTTCTGACGGCCTTTTTGCCTAAAGGATCACCCTTCATCAAAAATGCCGCGTTGGCACCATTTGTCGCAACCGCTTCGGAGGTCATGGCAAAAATGATCTCCAAGGAGATGAAAGACAATTTTCAGCTTAAAATGAAAGATCTGAGACAGTCTTGGAAGACTCGCTAAATTCAACCCAAACGACGCCGATCGGTCGTATCGAAGCCTTGATCCAAACCCTGAGGGGGGAAAATGGCTGCCCGTGGGACAAAAAGCAGACACCGGCCACGTTGACCCGTTACCTGGTCGAGGAGGCCTATGAATTGGTGGATGCCATCATTGCCGGTGATGCCGAGGCCGTTTGTGAGGAGTCCGGGGACGTCCTGTTTCAGCTCCTGTTCGTCATTCATCTATTTAGAGAGACCGGTCAGTTTGGTCTAGATGATGTGGTCGAAAAAAATATCGAGAAGATGGTTCGTCGCCACCCCCACGTATTTGGTGATGCCACTGCCAAAACCTCTGAAAAAGTGAGCCGGAACTGGGAGCGGATCAAACGCAAAGAGAAGGCTGAAAACGGTCCCCAACCATTATTGAGCGCCGTTCCCAAGCACCTGCCCGCCCTGGCCAGAGCGGCGATGGTTTCTGAACGGGCGGCTAAAACCGGCTTTGACTGGGAAGATATCTCCGGTGTGATGGGCAAAACCATGGAGGAGTGGGAGGAATTTTCAAGAGAATTGAAAACGTCCGGCGCTGCCACCGGCAGCGACAAGGCGGCGACGGAATTCGGGGACGTCTTGTTTACCATGGTCAATGTGGCCCGGTTTGCCAACATCCATCCCGAAACTGCCCTGATTCGATCCATTCAAAAATTTGAGCAGCGCTTCACACATATGGAACAAAACGCCCGAGAAGCGGGGCAGGACCTGCACAGCCTGACCATTCGCGAGATGCACGACCTATGGGAGGCCGCCAAAGATAGTATCGGCTGACAGTCGCCAGGTACGGCCGCCACGACGCTGCAAACCGAGCCGGCCAACACGGCCAGCCGGCTGAAATTCAGCCGGCGTTCAACAGCGGACAGCAACGATCGGCCGATCAGGCCAGTTCGTCGATTGGTTTTTGCTCAGGCGGCAGTCGGTAAATGACGTTTCCCTTTTCGTCATATTTTTCGAAAAAGACCCCGCTGTCATCTACATCGTACCCTCCGGTTTTTTTCTCAGCGTCACGGCCGGACGCGTCGCTTTTCCGGGTGCTTTCGATGGGACGCTCTTCAACGGTTTTCTCTACCTTTTTCAGGTCGACATCCTTGGTTTCCACGGCCAGGTTGTTGTCTGCTCGCGTCGTCGTTCTGACGGCTGATTCGCCAATTGAATCTAACATGGCAATCCCTCCTTTGCTTTCTACAAATGTGTCGGCCGATCCGGCTTGGCCACCTTTGCAGCACTGCCGGGCTTCAGCCCCTCCAAACAGCTGCCGAATTAATCGGCGTTGCTGTTGACGGCCGCTTTGGCCAGTTCGTTCAGCCGATTCATCAATACCTGTGAATCGTCGACGGCAATAGACCGGATTTTCTTCCGGTTGTCGCCACCGAGTGTTCTGAACAAAAACTCACGGTCTGTCTCGATCGAGTCCGTCTGATCGTTCGTCTGCCGATCCGTTGCGGACATCTTTGGATCATCGACGGATTCAGGGTCAACACTGGTTATCTTTTTGAGCACATTGTCGGTCACTTTTTGCATGATCGACTGGTACTTGCCTTCCGCGGAAATATTGGCGGAATCCGATTTCGCGTTTTTGGGTCCCGCCTGCTGGGCCTGATCCGGTTTTATTTGGCTTAACTGTCTTCGATAGACATTCAAGACGTTATGGATCTGGTAGCTCTGGATATACATATTTGGTTCCTCCGGTTATCATATCGGCAGGTCCCAAAAATCCTTTAGCAAAAAGTTAAACGATTATTGGGATGGGCAGGTGGTTGCTGGGGTTGGTTACCCATAGTTATCGGGCAACTGCTTTGGAAGGTCAAGTGTCGAATAGTAGATGCGAATGAAGGATTGATGGCTTTCAAAGGCAATATCGGGAAGCTCTGCCTGAGGGAAAAAAGCCGCATCGTCAGCGTCATCACCGGCAATAACCCGGCCAGAGAAACGCGTGACCAGGTAGGCGATCACCAATATAGCGGCGTACAGGCTACCGGGGCTGGTCGTGACCCCGATCAGGTGGTGAATGCGACCATCGAGGCCGGTTTCCTCTTTCAACTCGCGAACGGCGGCCTGTTCCGGGGTCTCTCCGCACTCGATGAATCCGCCCGGCAGGCACCACATGCCCTGCTTGGGTGGCACACGCCGCTTGACAAGCAGTAGGCGGCCACGATGATCAATCACGACGGTGCAGGCTGCCGGTACCGGGTTTTCATAGATTGGGATCCGACATCGGGGGCAATAGCGACGGATTCGCCCCTCTATCGGTCTATTTTCGAGCGGAGACGAGCAGAAGTGGCAGAATTTGATGGTCTCCTCTGACATACAATCGAGAAGGCCGGTCATTTGCGTGACAAGATCGACCTGCCACCGCTGGATTCGGGGCACGCCATGGCGGCGGGTCGGTTGTCCAGAAGGAGCGGTGTCGCCGTCAACCATCGCATCGCATCCGTATCAATCATCAAAATCCCCCTCTGGACCTTTATCCCCTTCGATCAGAGCTGCTTTACGGGTGATTTCTTCAGCGGTCCAATCCTGTGGATCTTCGATGCGTTGGGCTTTGGGACCCGGGTCATAGCTACCAGCTTCCAGGATGGATGCAATGGCCAGATCGGCAGTGTCAGCGGCATTGAATACATTGACCAGCATGTTGTAGACGAAGTCCTCCACCCGTTTTTCCATTCTCTCCCGGATTGTTGCCGGAAGCCCCAGCAGCTTGTTCTCAAAAGGCAGGTTCAGCTTTTTGTAGTTGCCACCGGTCCAACCCTTGGCGCTGGCGTATGCGACCATCTCCGACCACATGGCATCGGTGACACCTTGATCGGCAACTTTGATAAAACCACCGCTATCGTCCAGGGCGGCATTGCCGTCGTCATTCACCTCGAGTCCCCACGATATCATTTGCAGGGCGGTCGCCACGTTGGCCTTGGTCGTGCTGGTCTGGTTGGCGATCTCCCGCAAGCGCTGTGAACTGTTGCCCGATGTGCCATGCTGAGCACCCGAAACATGGTAGACGGCCAGCGCCTGGTGGATTTGGCGGGTCAGGTCGACCTGGATACCCTGTCCGCTGGCTTCGATGCCGTGAACGGTTCCGTTGTTCAAAGCGATCCAGTTGGGAAAGATGTCATGAGCGTTAAGCCCCTGGATGAGAAAAAGGGCTTCATCTTTGGTTGACAGACCCAACTTTCCCTTGATTTCCCCGATCTCCGTCTCCAAGCCCGACCAATCGGGGATGAAAGGCGCCAACTCAATATTGGTGATCAGGTTTTGATCGTCAGGAAGATGAGAGGCGTCAACGGCAATTGAAGTGATGCCGGCTTCGAACATGGTTGGAATTTCTATCTTGGCCGCCGGGATATCCTCCTTGCTCTTGATGCCATAGTGGTCGGCGTGCAGGGCAACGGGGATGGTGATGCCCAATTCATTGCAAAAGGCGTCAACTGTTCGGGCAATATTCCAGTAATTGATAGCACAATAGGCGCCGGCACCCCCTTCAGAACGGGCAATTTCGATAATCAGCGCAGAATTGGCACGCTGGGCCGCTTTCAGCGCCCCGCGGATAACAAACGCGTTCCTGCCATTGGCCGCCATGCAGATCGCATGTTGCTTTTTAATCATGGCAAGATCGATGAATTTTCCACTGACCAGCAGGGCCCTGGAATTCGGGAACAGCTTCTGGATATTGGGTGGACGGCCTACTGAGACCGCTTGGCGAAAGTCACTGGATGATGTCGTCATAACACGCCTCCTTGGATGAATTCATAAATGCTGAATTGAATGGCGATAGGGATGTGGTGGGCGCAGAGCATCTGGATTGCAGCCATCTGTCAAATGACAGGTAAATCATTTGAAATGGTGACCATTTTCAATCAGATGTCATGGCTTAGGGGTATCCACGCACTCACTCGGCAACCTGCACTTGGACAGCCGTGACGGACTGTTTGTATGCAGCCACTTTTTGGTTAAAGGCATCCAGCCGGTCGTCATACGCGTCGGCTTTTTGGTTGTATGCTTGCGCCCGCCGGCGAATTGTTGCACGGTCGGCAGTGTTGGAGGACTCGGCCAGGGCTTGCTGGATTTGCTGTCTCTCAAGCATGAGCTGCCGATATAGTTCATGCAAGGCCGCCTTTTCTTTCAGCAGGGTTTCCCGGTTCGGTTTGGCCGTATCTTGCGGTGCAGCTGTAGCAGTTGGTTGGGATACGTGTTCTGGAATGGGTTGCGACTGCAGCACCGGCGGTCTGTCCGCGGGCTGTCCGGCCTCTTCATCGGTCAAGCGCTGCGGGGCCGGGCGCTGGTCATTGGGCACCTGACTCAGATCATCCGTCCAGCGTCGTTTGCCGTTCTCATCGATGTATTTGTAAATCTCGGCTTGGCCCGTTGCCGCCAACATTAGAACGACGATCAGCACAACGATCCAGGTAGATTTGTTCATGCATCCGGCCATGGTTGGTATGTTGAATATTTTAAGCTTGGTGATTGGTAACGTGTTAAACATCCAACTAATATGTCTTTGTCCGGGGGATGTCAAGCGCCGCTCTGCGCATGAGAAATGATATGTCGACAAGATGGAACGCGATGAACTATAGTTTGACAATGGTATCAGCTTGTGTAGATTGAGCGAGGCTCGATACGGACGTTCGTTTCTTGTATATGCGCAATATGCCAACCTCGACCGGTGCAAAGAGAAAGAACAAACCAATGGTTTCCATCAAGCGAACGATAGTCATTATACTCATCCTTCTTTTTGCAGGATGCGCACCCATGCCGACTACGGTGCCCACGCCAGGCCCCTTGCCCTTGCCCCCCGACGTACCCGTCCATTCGGACTTTGAGTCTGCCGAGCAGGCCTTCAATGATGGACAATATTCCCAGGCTCTGAATTTCTACAATCAATTTTTGAGGGAAGCATACGACGATCCGTTGGTCGAAACAGCCCTGTTTCGAATCGGCCAACTCTACCGGATGCTCGGGCAGGATAGCGAGGCACTATCCGTTTTGACGCGATTGATCCATGAGTTTCCCAAAAGTCCGCTGGTACCGGATGCGACCCTGGAAATGCTCACCATCCTATTCGACTTACAAGACCATGATGCCGTCATCGCCGGTGGCCTCGCCTATACCGCCTCCACCGATCCCGATCTGCAGCGGAGCCCGTTTTATCAGATCATCGCCGAGGCGTACGAAGCCAAGGAGGCCTATCTCGAGGCGGCACGCTATTATTACCGGGCATGGAATACCGCTTCCGATGCAGATGCTCAGGCGGTATGGGGTAAACTTAAAGATAGTGTCGCCCTTCTGGGATCGGAAGACCTTCAACAGCTCATTGCCGATGTCAGCGACCGGGATCTGGTAGGCTTACTCCTCTATCGGTTGGGCATGGCCTTTATCATGGATGAGAACTACGACGAGGCGCTCGACGTTCTGGAGGTCTTTGTGGCGCGTTTTCCAGAGCATCCCGACCAGCAGGATGCATCGGGCATGGTTCTTTCGCTGATCGAGCGGGCCCGCTTCACGCCATTTAGCGTGGGTTGCGTACTGCCCCTTTCCGGCCCGTACGCCATGTTCGGTCAGCGTGCACTGCATGGCATTGAATTGGCACTGAGCCGACTTGGTCGAGGGCAAAGCGGCATCCCCTACACCCTCATCGTCAAAGATTCCCGTTCCGATGACGGTGCCGCCGCAGCAGCGGTTGATGCCCTTGACCAGAAGCGGGTGGGGGCCATTTTAGGTCCCATGTCAGCAGCTGAAGCGGCGGCAGCCGATGCAAATACCAGGGGAATTCCGATCCTTGTGCTGACCCAGCGCATGGATGTAACAGATATCGGTCCCTATGTGTTGAGGAATTTTATAACGCCTCAGATGCAGGCCCGTTCTCTGGTGTCATATGCTGTTGAGGCGCTAAGCGCTCGGCGGTTTGCCATCCTGTATCCGGATGAAAATTATGGATGGCGCTACATGAATTTGTTTTGGGATCAGGTCGTCGCCCACGGGGGGGTGGTCAACGCGGTTGAGGCCTACGATCCGGAAGGGACCGATTTTGCCGTGCCCATCAAAAAACTGGCCGGTTTGTTTTATGAGATCCCCGACGACCTGGACCGCCGGAGTCCGGCTAGGGTGCCTATTGGATTGTCTGATCTCTTCTTTCAACCGGCGCTGGAGACACCTGAGTTGCACGTTGATCCACTGGAACGGATCAGCGGTATTCCTTTGGACCGCGAATCCATCAACGCGATTGTGCGACGACATCCGGGAAGGGACGATCAATGGCACCCCCAAGTGGATTTCGATGCCGTATTTATCCCCGATGCGCCTAAAAAGGCCGGCCTGGTTATTCCACAACTGGCTTATTACGACATTCGTGACGTTCACTTGCTGGGAACCAATCTTTGGAATTCTGAAGAGCTGTTGCAGATGTCCGGAGAATATATGAAGGACACCCTGATAACAGACGGCTTTTTTGCCCAGGGCCAGTCCGAGACCGTCAAGCGATTTGTTTCTGATTTCGAGAAGGTATACGGCAGCACCCCAGGAATTATTGAGGCCCTGGCCTACGACACTGCGATGATGGTATTTCAGACCATGCGCGAAACCGCCACCGATTCAAGACGGGATTTGAAAGAGGCCTTATTGGGGATTGTTGATTTTGATGGGGTCACTGGTCGAACGGGTTTTGCCGCCAATGGCGAAGCACTCAAAGACTTGCAGATGATTCGGATCGATCGGGGGCGGTTTGTTCAGGTGCAACGAGAGCTCAGCAGCGAAGTGGGTCTTCAAATCAATTAAATTCTAATCTGCAAGCGTCCATGACCTTATTTCACTTCGTGTATAATTACCTATCCTCAATCCTTGCCCTCATGGTCCTTCCAGCGGTCTGGTGCCTTGAGAAACGGGATCCGGAGCGCCGCCGCGCATTGGCCCAACGGCTAGGGCACACCGTTCAATCGCCCGACATCGGTCGACGGGGCCACCCGAAAGTCTGGCTTCATGCTGTTTCTGTCGGCGAAGTCAAAGCCGCCGAAGCCGTGGTCGAAGAATTGCAGACGGATTACCCGGACTTGTCCATCCTGTTGACCACCACCACGGTTACCGGTCAGCGTTATGCAGGCAGGCAATTTTCCGGGCTGGCGCATGTGCAATATGCGCCGGTCGATCTCTGGTGGGTCGTGGGTCGGTTTCTTTCGGCGCACCGTCCGGATATGCTGGTTTGCATGGAAACGGAGATCTGGCCCAATTGGATCAGCAAAGCGCATGCCAGGGGAATGCGGATCGTTATGCTAAACGGGCGCATTTCCCATCGGTCGATCGATTCATATTTACGGGTCCGCCTCTTGATCCGGCCTGTTCTGGAGAAAGTGGATGCTTTCAGCATGATCTCCGATACCGATGCCCGGCGCATCATTAGCTTGGGTGCACCTGCGGACCGGGTGTTGGTCAATGGCAACGTTAAAACGGACGCAAGGGAAATCGGGGACGACGCCAGTGCGGTGAAAAGCCTGCAACGCCTTTACGCTGTTGATGATCACACGCCGGTGTTTATCGCCGGCAGCATCCGCGCCGGGGAAACCAGGGTCTTGATGGATGTCTACTGCCGGCTGGCGGCCATGGTTCCGCAGTTGGTCTTTATCGTGGCACCAAGGCACATCGATAAGGCCTCGCGAATTGCCGAGCGTGCCAGCGAGTTGGGTGTTGCCTGGCAATATCGGACAGAACTGGCGTCTTCCAGGAGCAGTAGACGAGCTCCCGTATTGATCCTGGACACCATCGGAGAGCTGTTTCAGGTCTATGGTCTTGCCTCGGTGGTCTTTTGCGGCGGCAGTCTCGTCCCATTGGGGGGGCAAAACATTCTGGAGCCTGCATTGTGGGCCAAGCCGGTCCTGTATGGTCCTTTCATGGAAGATTTCCTCGAAGCCCGGACGCTGCTTGAAGCATCCGGTGGTGGGTGTTGTGTTGACAATGCGGATGTGTTGGTCGCCCAGGCAGTTCGCTTGCTCCAACACCCCGAAGCGGCCCGGCAGATGGGGCGGTTGGCCAAAGCGGCGGTTGTCGCCAACCAGGGTGCTGCCCGCCGCCACGCCCGGGTGGTTGCGCGTATGTTGGATGCGGGCTGGTCTGCGCGCTAAACTGGCTCGTTTTTCAATGAGGATGGTTCCTTAAAAATTCCGCTATCTGCGTTACGCGTCATCCCTCGTCACTGCGGCGTACCCGCAAGTACGCCTCATTCCTCGGGATTTGTAAGACTAGACCTCGGCACTTTTTACGAAACCATTTGAAAAGAGACGTTTTACCCGTTTTTTAGTGAGGGCTGCCCGGTGGATTCCAACACGGTCGTCCAAAGCTTGCCATTGGGCCTGACTTGTTTTCGTCTGCCCGCCGTGGCCTCCATGGGTAAATGGACAAAATGGTTGTTCCAGTGGCCGATGACCAGCTTGGTTTTTCCCGCCATGCCGGCGTGAACAGCATCCCTGCCGAGAAATCCGCAAAAGACACTGTCATTGGCATTGGCCGGCAGGCTGCGGATCATGTAACTGGGGTCGATGTATTTAATGTTCAGCGGAATTTGCTTTGCCGCGAAGTGAGTTTTGATGGCATCTTTTAGAAACGGTCCAATATCGTTGAGGCGTATGTTGCCCGAGGCATCCCGTCGTTCGTCCATATGCTCGAAGAATTTTTGGCCGGCACCTTCGGCCACCACGATCACGGCGTGACCCCGGCCGGTCACGCGCTCTTCCAGTGCCGCCAGGAGGCCTTTGGGACCATCGAGATCAAAATCGACTTCGGGTATCAACACAAAATTGGCATCCTGCTGGGCAAGGGCGGCCGTTGCTGCGATAAAGCCTGAGTGCCGTCCCATAAGTTTGATCAGGCCGACGCCGTTGGGATAGGCGATGGCTTCATTGTGCGCGCCTTGTATAGCCATCCGTGAAACGTCCACCGCTGTGTCGAAACCGAACGACCGCGACACCAGGTGTATGTCGTTGTCGATGGTTTTGGGGATCCCCACCACACTGATTTTCAAGCCCCGCTGGGTAATGGTCTCCGCTATTTTGGAGGCGGCCATGAGCGTGCCGTCGCCACCGACCATGAACAGAATGCCGATATGGTTCACCTCCAGGCAATCGACCACCCGATCGATCTCCTGGGCACCGCGCGAGGAGCCCAGAATAGACCCCCCCATGTTCATGATGGTGGTCACCCGATCAGGTTTCAAATCCAGAAATTCGTGGTTGTATTCGGGGATGAACCCTTCCAGTCCGTAGCGGATACCGTAGATGTTCTTGACCCCGTAGCGGTAGTGCAACTGCAGCACAATGGCCCGGATGATATCGTTCAGACCCGGGCACAGGCCACCGCAGGTCGTGATGGCACAACGCAGCTTGGAGGCATCGAAATAGACCTTGCGCCGCGGACCGGCCAGTTCGAAGGCAGGCGGGAACAATCCGTTGGCGACCATCTCTTCAATGTTCGATCGCTTTATATTGATCATCACCCGGTCCTCGTCGGAAACGAACAGCTGATGGATCCCGCCGAGTTTTTCATCAAGCATGGGTGAAGGGATCTTGGCTTCACCCAATGACTGGATGCGGGTTTCAATCGGTTCTTGATTCATGGCGATGCCTCGCCGGCAGTTGACATGGGCTGGCGGCCGTTTTGGTCATCGGTGCCGTTGAATTTGAACTCGCCTTTGCCAAGAATGTCATGCAGGTGCAATATTCCCTGCACACGGCGCTCCTGGTCTATGATCGGCAGCACGGTAATTTCATTGCGCTCCATTGTATTGAGGGCGTCAAATGCCGGGGTCTGGGGAAAGGCATGCAGGGGCGATCTCGTCATTGCATCGCTTAAGGTTTGTTCAAATACCGGCAGCTGTTGGGCGATCATGCGCCTAAGGTCGCCGTCGGTAAAGATACCGGACAGGCAGTGGTTCTCATCGACAATGATCAGAGCGCCCAGGCCGTGGCGATCCATCTCTTCTACCGCTTCCTGCATGGAGGCGGTGCTGACCACGCTTGGAACCGCATCACCGGTGAACATGATGTCTTTGACCTGACGGGCCAGTCGCTGCCCCAACGCGCCACCAGGATGGAAACGCTTGAAATCACTGGTCTTGAAATGCTTTTTATTTAACAATACGACCGCCAGCGCGTCTCCCATGGCCAGCAGGGCCGTCGTACTGGCAGTTGGCGCCAGACCTAACGGACAGGCCTCTTTGTTCACACTCACATCGATCACAATGTCACTGTGTTTGGCCAGTGTCGAGGCGGTATTGCCTGTCATGGCGATGACGGTACATCCGATATTGCGAATACTGGGCATCAGGATGTTCAATTCATCGGTCTCGCCACTGTAGGACATGGCCATGAAAATGTCCTCCGCGCCAACCATGCCCAAGTCGCCATGCATCGCTTCTACGGGATGCAAGAACAGCGATCGCGTACCCGTGCTGTTGAGTGTGGCCGAGATTTTACGCCCGATAATGCCTGATTTGCCGATGCCGCTGACGATTACCCGGCCAGTTGCTTTCATGATCTCCTCAACCATGAGGTCGAAACGATCGTCAAGTCGATCGATAAGATTCAAAATCCCATCTGCTTCGATTTGCAAGACCTGTCGGGCTTCTTCCAATGGCATGTCAAGCGTTTCCTTGTGATCATCTTTTAGGGGTTGCTGATACGGTGCATTTTTCGATGCATTCACTACAGTCGATCGGCCCGTATATAGGGGGTTCAAACGCAGATTAACAATAGTCCATTTCCTTTAAAAGTCAAACCGTCGTTCCATTGCCAGGCGTCCGGTGGCAGCCAGTTAGTCGGATTCTCAAATGGCATCCGAATGGACGGCAACATCGCAGATACTAGCTGATGTTCTCATTTCTCGTTGTTACAGAAGCACAGTTTTTTTTATCCGCGGCTGGATTTTTCGACAAACACGATTATTTTACAGCCTATTCAAGGGATTCATAAAACTGTTGATTTCAGTCGTGCAACCATAGTACGCAGAAAACGATCCCTCAAACACAATGCACCATCGGCACGTTACACCACCGTTTGGGTCGGTGTTGACCAACGTGCCCGCTCGACCGGCTACCAGATTACAATCAATCGCAGTCATGCAAACGTCCTCATTGAGCAATGTCAACCAGTAGCCTGGTACGACGTTATCCAGTAGCCGTCGGTTGACCATCGAACCACTCTTCGGGAGTATAAAGATCCATGATCAGCAAATGCATCAGCAAGCGACAACCCGTTGAACCTATCAGACCAATCCGGGCAACGCCGGCGTTTCTATTTCTGTTGACGGTCTTGCTGGCTCTTTCAGGTTGTCAGACCACCTATTACGCGATGTGGGAAAAGATGGGCAAGGAGAAGCGTCATCTGCTCAAAGACAATGTTGAAAAAGCGCGTGAGGAGCAAACCGAGGCGTCTGAACAGTTTGCCTCTGTAGTGGAGCGCATCAAATCCATGTATGGATTTGACGGCGGTGAGCTTGAAGATATTTATGAAGAACTCAGAGACGATTACGAGGCCTGCGAAGCGCGCGCCGACAGTGTCCGCGAGCGCATTGACAAGGTCGAGCAAATTGCTGCCGACCTTTTCGACGAATGGGAATCGGAAATCGCCAGCATCGAAAACGCCAAGCTGCGGTCCAAGAGCAAGGCATCCTTGCGCGACACCCGGACACGCTTCAGCCGACTACAGCGATCCATGTCTCGAGCCGAAGCATCCATGGCCCCGGTGCTGGTCAATTTGCGCGATTATGTGCTCTATCTCAAGCACAACCTCAACGCTCAGGCGGTCAGTTCTCTGAAGCGGGAGGTGGCGGACATCGAGGCCGAGGTGTCTTCCCTGATTGCGGACATGAATCGGTCCATCAAAGAGGCGGATGCATTCGTCAAGGCCATGTGACGGCTGTGCGACCACGAATTGGCGAAACTTAAAATACGGTGTTGCCATACATCGCTACGAACGTGCCTGATCGGTCGGGCAAAGAACACAACAGCCCCTGATCCGATCAACGATTTCGATAACACGCCGGCATCAAACGGCAGCCAAAGAAAGGAATGACAATCATGGAAGATATCATCAACCAGGTCTACCAACTGCTGACGGTATACGGGCTGAAGATCCTGGCAGCTCTGGCGATTTTCATTATCGGGCGATGGGTGGCTAAGGGTGTTCGCAAACTGGTCCAGCGCGTGATGACAAAGAGCAAGGTCGATTCAACCCTGGTTACCTTTACGGCCAATCTGGTCTATATTGCCTTGCTGGCCTTCATTGTGATCGCGGCCTTGGGTCAACTGGGCATCCAAACCACTTCTTTTATCGCCATCCTTGGTGCCGCCGGTCTGGCAGTTGGTCTGGCCCTTCAAGGCTCTTTGTCCAACTTTGCCGCCGGTTTTTTGTTGATTATCTTTCGTCCGTTCAAAGTCGGCGACCTCATCGAGGGCGCCGGTGTATTTGGGGTGGTCGAGGCAATTCAGATCTTCACCACCCAATTGAAAACCGCAGACAACAAAACCGTCATCGTGCCCAATGCCAAGCTCACTGATGACAACATCGTCAACTGGACGGTAAAGGGAACCCGGCGCGTGGACATGGTCATGGGCATCGGCTACGAAGATGACATCGACAAGGCCCGATCCTTGATGACCGATATCATCGCAGCAGACGATCGCATACTCAAAGATCCAACGCCTCAGATCTCGGTTTCTGAATTGGCGGACAGCAGCGTTAACTTCGTGGTTCGGCCCTGGGTCAAGGTTGAGGACTACTGGGGCGTCTACTTCGATCTGACGGAGAAAATTAAAAAATCATTTGATGCCAACGGGATCTCGATCCCCTTTCCACAGCGGGATGTCCACGTTTACCAGCATTCTGAAAATGAATAGAAGTCATCTCAAAAATAGGATTCCGGTTCAAGATCAAGGCGGATTCACGTTTCTAACCGCAGGCATATGTTAAATATGTTGAGGATTTGAAACGTGGATCCAACGCAGATATTGGGTTGGAAAACATTTTTGAGTTGGCTTCTAAAAAAAGCTTGACATGCTTTATTGACCCGCATATATATCGCGGGATTTTCAAAAAGGCCGAAGGATCCTTGCTCTTTGGCCTTTTCGTTTGCCAAAAAAACCTATTGGGAGATAATTTCGATGAAATGTACAACGGTTCGCAAAGGCAATGAATGTGCCTTCATGACAGCCAAAGGCTGCGGATACAACGGTGGTGTCTGCCATGAAATCGTGGAACAGTGCAAAGGCTGCAGCCGCACTCTTGAGATCGCGACAGGATGGTATTGTTCGGCCTGCCCCGAGCCCACCAGCAAATGGAAGAATGGCAGCTGCAATCTGGCCACGCACGTCAGCACGAGCATGGCTGAGAACGCGCAGAAGATCAACCCGTTGAAGGCTTCCAAACGCTCCCGCAAGTAATACCGCTGTCGACGACGCTTCGGATGTAATCAAAAACCCCGCCACAGTCATCTGTGGCGGGGTTTTCATGCTTTCACTTTTTCGATGATCCGGGCCGCACCATTCGCCCACCGGTGGTCCAAGATGCATCTTCCTGATGTATCAAGCCGTTTTTCCTTGACTTTTTTTGCCGGCAGTAAGTAAATATTCTTTTTGCCGATAGTCACCCACTGAAAAAACGATCCCAAGATGTGAATAAAGGTTCGGACGCGTCACCACCGATCCGGAACCACTGCGCCGGCAGACAAGCCTCCGCGGGTTTCATCACCGGGGTCAGAGGACACCCACTAAGGACACCCGCCCATGAATCCGTTAGCCGATCAGCTCAATCAAACCCTCAAAGCGTCAGCGCCCCATGTCTACGACATGCTTTCCGATGTCGGTAAGAAACTCTTTTTTCCCAAAGGTATTCTCAGCCAGAGCGCCGAGGCCAAGGAGAAAGCGCACGCCATCAACGCCACCATCGGGATTGCCAAGGAAGGCGGTCATACCATGCACTTCGACACGGTGATGGCATCCATTAACGACATCCGGCCCAGCCAGTCGCTGACCTATGCCCCATCATTCGGAATCCTTGACTTGAGGCGGGCGTGGCAGCGCGACCTGTTCAACAAGAACCCATCGTTGGAAGGTAAAACGATCAGCCTGCCGGTGGTCACCTGCGGCATCACCCACGGCATCGCCACCTTTGCCGACATCTGGATCAATCCGGGTGACGTCATCATCCTGCCCGAAATGATGTGGGGAAATTACAACATGATCTTTTCTGTGCGCAAAGATGCCCGCATCCGGCACTATGAATTGTTCAATGACAAAGGCGGCTTCAACCTGGGGACATTTGAACAGGCGGTGCGTCAGGAGGCTGCCGACCACCGCAAAATAACGGTGCTGCTCAATTTTCCACAAAACCCCTCCGGATACACCATCAGCGAGGCCGAGGCCGATGCCATCGTCGCCATCCTGACAGATATTGCCGCCGCCGGAACGTACGTCCTGGCTGTCAGCGATGATGCCTATTTTGGACTATTTTATGAGCCCCAGACCATCAAAGAGTCGATCTTTGCCCGATTGTGCGGCGCTCACCCCGGTATTCTGGCAGTCAAACTCGACGGCGCCACCAAGGAGAATTACGTATGGGGCCTGCGGATTGGATTCATCACCTACGGAGGGACATTCACCGGGGACACCGTGCCGCTTTTCGATTCGCTGGAACGAAAAACGGCCGGTTGCATCCGGGGTACGCTTTCCAACGCCTCGCACCTCAGCCAGACCATTTTACTCAACTCCATGACGGACGAGAACAACCCGGCCGAAAAACAAGCCAAATTCGAGATCCTCAAGGATCGGGCCCAGCGGGTGAAACGTGTATCGACGGATCCAAAATACAGCGACGCCTGGGAAGTGTATCCCTTCAATTCAGGCTATTTTATGTGTATCCGACTAAAAACCGTCAATGCAGAAGCTTTGCGAACCCACTTGCTGGATCAATATGGCGTGGGCCTGATTGCGCTGGGGGCATCCAATCTGCGGGTCGCCTTTTCCTGCATGGATGCGACAGATGTGGAGACGTTGTTCGATACCGTTTACCAGGGCATCAAAGCATTGGAAAACAACCCTTAGATCATGCCAGAACCAGCCAAAACAACAGACTCGCCCAAGCGTCTCAAAGCCAAACTGGCGCATTTGAACGTCGCCCAGGCGACGCGCTGGTCGGTCTATTTTGTGGCCATCGGTTTGATTGCCGGATTGGGTTCGATCGCGTTTCACTACCTGTGCCAGCTGGGTGTGCATTTCTTTCTCGACATGATGGCCGGGTACCGTCCGCCGGCGCCTGCCGGTGAACATCATCTGCTGCCGCCCACATCCGTCCCGTTCAACCGGTTGATGCTGCTGTTTTTACCTGCGCTTGGGGGCATTCTCAGCGGGTGGCTGGTCTACACGTTTGCTCCGGAAGCCGAAGGCCATGGCACCGACGCAGCCATCAACGCCTATCACAACAAAGGCGGCTTCATCCGCAGTCGGGTGCCGATCATCAAAACCATCGCCTCGTCCATCACCCTGACCACCGGTGGATCGGGGGGCAGGGAAGGACCCATCGCCCAGATTGGGGCCGGTTTCGGTTCGTTTCTGGCCACCACTCTCAAACTCTCCGACCGTGAACGACGGATCATGATGGCCGCCGGTATCGGTGCCGGTGTCGGCAGTATTTTTCGGGCACCGCTGGCCGGTGCCCTGTTCGCCGCCGAAGTGCTCTATCGGGATCCGGATTTCGAATCCGAAGTGATCATCCCGGCCGGTATCTCCTCCGTCGTGGCCTATTGTGTTTTCTGCCTGGTATTCGGCTGGGGGTCGCTCTTCGATTCACCGCCGTTTAAATTCCGCAATCCGCTTGAGTTGGGGCCCTACCTGGTATTGGCCCTGGTGCTGGTGATTACGGGCGTGTTTTATATCAAGGCCTTTTACGGTACGATCCACGTGTTCGAATCCATCAAGAACATTCCCAACCACATCAAACCGGCCATCGGCGGGCTGCTGACCGGCATTATCGGATATTTCCTGCCGCACACCCTGGCCTTTGGCTACGGCTTTGCTCAGATGGCCATAAACAATGAGCTGACCATTCCGTTCCTGCTCTCCCTGGCCTTAGGCAAGGTGTTGACCACCTCATTTTCCATCGGTTCGGGCGGCAGCGGGGGTGTGTTCGGTCCGTCGGTGGTGATCGGCGGTGCCATGGGTGGTGTTGTTGGCAAACTGTTTCATGCGATAATGCCCACGATCGTGACCCAACCGGGGGCGTTCGTTGTGGTCGGCATGGCCGGTTTTTTCACGGCCGTATCCAATACGCCCATATCCACCATCATCTTTGTCAGCGAAATGACCAACTCCTATCATCTGCTTCTGCCCAGTCTGCTGGTCTGTTCGGTGGCCTATGCGGCTTCCCGGCGATGGACCATTTTCAACCGTCAGGTAAAAAGCAAAGTGGATTCACCGGCCCATGCCGGCGACTTTTTCGTGGATATTTTGCAGGCCATCCGGGTTAACGACCTGATGCCCTTGGTGCAGAAGGTCACCTTGATTCCTCAGGACATGCCCTTTTTGGAGTTCAAGCGCTATTTTTCCGAAACCAAACAGCACTATTTCCCGGTCATGGATGGCGAGGAGCGGCTGGTGGGCATCTTTTCCATCAACGACATTCGGGGGGTGTTGTTTTCACCCGAGATCGAGCAGCTTGTGGTTATGAAAGATGTGGGCACCTCCGATATCATTCTCACCACGCCGGAAGAGGATCTTAACGCCGTGCTGAAGAAATTCACCACACGCAATATCGACAGCCTGCCGGTGGTGCGTGCCGATGATCATGGGGTGCTGCTGGGCATGCTCAACCGTCGCGAAGTGATCACCTTCTACAATCATAAGGTAGAAGAGATGAAATCCCGGCGTCAGGCCCTTTCCGGCGTCTGACCTGGTCTTCCCGCCGATATGATGACCGACGAGACCGTCAACCGGTTCGTGTCCACCTGCCAACCGGCCCATCCTGCATGCCGCACAGTGGCACAGGTTGGCGCCGCGAGGATTCAGCCCGCGTCCCGCAGGATCCGTTTGAGAATTTTGCCCGTTGCACTTTTGGGCAGGTTCTCGAGAAAAGCGACTTCCGATGGTACCTTGTAAACTGCCAGATGATCCCGGCAGAAATTTTTAATCTGCTCCGCGGTGGTGTCGGTGCTAGATTTGGGGACAATTGCGGCCTTGACGATTTCCCCCTTCTCGGCATGCGGAATGCCGTAGACGGCGACTTCCATGACCGCCGGATGCCGATAGAGGCACTGCTCTACTTCGGCGGGCCAGATCTTGAGGCCGGCCACGTTGATCATGTCCTTGACACGGTCAACGATGAACACGTACCCTTCCTCGTCCATGGTACCGATGTCCCCCGAGTGCAGCCACCCGTTGCGCAGTGCCTGGGCCGTCTCTTCAGGTTTGTTCCAATACCCCTGCATCACACCTGGTCCCCGGATGCAGATTTCTCCCCACTCGCCGAGGGGCAATTCGCGGTCGTTTTCATCCAATATTTTGATTTCGAAATTCTCTACCGGAGTCCCCACGCTGCCGACTTTATGGACCAGATCGTGGTTGTAGCAAGCAAACGGTGAACATTCCGTCAGCCCGTAGCCCTCATAAACCGGCCGGCCGAAGCGATCGGTCCAGCGGGTCGAGATCTCTTGCGGCATGGTTGCGGCAGCTGAAAATTCATAGCGGATGGAGGCCAGATCGTCGGCCTCCAGGTCCATGTTCAGCAGGGCGATATAGATGGTCGGCACTGCAAAAAACATCGTCACCTTGTCATTGACGATTGACGCCAGGACCTGGTCGGGGACGAAGCGGCGATGCAGGACCAGGGTTGCACACGCCAGGAATGTGGCGTTCATAATGAAATTCTGCCCAAAAACGTGAAAGAGCGGTAAAAAGAGGATCATGCGGTCGTCGGCCCTGAATCCGGCATGATGAACGGTTGTCCAGGTATTGGATACGACGTTGCCATGGGTCAGGGTCGCACCTTTGGGAAACCCGGTGGTTCCTGAGGTGTAGAGCAGTACCGCAGGATCCTGGGGATGCATGTCGACGCCGCAATCGCTATCCTGGCCGGACGCCAGGTACCCCTCGAGGGTGGCATGCCCGCTCGCGTCGCCTTCACAGACCACAATCTGCCTCAGATCGGTATATCGGCTGCGATCGACGTTGGGCAGCAGATCACCAGTGGTAAAGAGCAAGACTGCACCGGCGTCGTTGAGAATATAGTCGAGTTCGTCGGCTTTGAGCATGGCATTAACTGAAACGGCAATGGCCCCGATGCGCACGCTGGCGAGGTAGCAGATCACGAAAGCGGGAATGTTGGGAAGATAAAGGGCCACGCGATCACCCTTGATTACGCCTTGGCCTGAAAGGGCGTTGGCCAGCCGGTTGACCCGTGCATTCAAGGCACGGTAGGTCAGGCGGTCTCCCTCGAACAGAATGGCGGGTTTGTCCGGAAAAAATCGAGCGGCACGATCGACGTTCTGGGCGATGTTCATCGTATCCTCCCTTCGACTGGCGTTGGAAATGGCGGTTGTGGAGTGGTCGGGTTGCGGTGGCCTGCAATTGCCGCTGGCTGGAACTTCAAAATAATGGTGTCGCAGCGCAACGGATGAACAGTCGACAGACAAATCTCAGATTATCATCTTTCCAGAAAATCGTCCACTTGCAGAGCATATTGACCCGAGCATGCCGCATACAATCGAATCCGACGTTCGCTACCGCCGGCACAATGGAGCAGACGGCCTATCGGTCGAGTCTGGCCACGATTTTGCCACTGATATGCCGTTGAGCGCGCCATTTCAGGGCAGGGGGAACCGCTTCCAGACTGATGACATCGGCAATTCTCATGGTATCCGGATCGCCGCGAGCCTCTTAGCATCAGTGCTTTCATCTTATCTTCGTTTCAAGGCCTTGCCCACGTTCCAGCATTTGCCCAGCGCTGGTCCCAGCTGCCAGTATTTGACGCTGGCCATGTCAAACAGCAGGGGACGCAGCTTGGAAACGTCGATCTTGCCGTTGGTCAAGACGCTGTCGTCGGCATAGGTGTCGATCAGCTCGCCGATAAAAATATCGTGGGTTTTAAAATCCAATACATCGTGCAGCTTGAGCTCCATATTCACCGGGCAGCTGCGGATCATGGGGGCGGTCTGCAGCTGGCCATAGAACAGATCGAACAGGGCTGCCTTGTCGGTTTTCTTGCCGGTCATGATGCCGCAATAGTCCGTTTCCACCATCAGGTCTTCGGACGGCATGCAGATGCTGAAGGACCGGTTTTCACGGATGCCGGCGTTGGAATAGTGGATTTTGGCCAGGCCGATGGACAAGTACTGGGGCGTACCGTGATTCATGATGCCCACGTGGGCAACGGCCAGGAAATTGGGTTTGTCGTTGACGGTGGCTCCCACCAGGGTGGTCGGCATGGGATAGAGGGCGTTTACGGGACCGATCGCTTTCATGGTTTCTTTTCTCCTTTCTTTTTAATCGAACGGCTGACTTCTCCTGACTATTGTTTGTACATACAACAAAAAAATTAAAAAAAATCAAATCCGCTCACTCAATTTTCGACTGGCATCATCGATCATTGCCGTCAGTGCATCCCCGTGCTGACGACCTAAGATGTCGGCATATCGGTGGTGCAGGCTTTTCCAGGCATCGGCAATCGGAGTGCGAAGTGCCTCGCCCGCTTCGGTGGCATACACCCGGGAGGTGTTTCCATCGGAGTGGCGGGTCAAGTAGCCTTTGTGGACCAAAGTATCGATGAATCGGGTGACCGTCGACGGGGCCAGATGCAGGTGTGCGCACAATTCCGTCTGCCCGATCCCCGGATAGTCGTTGACCAGCATCATCAAGAAGGCGTGTGACGGCGACAATCCCGTTGGCCGGAAGGCCTCGTCGGCCATACGGGTGATGACCCGCGAGAGGGAATTGGCGGTGAAGTAAAGACAGTTGTGCAAAATGGACTTGGTCTCGGTCATGTCGGCTCTTTGTTGTTTGCACATACAAATATCAACCCCGACCTCAGCAGTCAACCGATTATTTCACCGCAAGCTGCCGGCGGATGTATGGGGCCATTTTTTCCGGCAAACGTTCCGATCTCATTCTTTTGTGCCTCCCAGATACCGTTTTACGATACCGCGATCCGCCATCGACGGTCGATCCTGTTGGCGTCCCATTTTTGCTACCCGCTGTGCAATTATTGCAACTTAAGAAGTTACAATTGGTCTTCTAATGTCGAGATTGGTAGTTATTACAGTTAGAAGAAAAGTGGTATCGAATTTGCTGAACAAAATAAACGACCCCTGCCGTATTAAGCGGTAGCGCCCGTTGCCTGGATTCTGCGTGCATTCCCCCGCTTTTTTACGACTCAACTTCGAACAATCCGAGCGCAACTCCGGTGGTCTGCAGAATGGGTCAATATTTTACCGCATTGTTTTCTTTTACCACAGAGGAGGATGAAATGAAGCGATTCAATCTATTCATGGTTCTTTGTCTAACCTGTATTCTGGCTGTGGCCTGTTCGGAGCAACAACCAACCACCACCGGGCAGGCCGAGACGACCGAAGCGCCGCAACAGAGTGCCTCTGCGGTGCCGTCTGAGGAAACCGAAGCCCAGGCAACGCCCCAAGTCGCCTCATCGGCAGTGGGTGAGCCTGTCGAGATCGGTGGGACACTGATGCAGACCGAAAAAGGCCTTGCCATCGTCACTGACACGCAAACCTATGTGATCAGCGGCAGGGACCTGTCCGGCATGTTGGGTAAAACGGTGACGGTTACCGGTGCTCTATCCGAGGGCGACGGCGGCCAGGTCATCGAGGTGATGACGGTGACACCTATGGAATAGTGGGTGCCCATTCGCAATTGCCTATTTCCGGACAGGCACTAAGAAACCTTTTGATTGCCCGGGGCGGCCTGCGGGTTGTGCCTGCAGGCGCCCCTTTTCTCCAGAGTAAAGCAACCACATCGTCCGCTGCGCACTTCGCCATGCCGGAGAATGGTTAAGTGCTTTCCCCTCGATGTCTGCCGAACGATCATCCCAAACCCGGTTATTTACTGCACCGAATGGCTGCTTATCTTCGTTATGCCTTGTCGGCACAATCCCGCCGACGGTCACCATGATCAGACGATCGGTCTGATTCCTTTCATCACCACCGAAATTTGACTATTGTACGCGCAAAGGAGCCTGAGACCATGACCTATTTTTTCAGCGTCGTTCAACCCGAAGATGCCCACGGACAAGTCAAGGAAGCCTACGACATGTTAACGTCGATGTTCGAGATGGTGCCCAAGGTGTTTGTTGCCCAAAGCATCCGCCCCGATCTCTTGGCGCCGATGGTCACCTATGTCAACCGCTTGATGATTGAGACCCGCACCCTGCCCCGGAAAACCAAGGAACTCATTGCCGCCCATGTCTCCAGGCTCAATCAATGTGTCTACTGAGTCGACGCCCACAGCGCCATGGCCATGGCGCAAGGATTCAGCCGTACGGAAGTCGAAGGCATCCTCACGGATATCGACGGGTCAGCCCTGATTGACGACAAGACCAAACAGCTGCTGCATCTGGCGACCACGGTCAACCGGGAATCATACAAGGTGCATGACGGCACCATCCAGCAGTTGAGACGACATGGATGCTCGGATGAAGAGATCTTTGAAACGGTGGCGGTGACCGCGCTGTTCAACTTTATGGATCGGATGGCCGATGCCCTTGGTGCGCCAGTCGAGGGTTTTCAAGATATGGTCGAACGTATGGGGCAGGGGAAGGCATGAACCCACAACGCATTGCCGTAGCCGGTACCACCACCAGGGGCGATACCGGCATTGGCTGAAAAGGGGCAGTTCATACGCCGGGCACGACTTTAGAAATCCATGTTGGCAGGCTCGTAGTACTCCTTGGAATGCTTGCATGACGGGCACTTGGGCGGTGGCTCGGTATCTTCGACGATATAACCGCAAACGCCGCATTTCCATTTGATCGGTGTTTCACGCTTGTAGACGGTACCGGCTTCGACCATCTCGATCAGCTTTTTGTAGCGCACACGGTGATGGGCTTCGATTTTGGCCACCTGCTCGAAGGCGATTTTCGCTTCGGTATGACCCTCTTCCTCGGCCTCTTTGGCAAATTGCGGGTACATGCTTTCCACTTCGTAATCCTCGCCGCCCATGGCCTCTTTGAGATTGGTCAGCGTGTCACCGATGCCACCCAATAATTTGAGGTGGTCTTTGGCGTGGCGCATCTCGTTCATGGCCGTCTCTTCGAAAATCTTGGCAATGTAGTGGTAGCCTTCTTTGCGCGCCGCCTTGGCAAAAAAGGTGTACTTGTTGCGGGCCTGAGATTCCCCAGCAAAGGCCGCTTTCAGATTCTCGGTGGTTTTACTCATGCTTTTCTCCTTTTCGGTTAGATGATTAGGGTTGATAATCATGCTGACGCCGTCCGCCGATTGGATGATTGGCTCGGGGACGACGATGAATGGCGGCTGCAGGTTGCACAAATGCCTTTGAGGACCACCCGCTTGCTGGTCACCGTGAATGACCGGGAAATGGCTTCCGGAATGTCCAGCTGGGCGTAGCGCTCGTATTCAAAATCGATGATCCGGCCACAGGCCGTGCAGTGCAGATGGTGGTGGGCGTTGGTATCCGGATCAAAGCGCTTGGGTCCGCCGAATCCCTCAACCACATCGACCACACCGATGTCCGCAAAGGTCATCAAGGTGCGATTGACTGTATCGAATGAGATGTTGGGAAAGGCGAGTTTGATGGTATTGAAGATCATATTGGCCGTGGGATGTTGACTGGACTGCATCAGCTCCCGGTAGATGGCCACCCGTTGGGGCGTTATTTTGAGCTGGTGGCGACGACAGGTGTCGATAAAATGGGCGATGTGCGTATCGGCCTCTTTATTTTGCATATGACTCCTAAATAGGAATCAGTACTATTTGTCAAGTCAAATTTTACTCTAGCATGTTGAATGAGAGGATGCAGCCATGAAACGTACGACATTGCGCTGTCTTGGAAAACCTGCAGTACATTTTTTCAATTCGGAATGTGGCGGACGATAGTTACCAATCAAGGGTGACCGCAAATGAGCATGAATCCGGAAACGACTCCAAACGGTCGTCGATTGCTGCGGGCCCCCGAGAAGATGGATCACGCTCGATGATTCTATTCAAAGCCGAGTCGACCGTGCACGTCTATTACGCCGTCTGTACCCAACCCGATCACCACCCCCTCCCCCGAGGAGACACCTTCGCCGGTGATGGCCGATATGGTGACATAGTGGGTCACCAGCACGATCGGGTCGCCGTCCAGTGGTTGACGTGACAGAAACCTGCGCAGCGCCGCCAAGTTGGGGGCGCGGTCTTGCGGCCGCTCGTAGAAGGAGTTGAGGGCCGGTAGGGGAACAACCGGACCGACGGCCATGAGACGGGCGGTTTCCAGGCAGCGGCACCATTGGCTGGAATAGACCCGGACGCTTTCAACGCCACGGCTGCGCAGCCATTGGCCGATGCGCCGCGACTGGTTACGCCCCTGGTCGTTCAGGTTGCGTTGGGTGCTGCAGTCATCGACCTGGAAATGGGCTGGATCGCCGCTTCCCGGTGCGTAGGCGTGGCGGATCATGAGCACATGACCGCCGGACTGGAGTTGCTTCACCAACTCATCCGGGTCTGCCGGGTAGGCGCTGGTAATGAAGGGCGATATTAGCATGCAGGCGATTAGGATGGTTTGAATACGCATGATCCGACTTCCTCCGCTGTTCGACCGGTTGCAGCAGTGAGAAGCCCCAATGCAGCACTCGGCCTCATAAAAAAATTCTCGTGGATTGACGGCCGGAGTGGCCTGTGAGACACTAAACCTGCCGCTTGTCCGATTCGATTATCCCTATTTCGCGAACAGTGTTGACTCTCTTGCCCTGATCCCATCGACCGACCGCGGGTCGAAGCCATCGACCCTGCCTTTTCAATGATGGCCGAACGAAGACGTTTCAATCAGGGGGCAGTATGAAGATAACGATTGACAAACCGTTGCTCAAGTCCCTGGCCATGATGGCATCCGTGATCGAAGCCCGTGACGCATACACCGGCGGTCACCTTTGGCGGGTATCGCGCTATTGTCAGGTCCTGGCCGACGTCGCCGGCCTGACGGACAAGATGGTTTTTTTGACCAGACTGGGTGGTTTCTTGCACGATATCGGCAAGATCAGTATTCCGGATGTGATCCTGGGAAAGCGCGGCGAACTCACCGATGCCGAATACGACGTGGTCAAGACGCATCCGGACATCGGCGCCACCCTGATCCGGGAACATCCTCTGGGCGACTTGGCTGCAGCGGCCATTCATCAGCACCATGAATGGATCGACGGCAGTGGTTATCCGGATCGACGCCAGGGAGATCAGATATCCATTATTGCTCGTATCGTCAGCATCGCCGATGCCTTTGACGCCCTGACGAGCACGCGGCCCTATCGCCGGGGAGTGGCGGCCCTGGCGGCTGTCGATGCCATGAAAGCGACCCAGGGCAGCCAGTTTGACGCCAGCCTGCTGGCTGACTTTATCGATGCGGTAAAGATGGATGCTTTGCGCGAGGTGGTGGGCCACAGCGAACCGGGGATGCCCATGCTCAATTGCCCGACATGCGGACCGGTAATTGCTGTTCCCGGAGATGCCGAGGACGGCGATATCGGCTTTTGCCGCGTTTGCGGCAAGGCCCACCGTCTGCATCGCGATGGAACCGGTTTCGTGTTGGCGCCGATTGGCCGGATGGGCACAGCCGACGACCTCAAACCGTGCGCCGAAACCCGTTCCATCGATGCCTTCATCTCAAGTGCTCCCCAATGGGTGACCGTTTAGCCGCTTGACCGGGACTTTGAGCGGTACTTATATTCACCTATGCCAACTCGGGAGAACGACCACCTGCTGGCAATCGTCCGACATCACAATTTGATCGAACGCGGCCCTGATGACTTACGCATTTAACTTGTCACTGTCTGCGGCAGGCATTGCTTGCCAGATTCAAAGGAGGTTTCCCATGGATGTGAATAAAATACTCTGGCCGACCGATTTCTCCAGCATTTCCGAAAAAGCGCTGCCCCACGTCAAATCGCTCACCGCCCAATACGGTGCGGAGATTCATGTCATTTACGTGATTGAGGACATCGCCCATCATGATGGCTGGTATGGGGCCTTCGAAGAGAAGCGCGTCGAGGAACTCATGGATCATGCCAACCGTACAGCCACCAAACGCCTTGGACAGATCTGTGAGAAGTACCTGGATGGCTGTCCGCTGTACATCAAGCATGTGGCCATTGGTGACCCTGCCAGCGAAATCCTCAAGGCCGTGGAGCGTGAGCAGGTGGATTTGGTGGTCATGGCCAGCCACGGAGAGAAGGGGAATTTCCGTTTCGGCAGCGTGGCGGAAAAGGTCCTTAAGAACGCTTCGGTACCGGTGACGATCATCCCGGTATCACCGCAATAACCGCAGACCGGGACCCGTTCGCAGCTAACGGTGGACGGGGACCAATCCCTTCAGATATCAAGGAGCGCGCATGCCTTCGTTAGATGTTAGCACCATCCAAGACCTGGAGGTGGTCCTTTGGGACCAAACGATTCGGCGCCTCGGCGAGTTCTGGGAACACGGACCACTGGTAGTGGTTTTTCTGAGGCACTACGGCTGACCGTTCTGCCGCGAGCAGGTGGCGCAGTTGCGCCGGCATGCTGATCAATTCGAACGCTACGGCGCCCGGGTGGTGTTGGTCGGGTTGGGCAGTGTCGCGGAGACCGCCGCTTTCAAATCGCAGTTCGATGTTCCCTTTGCCATGATTGCCGACCCGGAAAAGCAATTGTTCAGCGCCTTTGGTCTCAAGCGCGCCTCAACCGGATCGCTGTTTTCCATGGGCATGGCCGTTAAGGGCCTGACGGCCTTGGCCAAGGGGCACGGTCCGGGTTTGCCCTCAGGCGATGTGCGGCAGCTTCCCGGCGTGTTTATCATCGACACCGATGGCAGCATCCGTTTCAGTCATTATGCCGCCGATCCTTCCGATCATCCCTCTGCAGACACCTTGCTGGATGTTCTGCGAGCGGAGGGCTCAGACTAAAGGGTAATGAGATAATGACTGAAAAGCGACCTTTGTTGTCGTGCCATCTTCATCCTACTTATCTCTATGCCAAAATCGAGAGGAGGTCGGACATGTCAACTCTAAGACGCAGCATCATGGCTTTAATTGCGGCGGGGCTGATTATGGGTTTGGTTGCATGTGAAAAAGAGGGGCCGATGGAAAAAGCGGGAAAAGCTGTAGACGAGACCGTTGAAAAGGCTGAAGAGGCAATTAAAGAAAAAACGGAGTAGACCAATGCGTCTTAACCCTGCAGGTTCAATGGTGCGGTTGTGGGGTAGGCTAACCGTTATGTTTATGCTTGTCGGTTTTTCTTAGCGTAGTCGGCCGCATTCAACCCGGCCACACAGCCTTCGCCCACGGCCTTGGCCACCTGCCAGGGCGGACCGCAGATATCGCCGGCCGCGAAAATGCCCGGTACATTGGTGCGCTGCCCCTTGTCGGCCTCTATAAATCGCATGCTTTCGTCAAGGGCCACCCCCAGTGATGTGGCCAGTTCCATGACACCCTTGGCGCCCAGTTCGATAAACACACCGGTGGCGGATACGGTGCTGCCATCGTCCAGCACCAAGCCGCTGACCTGATCTTCGCCCGCGATGGATGTGACTGCTGCACCACGGTGAATCACCACCCGACTGTCATCCAGCTTTTTCATGAGCGCCTCGGATACCTTGAGGTCGCTGCAGATCAGGTGCACTGTTCCGGCAATTTCCGCCAGCACCAGGGCGCCATCGGCGGCGGCGCTTTCATCACCAACCACGGCAACCGCTTCACCGCGATAAAAATTGCCGTCGCAGTCCACGCAATAGCTGACGCCCTTGCCCAGCAGTTCCTTTTCACCCTTAACCCGCAGGGTGTTGCGGGCGCTGCCGGTGGCCAGGATCAAGGCCGTGCAGGTCAGTTCCATCCCGGCTTCGGTCTCCAGAAGGAAGCGCTCGTCTTCTGCGGCGATCCTGAGAATATCCGCATCCATAA